>Ga0065711_1031904_pt1 | contig 28459 bp, 14 predicted proteins | sample Hoacrofraction12_FD_59098 | JGI IMG/M metagenome (GOLD analysis project Ga0065711, IMG submission 59098) | Hoatzin crop microbial communities from Cojedes, Venezuela - Epithelial fraction 12 v2 (version 2) | ecosystem: Host-associated > Birds > Digestive system > Esophagus > Crop | place... | reverse complement strand
CCTTCTCTGGAGATATTCCAGCCCCGCCTGGACAAGGTCCTGTGCAGCCTGCTGTGGGTGACCCTGCTTCGGCAGGGGGGTTGGACTAGACGACCTGCAGAGGTCCCTTCCAACCCCAAACGTTCTATGATTCTGTGAAATGAGCCAAACCAGTTGGCCAAGCGAAGACAACGTGCATTTCCAAGCTGGATACGCTCTTGGGGTTGGGTTGTATCACCCATTCACTGTCAGAAGACCTCCCGAATACCCACGTGGAGAAAGCCACACACTGAAAAATCCTCTGAAGTTGGGTTTCATTTCACCTTTCTGTTTACACGATTTTGAAAGTGTCTCTGAAGCAGAAATAACATGACTGTCCTACTCTTCGCGTGTATTTGGACATTCACAGTAAGTACTAATTCCACTAAATTCCCACCGCTTTTTACACCACTCGCTTTTTGACATGACAAGCAGGAGGCAGCAGAAGGCAGCTACCCCAGAGTGTCAGCTGGGCTCTATGGGACAAGAACAGCAATGAGATGACACACAGCCTTGTCAAACAATAATTCACTCCTGTCTCTTTTTTACACGTTCTAACAACTGTTTCCTCTTCCCTTCCAACCCCCTCCCTCTGCTCCAGACACTAACAACAGGTCCTCTCGATACCCTGAACTGCTCAGTGAAATGGATGTCAGAGCAACTGTTCTCAACTCACACACAATTTTGAAGCTTTCTGATCTAGAAAAGAACTTGAATGCCTCAAGTTACTGTTTCCAACTGTTACTCTGATTAAATCTATTACCTTCATTTATTTATATATTATATTTGTGTTTATCAATAGTTCTTGAGGTTCCTGAGGGAAAGAAAAAAATAATACTCTTCCTTATTTCTGCTAACACTGGGCTACTCTTTCATAGTCCTCTGTGTCAGTGACACTCTTGGCACATTCATGATTGTTTCCACCTGAATGTCACTTCAAGTTTCAAACACAAGGTCAGTGCCGAAACAGTTGGTTTGCAAACACTGTAGGAAACATCCATGACACAGTTATTCAGTGTTTTTCACTGGGATTTTTAAACACAGCAACATTTCCGTCACACACTCTGCAAGGCTGACCTCGCAAAGTCTTGTTTAGGGTCAAAAGCAGAACTACAAAAATGTTCGTATATAAAACGCGCAACAAATTGGACCCCAGCACTAACATCTGCCGTAAACCGCTTTACAGGATTTCACACTCGGAGGTCTCCACATTAGTGATTCCTCTCTTCCCCGCATCTCAGCCAAGAGAGAATCCATGCCACAGAATCTGTATCTGCTTGCTATACATCCAGGTTTTGTAATAGATTTTCATATGGCAGGAAATCAACTCTTTGCTAAGTGCCAAGAATATATCTATTCAATTCCCTTTATGTGCTAAATGAGTAATTAATTACACTAAAGACAGCTATTACATTTATTCAGCACAGGCTAGTTTTTAACGAACAACTCGTTTCTTTCCAGTAGCTTTGCTCCCTCAAACGCGTGTACCGATTCTCTCACACATCCGAGCAACCCGCAGCGGTCCCAACACCGAGTCGCATGTATCGAGAGAACAGTTTACCCCCATTTCTGCTGCTAAAAGCTTTGAAAAAAGGTTTAAGAGGCCACATATGCTTTGGAGGGAGCAAGATAACTGCCTTCTCCATTTCCGTATATCTTTTTATTTTTGCATGCCCTGGGCAAGGCACGCCACAGAGTACCTGCTGCTTGCTGTGACCCCCTTCGCCCGTTCTCTGTTTTAAGCTGACCTGATCTATAAGGAAACACCTGCAAGCTTTTCAAGGCACATACACCAAACAGACTCTTACAGCTCAATGCACACATCATGTCTTTTTTGCTTTGCCTAAATCATGTAATCGGCCCTTGGCTCTCTACGCCAGTATCCTAAAAACATGCCCCAACAGAGTTCTCAATGTGGGAAGACTTATAACTTAGGCATGGAAGACTTCACACAGCTTTCCAACACTTAGGAAGCCCTCGCAGTACCTGAAACATGGTTAAACTCCTGGAACAGTGTATCCTCAATGAATAATTACAATGCAAGTTGTTTATGGAGTAAAGCAGTTTGTAGGGAAGAGCAAACTGCCTCAGAGGTCCAGAAGTTCTCCCAAAGCAACAGGTGTAAGTGGTGGTGGAAAGAAAAAAGCAGATCTGGGATCCCTGTTCCAAGGCCACATCTCCAACCAAAGGAGCACTCTCTACACTGGAGGCATTTGCTTACCATAACATGTTGTTTTATCTTCTTATACAGTACAGCATTTTTCCAGAAGTTTTCCCAAAAATATTCCTTCCCCTCCCTCCCCAAGTCACAGGGTTTCTCCACCTTTCATAAAAAGACCAGAAAATCTACACCAACAAATGTGCACAGAACTTAAGAATGAATAAGCCTGCGTACTCTCATGATTAAATTCATTCATTTGCTTAATCTTAAGGAGACACTGGAGTTCTCTTTCTTATCCCAGCCAAATTCCTGAAATACTTTGAAGAAACAGGGTCTGTGAACTAAGACAGCTAAAGCTGGTATAAAGCCTTTGTCATAAAATATACCAGGTGTCCCTAAGGAGGGAAGCAAATGCTTTGCGTGTTCCAAGATGCTCAGTATCCTGGTTGGCTGCAAAGAGCAAGCAGACAGAAAGCCCGTACTTCAGTGGCAAAGAATGGGTTTCTCAGCCGCAGGAAGCCCAGCCAGGACAAATCAGTCCTTATTTAAATCATCTCCCTCAAAATTACTTCTAACTGAAAGATTAAAAAAAAAAAAGTCAATGGATCCACACATAAAAGTAATGTTTAAATCAACCATGGTCCAAACAAAGGAACCGACTGACACAGAGAAAGTAAGACCTGGCCAAAACCACAGCTTAGAAACTGTACTGAACTTTCTTGAGGGTTCACACGGATCTGAGTAATACCTCCCACCAAGGCTGTTCTGAGCCACCAGCCTTTTGCCCAGCTACCTTTACAATAAACACGCAAAGCCCAGCAGATGCTTTCACCAGGACGGGCAGTGCTTGCTATGCCAGCTGCTGCTTGCTAACACCACGTGCTCGGGAGTTTCTTTACAGTGAATTATCAGCACCCACAACGTAGTTACTGGACAGTAAAGTGCAAAGTGAGACTGCAAAGCATTTCACTGTATCTTTGCAGAACTGGTGCATTAACACCTGAAAGATTGCGGCTTCATTTCCATAGAAAATGGGATTAGCCGCTGAAACTACTGCTGCTCTTAAAATCCAAGAATCTACTAAACATGTCAGATTCTGTGCTGCTAAAGTGGTGTAAACCAGAGTAACTGACAGTGAATTTATTCCAGATTTACCACCACGCTCCAAAAGGTGCAAAAAACCGCCAGGATCTGTTTTCATCACCATTTAGCTAGCTGTAATGATATTTGCCTAGGCATTACTGCTCCTATGATTTAAAGCAGGTTTGAGCTCTCAGAAACATTCTTCAGCTCCCTCCTAGACTAAAAGCCATAATGACAGTATTTCAATGATGCTGTTTAAAGCCCAAGAACATGTTTCTGAGTAAAATTAAGAATGTCAGATCTCGCTACTGTCGTAACTACAAGAAACAGGACAAAGTGCGAAATGCCAGCACACAGACTATAAACCACGACAGATTTCGGCATCTAAAGAGACAAGTGATGACCACTGCTCCCTATTTAAAACTCTTTTTTAAAGGGATTTTTCCTCTGTCACTTATCAACATCTTTTCCATCTGAGGATACCAACTAAGCACTTCTGAGCTGTTCCTGTGCAGCTGGGGAAATGAGCTCGGCCAAAGCTCCAGCTGGAGGGCAAAGCTGGTGGGTGAAGAGGAATAAATACTGGCCCCTCTGTTTTATCATTTCTGTCTCATGAAAGCATGGAATTTTTAGAACTCCTCCCATGTTTTTTAGAGCACAAAACCTCTGTCACAAATTCTACACTGTTAAGCATCTCTCACTGTTTATTTGTACAATATTTACTGTAATGAGTCACATCAGAAAGGATTTGTGATTCTGAAATAGTTATAAAATACACAGCAGAAGTAATAAAGGCTAACAAACTATCATTTAATAGTAGGAAAAAAGGCAGTGAAATAATACAATGACATTCTAGTTCATTTCTATGCACATTTATTGAAAAAAGTGCTATTAAAGAAATATTTTCTTCCTGTTGATTTAGCATCTTTACCTCCTCCTGCAACCTCACTTAAGATGTCTGTTCAATTTTCTTCATCTTTGCAATGCCGCAGAAATTTAGCCAAAGCATTCTGCAGATCTGTGTATCTGCAGCGCATAGACGAAGTGTGGTATCCCATGGCAACAGCTTAAAAATTATTAACTGCTATGCAAAGTTAGTGATTCCATGCTCTAATGACTCTAAGAAAGAATCTGCGAGTTGAGATGGGAAGATGGTTCATTTTATGACCTCCATCCTCCCAGTGTTCCATAAAATTATCCTACCACTGGATCTCCTGAAGCTGCTTTCATTCATCATTGGGTTACCCCTGCCCTACAGCAGTGCCTGACGACGAAGGCTCGACCACGCCACCTCCAACATCCCCTGTGCTAGCACCCACCACAGGACTGGGTTAGCCAACCCAAACCTATTCACCCAGCTCAAACCTCAAAGGTCAGAAACTGGCAATACATTTCAAAACTTTACAAAGAAAATTAGAGCAAATTATTGTTTAAACATCAAAATGAAAGTAAATTGTGATCCTTCTTTGGATTATTGGCACCAGTGTTTTTATATGGAGCTGCTGTTGTTCGGCTCACGTGTGCTGGATTTTTTCATGGAAGAGACACTTCATAAAGCAAAGAGGTAATGACTGAATCAATTACATACTCTGTACTTACCCTAAAAATAAATAATAACCCTAATTCACTTTAAATGCTGTGCCTGACTTTAAAAAGCTATGCATTCCTTCCTATACATTAAAAAGCTATGCATTCCTTACAAAAAAAAACCTGGCAGGAGACATCTATTGATGATGTATTTGGCATGGAGAGAAAAGCATATCATCTGCTTGTGTTGGGGCATTATTACATTTAATAGTACTGTATTAGGCAAGTCCACCCTCTACAGCCAGCAGCTGCAGACCCTGGTTCGGGGTCCTGCTCTGTGGTCGGCACCGCCGTGCCACCAAGGCACAGCAGAACTACCTGGCCACACACCAGTCCAGCAGAAGCCTTCCTCCTACCCACATCCTCAGCCTCCTTGACATGTAGGGGATGTCTGGACATAAAATGAAGGTGTTCAGCCGTCAGGGTTGTGCCACTCCCATTCTTCTTCAGAGATAAGGCAAAGAGTTTGACAGGAACACCCCGTGGGCTGTATTGGCTACTAAACAACAAAGCTGGCAAAGCACAGCAAACACCCACATAGAAAAGGAAGCATGTGAGTACACCATTAATAAGCAGAAGAAAGCATTTCTGGAGGGAAAAAAAATAGAGAAAATAATTAGGCCCAGATCTTCAAAGACATAGACGGGTGTTTATCGTCATCTGGTTAAAGATGACATGGATGGTGCAGCTGCAAGCAGGTGAGGACCAAGGGGGAAGACAGCAAAAGCAGCAGCAGTCATAAAATACTGTGTCAACTGCACTACAGAATAATGTGTAAAAGCATTCGGATTTGGCTTACCAGGAAGGCTGGTATCAGACCCCCCAAAGGCACAGGGTTACGGTTTTTCAAAGAATTATGAGAACAAGGCACTCAATGCCTATTAATATTTCAGTGCAATTTTGGTGCCTGTATCAGTGGGTATGGGAAAGAGCTGTACAGCTCGATATGTTCTCTGGTCACTAGCTGCACTGTCTCCTCAGATCAAAAAACCCCACATTGCTCTAAGTACAACATAAGAGTCCAACAAAGCGAGTCTTAAATGGAACAGTAATGAGGAAAGGCAAATATAGACTAATGAATTGGAATCATTTTATCAAGGGACACATTTCTAGCACAAGATGGAAAAGCACTGAGCGATGAGGAAAATCCCTATAAAATAAATGCACAAAGCTCTCTGACTTGACATAACACAGCAGACCAGTAATGCCAATGACTATTGCTACAAATAAACATTTGAAGCAAATTTCTTCCAGAGGGAGATGACTGCCAGTTCCTTACCATCCGTACCGGGTTTTTTAATGTTGTTTGCATTCTTCAGACTGCCAAAATCAGCAGCACAGGTCAATAGCAAAAAAGAACAAATAATCCAAACTTCAGATGCATTTCATAAATCCAATCAGCAAATACTCCTTTCCTGACATGGTGTCCTTCAACTTTTTTATTAAAGAGACACTGAAGTATTTCTAAGTATCACATTGGTCCAACTGAGATCCCTCATACATGGATTTACCACTAACACAACTGAATACAGCAAATCTGCTGAATTACGCAGGTGCCACTTGAAGTTTAGTCCAGGAGACCAGAAGATGGAGGAAGAGGGACCAAAGCAACACACAGATATGACTGTGAACAAGCTTTCAATATCTCCAGTCTTAATAGCTTCAGTTATCTTAAATATAATCTTAGGTTTTTAAATAATAAATCCTGCTGAGTTGCAGCAAACTAGAAAAATAGCTTCTTCCTGTCCAGAGCAGTCTTACTGCCAACCTGACTAAAAGGCGAGCTAAATTTGGGCAAATAAACACACTTACCACTAATAAAGACAAGATTTAGGAAGAAACAGATTGAGATGCTGTAATCGGTGATGACTGAGCGCTGACAAAACAATGCAGATGAAGGAGGGTACACGTGAGACATCAGCAGAACTATTTTCCACAGAGACAGAAATATTCATGCCACCAGAAAGCACAGGAGTAAGACCATACCTGAAATACCGTATAATTCAAGAAAGGCCTCCTAGAGTAACCCTTTTCGACGAAAAGGGCTCAGTGATTGCTTCCACTGCTCCCATACTTGCATTACGTTTCTGTTTGAAATCCAGTGTTATCATGTCTGAGTCCATCCATGCTGCTTCTTTATTCTTAGGTGGGGTTTTTTTTTCTTGATAGATTCTTCTTTGCTTTTATCAGTTGTATTACTAGATGTTAACATAAAATTGGTCCATCACCAGAGGCTGCAGCTGCAGAGGGTAATCTATTTTCATGCACCTGAAGACAGCCGTGCTGCTCCGGAGAGCCTGGAAGGGTGCGTGCGTTCCCTCACTCCACAAAACCACCCCACGCTACCACGCTGGCCAAGGTAACTCGGAGTTAAAGCTGCACTACCTGCTGTCTGCACGCCCCACCTTTCTTTGAAACCATCAAAATTCAGACCCTTCCGGAGAGAACTTCAAGCCACAGCACTGTGGGAGCAGGCAGGACGCAGCAGGGTCCCCAGGCACAGCCCAGTATTCCCAGTCTCCGAGCCCCGCAGCGTGCCAGCTGGCAGCCCGGTGTGTCCCGGGGAGGGGGCTCCAAGCCCCCGCAGCACTGTGTGGCACCAGGCACAGACCTACAGCCCCACCGAGCGTCACGACGCAGAGAGCACTGCCGCTATTTAACTGCGTCTTCTTCACCGCACGCACACGAGAGTGAGTAAGAGTTAAGCTCGTAGCAAAGTAAGTTCCAAAATCACAACGCCTGCGTGACTGCAACTGTCTCCCAACAGGTATTTATAGACAGCCCGCAGGTATCAGCGGGCAGCAGCTGTTGCTACTGTCACTGCTATGTATAAATAATATTATCATAGTGGTGTATTACATGATGCACACTACTACATAAAATGATGAATCGGTAACAATCTCCTGCAGGACATATTTCACACGTAGCCTGTTTATACTCTAGATAAGTACATAGATCCCACACTATATGCACTGTATTAACCTACGTCTCAATATACATTACTATATAGTTACAGCACACAATATATAATCACACACATTACCTTGTAGTAGTTATATAGACATTATTATATAACAATTGATATTAATTACTAGTAATAACAATAGGCATCATAGGTAATCAAATACAGGCGTTTTACAATTCCTTGTAAGAGCTGCACCATTTAATGGTACAGCACTAAACGGAACTAAATCCTTGGGGGGCATTTGGGTTTTTCTGTCTGAACAAAGAGTAAGTATCCCAAGAGCAGTCCCTCTGGCTCACTTCACCTCTTTCTTCACCAGAGTACTCTTTAGCTTAATGGCCTTAACTATTTACTCTCCATTTTGCCCTTCAAATCCTCCATTTGTATAGCAGCTTTGTCTTCATAAATCCCTCTGACAACCCCATACTCCAGTACTCCCTGTACGCTTTAGAGCTCTATTTTCACTCACAATTAACTTTAACAACTTATCACTCATCCACATTGGTTTTAAAATTTTATGTTTAGTTTTATGTAAAGATATATTCACTCCCCCCGAGCCAACTCCAGCACCTCTTTAAAGTTTAGCCAATTTTCCTTCATAGGCCATTTTGTAATAAACAGTGCCAGTCTACTTCACTTAATACATTCCTCATTTTATCTGATTGGAAGCTTTTGAAGTTCAATTCACCTGCTTTCATATCAAACTTCCTACCATAGCTGAAACTTGAAACAGCCATCTTTCTCTGCCTTGAACAGGTTACACAATGTCCTTCCAGTGCAGGAAATCCAAACTGCCCTGCATATCTTTACCTGCTGCTTCCAAGATCACCGTCCTAGCAAAGCCTGACGTACTAAATAAAGGTAATAAGCATAACATACTGAGAAGTTATACATAAATGCAATGCAAACTGTGTAAAGACGACAACCTCATCAAGCCATCATTCTGTATTCTCATAATCCACCAGCTCCAGGCCATCACATCTGACAAAAAACCACCATCGCAACATAATCTCTAAATGCTCCAGAAACCTCCACTTTAACGATGACACTCCCAGACAGCAAGACACCACCCAGCAGTTAATTCTAATTTTTTATTTCCACCATCTTTTCTAAATGGTTTAGGCAAAATTTGTTGAGCACCAGTGCTCTCCGGGACCCCAGCGTGCCCGTTCCTCCCTCCCGCTGTGCTGCGGGGAGAAGTTGGCAGGGGACAGGCGAGCAGAAGGCGTGAGGACCACGGCCCTGTGAGCACAGCACAGCTCAGCAGAGGATATCAGATGTTTATGCAAGGGAGTTACTGGGCTGCACACAAGCAGGTGGCTTTTTTGGCACACCTAGTGAGTAATACTGAAGTCTGATTCCTTCAGCAGGGGAAAAAAGCTTGTCTCAGGAAAGAACATAAAGGGAATTTCAAAGATGTCTTCATTTTCCCTTCCTCTGGGCAGGAGTGGGAGACAAAACCTACTTTGCCAGACAAGCAGCAGGAATGAGGCGCTCTCTGCACCACCTGCTACAGATGAAAAGAGCCATGGTGTTATTTCTTGTGCTCTTGCTTCAGTTGTGCTTCACTTCCGTGAGGTGCATGAGCTCATGTACTCTGCTGCCAGCAGGAGAGATCGTTCTGCTTATGCAAAACACTGCTTTTCTCAGCATAATGATCTGTGAGGGAGACAGGCTGACACAGTGAAGAGAGTCACAAGGAAAGGGTGCATCAGCCTTATGGGAGACGTTGGTACCAGCCTTGCCTTGGATAATGCACGTAAATAAACATATAGCAAGATCCTCCATCATGGGCAAAGCTTAACACACACATTCAACCTAAAATCCAGCAGATCAACAAAATGTCTCACACTCTATCACTTACACATGACTGCAATGGAGGGTTGAGATCTTCACTCCCCGCTGTCCCCGTGGCTGCAAGCTCTCTCCCTGCAGGGACCGCTTCCCATCTGCTCCAAAGGGGTGACGCTGCTGCCCGGAGGGACGGCTGCCCGGCCCTGCAGCGGCAGTGCCCACGCCGGCAGACAGCCTGGCAGTCACTCGTCCTGCTTACTGTACCGAAGGGATCTGCTCACCGCCAACACCGTTTTGTAACAGGACTGAATACACAAACCAGCTCAGCATCGAAGCAGCCAGCAGAGTTTAATAAATAAATTGTCTAGACTTATCAACCAAGCACGGAGTTCTCCGACTTGTAAAACGATGCACTAGTATGATAAGGACTTAGGAATAAAAACCATCAAATCCTGCAGTGCCTGCTTCTAAGACCACCATGCTCTGGATCTATCTGTACTCTTGGACCTGCCTCTGCTCCCGCCCGAGGATGTGGGATCCAGCTGTCTTGCCCACAGTGGCACTAGAGCAGGTGTGACCAGAGCCCATGGCTGCAACCCGTAACACAAGACTTGAAAGGGGAGACGGCAGCTGGGAGCGCGAGTCGCTGGAGCGGGTTGTGGGGAGACAGGCTGGCTGCAGAAGCCAGTTTGCTTGTTCCCTGACCGCACGCCGTAATTCAGCTTGCACTTCGGAAGTGCCGCAGCCTCACAAACCGACCAGCTGAGCATTTCCATCCAGGTGAAGATTAGCATCATCTTTTCTGCATACCTGCCCAAAAACTTGAGGGCTATCTAATATATGACTCAAAAATATTTAGAAAATATTAAATAATCACTTCACTCACTCCAAGTGAGTGTTATTCTTAATTACTTCAGGCAAGCTAGCCCAGACTGAGAGCCAAAACACTGACCATCTACAACAACAGAAGAGCTGGAGAGGAATATCTTACATTGCCCTGCAGCACCTGCCTCATGCATTCTAGGGATGGGCACTGAAGCTGTCACATCCAGGCCTCCTTAGCTGGGGGACAGGACATGTCAGGCAAGATTGTTATAACAGTACCACTCACCAGGACATACAAGGGGGCAATATTCACTTCCTAGAAAGATATTCAACCACGAAACTTTTTTTTTTATTTTTTGTTTTTACTATTTCAACTCCAATACCAGAATCTATAAAATTATCAAGAGAATTATGATTTCAGATTCTACATCTATTTATTCAGACTATCTGTCCTTGTTTTCATATAGTGCGTAATTTTATTTTTACAGAACTAGTAAGCCAATCTGTGGTAATAGATAACTCAGATAAATAAGGACATGCTACAACTACTGCATTTGTCAGGCACCGATAATAAAGATACAATTACCTTGAGCACCAAGCTCTGCTGCTGTAAGTCTATAAAGTCTCTCAAAAACCCTAAATGTTAAAATAATGATGCTTTCCAATTTATGATCACGTTACCAACACACTTGACAGGAACAGCAGTACTTAGCAGTGACATCCTTTTCCATATTACAGCCCCGTCCACACGACACTTCACCAATTACCTGTACCGACACGCTCGCACAACACTGCTGCACCGACCCCAGCTACACAAGTTACCACACGGAAGATCCACGCGCCACTGAAAATGAACGCTGCCAGTGCTTTGCTTTCAGTGATCACAGAAGCTTTCATTCAAAGCTAAGGTCAAGGGAACACAACGGTCTTTCCAACAGTAATGGGTGGTACATACAGGCAACAGGCACAAACTGAAACCCAGGAAACCCACTTAAAGGTAAGGAAAACCTTGGTTTTATTGCAACATGGCCAAACTCTGGCAAGTCTGCCTGGAGCAGCTGTGGAGTCTCCATCCCCAGCTAACCCAGGATCTGACAGGGTACACTTGAGAGCCACAGGCTCCAGATGACCCAGCCTGGACAGGTAGAACTACTGGGGGACCCGTTGTCTAGCCCGCCTGACAACCTCAGCTACGCTGAAAGTCTGTGCGTTGATAAAATAGCAAAGCTTGGCTTTACAGGACCTTGAGTCCTGTGTCCCCACCACCTTCCATGGATCTCATGTCATACTCGACCTTGTACCATGATCTTCCCTCCCACTTGGCCAAAATTTATCTCATGTGCAGATCAGGTCATTGTGAGTAAATGTCAATATGATCTGGCTGATGAACCCAGCCCACAGAAAAGAACTGGGGCTTGAGCTATCCCGGCTTCAGACCTGAAGAAGGGCAGCAGCAGTGCTATTAGAAGCTCATATCTCTGTTAAAATGATTTGGCATGTGAGTTATTCTTTTACCAAAGGTGGAGGAGCAATTAGAACAGGTTGTCTTGCGCAAAGCAAAAGTTCATCACCTCCATTTTTACAGGTAATTAAATCCCATGACAGTGTTAAAAGGAGCTCAGTTATAAAGTTATTGCTATCAGAGCTATAATCTGTAATGCACTAAACAAAATGGATGATTTATAAAGAGTTATAACAATAGTTCACTTAGAAGGGCCAAACTCTAGCCAAGGATTACTCTTTTATAGCACCATGGAGAATCAGAGAGGGAATACACAGCTCATTAAGAGGATTCAGAAATGATCAGGCGTGTGTCAAAATTAGTAATCCTGCAGTGGTCTCCCAGCACACCTGCTTTCTCAGCACAGCTCACGTTCGCATGTTTCTGCTGCTCAACTGCACTTCACCAGCTCTTGTCAGGGACCCAACGCAGGAAGATCCTACTAAATGTTGGCAAACAGCATTCAGTAACAACCAGCATCATCTTGGATGCATGTCAGGTTGGGGGAAAAAACAAGCTATAAGGGAACAGGTAAGAAAAGGAGAAAAGCCGAGTCATTATAAGTTGATGAAAACTTTCGAACAACGGATGATATGATGGAGATTTAAAAATAAAAAAAATCCCAAATGTTTAATTTACAGTACCTGGCTGTGATATTTTTATGAACAGTCATCTCACCAAGACTGGCATTCTCCATCTGACTAGTCACCAGATCCCATTTTCCAGCAGTGAAAAGACAACATTTTCAGGGAGCAGCTCACCTCAGCTACAAGGAGTTTTCTATACTAAATCCAAGGGATCACGTACTGATGTTGTAGTTTCTCCCCTCCACCTACAAATGTAGGCTAAGGAGTCTAGACAAGACACATACATCTGAAGTTTGGGAAAATAAATCCCATTTTTAGCATCTTCTTTACAATACTGATACTACCTAAGATATGTGAACCCTACTGAGAGACACTTTCAGGGGAACCAGCATTAAGCCCTAAATCAGCAGACTCACCTGCACACCTTGAAACCAATGCCAGTTCACGTTCCAGCCTGAAGCAGTAAATATTTGTGTATCTTTTTCTTTTGAAGAACATTTAAAAGCTCCAAGAGAAGCCAGTTAAATGCTGTATTTGCTCCCCTAGCAACCTCTACGACAGCAGGCACTTCCATCAGCAGCGCTGAGCACCAGGAGAGAACATCAGGTCACCATCTCTTCTGCCTTCAGATAAGGGTGCTCTAATTGCCAGTAATACAGACTGGAAGTGGAATTTTCTGGTTTTCCACTGTGGAAAACCTTCCCCCAAACAATATAAAAGCCCCAAACGGATTTGGGAATGGAAAAAACAATCTTAGCCCCCAAATTATAGCTTGCTAAGGAAGGAAGTAAACGCCTTCTTGAAAGTTTATTCAGGATAAACCCTACATCTGCTGAAAATACACCAGGAGAAAAAAGGACCTCAGCCCACTACTCGTGCAATAACCAAGGAGGACCAAGGGAGTCCTTGAAGTCTGGCAGGCAGCGTTTCTCTAAAATAGCCTTCAAAACATGGCTGTGACACACGCTTTGCATGCCCAAGAGCCTGCAGCGGCTCAGCACGCGCCGCAGCAGTCTGCCGGGCACGCCTGGCAGGGCTCACGTCCGAAGCAGACGGTCTGCAGAGCCGTCAGGCTTTTGCGACGTGTTAGAGAAGCAGAGACGAATGTTACAGCACGCGACAGGGTTATGGAGGTGTGATGGCCATGAGAAGCCACTTAGCTTTATGACACAGTACGATTTGGCACTGCTGTGCAAGGAGATGCTGTAAAAGCCGGCATGAATTATGTTATGATGCGAAGAGGGACTCATTAAATTAGGAATAGGATCTCTCATAGAGGCCAATAAGCATCAGATGGAGCTGTGGAAAGAGTTCATTACATTAGAATATAAAAAGGTGGGCTGTGACATTTTGATTTGTTAAAAAAGCCAAAAAGGCATCATGTGAAAAGGGCCTATCATCATGTTACAATGTGCAATAGAAGCCAATATAAATTGCATTATGATTTTAATAGGGTAGTCATTGAGTTACAAGGCGTAATTGAAGCCAGTAGGTTTTACATAAGGCCACGAAGCGGGATTTGTTATCTTCCTAACAACACATACAAACCGCCAGACTGCACAGCGATACGAAATGGGGCTTCTTGAGACTAAAAGAGCAGGGGATTTTGCACGCTTGTGTTATACAATAGAAGCCAACAGAAAAATGAATTATGATGTGTGGAAAGGGACACTTCCTAACCATACGCAATAGCTATGAAACAAAAATTCCTCCTAAATGGGACACGATGGATGTAAAATTAGTAGCACTACAAAATCAGGCCTAATGGTGCAATAAGGAGGGAGATTCACTCGGGCTGCTTGTTCGTCTGAAGCCAGCATGCAGTGTGAGGCAGCGTTTAAGCCATAATGATGTTTATTTCAAGGAAATGTTACTAGACAAGTTTCCAGAGATAATTTCTGTAAAAACTAAGCATATTTTCCAGAACAAATGGAAAAGAAACACTACACTACCCAGCAGAGAAATTCCTCACACAGGTATAAATGCTGGTAGCCCCACTGTTTCAGCAACGATGCTCCAAATGTACCTGATAACACTAATGTGACTGTACTCCTTGTAGTTATGGCTACACCACCCTCAGGAACCTGAAGCAGGGAGCAGACAGATGAGATGTGCTCTTTGACTTGGCATCATGCATCTGCATTGCCATCTGTAATAGACACAACCTGTATTCCCCACCTTTACTGTCTTCAGATCCCACAGCCCTGGCAAGCACATGCATTGCTGAAGATTTGTAGACTACACCTCACCCTGACACCTAGTTTTACTGACCCTTAAGGTTAAGGGGTGAGAGCAGCAGGCTGAGTGGAAACTCATGACATTTTGTTGACAAATAATAACTCTAGTGTTGCAGACAGCAACACAGCAATGGGAAGCAGGCTAGGATGGTCACACCACGCCCATCCCATCACAACAGAAGCTGTTACAGACCTAGAATGTCCAGCTTTCCCTTCCACTCTTCCCAAAGTTGGCCTCAAATCTGTCAGCATCATCAGTGGTCATCATCTGCACTCACAGCAAAAGGATGAACTCAGTGCTGAGTTCCCCCCCACCATGAAAATCTTTCCTGTGTCTGTGTTTGTAGTCCTAAACATGGACCAGGCATGAACCCACACATTGGCATGGACCAAACCTACACTCAAAGGTAGCCGACAACCTTTGGGAGAGTCCTAGAGGAGGATGAAAACTGCCAAGCAAATTCCTAAGCGATGCTCATTACTCACTGGCATGAGAAGCCAAGTTGTCACATGGAGAAACGAGAGACGAGTAACAGATTTTGGAAAGGAACAGGTCTCTCCCCAGGACGGTGCAGCGGAGCCCGGCAGTGCAGCAGCCGCTTTCTCTGCTCACCTCTGCAAAGCTCCTTTATTTGTTCCCAGGCTTGCAGCACCTGATTACTGGGGTTCCGCCACGCACAGCACAGCTTTGTACTACATGCTTCATGCAGTAGATATACCTAGCAATTATTTAAATCAATTAGCAGGCTACACTTCCATTTAGACATCTAGCAATGTCAGGAGCTTTCCAAGAGTCTGTTTCTTCTCATGGTCTTTTTCCCCCAGCATGGTTTTAATTATGGCCAACGCTAATTTTAATGAGTTGTCTGCCTTCAGTTCTGCGTGACTATAATGTTCTCCAGCTGATTTTAAAAAATCAGAAGGTTTTAACTTTTCAAGCTGCCTTTTCAACAAAAACAGCCAACTGTTAAATGGTTTGGCAGCCGGCCGCGTTCTGCAAACTGCACCGCGCTGCATTCCAGGCAGCCCTGATCCCTCTGCATCCCTGGACAGATCCACATGGCTGCAGAAACCCACCCGTGCATGTTAACCCCTCCTCTGCTGGGCCACACCAACACAGTTTCATGTAGCTGAATTTTTCACCTGCTTTTTCTTACTTGGAATCATTAAGCTTCACAGTATTTTCAAGCTATAAGCAGCATTAATAGATTTGAAAGCCAAAAAGGAAAACTGATCATCTAGCTAACTGCCTGCATAGCACAGCATAGAAAATTTCATGTCTGATTCCCTTGTCAGGCCAAATCTTCTTGGTTCAGATAAGACACATTTTTAGAAAAAGGTTCAGTCTTGATTTGAATCATCCAAGTTATTGAGAAATGGCTTCGCCATTTTTCAGCAAGTTATCAGTAGTTCTAATAAAACACAGATAAATTAAATGGGAAATCCCCATCTCTTCCAAGAATAGAAGATAGTGCTTACTTGGGATTAGTTTTTATTTAGAAAAGGGTACAGATCTGTGCACCTTATGCTACGCACAGTTATGCTCGTAGGTGAGGTACGGTTGGGGCAAGACAGGTTCCCTGCAACTTCCCATCATACCTGTGCCATAGAGCTGTTAAATACAAAAAATTTCAGGGCTGAGTACACCCTTGAAATATGAGCCGAATACTTGGCTTCTGGCCTGAGATCTTCATCTGAAGGTCACATTACAGTTCAAGAGCACTCGGGAATCAAACTGTGCAACCTTGACACTCTGCTATTATCTCCTGGCCAGACTTTCCCACCTCTGAAACACGTACAGCACATGCACTCTCCTACCAGTTTTGCCTGGTAGCTCCCCAAAGATGCAAATTGTTACTGCTTGCCCCCCCCCCTTTTTTTTTTTAATTACATCACATGTATCTCGTGAAAAGGAAAAGTTGTGAATGTCAGTTAACCCAAAACTCAAGTTCTACAAAGTTCATTTTTCACTACAATAAAATGCGTTCTGTTCTGTTTGAATCTATATGCCTGCTCTGAAATTCTATACTGTCTTTGCTTATTTTACTAATAGTTCTGCTATCCACACAAAATGACAAAATGAACCTTTTCATTTTTTTCACAGCACAGAGTAAAATTTAATTTTTCAGAAGCAAATTAAATTTTCAGACTTTCCAACTCTGCTGGAATTTTATAGTTCATTTTGACATTTCTGAAAAACCTCTGATTTTGAAAAATACCCGTGTGTTTTTGCAACGAAGCAGACTGAAACTCAACTGTTACCGCACAAATAAATAAATAAAAATGTACATACAAACCCACTGTAAAACAACAGAATGTATGAAGTTGTGATGAAATGGAGCTGTTGGCTGAAAGGAGCATTCGCTCCACTTATCTGTACCTTCACTAACTGCCTCAGCTTTTAGCAAATTGTGTATGAAGTATCATCCTAAGAGAAAGAACACATCTTCGCCAAACTTTTTGGCCTTCAAGTTTTAGATCATCTACCTTAATCCTGCACTGGTAGTAAAGAAAAACAACAAGACTTTTACTCTTCTGTCACAATGAACAGGGCTTCGTTCTCAGACCCACTGCACAATCTCCCATCAACCTGTTTTACTGTGCGTTTCAGCATTGGTCAGTATCTTGCTTCTCTCCAGGCATACCACAATTTTGTATCAAAGTTAGCCTTCAGTCTGCAAGAAATAATGAAAACACTAATTCACACTGTAAGAAATCGTACAGCCCGAGCAGGTTCACAAAGCACGCCACACGCAACCTGTCAACGTACCGATACTCTAAGAACATCGTTATGTCGTAAGGAACACTAGATATGAAAACCAGTTTTCAAACACGTTATAGCTACTTGAGTGGACCCAAACGATAAGCAGAGCAAACGAGCTAGATGGAGCCTTTCTGAATTGCTTACTGGGCTTAGGAAAGGCATTGATCCAAAGAGATGGCAAATCCTCAAATTATTTTGAAAGAAAATTTCCTCCTGTTCCCTAGTGAGGTAGCAAATTGCTCAGGTTTATGAAAAAGGAATATGCAACCTAAGAGACTTATTTATTACATTCTTCTCTTCTAGCACACAAATCAATTAACTTTGCTCCAGTAATGCTCTGGATGCAGTTATGAACCCATCCGTACCTCGCCATGGCATCTTCACAAAACAAGGCCTTCTTCTGAAAACAGGAGCCCAGGCACCACTTCAATGGCAGCTCTCCAGAGCTGCACCATCCTCACGAAAGAAAGAGAGAAAAGGAGCCTGAATCAAGGCCCGCTCAAATGAAAATCCCATTGTACTTAACAGGAGTTGAAACAGACCCTATACATGTAGCCACCACGTGTGCCTGCATATAAATGCAGTATAGCCACTCAACATATCCTTTCCGGGCCATCATTGCCTCAGACATCATAAGGGGAAGCATCTAACATTACAAATTAATGAGTGATTTATATCCTTGTCATTATTCATGGCTATAAAACACTATAATGCTCTAAATAAGTAAAAACATTTTTGCAGCTGCTGCAAATGTTTCATTCCTAGATGTAAGCTTGGCCGAGAGCACAGGGGTCTCTGCATAAGTGCCCAATTCACAGTGAAGTAATTAGCACATTGAAAAAATATATACCTGATGCAGTACACTATAGCCAACATTTTAACATGACCAGTGCTGATAACTAACCACAAATACAAACGTTTCCCAGGCTGCTTCCTTCCAGACAGGTAACTTTATCCGTTATCCCAAAGGTGTGGAAGAGCAAGGATGAAGTGTTACAGAATTGGAATGACGTTCCGCGTTACAGATGTGTAAAACAGCTGGACAAATGATGTCATTAAAAATACTTTGCCACCTCTGCTACTTGCTCTTGTTATTAAAAGCAGACATCAACTTTCTTTACCTAATCGCACTGTGTAAACCCTGTTGTGTCAAATCCTGCAGTATGTTCTGTTCCTAATTAGCAAAGACAACCCCCAGCTGCTTCCCATAAACTTCTCCGAGTGGCTTTGAACTTGCCGTGCTGCAACGCAGATGTGTTTTGCTTCTGAAACGCACATTTTTATCTGGATAAGAGCGTCATCTTCTGAAGAATCCGTACATGCTGTATTCCAAACCCAAGGCCCATGGAACATGCGCAGGCCACAACAGAAAATGAACTGAAAATAAAACCATAAAGCTTTTTCTACATCTTTCCATCACAGACACAGACAAAACTTTAAGTCAAGTCTGCAGACCAGCTTTGATATTGTTGGTATTGCTCTAGGTTCTGACAGTGTCACCTTTCCAATGCAACAAGTCTCCGTACTCCTGTGAGCCCACCAAGCTAAGCTTTCACGTCTACTGTACTAATTGCAGGCAGAGTTTTCAGAGGCACTCAGCATGGTTCAGCCACGCTCTCACTGAAATCCCAAGTAATACACCTGTTGACTCTAACAAGAGCAAAGTCAGGTCTCTGTTGAGAAGATGGAACTGAGTCCCATCCCACAGACACGCGCATTTTTTTCCCTTGTTTTAATTTTGTTGTGATAGTAACTCAATACACCTCTACTACTGATTTTGATTATTTGCTTACAGGTACCCAGCGTACCCTCAGTAACAGCACATGTGATCACCCTAACAGGCAAGAGTTCTCTGCTGTGGTCTGTATCCATACACCGAGTATTTTCTTCCCGAGAACAGCTCAGTTCTCCTGGACTGCTGTTCAGGAGAGGAAAAAAAATGACTACAGATCAGTAAACATGGATAAAAGCAGGGTATTTGATAATCCTATTAAATTTCAGTAGGTTTTAAATAACTCCAGCTGACAGCATTACAGCTGTTTTACTCAACTGTGCAGCAGGATACCAAGCCAAACCACCACTCAGTGTCTCTTTATAATGACTGGCAGTAGCCCCAAAAAATGCACTCTTTAGAAATAAAAAAAGAAAATAATCTTATTAGCCTGCATTGGGACTACCAAAGAATAACCCAATACAGATTGTAAAAGGAGGAGTAAATAGGTATAGTCCCTCTGCTTTCAAATTACAGCGAGATTTTCAAAAATTCCTACTGGAATTGAGAGCTTGTGGCTTCTTACAATGCCTTGTAACAGCACAGGGCCACATCTTCCACTGGCACACCTCCACTGCAGCTAGAAGATCATCTAGTCCCCACTAAGATCTAAACAAAATGTACTTCACCCCCTCCAGCAGAGGAACACAGCAAGGGACACTCCATAAGGAACACAGAGCTCTGACTTCGCCTACTAATAACCCTGGCCTTCGGAAGGTTACCAGGCCAGAGTAACCAAGCACACCTCCCATGCTCTTCGTAAGGACGCACTATTGCGGCCATCAGAAAACCCAAGTTCAGCATTTAACGGACACGGGCCTCCGAGAAGCCATCAGGTATGCAGCACATACACTAAGCGACAGCAGCATCAGAACCTTTTTTAAGCCATCACTAATCTAACTGCAGAGGTGTTGGAGACGACAACTCTACCAGCCTGAATCTGACCTCAGCCCAGTTTCTTGCTTGCTGGGGTTCTTTGGACTTGAGGAACATTACTCTTGTACCTACACTGACCTAACTGATGTCAAGCATCGTGAACTGAGTGCGTATGAACTATTACAAACACTTTTTTTGACATAACAGATACTCAGAATTACAGTACATACTCCGAATTATCTTCTCCATTTCCCCTTTTTCCAGGGCCTTTACATCTGTCTCCCACCAGATTCATTACAAAAGGCAGGTGCATTCCTTTTTTCTTTTCACTAAAAAAATCAAAACAAAAAGGCAAATAAGTTATACCATTATTCTTGCACTATTATTTCTTTTGGAAAACTTTCACATGTGCAACTCATTCTCATAAAAAGCTGCTGCAAACAAACGTTCTTTTTGCCTATCATGTTCAAGCCGAAAACAGAAATACAACCAAAACAGTGTGAATAGTCCTTTTGTAAGCAGACGACTTGCAGAGGTTTTTTTTTACCCCTCAGTGGGTCTAGCAAGAGGTGTAAAATGTTCCCCAATAGATTGTTTCTAGAGTGAAGACAAAAGTCTTTCAGCATAAGGGCTGAACATTTTTATTATTCCTGGTAGAGTCACAATAGAAACAGAAAGAGATGAGAAAGTCCCTTACTAGGAAAATCTTCATAGCTAGAAAATTCAAAGCCCTCAGCAGAGGACACAGCTCCCTAGAGAGGAGAAAAGCAGGGATAATTCCTACTCCATCGTATTCACTTGGCTGTAAAACTACTGAACCTTACATTTTCCAAAATTACTTCCACTATTGACGGGAACTGCCCACGTTTTTCCAAGCACTAAAGAGAACCTTTGTTAGCACTTCCTCAGCTTTTGTCGTCAAGCTAAAGAAGGCAGAGATGTAAGAAGCATTCATTTTTTTGCACTTCCTAACAAAATCTTAAAAAAAAATATGTATTTAATATAGTCAATACTTTATTCAAACCAACTCTGAGTATTTCACTTTTTCAGGCTTTCAAGAATGATTTTTCAGAAAATAAGCTATTAGCGGAAGAGACAAGCAAGACAGGAAAACCTAACTAGCTGGTCCTTCGGCACAGCAGCAGAAACTGCAAAGCAAAATGCAAAGCCACAGCTATTGAGGTACCTTCTCAGCGGCTGCAGCTGTACCACACGCGCTCCCCTCTCCATCCATCGGTCAGGTCACAGTCTCACACACCTCTCCAGACACCTCCTCGCTGGCTGGCCATACAGATGGTACGCAATTTTTCAGCAATAAGGAAAGTCAGGCATATTCCGTAGTGTGGAATGAACTTCAGGGGTCTCTGTTGAGAAAGCTCCACGTATATGATACCAGTTTCAAAGACTAAATAAATAACTAGAAATTATCCTTCAGATTTCATCCTAACAAACAGCTGATACATGACCAGAAGGTTTGCAGATTCAACTTGCCAGGTTAATTTTATCTTGAAAATAGTTCCTCTACAGAAGGAGACCTTCGCTCAGGGGTGACAAGTCATACTGATGGAGGTTATCTTGTCACATCTCCTAACACAAAATTCTGTGGGGTTTTGTTGCAACTGAATTCTACCTTTTGCTGAGTAATCAGAATGTGCTAACTGAGGTGGTATTATTTACTGTCTGACTCTTACCTTACTTATTCAACTTACAAAATATATTATAAATAAAAGTCTTTTATATAAAACTTTTTTTTACTGCTTTTTTCCTTATGATACATCTCAAGCATTGCAACTCTTTAAATATGACAGGTCATGTGCTACCAGGTGCTTCCAGCACAAGCAAAAAACCCCGCACCTATCAAGAGTTCCTAATCACGTCAGTTGTTTTCTTTACACTGCAGCCTCATCAGGAAAAGTGGATTCACGATCATTATCCACTGCTTTGGTTTTACCGCCCTTCCCACTCTTCATCCCAGCTATACGTCATGTCCACAGTTATTCAGCTCCTGTCCCTACGAGGTGTGAGAAGATACAGAAAGGCCACAGTCTGGTCATGTCTAAGCACACCTCTCCTTCACCCTGGGGACACGGGATCTCTTCTGAAGGCAACACCCAGATCGTCTGCCTGCATGCAGCCATGATTCACTTTGTCAGGAGCAGTCCAGGGTGGATAGGTTTGTTTAGATTAATGCTATCATCGCTGGTTATTTAGAAAACCTTCAGTCATAAACTAATCCAACAGGAATAAGCCATCCACACTCTTGCCTTCATGACCACCCTGGGTCTGTAAAACTGACACATGCAATTTGGCTAAGACTGTCTCAAAAGAATATTTAAGTCAAAATTCAAACTACTGTATAAATGCACACTTCAACACAGTTTTCACTAATTTTCTCCTCAATAATACATCACAAGTATCAGCAGCTTGGCATCAGAACCACCAGCCTTTGCAAGTGAACTTCAGCGGGAAAGCACGGCTGAGGAGCACAGGGAAGTGTCCCTCCTGACACACACACGTGTCCCACCTGAACACAGACAGCAGCACCACAGCCTGGGATGTGCTACCAACAGCACCAAGCCTCACAGCTGAGCTGTGAAAAGCAGAAAGGCATCCCTACATGGAAAGACAGCAAATCAGAAAGAGATGGGTATCCTGGAAAGCAAAGATATGCCAAAGAGGCAGTGGGATTGCCGTAGGAGAAGCGGGATCCAACTGCTTTTCCACCAGTTGGTAGTGGATGGAGTTAAGGCTGAAGAAGAAAGGACAGGAGCTGCTTGCCTTTAAATGACATTTGGAGAGGATGATAGGTAGAGACACTTCCAGAACAGCTTCTGTGGGGAGGAGGGTCCCCTGTATTAGCTCTTTTCAAGAATAAGACTTTAAGACTTTTTAACTTGCAGTTTGAGGTTGGCTGGACAGCAGGCTCCTTTGGTTATGGGGAAATAAGTTACTACAGTTGGTAGGTCGGAGCTGCTAATCAGCAACCAAACATAGGAACCTCCTCAATGACAGCATGGCTCAGAGGGCTGTACTCATACACCAAGCAGTGCATGAAAGTCTACTGGTCTGGTTTGGATAACCTCTGAAACATTCAGATGCTTTTCCAAATCCCCTTGGCTCAGAAACCAGGCTGGCAAACTCTCCCTAGTAGTCTGATTTTTTTATTGTCCTTTGGCAAGTTTTCCAGCGCTCCCTGGTTTTGGCTGGGATGGCAATACCACAAGAATGGTCTTCCTCACATATTCCAGAAGCTTCGCTTCCAGTCCCACCTCAAGCTAGGGTGTGCCGAAGCATGGAGAAAAGACAAAATATGAAACACCGCTCGATCGCACACTAGTCTGGATTCTCTCACTGTATATACTGGCTAGATGGCTCGGTCACTACAGAGAACAGCTAGCCTGCCTCTCACAACAGACTATTCTGGAACCATCAATTCAAATGGCTGATAGGGCTACACATTTAGAATGTTCCCATTATTAAGGTTTCCGAGATCCACTACAAACAACAGAACTGGGTTGTCTTTTTATTTATCTGGTTGGTTGGACTTTTTATCTCTAAAGGTCCTTGTTTTCCCCCTTCCCCTCAGCAAGAGTCCCACTAAAGCACTCAAGATACAGACAAGACACATTCTGCATGAGTTCAGTAGTACTTGCACCCAGAACCTACAGAATTTAACACAGGCATTAACAAACCTATGATGGTACTGAATTCCTGTTAATAAGCAGATACATACTGCTTGATTCAGGGGCCAACTCTAGACACCCACACTTCAAATCTCGTACCAAACACCACGAGCGGTGTTCCCTTTACAAATGGAGCAAACCGAACAACTGTACAGGCACTCCCAGCCCATCCTGCTCTGCCCGAGATCGGGGCAAAGAGCTGTGAAGCTGCAGCTGAGCCTCTGCCGGGCGGTGGGACAGCTGCTCTGCCACGGCTGGGGTAGTACTAATAACTAAGGATTAGTAAGGTCCTGTGTACAGTGGCCATCATACAAATGGCAAGAATTTCTCTACAGCTAACAGATGGGTCGCATTTACCTGGAGAAACTAAATTTTGTACTTTTCCATCATTTTATTTACATCAGAGTAATTACACTGTCAGTTACTGCAATATATATCCTCCCACAACAACTCCACTACAGGAGCACAGGCTAAAGCTCAACTGCTTCCAACAACCACTAACATTACGGAAGAGCCCGAGTGCCTCATGTGTTGATTTCCATGAAAGCAAATCAGTGCGGAGCACCCAGCGGCATCGATGGCAGCTCCTCACCGTACCCGGGACGACACCAAACGCGTGGCACAGCCAGCCCCTGGGTTTCCCGCACCAGGCAGTGCGAACCCACCGCTGCAACCACACACGAAGACTGAGCAGCTCACTGAGTGAAGCACTTCAACAGAAGGAGGGGGAACGAAAATTCCCAAGACATTTCTCCACTCAAATTAGCCTGCATTCCCCATAGCGCTTTTTGCTTTTTCAAATTTTTGATTCAAAAGCTTCTCACCATGGAACATGAATGTGTCAGAGGACATCTGTTTATTCAATAAATTACTGGGTTTGTCCCTTTTCTCCAGGTTTTTATTTTTTTTTTTTTTCACGCAGTGGAGATCATCATCTGCTAGTCACTGATGCTGGCAATCTGTAATATGTTCTCATCATATTTACACTTACTCTTTGAGTGCTAGAGCAAAGCCATTCTCCCCACTAACAAAAAAAACAGACCATGTGTTTCCTTCTCTTACTGCCCTCAGCAGCGTACCAGAACTTGTTAAAAAATCACTGCCATCATTAGGAACTGCTATTACAGAAGCAGTAAGAAGTTCTTCAAATTCCTTCTCCATATTTTTCAAATCTGCGGAATCTGGCAAGTCCCAGAAACTGTTCTCAGCACTTCACAGGTCTTCTAACTGACCCCAACAGTTGTCTTTTATCTTTCTGAATGGGACTTTAAGTTTCTGCAAAGGCATAATTCATGAAGCGATAATAAAAATGATACAAACCGATGAATTATTAAAGCAGCACGAGCAAATGAGCACTACTTATTTTATGGGATAGTCACACTGATCTTGGAGTAGCTAGAGACTGAACAGTTGACATCACATCTACAAACATTTTCTTTCTTCTCACTGTCTAGCTTTGACTATAAAGCTAAAAGGTTAAGCAGGAATAAAACACACACTGTTAGGGATGCACAGGACAGCAATTTAACAAGCACTTCAACAAGTGTCTCTAACTTTGAACATGCGTTTCAAACCCACTGGTTTCTCTGGGACTGAAGTAGACGCTGAAGAGCTTTGCAGAGCAGAGAACAGTCCCGGGACTACACATCCCTTCAGAGCTGACGGATGTGCTCCAGTGCTTTCCAGCACAGACAGCAGACCCAGAGTCAGATAGCTCAAATAATCAAAGCGCTTCAGGTTTGTGTTCAGAAATACTTTCCACAGTACCTGGCATTACAGAGGGGATGCAGGTCTTAATCTGTTCTCATTTTCCCTCAGCCATCTGTTGCTTCTCGGATTTACAACTTTTAAAACAGACCAACAAATCAAGGAAATTCCTGTCTAATTAACATTAAGGCTTTCAGCCTTATCTGAGGCTTTTCACTGCTGTTAGCACAGGAAAGACATTCTCACTATCTAAATAAGCTCAGCTTTCCCAGCCATTGCTGCACCCTCTGAACACCTATTTTAGCCCTCTAAAGGCAGAAAAAAAAATTTTTAAAAGACACTTTAAAAGTCAGGCTGAGCTTCTGTAAGAACACCGCTCATGTCATAGCCAAGTAGGTATGGTTTGTTGTTTCAGGTTTGGTTTTTTTGTTTTGTTTTTTTTTACTAGAAAGCAATGAAGGATAACACAGAAGACACAGGCAGACGCTCAGCTGGCTCTAAATGCAGGAGCAGAGCTGTTGTTCTCAGACATTCACCAAGTAAAGGGCAATCTGCAACCAAAGCTGAGTGCAGAGAGCACAAGAGAAGACTACATCTCCACTACCTGCTGGTGCCATCCTCAGGAACAGCCATCTGTCTTTATAGGAAGAGATCAGAGAATTTACTGTCCCAATCACCTCCCTGCATGAGGCTGCTGTATGAAGCAATTAGCCTAGGAAAAGGAGAAAACCTCACTCCTTTATGGAAAGTCATCGCTGAGGTGTCCCAGGCACATTACTTGACTTTATGCTGGAACCACACACAGCGATGAGTCTCCCTCAACCACTGCCATTGTAAATGGAGCTAGATCTTATGAAAGCACCAAGCTGAGGAAGGCATTTGATAAGGAACCATGGGATCTCATCGTGTTGACCATGGACTTGTGTTTTGCAGATACTGAGGGATTACAAACGCAACAGTGTGAAGGCTGTACTACCTACGCATCCTCTGGCACGCTGTGAATACATCAGCTCTGCTAGTCCACAGCACGGGGAGACAGTCTCTAACTAAAAGGGACATGTATTTGCATACCAAGAAGCCTCCAAGCACGGCTAGCACAGACCTAGAGCAACGCTAACTTGCTTCAGAAGCTGGACTAATTCCAAGACCAAGCCATCATAAAAACACCTTTAAGTAACATTCGTTACACCTCCCTGGTCTTGGTTCAAACACAGCTTCATCAGACCAGAAAACCTGGGCCGTGGGTTTCTTTCTAAGCAACATCTGCCCAAGATCCACGGGATGGAAAATCATTTCTTTGGCGTTTTGTAGGAAATTCTGAATTTCTGACAAGTGAGAAAAAATTAGTTAGCATCATAAGAAGGACACGTATGTTTCAAAGTGAAAGCATGGACTTCAGCACTGTCACTGAAAACGGCAGCACTGGGAAACAGTGAAAAGTGTTGGTAGGGCTGCGTTATCTGTCCCGTAACTGTACAGGGGCACGGCATAAGTCATCACGGCCGCACCTCCAGAACAGGTTGCTGTTCTCAGTGCACTGCGAATCCAGCCGTTCCTGGTGGGGTGGGCAGCAACGCAGCTGGCTCTGCTGGGTAGCTTCCCCATACTCAACACCAGCTCACCTTGCAGGCACGGACGTTGATGTGCATTTTTCTGCTACAAAAAAAACAGCACTAGGATGAGGTGCTATGACATCTCCCCTTGACTTCAAAAATCTGTTCTGAAAAAGCCTGGTTTACTTCAAATGAAAATATAAATGGGGAAAAAAATATTTTCTGCCCAATGGAGACTTGCAGATCATGCTATTACAATGAACAACACAGCTTCTCTTTCAACACTTGTTATCTAGCCAGTGCTACTCTTCCTTCCCTTTTTCCTCATGAAATAGTACCCTCCGACACGGAACAGCGGCACACAGAACAAGTCCTCGCGCTTACAGCTGCCCTTCTACTGCAGTCACGGACAAGTGTTAGAAGAAAAGATTTCCACAGAGCCTCAGCCGACTCCGTACAACAACAGTGAATAAATCTGCCTCTCAGCTTCTTCACAGCTTTTTATTGGCAGGAGAATTTAAGGTGATGAAAAAACAGATTGCTGCAGGGCATTCATGAAAGGGGAGTTCTGCATTTGCAACAGTGTTTGTGTCATAAATTTGATTGAGAATTATGTTCTCACTAACAATCAAGACACATTCAATCAGTTACACATTTTTAATAACCAAAAGAAAGCAACTCTAAAGAACCGATAAACTAAAAATTATTACAGAAGTCAGCAAGAGAATTTGAAATTATACTTATCTGAATCAACTAAAGATTCCTGATGGATATAGCAGAGAAAAAGATATGATTTTCACTGGAAGAGGAACAAATATTGCCCTGAAAAGCTTAACAGCAACATTTTCAATAGCACCTTCACGACCTTGGAATCAATCCTCTGTGAATTTTCAAGTAAAATAATACTTTCTCCATCTATCTCAACTTAAAAATAAGACTTTGATTTTTAAGTCACTTCAAAGTTATTATTTAATGTGCTATAAAGCCTCTTTAAAAGGTCACAAGAAAGCAACTACTCAAACGTATCAAATGTTTTTCAAAGCACAACAATGACCACTAAATGCAAAGCAACACGATCTGGGCTCATTTGTGTCTTCACTCCTGACTGAGAAGAAGGGGCAGCCCCTACCAAGTGCGCAGCACCACAGGTCTAGGTCACGGTGCCCATGCTGTTGCTTGCCTGGCCCGGCGAGTTCCGCTGCCTTACACCAGGGCCTGGATACCTTGGGCAGAATGAGATGACCTGGCACGGCTCAGCATTTGCTTCATTCAGAGTCCAAGGTGCCAGATAAAAGTGATTGCCCCTTTTTGTAATGGAACTTGACGAAATGTGAAAGAACATTCACA
>Ga0065711_1003457_pt1 | contig 28460 bp, 23 predicted proteins | sample Hoacrofraction12_FD_59098 | JGI IMG/M metagenome (GOLD analysis project Ga0065711, IMG submission 59098) | Hoatzin crop microbial communities from Cojedes, Venezuela - Epithelial fraction 12 v2 (version 2) | ecosystem: Host-associated > Birds > Digestive system > Esophagus > Crop | place... | reverse complement strand
GTCGACGACATTCAGGGGTGCACAGCAAGGCTGGTGGGGGGTGACCCCCAGGTGCCGGTGCTGTCAGCTCGCCTGAGCCTTGTTAGTCTTGGCTCCATGCAGAGTCACGCGCCCCAAAGCACAGAGCGGTGGTCGCAGGCGCAGACGAGGGATTCAATCTTTCACCGATACGACGTTAGAAGGAGCTTGCAGGTCCAGGTAAATATCAAGCGCGGATGCCTGACCTTTCGGAGAAGACAGCCGGCGCGATCCTCGGGTGGGTAGCAGGGCTGGAGAGACGGGAGGCCGAATCCCAGCAGAGCGCGGCAGCATCCGGCACACCGCTGGGGCAGGCTGTGCCGTCTGCCGGGGGCGGCATGGCGTGGGCAAAGTTGGAAACGATTCAGAGAAGAGCATTCACAAGATGCTTTCAGTGTCGTTGCCCCACCGCCTCCGCTGCCTGCCCGGCGCGGTGACGGCGGGGTCTGTCCTGAAGTGCTGCGTGGTTGTTTGCCTGCATTTTGGGAGCAACATCCTGGGATACCTGGGCTGGTGGTACCTCGGCTGAAGCCATCCCTGCATCCGCCTCTGGAGTTGCCATAGAAACCACCGCTGTGCCAGAGCCAGCATCAACAGGGAGCCCCGAATTAGTGATTGAGCTGTACCTCGGCAGCCGGGGGGATGTGCCGGCAGCCGGAGAAGGTCAGCAGCTCACGCTGTGCCATGGGGGCTGGACAGAGGGACCCCCTCCTCTGAGCACAAAGTGGCTCCAGTCTTCTCTGTTATTGCAGCAGTGCCCCATTTTCCCAGTGCTCCCTGACCTGTGCTCAGCGCCGGTGGGCTTTTCCTTCCCGGGGTCCTGCGAGGTGACAGATGCCTTGGTGCCACCATGGGCTGGGGTACCTCTCCCCAGCCTGCCAGCCCTTTCCAGAAGCCAGCAAAGTACACAATAACTTCACTCTCACCAAAACTTTGGTCACAGAGGACCCTAAATCACGGAACTGCATTGGAAACGCAGGTCTGATTAATAAGCTTTTCCCGCAGAGGCATCGCATGGATGGGATAAATCAGACGCTGAGTCACTGGCAAATTGACATCCCTGCGTGCCAACTTCACAACTTTCCCTGCTGCTGATGGGGCACCCGGAGCTGTTTTTACCAAATCCAAGGCGAGAGCCAGGAGATGCCGGAGGAGGAAGCTGCAGCTTGGGCGCCTCTCGCTGTTGCGTGTCCCTGCTGCAGCGGTGTTTCTGGCAGCACCAGTGCCCATCCCGACATGGCCCGTGGTTCCTGTCCCACCAGGGGTTTGCCCCTTTCTCAGCAGCACCTTGCCTCATGTGTGCAATTGCCTGGCACATCGACCCACCACAGTGCCGTTTGGCTTGGCTGTTCCACCCAAGGCAAACAGAAATCCATGGCCTCTCCTAAAAGTGTGCATTTCTCATTCTTTTCTATCTCTGCTTTTAGGCACAGGACTAGGATCCCATCTGAATGAGGGGAAGAGAGCAGCCAGGATGATGGCCGAGGACATCTTGGAGCAGACGGAGAGATCTTCAGGCAAAGGGATGATGGCCCTGACCACCCTTGAAGACTGACGTATTGTTAACTGAAGAGCTCCCGTGAGTTTCTAACAAAATGCACTATGAAGAAAAAAAAAAGTTGAGGGACGTACCAAATATATTGCTGTCTATCTCCTGGCAGCTTCTGCTAATTTTTACTAAATTAAAGGCTTCAAGTATCTGGCCACACTCCCTAATGCTAGAAGCACAGTCTGTTACTTCAGATACAAGGAGAGCTATGAGCCAGCACCTGGCAACGTGGCTAATCTCCCCGGACCGTGTTATGGATGTGGAAGACTGGAACTGGAGGTAGCTGTCAGACCTATAATTAAAGAAATATGTTTCCTTATAGAAATTTCTTTCTGTTGTCAGGAGAGACGGAAATACAAAAATCTCATTTATCATATTCCACAAACTCAGTAGATACTCAAACCAGAAAACTCCAGCCACAGCAGAAATAAGAACAGCTCTGTATAATAACCTAAAATAACATATCGAGCCTTATTGCCGGTGCTTTGTGCACCAGCAAATCCTTTCCTAAGGGCAGCAGAAGTGCTGTAAACGGGTACAGCGCTCTACAGTCTCTGCTGAAGGGGGTTCTGGGCCAATTTTCCAATTACGAGAGACAAAGTGATGGGAAATCACTATTTATGATGCGGGGCCATGTAGGACCTGGATGCACAGCAAGGCTTTTGGCAACAGCGCCATGCACGGGGCTGTACAACGGAGCTGTAGGCAGTTCAGTAGTAGAACAAGGCTTTATTTACTCAACAAGCTCAATAAACATTAATGTTCCCATCAGCATGGCTCTCTGGAGGAAGGTTTGCCTTCCAGCCCATGGCTTCCTTGGAAAGCCCGGCCATTATCCCATCCCTGAAGCAGGAACATGATCCAGGCTGCGATTCCCCGCTCCGGTCCTAGAAAATCAACCTGTTTGCGGCTTATTGTGCAGCTGAGAGTTAACAAGACACCGTGATAAATCCAAGTTATTTATACCAGCCCTAGTACTGTAGTGACAAGCAAAAACAAAGCAACAAAGTCACTCCAAGAAGTTTGTTATGGGGAAAAGTCCAGAATTTTTTTTTTTTTTCCGAGTGAAAGCTTTATTTCTGAGGGATTTGATTAGGAAATCAGATACATACATCAAGAAAGCCATTGTTTTGACACTTCTGAGCTCCAGGCTGCCTTTAATAATAAGCCAAAAGAGTGTAGAGGAGAATGTGAGCAGTTCCCCTAATCTAGCCAGGAGTTTATATCAACTGTATTTCTACAGTGGCTTAGTGCTTACTGAGTATCTTCAGAACCAGCAACCAAATATTTTAACCAGTATTGAAACTGTTTTGAATTAAAGGAAAAAAAAAACAGGCAAGTAAGCGTGCCCGTTTTCCATTGCTGAAGACGGAGGATACAGAAGCACGAGGAAGAAAATTCCAGTAAAACCATATATGAGAATCTTTCTCTGCGGATGATTGGATGATGGGTTATTTTTGTCGTACTTCTAATGGGTGAAATTCAATCGTTCTGCCTTTCTGTGAGAGGTATTTACATGAGAGACCACCCAGCCTCTGGAGGTGAAAGAAATGTGCGCCGTGGCCGCTGTGCTCCCGTGGGACCAGCCCTTGGCGTGCTGGGCTCCGAGCATCCCCCGCTCCCCCTGCCCCGTGATGGCCCCGGGGCTCCGCTCCCGGGCGGAGGGGCAGGGTCTGTCCCGGGGGGAAGATCGGAGCTGGGGCTGACCCCAAGGACCCCCAGCGCTGGCCTAGCAGGCAGCTGCACCCCGGGCCCACGGGAGCCCGCGGGCCCAGCCCTGGGGCGGCCGTGTTGGGCAGGCCTGCCCTCGGCCTGCAGGGCCGTGCCCCCGGCTCTCCCCGCAGCGAGGGGCGCGGGGGGAGGCTCCCCCGGAGCGGGGCTGACCCCTCTCTCCCCTTCTCCCTCCTCCCTGCAGGGCCGTGTGGCGGCATGGCTGCCGCGGGGTGGGATAGGCCGCGAGCGCTGGGGCCATGGTGAGGGCTGGGAGCTCTCGGCGAGGGCGTCAGCTGTGAAAAGCCATGAACGTCAACCTCTGGAACATCAAGGAGATGCTGAGCACACCGGCAGGCACTGGGTGAGCTTGGGCCGCGGGGTGGGGAGGAGGCGTTGGGAGGAAATTGTGTAGAAAATGGAACATGTCAGGTGTTTGATAGTGATGGGGTGAAACACATCTAGCAGTGCTCTAGGGTTAATTATGGTCTGGTTGCCGGTGGTGGCTCCCAGCCTGCCAGGCACCACCATAGACCCACCATTGCCGGGAATGTAGAAACCCGCATCGGCTGAAAGCTGTTCTCTGGGTTATTCAGGGAAGTCCTGTGGCCTGTCTACGTCTAATTAGAGAAGTTAAATGTTCCCTTTCGCCTTGTGCAGGGGGTAGACAAAATGAATTGTGATTTGCAATATCATTATGCGTTATGTAACTCTAAAATTATTCCGTATCCTGCATTTATACGCATGGCTTAATTTTTTTCCCAGCAGAAGTCAAAGAGCAGCTAGAACTGCCCACATCTACAGTTGATAGTGAAACAGCAAATGTTATTTGGGTGCAAACATCTGGAGAGCAAATGCGTAAGACAGGCTGCATTTTTTACAGCAGGGCATCATCTTTTGCATCATATGACTAAAAAACAGAGAAAGATTTATGCTGTGTTTGACACTGGAGAAGCTAATTGATAAATTTGGTCCCCTGAGCCTCTGTTAGTTAAATAACCCACTTACATAACTAACCACTGTTCAAATTCACAGTTTTAGTCATACTGTCTCTTTGGCCTGATGCTACCACAATGATGGATGATAGTAAAAGCATAATAGTAGTTTCCTTGCCCATTATAAAAATACTTGTCACATACATATGAATTAATTGAATTTTGCACAGATGCAGGGGTCAAGGGGGAGCCAATTCAGGAAAAACATGTTTATATCTGTCATAATTTTGTCTTTATAATTATGCATCTCATAATTCTATTGTCGTCTTTGTCTTCTTGGTATCTGCAGGTTTGTTGTTTTGCTTTTTTTTTAAATTTTGCTTACAATAAGTTGCTTCTAAGTAGTTTGAAAATCCATGACTTTCTTTCTGGTCAGAGACAGAGCAGGGGAAATTTAGGCAACATGTATTAAAATATATAATATTTTATATAATAATATATAATTATATTTTTATAAAATATATAATACATTTTATAAAAATATATAAATCATTCTGTGGAGTCATGCAATAGGAAAGGAAACGAGTGGAAGAAGTAAAGGAGCCTGTTTGGAAAGGGATCACTTAAATTCCTTCCTCCTCCAAAGTTTCCTGTCAGCTACAAAGTCTTCCCTTTTAACTCATTTACTGATGCAGGAAGAAAATACAGACAAGATTTTAATATCCACTCCTCAGCATTCCACATTTTTTGCAAGTGAGTTAAAAAGGGTCAAACAGGTCATAAAAAATTACTGAAAATGCAGCTGGCATCTTGAAGGAGTTAAGAAGCGGGAGTAGGTTCTCAGGAGGAAGACTAACTTTTTCTAAAGGTAAAAAAAAGTTACCGATAGGAGCGTGTGTGTGTATATTTGAAGTAGGGGGAAAGGTGCTGATTACTTTTTCCTTGTCTCACTTCTGTTACTAGAACCCTTTCTCACCACAGCAGGGTCTGCTGTATAATCCCTGGGATACTGTCTTTCAGGGAGCTTTAAAAATGAAACATAAAATCAGTGTATAATCTAGGCAGGGTATGAGTCATGCTGTGAGTTCTTTGCAGGTTTGAGTCAGGGAGCTGCTTCTGAGAGCAGCTGCCACCAGGTCCGTAGGAAATGCAGAGCTCCAGTGACACAATAGCCTCATGGCAGCAGTTCTGCACAAGCCCAAGATTGCTCTGGGTTTCTTTTGTTATCTATCTGTCATATGCACACGTGCTTCTTCCTAACCGCCAGCAGTCTGAGAAACTGGGTGGAGGAACCAAAGTCCCTGGTTTTCCTGGTTTTATGTATGAATATTGACACAATAGAGATCCTAGAAATGCAGGCAAAGGCAGATTATCTAGTTGGACACTATAATATCAGGGTGCCAATTATTTAAGAAGGTGGGAGGAGGTCACGCGAATAGCATGACAGCTACGCGGTGGAGAAAACTTAGACTCAATTTCAGCGTATCGACAAACGACACAGTTTTTGTGGATTGAAATGCCAGACCTAATTAAGGGAAGTGCTGCGTTAGAGCAGCACTGCTGCCTGCCCAGCCAGAAGGGCAGGCGAAGAACGATCGCAAGGGATGTGAGAGCAACAACTACAAAAGCAGTGATGCTTCGATCGGCCTTTTATCGACTGGGTAAGTGTCACCGAGGCGTGATGCTGAAAGCACATTTTCAGAGGCTGTAAATACTTGCCTTGGCCAGGGAACTCCCAGGGGAAGAGATGTGTCTTGCCTTGGCTTTCAGCCGCACACAAGAGCCATGTTCAGGGTATTACTCCTGCAGTGCTGCCAGTGGCAGCAGCGAACTGGAGTCAACATCTCTGCAGGAGCAACAGAAGCCAAAAATTCCACTACTGTTTAATTTCCAAAAAGACATTGACGTAGTAATAAGGAAGCTCATTAAAAAGAAATTAAAAGGGACAGCCTAAAGGGTTAAATGCTTGCCTGAGGCACAGAGATTATTTAGACCTCATGTTGAAGCTCAGAACAAATGTGTACCAGCTATCAGACCAGACATGAAAAGGACCAGTACCAGACTGGCATGGTAAAGAAGATTACTGAAAATGAGAAGGCATCCTTCAAGAAATTAAAGATGATCAAGAATAGAAAAATAGGAAACAGTATGTTGTTATTTTAAATTGAAGTTTCCAGCATTTTCTTGTTCCATGAGAGAAGCAGTAACTTCCTAAGGGCATAAAAATTACTAATATACCTACTTCCAAAGACATCAGAAGCAGAAAACCCGCCAGAGAGTACATAAGGCCAATATATGGTGAAAATATTAAAGAGGCATTCAAAAAGGATGCTGTAAGTTAAGGCCTACTTGGGCCATTACTCTCTATGACACATTTCTTCTGTTGAGAAAAAAATTCTAGGCTTAACAACCTCACTCAATCCATTATCCCATTAAATTCCATCCCACATAGCAGGGCCACATGTTTTGAAGTCGCCTTAAGGTCCCAGAAGAAGCAGAAAATGGAGGAGACAGCCAGGACAAAGACCAGGAGAGCAGCTGTAAAAATCCCGAGCCTTGAAGGAATGAGAAACCGGGGCTGTAAGTGCAGACTGGAAGATGGCTTCAGACTAGGGGGGCAAAACCCCTGTCTCCAGATGTCTGATCCTTAATATGGTGGGGGATACATTCTGCATAAGTAAACAGGGCTGCTCTGCGGAAATCCCGATCTCCTCCTAAGCAAAAGGCCCTGCGAGCCCCTGCGACCTGCTCCCGGCTCAGGATACAGGGCTAACACGGTTTCCAAGGTGAGGAACGTCTGGGCAGTATTGAATCACAGCCGAATGAGTAATGGAGTGGCTCATAGAAAGTAAAAATGACCTTGAGGAATTAAAACAAGACCAGCGGGACTTTGAGCCTGAAATCTGGAAACTGGGGGGCAGCGTTTGAGTTGAATAGCCAAGAGGGATTTCATTGTGGTTAATGCATTAGAGTCAGTGCCAAAATCTGTTTGTAGAAATCCCTTTTAGGATATGGCACAAATGATTTGCAGCAAGCAGGTGATGCTTTTCCAGAGTGCAGAAAGCAGAATAATAATTTTATGCTGTGGCCGTTCCCAGCGAAGAGATGGCGAATGGCTGGAAGGGGCAATAGCAGCTAAAACTCCTTGATTTAAACTCCTCCAGGCCCCTGGATGCTGAGGTTCCTCTGCACCCAAAGCCAACGCTGACCCTTGCTCGTTTGCTGGACACATTGGCAGGCAGCAAATAGTGACGATGAGCGCAGCACAGCAGAGCTAGAGACAGTTCCTATAGATACAGACTAAAGCCAGGAGGAAGAGCAGGTGAACAGCAGCTCCCAGAATTTCAACTGGATTTGTTGAGATGCACCCCTGGTCACCAAATGAGGAGGAGCAGAAAGGGCTGGGAGATTTTTGGGAGGGGAGTCGGGAGAAGAGGAACTTTGTGGCACTGATCTTACTCGAGATTACTGCCAGGAGAAAAAGATATCTTCTGCGGGGAAGAGGCTTTACTGCACTTTGAAGAAATGTGTCAGGAAGGCGTAAGTGAGCTTCACCCACAGTGCTTGGGAAGAAGAGAGATGTTGGCATAGGTTCAGTGGGGATGACAGAACCAAATAAAATCACTTACAGCAGCACCGTGGATAAATTTTATTTTGCAAATTGTAGAAGACTCAATTTGCTTTTCCAACTGACTGCTAAACCTCGGTGTTGGTGCGATCCAAACAAGACAGTAGAAATGACCGATTTTAAAAAAGACCGAGAAGACCTATGACAATTTATAGTCACAAATTTTTAGCTTGTCTGTGCCCCTAGAACAATCTAGGAAACACAAGAAGTGGGCATTTATCGCATGCTGTGTTTCTCTTGGTGTGATGTATCTGGCAGCTGTTTGGGGACAAGGGAGAGCCTTTGAATGAAAGGTAAATGTTTGCATATAATTGTGCTGAAATATTTGGAGGTGGAAATTGGAACTTAGGGAAATGAAAGACGCTCTCAATAGATCTAACTTCTCCTGTGGAGGGGGAACTCCCACTGAACAAGAGGGAAACTGAGACTGCGAAGAGCTAGCTGACTCCCCAGATATGCAGAGGGCTGCAGATTTTTTAGATCACGCTCACATTACAGAAAGAGTTGGAGTTGTCAGCATTGCGATACCTTGCATGAAGTTAGGTGGGAAAAAGAAACCGTTCCATCAGTCAGCAGAGGATGATTTAACATTTTTTGGAGCTGAGAAGAACTCGTGATGGCACTTGTCTTGCATATCTAAAGCTGGTTTTGCTTTGGACATACATGCTAGTGCCAGTACCCTAAGAACATTATGGCCACAAATGCATGAAGGACTCAGGGAATGGCTCATGTCAGCAGAAAGCTAAAAGTTCTCCTGAGGTGAACTATTGCATCACCTAGGAGAGTCTTCTAATGGATTAAATATCTAGGAAGTTTCCTCACTGTGTATAAGGATGGGTTTATATTTAGGACAGAGCATGCATCCCTGCAGCTCAGGCATCCTGAAGGGAATGGGCCGGTGGTTAGAAGAGCTGTGGTTGCCTGACCATGGGTCTGATCACAGATCATGGTTGTCTGATCTCACCATGGCCAGGCTGTTGTCTTGCCCAGATGGTCTTGTTAGTAAATTAATGGCTGGCAGTATTAAGCAAAGGAGAAAGAAATCTATTGCTCAGGGGAATGAGTGTATTCAAGAGAGACATCTGCTTCATCTCCCCCCAACTTTGCAGAAGTGCTGTCGTTCCTAAACTGACCACTGAGGTAGTGGACTTAAGACAGAAAAATTTAGCTCCAGAGCAGCTGACAGCCACCTTTGGTCATAATGTCAGTGCAGAGTGAGCCCGGGAAGTCACTTGGCTCATGAAGTCCTCTCAGCTCAATACTTGTCAAAATACCGGTCATAAAACTCTTTGTTATAGGAATCTTGTGCTGCAGGCAGTAAGTAATGTGAAGGGACGGAGAAAATGAGCAGGCTGTGGGATGTGATATTCACCAGTTGTACCAGACACTTTCAAAGGGTGTTTGACAAGACAGTAAAGCACTCGAGGATTATAAAAACCCTTCCTTAAACTAAGAGGGAGCTTTTTCAGCTAGAAGACAGGAGGAAAAAAAAGAAAAAAACCTGGCGCAGGAGATGTGATACTCGCATTGCAAGCAGGGGTCCTGCCCATGTGGGGTCACGGCAGCCTGCCTGAGCACGTCTCTCCCTGACATGCTGCCTGCAGATTTAGATATTTTTTTTTAACAAAGCTTAGCTGAGGTGGAAACAAGAATATGTACTAGTGAAAGTTGTATTCAGATTTATTTTTTAATAGATTTGGGGCCTGCAGACAGAACAAGGGAGAAGTTTTGAACTCAGACAGATTTATCAGAAACCCATACCTCATCTATTTTTGCCTGCAAACTCAGTGTACTTGGTGAGCTCAAAGCCAAAAGTATTAATACGATATTGTCACTGACACCACTCTATAATAAAGAGGGAGACCGAGCAGTTCAAGTACTGCTACTAAATCCCTTCCCTGTTGTGTGTATGATGTTTGGGCTCCTTCCAAAACAGGGGATTAACCAAACACGTCACTGCCAATGCCATGTTGGGGCGATCATCTTTTATTATACACATGAATTAGTCTCCTGTTCCTTCTCCTTTACTTACATGATTTGATATGGAATGAAAACCCTGCACAAGAGTCTTTTTTATTAATTTTGATCTGTAATTCCCAGTTCTAAAGGCAGCAACACTTCTCTTCCATTTTCCTAGCTTAAAAATCAGCAAGAATTGAGAGTAGAAACCTGGCCCAGCCTTTCTTAAGTTTGGACCTAGCTTAAGCACTCCATCAGACCGTGTGGATGTGGAGCAATGGAATAGCAATCACGTGAAAAATGAAAAAAGTCTGTATCTTTGCTAGCAAAAAATTGAAGCCAGTCTCCGACAGAATGAGAAGCGGTGCAGCTGTGCAGGGAAGCCCTTGGGTGAGGGAAGCCAGTACCATGCTGCGATCCCAGTCCGTAAAGCAGTAGAAGCCACGTCTCTGAAGAGAAGTAGAAACAGAGCAACATAGCATGAAGCCAAGGCCAGCTGGAAAAGGTTTATCTGGGCGGTGCTCAGGGGAAAGAAGAGAACTTCTGAGTAGCATGCTATTACATTTGAAATATTTCTAATAATTCAGATCAATCTGCCCAGCCATATGCTACCTATTTATTTGTTGTTCCAATGTGTCAGCCTTAAGGCATCTGGAGAATGAATGCCCAAGAAACATCAGCTATCAGTCCAGAAGATTTACTCTGTTGGAACTGCCTTACAGATAAGCTGAGCAGCATCTGAGTTACAACAGAAATTATTACCCAGAGCAGTGAAAAGAGAGAGACCTGGTACTTGCTAGGAGCAAACCCCAAGGTGTCCCTTAAACTAGCACTGACCGACTAGGCAGGCAGGATGGACTGGGCCAGCTTCTAGTTTTTTGTCTTCTGTCTGCAGGATGTACTGGAGAAACACCGTCACCCCTGCGAGGTGAATGCAGAGCTACCGCACTGCATTTGTGTGGACGTGGTAGTTTAAGATAAAGCCAGTCGGCTTTGTGTGGCAAAACCAGATGCTTTGAAACTTTATCCAGGTATAGGGACGGTATCCTCCGAGGGGGGAGTGCAAATGAACGAGTCAGGACGGGCCATGCTTGAACGGTTCCAGCAGGTCATGCAGGCAATTCTGTTTGGCTTTTTAATTGCTGAAGAATCATTCACAACCTGTTCTTCCCCATTTCAGGCCTACTAAGTTTTCCATCCGGAGCAGCGCTCCTAGCGACTACTCGAGTTTGAGCGATTCTCAGCTGCTCTTCAGCTCCCAGTTCTGCCCGGAGAATGTGCAGTTGGCAGCGGCACCGCTGGAGCTGGGCACGCAGCTGGGACAGCACAACTCCCAGGACGTGAGTCTCGCTCTTGTTCAGCCCTGCGCAGGCACACAGCCACCACTCAAAGTTAATGGAAAATGCTGAAATCAGGTGGTAACATTTGCAAATGTTAGTAGCTGCTGAAATCAAACTATCCTCTTGATACATATACATATTTACTGTGACGAGACAAAGTAGCAGCGTGGTCGGCTGAAAACCTAGTATTTATAACAGGTTACTATAAATTATTATTTAAACAGGTATTATTTTATTCAATCATGTTTTTAAATTACTAAAATAATATGGAATTATTCTCAAGCTAATGTCTTCAGACCACCTAGCTAAGGAAGAAAATCACACCTATTCCCCTTTGAAAAATACTGTATTTCTCTTCATTAGCTTTCTGCAAGAATGACAGAGATATTCAGCATTTACTTCCATTGACAGAAAAATACCTTGCTGTATTGTTGTCATGGCAGATGCTTGAATGCAAGCTCTTGGATGAAGAGATTCTATGCTCAGAATCCTTCTCCTACAGCATGTGGTTTCTGATGCTGCCAGCCTCACTAAAGTATTTCCTGCACCGCCAACAGACAGCACCGGATCTGAATAAAGACACCTGAGAGCAAAGATTAGGGAAGAGCAGCGGTGCCAGCTAGGTGGCCCTAGGCTGTCTTGCAGTTCCAGATCCTGTCTGCTGTCCTCTGTATTTTGCCGAGGATCTTGTCCATTGACTGCAGCAGCTTTTCATCAGGCACAAAAAGGGAAATTCACTCTTCACCATGCAAGAAGAAAACTTGATGGAATTTGCATGTTCTTATGTTTTAAGGAAAAGGCATTTCCATTTTGGTCATACAGTGTCTGGAAAGTTTGAAGAACGAAGAAGGTCTTTACAGCTCTCACATTAATAGTAAATTTCTTGTTCTGAAATGTACACTGAAGCATGTGAAAAACTCATCTACAGTCTAGTGATGTTGCTAGTTGGCAGCAAAATGTTGTCATCCACCAGGAAATTCAATAGTATTTTCTTTAGATTGCTGTACAGGGAGCTCCCACTGACATCTTCAACTTTTCCACAATTCCAGGAACACAGGAATTCGTTTATAGACTCTGTGTTGGGCATATAGGAAAAAAATCTGCACACCTGATGATCACAACCAACTGAAAATCCTCGAGATGAGAGAAAAGCCTGAGTCTGGAGGAATTCAGGCTGCGTCTCAGTTCCACCGGGGGTCGGTCTCACTAGGCACACGGAGTGAGCCATAATCTCATGAAATTCTTAATCTGCTTGTCCAATCTGAACTGTCATGTCCAATCACTCTGTCTGCAAAGCACTTGGTATACAAATGTTTTTTGCTAATTAATGTTCTGATTATTTTTATGCTTCAACAATTTTCTTTCTTTTGTGCAACAGAGCGAGCCCAGTATTTTTACCAAATACCAGACAAAACCACAGTTATTTGATGAAGAAACAAAAGAAAGAGGTTCAGTTAATTTTGGTGCAGGAAGAGTGAGAAGTGTCTTGGAAAATTTTGAAATGAATAAGAACAAAATAAAGGACAAATATGATCGGTATGTAGATATCCATTGGAAATTCTTTCTGTGCTGGTGGTTACCACTCCCTGCAGCTCCTTCTTACCCTCTTAAAAGTCATATAAGGCATGGCTGCATATTTCTCCTAGAAAAGTATCTTTTCAGGTTTTAAATAACCTCGGATTGGAAAGAGTCACAGGATAAAAGAATAGGGTTTATTTGTGATGCGATTTATGTAACACACTCAGCCACAAGCCACAAGGAACAACAAAACTCTAACCTGAATTTACCTTTGTCCTTCTTTATCTAATCAGCAGGGATTTTTTTCTGTACTGATTCTCTGCAAAAGCCCATATTTCTCAGCATTTTATAGACTGTGTTGGGACTGATCAAAGGGACTCTGAGGACAGCCTTCACATTCGGCCAGATGAGGAGATTGCCAAGCATTCTTGTGTGCAGTGGAAGATGCAATCATTACACCTTTATAAGTCTGCACATATCTCTAGAATTTTACTTGTATACAAGATTTTTATATATTGTGGTTTTGGTAACAGAAAAGTGTAATTTGCTAATGTATTTTGCATCTGCTCTTTGTCAGAATTTAAGAATTAAATGAACGTGTAGGTCCTAAAGGGCTTTAAGTAACAAGCTAACAGTTTCAAGCTCAAAAATGAAAGATGGCAAAGTCCCCAGGGCGCCTATAAATAATTCTTAGCTCTGTACATTTTGTAATATAACATCCAAAGTGAAACACATTTTTGTTAACAGCCTTTGATCAAATCAGGCTATGTATCTCTTTCTGTTCTGCAATGGGCACTATGCTTCTGATAATACAGAATTTGACTCTGGTGCCTATTAGAGAAGAGGAGGATTTTTGTAAGTAAATCATGAGAAATGAACAGTTTTAAATGTTTAGACAGAACTCGTAATTATCCCTTATTTCTTCTTTAAATGAATTATGCTCCTTCCTACACTCCAGATTCACTCCCAGATTAGAAGCCTGTTTATAGAAATAGCTTATTATCTTTATGAAGATAAATGTATTATTTATCAATTCATATCCCCCGTAAGTTTGACTAATAAAATGCATATCTTCCTTCCTGTAAGGCTAGAAAGATTTCAGAAGCCCTGCCTAACTCTCATAAGTAGAGTCTACCTGGCCTCCACCTTCTTGGTTGTTGCAATTTGGGTAGCTAAATGATTCATTTAAAATGGCCCGAATCTTCAGAGAGGAAACAGGTTATCACTTTGCTTAGCAACCATCCTTGCATTTTGGTTCGATGGGCTAATCATGAATATAGTCTGGCTTCTGGTAGGCTCGCTCGACTTAAAAGGATGGATAACAGAAACCAGAGGCGTAATCTCAGGAGAAAAGGATTTGCAGTATTTGTTCTTCCTGGCTTGGGCTTTGCTGATGCTGAAGCTTTTCCCATATATTTGCCACAGTTATTTTAGTCCAAATACAACACCCACGTATCCCAGCAACTGGCACGTCACCTCTGCCAAGGCTGGGTCCTTCCGGAGCAGATAGTGCGGTGGGGATACCCCAGCAGCTAATGGACAGTTGGGTAAATGCCAACTGAAACTTTAGAGAGAGGCACAAATGCTAGGCCAAAAATGGGACAGTTTAAAAAAAAACCCATATATATGATATATATGTGCACGTGTATCTATTTTTTTCTTACTATATACAGCAGAATCCATGCTTTCCTGAAACAAGATGACTTCAAAGAGTTATGCCCCCCCCCTTGAAGTGGGCAGGTTTCTGTGCTGACATTACGCACCTATGCCTTGCCTGTTTCATGCCTCGTGTTTACTGTGATCTTTTCAATTTCCGTCGATTTCAGTAACTTAAGTGTCTGTTTTATACTTGTTGTTTTTTTCATTTTAGTGAGGTCTTAAGCACCTTTATTTCCAGTATCAAAGACAGGCTTCAAGGGGTAAGTTAATTCAAATTCAGAGTGCAGAATAATGAAGATTTAGAAATGCTGCAGAATATTTGCCTTCTCTCGTTTACTGTGCTTATACATGAATTATTACACTGTTTTTCTTGAGCACTCAAATACTTTAAATGAACAATTGTCAATTTTTTTGCGTATACCATTGTCTTTGTGACCTGTCCTTACGGTCAAGGTCTTTAGGGCCTTGCCTCAGAGTCTGCAGCAGAATTTTTCTGGGTCTTGGGAGCAATAACAGGCTGTAATGGCTGTCTGCAAATATCAGTTATTTTTTCCTTCTGCCTGAAGAAAGTAGTCTACTGTCAGGCATAAGTCAATGTGGTCTTACTGTCTGAAGGTGAAGGTCTCTCCCCCAATACTTTTATGATTAATTTCACTAATGTTATTATTAAAGCTTTTTTTACAGATTAGTATGTCTGTTTCAAAATCTGTTAAGACTTCTGCAACATTTGATGAGCCTTTTGAGCCATTCCAGGTCTCCTTTGGGGTTGCAACCAACAGCCGGACAAACTGTTTCAAACGACAGATAAATTACCATGTTCAGGCTGTTCCATGCCACCAGTTGCAGTTATTGTTCTGTGGCATTTGGGGCTGTGTTTTTGCAAACAAAGAAAGGGCAGTATATTAATTTTCTCATTTACCTCTGTTTCTGCAGCTGCAAGCATGCTTGGACAAGTTTGGAGAAATGTTCGATTCAAGAAACAAATCCATTTTGGTTCACCTAGAAACCATTTCCAAGACACGTAAGTCCTCTCTGTATTTCTGTTAACAGCAGAGGGCACAGTCAAACTGCTGAACGTCAGCGTGTTGTCTCCAAGCTGGGGTGAACTAGGCAAGTCATGCCGCTCACAGCTGCTCTGCATAAAGGAGAAGAGCAAGTAAGACATATCCATAGTTCGAACTTGTCTGGTTTTCCATTCTTACTCTGTTATATTCTCCTGGTCTCTGTTCCCTTGTGCTTTGTCAAAAAGAACTTTGGTGTTGTGCAGTTAGACATCATGCATGCATAGATAAGTACACCTCTATGGTTTTGTGTTCTGCCTGGAGTATGATCGTTTTTAGTCGATCTGCAGCACTAATGGAATAGACAGTAAAAATAATTTAGATATTTGAATCCTGAGTATCCAGTTTCAGTTTTTAAGGCTTTCTCAGATTTTCATGTATTAGTTTGAAGTCTTCTGTCTCTCCCCTATGCTTGAAATGATTATGTTTTAGATATGAGCAAAACTGTTACTGATGAAATCCGAGATAAGAAGCAAGTAGTGAAGCACACTTTTGCCATGATAAAAAGGTGACTTCCCAAAAAAGCCAATAATGTAAAAGACTTTAGAACAGCTCCATCTCTGAAGCGGCTAGTCACAGCAGTCTTTACTGAGGGGAAAGCGCTTCAGAGAAATTGTTTCTAATTTGGCTCAGATCGGAGCCTGTGAGAGTGCATTGATTTTTAATGCTGGCATTTTTCATCAACACCCTGTCAGGACTCTGCTCTGTGCTTGCCTTGCTCGGTGCAAGAACAAGTTACCAGCTTCAATATATACAAGAAATGTGAAGTGAGTTATACCTTGTGAGTTCAAGGTAGCAGACCTTCACAAAAGCACTACAATATTTATTGAGTGGTAAAATGTGACTTCCACGAAGCACAACTTTAACAGGTACCCTTTAAGTCAACACAGCCCTCTCAGGCAAGAAGTGGAGTCTGGTGCATTCTATGCAAAGCCGTGATAGCCTGTACGTTTGAAATACCAATCCTGTTGTACTAAGAACACTCCCTTGCTGTGCTTGGCAAGTGCTCTTGGTGGGACCTTAATGAAAGCAAGAATCTGTCTCCTTTGGCCAGCGCAACAAGCTTCCTATTATGCATTTGCCCATCTCGTAATTATTTCAGTGCCTCAACTTGTCCAGTCTGCAGCAGGACTTGCTGAATTTCGTATACCTCTTGCACAGCAGTTGTTGTCATGGCACTGAAAATCAAATCTATTGTTCACAATCCCCTCTCTTCATTCCATACCATTTGCTCAGCTGTCCTGTTTTGTCTCCATACCCATTTTAAATAAATGTGCCTAGAATGAAATGAGAAACCTCCCAAAGGTGCCTGCTGCTAGATTTTCAAAGCAATTGAAAAGAAAAATTGGCACTTTCTCTAATGTATCATGCTGCAGAATGTTGAATATATAATGAAAATCATCACACTCTCCACAATGTCATTCTTTTTATATTTCTGGGAGGTTCATCTGTCACTGGTTAATTGCTGATAAACACTGCCATTTGACTGATATCAGAGTGATGGATAATTAAGTTCCCACTAAATAAATACTTGTACTAGTGCCTTGAAAAGATTCCAACTGAGGCAATTTCCTTGAAAAACTGGTATAAAATTCCTAAACTCAGGTGATAATGAGCTAAATTCAGAGCTGATAAAGCATTGAATGCCAGCAGCTGATGACAGAGTACCTTGGGATGTGGGTGACATGGTGGAGACATGTTAAATCTTTGGCAGTGGAGGATTCTACGTGTAGGAGAGGAATGCGGGGGATGAAGAGCCTCTCTTCAAAGAGAGAAGTAGTACACCAGAACATTCAAACAGCTCTGAAAAGCAAAGAGAAGTGGAACTTGACATGAAGTCTGTCTTCATTAAAAGCTTAGAAGGAGTATCGCAGGCCTCACTTATAGCAGTGCGTAACAAGCACATTTGGCACAGTCTACATAGCCACTGGGCGAGAACAAAACAGAAAATATTTTTCAAAATATATTTCCAAAGCATTGCCAAACGCTGCTGGGCTGGCATGCGCTATGCAGTAAAATAAAAAAAATGTTCTCTTTTGAGTGTTTGTCCATATGTGCTTGCACACAGAGGATAGAGCTGTGTCTGGCACTGGAGATGAGATAACATTTGCCTAAGCAGCTTCCACAGAGGCACAGCCGCTCTGTTCCTTGCACACATCTTGGTATGCTGTGCACAGCAATCTAAGGAGGCAAGCAGACCCCGTGTCCTCAGTTCTTCCACCTTGTATAGTTTATCTGGTTGACTTGCCTGCTCATCATTTGCTCTTTCCTTATGGTTTCAGCTCCTCTAACTCATTTATTTTTATATTTTTCTCATGTTCACTTATATACCCACACTTCTATCAAAACATTCTATTTTTTTTATACAAATTCCAATTTTCACAGCTCAGCCCTCTCTGAACTGCTTTGCTTTTCTGGTATCTGGTAGTTTCAGCTGTGACAACTCATAACAGCCATATCCTCTGCACCACCTTGACTTCATTGCAAATGAGAAGCATGTTCCCAGCCAGCACACCACAGGCAATCCTCTGATGCTGCTGCCAGCAAGGGTGACAAAATAACGTGAAATATGCCCCTTACAGAGGTACGAGCTGATGCAATTCTCTGACACAATCCAGTGCCTGGTGGGCAGTTTTCAAACATGACTTGCTTTGAGATTCCCAAGGCGCAGTAGTTGCTGGCAAGGTTTCTATAGGGGAATTCTCTGTATTTATAATGGTGGAATCTGAGCTTGTTTGCTGTGAACAGTATGGTCTGGACTGGGACACCCAGTCCAGACTCCCTTATCTTCTCTATGGGTTGAAAAGTCAAAAGGTTTAAAATTGATAAAGGAAAGGCCTTTCCCATGCAGCTGCTCCCCAGCTGTGCAGTGACTGGCAATGAACGTTGTTGGGATGAGGAACTTAACCAGACTCCAAAGCAACTCAGCACAGATGGCAGGAGGATGTGTGGCTGTATTGGCGAATACTGAAACCCCTCATTGTCACACTCCATGGCTTCGGGCACTCTCTGCCGTAGAGCAGGCTGAGACCGGGGGCAGCTCATCCCACAGCCCCCCGATGCAGGTGTCTTCTGCTGTGCTGCAGGAGAGGACCCAGGCTAAGCAGGCACCAACATGCCAGCTGACTACTCGGGCTGTGTCCAAGCAGGATGCAGCCGTGACAGCCCAGATGTCACTCACCCACAGCCCAGTTACTGCCCAGGGACAAAATGCGGCACTCTGCTGAGCTCCGCAGCTGTCTTTTGCTCGTGTCTCACCAGGTTTATACCACCTCCTATTTGCCCTACGGAACCCGGGCGCGGGGGAACCAGACTCCCCCCAAAGTGTTATTTAAAGCCTCTGCGCTGGCAGTGCCAATCTCAGGACGAGCTGCATAGACGATGATAGATAGGCATCAGAAGCAGTTGCTGTTTAATATTGCTAGGCTGGGAGGCTGGCGCTGCCTCCCTCGGCTGCTCAGACTGCAGTTTTCAGCTGTTGGGAGTGCAGCTGCACCCTCTGCAGCACGGGGTAGCAGATCTACCCTGAGGTCCTACAGCCTTTTATCTCATGCCGGATATCACATTCCATATCTTATTTTGTAAACCGGTAGCATATGAAGACAACAGTACAACAAATCAAAACACAACGATGTTCCAGATTGTAAAAAAATATTTTGTTTAGAGTAAAATACTGTAAGAAAGGCACAAGTCTGTACATAAGCCACCCATTAACTGAGTAAAGATTTTTCCTCTGTGATCAAGTTACTCAATAACTAACTGCTGCAGGGTTTATTTGAAGAAAATTTTCTCTGAAGCAGCCATTCTTGATCATTTTCAAAGACAAGAAATTTGACTAACAAGGTCCCTGATCTGATCTAGTTTGGCCATCCCAATGCCTATATTTTTAAGTCTAGATTAATGCTCCTTTTTATTTTGTTTAATAGTGTTTGACAAGTCTGAACACTCCTCTGGTATGGAAGCCAGAGAGGGAAGGAGAGTGCCCCTCCTCTGTACTGAGAGAGTTTTTTCTGCAGAAGGCTCCTACGCGTACAAATGAAACGCGTTCAAAAGACCGGCTGTTGGTTGCTTGCCTGCAGCACACTGTGCTGAGTCAAACGTATGTGCAGATCCCAAGCCCAGTGGATGCAGTGCTATTTTTAGACTGAGGATACCATGTTGTAGAAGAACAGACAGACTTGGGAAACCAGAAAGCTTTAAAAATAATTCTGAACTAAAATTAAGCGTACGGGGAAGAGCAGCAAGCTGAGGTAAGCTTGCTGATGCTGGCCTTCCTATATCCTCTCTATGTAGAGACGGTAGGCGATGAAGTGATGTCAAAGGAGTTTCCCCCTTTGGTCACTGCTTCTTACCTCCTCTTTATAGGCTTGCATGCCAGGAGGGGCCTGGCAGGCTCCCCAAATCCTGCTCTTAGGTTGCAGGTAACCCTTAGTTCTAACCAGGGAGATGCAAAGTCTAAAAGGCCCACTCCAACATTCACTCTACCGTTACAAACCCATTCTGCAAGCCACAGCTTTCCCCTGGTGATTTGTAAAAAAGTCTAAATCTGTCAGAGCAAAAGACTAAAAGCTTAAGAACAGCAGTGAGAGAGCAGGGACAACCAAATTGCCTGCAACAGCAGAGGACTTCTTAGTTTAAATAAGTACAGATAATCCTCAGAAATCAGCCACGCTCCTGCGGAGAGCAAGGCAAAGCCGTGTGATGATGGGCATCCTGAAAAAAAGGAGTAATTCCCCCCGAATCAAGGTCCAGGAGGTGGTTTCACTCGCTGCGTGTGAGGAAGACACATGCATGGGGCACCTGCAGGGTTCCTTCTCCTGTATAACAGCAGCGTGCACTGTGCCCAAGCATCGCTCCTCCGGAGGAAGGCAGCTGAAGATGAAATACAGCCTGGCACAGGGGTTCCCTGCTGCCGGGGGCAGCTCTCAGCAAGCGCCCCGTCCCCTGAGCAGCACCTCCGGCCCCGTGCCACTGGACACCTCTGGTTTCCCTAGCTGAAGACATCAAATACTTTCAATCTCCTTTCGTAAGGGGAGATTATCATCTAAGCACTTAATTATCTAGTAGCTTTTCTCTGCACGTGTCCCAGTTCAATCTCTTTTTTTTTTCTCATGTTGACGGCAGGGACTGCGCAGGGGCTTCCAGCCACCCCAGGGTGCACAGCAGCTCCCGTCAGCAGAGCCTGCACGCTGTCCTATGTCACCTGTAGCCCCTGGTGCTGGCATTTGTGTCTTCGTGTCACCTGCTCATCACCTAAATGCCCGCTGGCTTTTGCACCCAAGTGACTACGGCAGGTTCTGAGCAGGTCTTGAGAAGTGCCTTCCAGAGCCACCTCGTCCCCTCATGCCACCCCTCTCAAGAGCTGATGTTTTCATTTTAATTGAGGTTTATCTACTTAATTTTTCTCAGCTGTTTTTTGTGTTACATGACAACTTCCACTGAAAAGCTTTTTTGAATCTACAGAAAGGCCACAGCATTGCCTTTGTCTAAGAAGTCACCTATCTTCTCCTGGCATATTACATTAGTCAGGCACAATCCGCCTTTTATAAAATCTTGTTCCATTTTATTCCATTTCCCTCCATGTCTTTGAGTACTCTTTCAGTTATGGTCTATTCTAAAACCTTGCACAATATGAGAACAAGTTAGTAAGTCCATAATTGCTCTTTCCTTTCTTCCTTCCCAAATATACCTTTTTAAAACAACCCTGTTTTTTTACAGAAGCAAAGCTTGTACAGTCACTTTCTGCCTGCCTCTCCCTAACAGTTTTTAACCCTTTGACCAATTCCATCTAGAGTTTGAGGGCAGAGCTCACCTATATAATTAAGTTTCTGCAAGCTTAATGAAAATAGCTGGGCAGGAGGAGAAGAGATCCTGAGCACTCTGCGGCTCAGCAGCCTCTGAGCACACCTCTCCAGGGCGAGATGCGTGCACCGAAGAGCTGAGATAAATACTCCCCGTGCAGGAACAGCTTCAGCCAGGCGCTCAGCTCCACCAACACCAAAGGCAATCAAACATGTTGGATCTGTAGCAAAAGAGGATTAATTAATTGCAGAGCTCTTGTAGCCACTTGTTGGAATGTAGGCTTTATTCTGATTTTTCTCAAGCAGGCAGTGCTAGTCCAGGACTCTGGGGCTGCAGCCATCCCACCCAGTTGGCTTGGCAATGCTTTATTTTAGCAGGAGCGCTTTGCACCCTGTCTCCTTCTGACCGGGCAACGTTCCACCCCAGCCCCACCATCTGTACACACCTTCCTGCGCTGGTCACAGCACAGACCAGACATGTTTAGCAAACAGCTCTTTCTCTCCAGACTAATTTATGATTTTAAAGGAAGATTTCCATAAGATTGCTAAGGATTTTCCATATCCACATACACTGCAGGCTGTGCTCCCATGCTGTAGTCTACTGGGCACAGCGGTGGTTCCTGTAGGAATAATTGCAGCTGCATGGGGGGAGGTATATCATTGTCCAATCATATGATAAAAATTCCTGGTTCTTATCAGTTTTTCAGCAAGACTGACTGAAGCATCTTGCTCCAATTTCAAACCCTCCCAGGGGGTCCATGCCCCCACAGGACACTGCTGGGGCCCCCTCTGCCTTCCAGCTGCAGCTGCCAACACTGGGCGCAGCTGCCTGGTTCAGATGGTTTCTGGCCCCGTCTCTTCCTTTGTCTAGCAACTGGAAATCCCAGTTCCTTGCACATTCCTTCATAATTTCCCACTATCCCTTCAGGCAGCTTTCCTTCATTACCAGCCTCCTGTGCATTTCTGACGGGTATTCTCTGGTTGCACTTCTTAGCCACCAACCTCTGGCATCTCCATCCTCTTATCAGTGATGCTATTCTTCTGTCACTTGTCCAAGCTCCCATTTACCGTCAGCTGGTTATGGAAGAGGGTTGGTTATACTGGGGTGGGTCAGATATATTGGGGTCCCCCTCCCCTGGCCATGCCTGTTGTGCAGTTGGTAGGAAACTAAGCCTCAGCCTTCCTTGCCTTGAACCAACCAAGTTTTGCAGCTTCGCGTAGCCATTCATCTTCAGCTGCCATATTAATAGAGCACAGTAAATGAGATTTGGCCTATATGCAGCATCTTATAAATTTCAAGTGCTTTGCATTAAACATCTACCCTATTGTTCATCGCTTGGGGCTCAGGGAGATCTCAGCGGGCGAATCACTATGGTTGCACAGCACAGTGAAGTATTTCATGCCAAGCCATGGAGGAAGTAGCAATAGTATTGATAGTACTTTATTCACATTTACAAATGAAAGACCAAATGTGTTTTTTATTGATTTCCCTGTTTAGTGCAAGATACTTTTCAAAGTCACTGTGGCTCGGTGCTGAAAGCTCTGACAGATAAAAGCCAAATGGAGCAGGCGCTGCTGGAGATGGAGAGGAGACTTGCAGCCGTAAGTGCAGAAATTAATCTTTTATTCTGAATCTTCGTTCTGAATTTCTCCCGCTTCTTCAAAGTATTAACTGAATATTAAATTGCCTTCGAATGGCGGATTATAAAGTACACTGCTTCTGTTATAATGAAGAGGGAAAGACATATTAAAATGCTAATTCTGGGGTGGATACTGACTGGTGCTTACTCAAATGCTGGCTAACAGTGTTGTAAGCTCTGATGGAACCCTGGTCAGCGAGAAGGGAGCCCAGCAGCGCCCTGTGGAGCACCGCTCCCTCGCCTGGCACATGCCTTCGCTGCAGGAGGTGGTTCAGTGCCAGACAGCGAGCGGAGAGCATCTTGCAGAAGTGCAGTGCCTTGCCCATTCAGCTGGGCAATTTCCCGAGGAGAGGAAAAAAGAAGTTAAAAAAGAACATGCGGGTGTCAGAGACAAAAGAATGCACTGTCAGAGACCTCCTGGACAGGTCTGGTTTCTCCACAGACCCTGCTGCAAGAGTTGCTTTCAGCAAGGCTGTGTCACGCCAGCATGTGAGCAGGTGGTGCTCCTGGGAGAGGGGGCACACAGTGAGTTAGGGGTGTCCGATCCCAAAGCTCTCACTTTGGTGGGACAGTTTGAGAATACGTATGACACAGGGAGATACAAATTGCTGTTTTTGGGGTCGATACCCAACTGAAGGCGTCCAACTGACATATAATACATCAAAGTTTCTTGTTTGAATATTATTATTGTACCTTTTAACATGTTGCTTACTGCTTCTGCTCTGCTCGCTGTCTCCCCAGAAAGATGTGGAGATTCTGGATGTGAAATCCAGCATCCAGCTGCTGAAGGAGGGCCTAGAGTCGCTGCCAGCTCAGCTGAGTGGTCAGCACCTGAAGCTGTATGAAGAGCTAGGCTTCCTGAAGCTCCCCAGCACCTTAGCTGAGCTGCACACGTTAATTTCCAGTGCCAGACTCACCCCTCAGATGGCAGATAACGCTTCCCAGACCTCCCCTGGCCTGTGCCAGGGCTGTGCTCAGGGTGAGGAGAATGCGCGCTGCCTGTGCTGCCGAGGCAGGGGGGGTTGCAGCTCCTCGGCTCAGCCTCAGCCCCCCTGCATGGCAGTGGGGGAGCAGCACGGAGACTCCCCTGTGAGGAACCAGGACACCGGGGATGGCACACCTCCGGGTGACCTAAACACAGCTTCGGGAGGGAAAGTCAGCCCCGCTGCTGCAGCGGTGTGTGGCAGAGAGACCACCTCTTTGCAGGAGGTGAAATATGGGTTGGAAACACAGAGCTGTGCTAACCACCCCTGCGTGTGCTGCACTAACAGTCAGTTTTTGGGGGGTGGTCAGAAGAAGCACTGTCCTGTACCGCAGGAGCTGCCCCTTCCAACTCCACTGAGGAAGGCGGTCAGGAGAGGCACTCAAGGATTTGAACTCGCGACATCATCACAACAGAGGCCGCCTCAAGTTTGCCACCTTTCTGTAAGAAAAGTTGTGCCTGGACAGAGAGACAACGCCTGGGCCACAGACCGTGAGGTGGAGAACGCAGCTGTAGGGAACAGAGTAAAGCAGAGGCCAGGAAGGATCCCCTGGAACAAAGCAATGGGGAGGAAGAACATGTGCTCCGCTAAGAGAAAAGGCGAGCTCCCTCGATGTGCTGATGGTGGGCTGAAGCAAAAGAAGGTGAATGGGATTATCGAGTTGGAGAGCTCCAGAAAAAACTGCTTTCCCAGGTACACGGTTGCTCTCAGTGTAGGAAGCTCTAACCCGGTGTCTGCAGCTCCCAGTCAGCAGATCCTCGCCTGTGCTCAGCCGAGGCTCACAAAGAGTTTCCCACCAGTGCCATGCTCCAATAAAAGCCTGCAACAGCTTGCAGAGAAAAGAATGAGAAGTTTGGAAATTAAAAAAAGAGCGCATGTTTCCAGTGTAAAAAACTGTATTTGGGATTCCTCTCCCCAGGAGAATGTGTTTTCGCTGTGCAGCACAACAGGTGACAAACAGATGAGCTGCTTCAGCCTCGGAAGCCCTGCAGGCGCCAAGAAACCACGGCCTGCCGATACGCCGGCTCGGCAGAATACAGCCTGTTGCTCTTTAGTTTTTGATAGTGATTATTCCGATTGAAGGGTTTTGTTTCGTGTTCGGAGCCCTCAGCGCAGGCGTGGCCATCTCAGTCACAGTTTGTTCCTCTAGGTGTGTTACCCGCTTAGTCAGAGACACGGCTCGCGCCTGGATGCGTAGAAGTGTTGCTGCCCGCCTTGGTACGTTGTAAGGGACTACGTGGGTCCGAGGGGAAGCTCTCCCATAGCTTGGGAAGCTGATGGGATCTGTATTACTTTATCCCCCCGCTCCCAGAGACGCCACGGGCTCCACTCACCAGTGTATTTACGCAGCAGAGAGGTACCTGCAGAGTCTGCCAAGGCATTGCCGAGACGTTCACCGGGGAGCAGAGGGCTGGCAGAGCACAGACGGGCAGCTCAATCAGATTTAGCGCTGAGATCTACTCAAAGCTTTCCAACTAGATAGATGTGGTAATACCTCTGTGGCCAGAGGCTTTATTCTGTTTCTCACTTGTCGTCTCTAAGTTGGTTTGTACGTTGAAGGGTTCTGCTTCTGAGCTCCCTGGGCAGTTGTAGCGTCGTTCTGGTTGGTTTCAGTAAGGTTCAGATTTGTTCCAGGAGTTGTTTGTGAGCTTTGGACCGCGACAAGTTTAGATGCATAAAGCAGAGTCCCAGCATCTCAGGTTTAATGACTATTGCGTTTTTTCTCCTTTTAGGCTGAAATTTCATGTTTTCAGGAAATTCAGGAAATTACTCAGTTTCTACTTTTATCTGTATCTCTTAACTAATCAAGCAGTTCCCCAACACACACTATTCAAGGACAGTCATTCTCAAACAGAAGCCAAAAGATATGGCGTTCATGCTCAGCAGATGAGGTCACTGGCGGATAGCTCTCAGCCTTTAGAAACCTGCGCCTCTCTACTTTGGAGTCACGCCAGAATTTTGAAGCCAGGAAGGAACCAGCCCGCTCACCTAAAGGGGCGCATAGAGCAGCGAGACTGCTGGGCAGCCCCAGTTCCCGCAGAGCAGCTCGTTCCAGGGCACCCAGCTCTGACTGCCAGCAGCTTCACTGCTGCAGGTATCTGAACCGCGTTTGATTTTTGGTCTGAGGTGTTACCGGCAAAAGAAGCATTTCAGTGTTGATGAAGCAGGTCGACTGCCACGAATCCAGCCGGTCCAGCTCTGTCCTCCCGAGGCAGAAGACTGGGATCCCTTTTTCCTCGCTGTAATAAACTCACTGTGTCTTCACCAAAGTCTGGTGCCTTTGTATTGGTTTTTTGGGAGAGGCAAGATCCTGTGTCAGCGGGCGAGCAGGCGGCTGCTCTCGATGTTTAACTCCCCTGGATTGTGGAACGGGGAGGATTTGTTTTTTCAGCTCCTCTCTGATGTTTAAAGAAGGAAACCTCCACCCTTCCAGTTTAACAGTGGTTCAGCAACGTAAATTAGCCTGGAGAAGGCGGCGGGGGCAGGTGTGGGGACCCCAGCACCCCCAGCATGGCTCAACCTGCTCCATGGCGCTCGTGCCCTGCACGTTTCGGGGTCAGCGGGGACAGGCATGGGCCCCTGCGCAGCCCCGGGCCTGGGCACTCGCCCAGGCTGCGCGGCCGCCGGCTCGGCAGCACATGGCTGAGGCTGGAGGGACCTCTGGAGGTGTCTGCCGCCAGCCCCAGTGCCGAGCCGGAGCGGGCCCTGGCTCCCCGGCACCCTGAGGATGGAGCGCCCATGTCATGGGGGGCAATGCGGGGCATCCCTGGGGACCCCTGCAGCCCCCCAGCATGCGCCCACGCTGGCACACAGCCAGGTCACAGACAAAACCCCGGGAGAAAGGAGGTGTAACCACAGCGGCAGCCAGTGCCACCTCCCCCTGTGCCAGCCACCGCCCCGGGGGAGCAGGGCGAAGCCCCCACGTGCCACCCTGGCCCCCACGGCCTGGCCCCACGCTCATTTGGGTCTCCTCGGGGGCTTTTGCTGCCAGCGATAATATTTGTCCCAATATGGCTGTGACGATGACAACTCCTCTCCCAGCTTCACCAGACAAAAATGGAAGCATGCGTACTGCCGGCTCTGCCTGGGGGCCTGGGGCTGGCATCCCCAGCCAGGAGCCACCACGCTCCGAGGGGACGCAGCAGCCTTGCCATGGGCACCGCGATCGCGCCCCGGCAGAGCGGCTCCTGTCTCCCAGCCCAGGCTCCCAGCCCACACAGCCACCGAGCTCGCCGTCTGCCTCTGACCCAGAGCCAGCCGTGCCACCAGGCACATGGGGCCCTGCGTGTGCAGCTGCTCCTGGCCTTGGCCACCATGGGGCTGCCGGGACCTGCGTTTGTGGGGTCTCATCCCACCTCTCAGCGGAAGCACCCGGGGAAGATAACGAGGCGCTCCCCCCAGCAGCACGGCCAAGGGGGACTGCGGCGGGCATGGGGCAGCACCGTAAAACACACATGGGTGGTCATGAAAACACAGACCTGGACTCCAGGCTCTTTGTGGGCGCTTAACTGGGGCAGTTTTCCCCTTGGCTGGGGTTTTGTCCCTCTTCCTTGGGGGAGAGCCTGGGAGCAGGGGAGGGCAGTGGCCAACAGCCGGTGAAACCTGGCCGGCCGCGGGCGCAGGGGTGTGTGAGCACAGGCCACCTCCTCAGGCTGGCATCCCCGGCTGTGCAGGCGGGCAGGCAGCCGCCGCGGTGGCAGGGAGCGGGGTGCTCGTCTTCTCCTCCGCCAGTGACTCACTTGGCAGAGGAGGAAGCTGCTGATGGCACCGGGGAGGTGAAGGCAGCTGCTGCGCCCGAGCCTCATGCTCGAGGCGCCCCGACGACTGCGGTGTGTGGGGCGCAGCTGGCTCCCTCCCCACCGCACGCTCCATGCCGCGGCCGCCCTCTCTGCAGGGTGAGACCAGCCGGCTGCGGTGGTGCCCGGTGCTGGCGGTGCCCGGTGCGGTGTGGGCTCGCCGGCCGCCCATCGGCCTCTGCCACTGCCCCGCTGTCCCCCTGCGTGGCCTCCCCAGTGCTAATCCCCGCATCAGCTGCCTGCCCTGCCTGCTGCGTGGGGGCTGGGTGCCGGCATTGCCCAAATTCCCCGGCCCCTCTGCTCAGTCGGCTGCCACAGCCCCCCAGCCCCGCTGCCTGCGCCCAGCCCGGCAGCACGGAGGGGTGAACCGGGGCCCAGAAATGCCCGGTGCGCCCACAGCGAGCCCAGCCCGGGCATGATGCCGCAGGGAGCGGGATGGCGACGGCACCGTGCTGCCGTGGGGACCCCAGGTGCCCCGTGTCCCCGCCGGCCTGGGCAAGGGGCGAGCGACGGCGGCAGGGGTTTGCCAAGGCTGCGGCAGCTCGGGCGCTGCCGGAGGGAGCCGGGGAGCGTCACCCTGCGGGGCACGGCCCCGAGCCGCCCTGACTTCGTGACACCGCGGCCTTGCCGATGCCAGCCCGAGCCGTGCCAGGGCGGGCAGCTCTCCAGCGGGACAATTAGCTGATTAGCTAATTACCTGCGCCTTGGCAGGGCCCGGCGGCTGTCAGGGCGCTGCGTGCCCCGTGCGGGGCGGGCGTGGGGCAGGACGCTGCTGGGGGCACCCACGGGCCCTCCCGAGGACCCTGCTGGGGGGTTCCGGCAGCCCCCCCGGCCGCCGTGGGTCCGGACTCGGCAGCAGCCC
>Ga0065711_1031903_pt1 | contig 28461 bp, 19 predicted proteins | sample Hoacrofraction12_FD_59098 | JGI IMG/M metagenome (GOLD analysis project Ga0065711, IMG submission 59098) | Hoatzin crop microbial communities from Cojedes, Venezuela - Epithelial fraction 12 v2 (version 2) | ecosystem: Host-associated > Birds > Digestive system > Esophagus > Crop | place... | reverse complement strand
CTGGAACAGGCTGCCCAGGGAGGTTGTGGAGTCTCCTTCTCTGGAGATATTCAAGACCCGCCTGGACAAGGTCCTGTGCAGCCTGCTGTAGGTGACCCTCCTTCGGCAGGAGGGTTGGACTATATGACCCACAGAGGTCCCTTCCAACCCCTACTATTCTGTGATTCTGTGATCTTCAGAGTATGGTAAACAATCCTATGAAGACATCAGCTCAGTATAAAACAAGCCTCTGTTTTCACTTGGAGGTGGGAATACAAGGGAAGAACACCACTCTGAAGGGAATAGTGGAATTAGTAAGAGATAAAATGAATGCAACAAGGATTATCAGAATTTGTTTCCACACAAGAAACAACCAAATCAACTGTTTTCATCCTGGCAAGGGTGAGATTGAAAGGTAATATGACAGTGGTTAAAAAAATCCCCTCTACTGTGCAAAAGCGAATGGAACAACCATTCACTGCCTTTTGTAAGAATGAGTTAAAGACATCAGATGAGGCTACCAGGGTCAGAGTAGTCAGAAAAAAACAAAACAGGGCTCCTCATACAGTGTGGCATGGTTAAGCTTGATGCTACCAAACGCTGCAACTACTCACACATTCACATATGTGTTTGTTGTTTCGTTTTATTTGTTTGGTTTTGGTTTTTGTATGGTGATTTTTGGTGGGTGCACCTCTTAGTGGTTTGTTGTTTGTGTTTTTTTTAAACACTCAGTTGGACGAATCTGTGCAAGAAAATAGATTAAATACAAAACCACTCCCTCTGCTTCCGGTAGTTCCTGAGCCATGTGTTTTCCAAATCTGGGAGAGTATTCAAAGAAATACCACCACACTCTGCCCTGATACTTTCCCATAGTGACATTATTAGGGAAAGAGTAACAAGCACAGCACAACTCTGATTCACTCTGGAAATGCTGCTCTTCCGTAAACTCACTATTGGCAGACCTATGCAGAGAAAAGTGCACTTTCGCTGGAGGATGTCTCCAAGTCTGAACATAAGCAAGCTGAAAGCTACTGACTGAAGCAAATCTTCTAAGGAACATTAATTATTTGCATCATCTTAACAACCGTTTATTACTAATATTTTCTTTTTCCTCTGTTTTTCTTACCATTTGCTCTTACCTGTCAAAAAAGATGGCTCATGCTACTGACAGTTGGATAATGGGTAGCCACCACCCTTTCCTTTCACCAGTGCAACAGCAGAATCCCATCAATTTTTCTTCTTTCTTGTCAGTTTATGCATCTCAGTTAACCATTGCACCATCCAAATTACTAAAACTGTCATAAAATTTAGGATAACCTACGTCTTGGCAAACTACATTCCAGGAAACCTTAATTCACAGGAGATTCCCTGAAGCTTTATCACAGACTGATGGTGTCTGCTGAAGCTTAAAAGCACCTATGCCACAGAAGATATATTCTCTTCCACTGGAATATAATTCCTTGTGAGTAGCTGTCTCAAAATCAGTAACATTTTCCTGTAAATGGCACTGTGTTCACCACTATACCTGGATAAAGACAGTCCTTTTCTGGGACTCCATCTTTGTTCCAGATCCTGAACCTCTATACAGTTCTCTAGGTTACAAAAGGATTGCAAACTTTACATTAAGATCATGTTAAAGAAGAGAACAAACTCTTTTTTGTTCATTACATTAGTCACCATCTGTGGCAAGTGGCAAAAGGTCAATACAAAGTTTTAAAAAAAGAATAAAAATGCTGTCACTTGTCAACAAGCACTTGACAGATCTCCATGTAATGCAGGGAAGGAAAAGGCAAGACACCCTATTGTACACAACATAACAGAAGCCACTTTCAGTTTTCTCCAAAGTTTTAATAACAGTTCCCCTATCTTTTCCCACTACCAGATACATGCTTCCACAACACACCTGTGCTGGCTGTAGTACTCACTGAATTCAAGTCCAGGAGTTGGTTTTACTCACTAACCTTGTGGAATAAAATGTTGCTTTCAGTAATTATAACCCAGATTATGATCTGCTGCATTTTGAGATGATTCAATTCACCAAGGTTACATAAGCAAACAGTGCAAATGAACAGTATAGTTCAGAACAGCTAGTACTGAGAACCTGATAGCTACACAATGTGTCAACATTTTACGTTACATCTACTTTAGTGCAAGTCTGGCCCAGGAACTAATTCCCCATTAATATTTGGATGTAAATTAATGTTCCCTTCTAGATGGTATTTCTCACTTTAATTAAATCTGATGGGAACCATTTTTGTGTGCCTGCAGACCCCTTCACAATACAGTCCAAAGCAAATGGGGACAATCCAAATATTTGCTTCAAAAGCACACCCTGGACATGAGCTAAAATGCTAATACAAAGGTATTCCACTAGGCCCCAGCAGCATCAGGGCCATTATAAGACACGACTGTAAGAAAATAAGAGGTTAGAGGGCACAAAATCATACTCTTTAAGTAACAGTGACCCAGCTCAGATACCCGCGAAACCACAGCCACTGCTGTTCTGTTACCTAGTTCTTACACTTTACATTCAAACAGCCTTGAAGCAAAACAGGCATATTCTGTGGTATACATGAAAATATCTCAACAAACAAATGCAGGCATACAAGCATTGCCCTTTTAGGAATGCTCTGAAGTCTGGCAGCAAAGGAGTGCAAGTAAGTCGCTGGCACTTGCTCACTCACTTGTCCCCGTATCACAGAGGACAAAGATAAGAACAGAAGGTGAACTTTTTAGTTCATCTACTCTTTTATGTTCTGCATTAAGGCTAAGGTTTTAAAGGAAATTGGACAGGAATTTTTCTCCTGCACTTTAAACCAGTACTGAGTAGTATTTCAATCTCTATAACTGTGAAACCACATTCTGTAGGTATTTGGCAGTATAACTTCAGACAACATTTAACAAAAATCACCTTCGTGAATCAGGTTAGTAGCCAGCATATTTTATCTACTGATGACTGAAATTGGACGTTTCTGAGGAAGGTACAAACTGGATACTTACAGAATAGCATGTTCACAAGAGAAGGCTTTCCATGGGCCCTATTAACATTTCAGCACTTAAAACCTAAATAATTTCTGTTCTGTGCCCCTTCGCCAAGTACCTCTGGCGCTTTCACACTCGAGTATGAGCTGAGACAAAACTACTGGATACTTTCCAGATTAGTGAGCTTTCAGTCTCTAATGAAAAGACTAGAGAGGAACCATAAGAAACGCTTGAAAACCACTCAAATAGTTTGTTGCACTAGTAGTGCATCTGCCTGGGGAGCAGCAGCCATCAGAGCACAGTTGTCTTTTCTGGCATTCCATCTCTCCTGCTTCTTTTTTTGCCATCACTTTTTCCCACCTAAGGAGAGCGCCAATATCAGCCTAACTTAAAAAACTAACTCCCATAACATCTTCTTGCCCTTCATGCTGTTCCTGTCTCCTCTTTCTCCTTTTGGTTCTGGAGATCAACATGACAACAGCAGCTGCAGCTGTGTACATTAGCTGAAAACATTTCAGCTGTAACTGATATAACTGAGACTTCATAACTATACTCATGTCGTCATTGTTAAATTGTAGTGCTCTCATCAGTGCTTCAGACACTAAAAGATATTTTTGCAATTTTACAGATTAACTCATTCCAATCTTGGTGTAACTTTCCAAGTGATTTCTGAAAAGTCAGTCCTTATTTTCACTGAGGTAAATCCTAGTAGTACACAGCATTAGTCATAAGGAAAGAACACAGGAGCAAAGGGAATACAGATACCCCATAGAGCAGGAATTCCCCATTCCAATACAGTAACAGAATCTGCAAGATAACCACAAGTTTTAACAGTCCCAAGATATAAATTGTTGCTTGTAATCATCTCCCTGCTAACTGATATAAGGCTTTCCAGGCAGTTCATAGTTTTTGACTGTCATCCTGGGCCTATTGCATGTGTAAGACATATTAGAGCAATTTTCTCCGAAAAATCACTCCAGTGACTTCAAATTTAACATGTTCTCTATTTTGCTACACTTACCGTTAAGCACAGCTACTGCTCATCCTCTATCGATACCCGTCTTTTTAAAACTTTATAACCACAGACCGATTACCAGACTATTTATGGATCACTCAAGTCTGCAGTCACTACACACAGCTGCCACGGCAGAACTTTCAAGGTACAATACCACAACTGAACATGGTGCAAAGATAAGAAATTCAGAGTGTCTATGAAAAAAAATTCTGGAAATGCTAAAAGTTCATCACCAATATGAAAGCGTGATCACTTTAGTCTTTAGAGGGAAAAAAAACCCAAAACCAACAACTCAACCCAGGAACTGTTCTTGGAATAAGTGGGAAGACAGAATACAATCCTATATTGTACAATTACTAAATCTCCTATGCAATTGCCAAAAACCAGCAGTTACTTCATGTACTTCATAACAGTTCCAGGAGTTCTGGGTAAGAACTCCACTGGCATGTCATGCTCACTCAAAATTTGAGGGAGCAGGGAAAGGGCATTCAGACTCTCTCCTTCTACAACTAGCGCAGCTGCAATAACAAAAGCTACCCAAGACTTTCATTTTACGGGTCTGCATCAATCCCAGTGAACAAGACCTGCTGCATTCTCTAGGCATATATATATGCCAGCAAGCTCATACACGTGTTTTGAACTGCAAGAAATGGTAAGCCAATTCTCTCTCTTAAGTTGATGTAAAGAAGCAAAAACTCAGATTAAACGGCTTTATTGCCATTTGCTTGTGTGTGCCTGTCTGCAAGTTTTAATGGATCCTAGGCTGGAATGTGTATGATTTTATCACAAAGAAAGTGTGATGGTATTATTCATGTTCACTTCTACCAGGACACGGATTCCGGCCAAAAGGAATGCCTGCAGTTTGGCGAAAGCACAGGAAGCGAGTAGCAAAATATCCCCTCCTGCTCCTGAGTGGCAGCAGAAACCCTATTTTCACATTTTTAGAGGGCTCCTCTCTCTCCCTCTGCCTGTGTGCATCACAATCCTACCTGCACCCCACAGCAGAGCAGCCAGGGAGAGCCCTGTTGATGAAGACATTAATTTCAGCAAAACTGAATCAGTTCCACTGTCATGAAAAATGGACTTGTTTCACTCTCAGAAAACCTACACCAGTGCCTAGGCCTCCTTGTCCAGACATGAAAGAGAAGTGCCACAGCTGGTTAAATAATTCTGCTCAGAAGATTAAGTACATAACACAGGCTGTCATGCTTTCCGTTGTCCTGATAGCCATGCACTTTACGAAAGATGCCAAGTGCTATTGCAAACACAGTTCGTACATCCACGACAGTAAGTGCTTCTCTGCTCCTTTTCATTGCCACAGACCAGTGCTTTTGATCCATCAGCAGCGCTCGACACACATTCCCAAGGGTAATTCTTTGAAATGTACCTTCATCTCGATTACTGACTTCAAGCTGGTCCATACCGTGAGCACTAGTGCAAAGAGCTGCAGTTGCTTTGTGCAGAACTTTATCTGATTACCAGATTTCAAAGCAGCTAAACCCAGGCTAAACCACCACATAAAAGAGTCAAACTATTTTTAATGCAGGTTCTTTCCTTTAAAACCTAACAAGGAACCTAAAATTCAGGCCAAAATTCAGCGTGTCTTTTTTCTGTCTCAGAGCCAATCTGCTACAATTTATCATGGAAGATTATATTGCATTAAGAATATTATTCTAGAAATGATAGAGCATTAGAAACAGTTAGGAATATCAAACACACATACAGATCCAAGCAAATGTTATGAATACAAAAAAAGCCCCCAAACACACATGCAGAAGATGAAAATGGAACAGCTTCATCTATTCATAAGAAATTCGCAAATATTACTTTATTCTTCTACGACTAATATATCCTACAAGGACATTAATGTTTTATATTTTGCTCAAAATAATGACTAACAGACTATACATAAAGACTAATTCATTTATCGACTCCCTTTGACACAGAAATTGCTTCATAGTAAGCTGTGTCAATTCTTATTAAAAACACATAGCATCTGCAACACTTAAAATACATATAAACACTTAGGGATTGGGAGCTCCAGCTGCTGTGAGAATGAAGGAATCCTCATGACATCAGAAAGCAGGAATTATATTTCATTCACCCTTTTTGCCATGGTGAAAAAAGTCAACACGATCCAGATGTTTGTTCTGGGTGTTAAAGAGTATCTACTTGCTAATCATTGTCTGAAACACAAGCTTATTCTTTGTACTACTGAAATAATTGATTTAATCTAAAAGTAAAGAATGCAGAAATACAGCAGTCTTCTTCCATTACTCTTCAGGGTGGAGCACATGGTTTAACATTTTTTCACATTTTAGTACTTAACATGCAGTCACTTGAAGTTGCCCAATGGCCAAACAAACCAGAATAACATTATTATCCAATGAGCATGTAAGTATAATAATGATATAAATAAATAATGAAGTATTAGAATGACACGCTAGGTTTCCTAGCAAACCGCATGAAATGCTGTTTTTTTGGTAATACATGTTATTTGTCAATAAATTTATAACAATGTTAATTATTTCCAGTTCTATATGAGAATGATTCTACTTTTCTTTTTAATGGGAGGAGAAACTGAAGTTTTGAGTGCAAGGCATATTGCAACTAATCAAATTCTTTTTTTTCTTTTAAACCCTGTGCACTTACTTGCATTGAAATCACTATCTCTAAGCTCGTGAAATTCCCAAGTCCACTAGCAGAAGTGTTTGTGAATATATAGCAGCCGAGCATCTGTGGAGAAGAAAGCTGTCTCACCCCAGGCCCAGCACAACTGCACCGAGGTAACTAGCTGCAAAAGCACCCTGCTCCTCTAGACCAGCTCAGGCTTTTGGAAATACAAGCAGAGTCAGAGATTTCAATCAGTCATCTGCATAGATACTTAGGCTGACATTACACAAGAGCATTAACACCACTACTCTCTGAAGCATCAGGTGAACTGACAAGTATTTGTGTGCAAGAGAAAAGATAGCAGCAGTAAACAGCTGTAAAAGCTTGCATACAAGTTTCCATCATTAAAATATAAGAAAATGATACAGTATATATTTACAGCACATCCCCTTCCTTAATCTGTTTTATAATACCAACTGTAAGGAAAAAATCGTATACCAGTTTTCCGTGATTTCCCTAACTGACGATCAGTGTTTCTCTGACACGCACAACTGTCGCGTTGCACATCCTATGCAAATTCAACAGCAGCATAAAAAAAAAAATATATACTTGCAAAATTATTAGAGCTCTTGAAGCAAGAGAAAACACAGTATTTTTGCAACAGGACTGCTTTCTCTTCAGCAGACTTAGAATAAAATGGAATTTATTCAACCGCAGGAACTAGACAGATCTAGCAACAGAAGGATGCAGGGAATGCTCTGGCCTTGCCTCTTTTTGCTTTAGTCTCCTTGCCGTTACCTTAACAACACAGGCATCACACATATAAATCAAAAACTTCACTGGTAACGATAGCTGCACAATTCTCACCCCTATAGTGGACAATCCACTGTGATGTCTGTAGTCTTCTAAACTCCATCACACTGGCAATATAGTGCAAGTAATTAACACAGCCCATCAGGCTGATACCGCTCTTACCTATAACACCTGACTTCAGAGATTCCAACAGTTGGGAAAAAAAACCAAAACTGTGAGCCATACAGTGAAGAAACTCATGGCTCCAGTAAACTGAGTCTTTATAGACAAATGGTATATGCTCCTTGTGTGTCTGCATTATGCACCAAATAGAAATTAGTCAGAAAGGCTGACCTTCAGATACTGCTTAAGTGAACGTGCTTCCAATGGGCATTTATTTTACAAAGCATAATTTATTGCTAAATGCTGCAGATCCATACAAGCTGTAACAGCGTTTGCCCACATCCAGCTTGTTCTATTGGAATTAATCACGTGTTGCTGCAAAGCCCGAAATGTATCTGGATTCCTCTGTAAAGAGGTAGCATACATGGCACAAAACTTAAAAGCCTCTGGAACAGGTCCTACTGAAACTTCCCCGAGGTGATCAGGAAACTATAAACTACTGTGAGGCTTTAATCTCTATTACCCACCAGGTTTGCGAAATAGCAATGAGAGGAGCTCCTCTAGGAAGACAGACAGCGATTGACACCTACTTTGGTACAGAACGGCTGTCACAGCACATTGAAGTTTGACTGGGGGCAGGGTACGAATGAACCCAAAACACTGGCACCAGGTTTAGAATGCTGGCTGGAGGTTCACAACTCAGCTAAGATACAGGACATTTCAGGAAAAGTAGCCAGAGCACTAAATGAAATCCAAGCCATAATGCCCATGAAGATGTTGCAATGAAGATGTCCTCTGCAAAAAAGTTACGATTTCAAGCAAGTTCTTGCATATACTTCCAAAAAGAGAAGACAAACAAGAAAAACACATGTAAGTGAAATCATACTGTTTTTGAAGGGTTTCAAGAATGTGTTGAACAGTTTTGTAGAATAATGATTTCTTCAGAGCTTTGTAGATGAGGAAAACCTTGGGTTAAATCTCTTGTTATTCCCATTAAAAAAAAGAAATTAAAAATACATTCTGTAACGGCCTGTGCATACGTATACGGTAAAGAATGAAGGAGAAAATCCTGAAACAAAACCCAATACCTAGAATGGTTTAACACACTACTTAATTGGCCAGATCATCCTAACCATTTCTAACATTTTTATGGAGAGTGGGGTGAGGATACAACGAAAACATCCTGTTCCTTAGAAGGCTGACACTTCGAATTAAACTATTTATGTAAGCACCCTACTTCCATTGATAGCAGCTAACATATCAAGACTAACATTTTTTTAAACCTAATTGGCTATGTAAGGAACTTACTAGGTTCCCATTACCAATGTTCCCCTTTACCAATGATACGCATGAGTAGCATGTTTAGAAATGACTTAAAAAAGGAAATCCCATTTCTTTCAGTAGTGCCTCAATGTTTGTAGCTGTATTTGATGACATCCTTAGACATGCTGAAACACTTTAAAATCAGCAAAGGTTTTGGCCTTAATCTTTCTGCGTCTTAGATCTCTGCTTGCAGCTAAGAGACGATAATGATACTGCTGCTTTGACTACCACTCTAATTCATTAACACAGAGTTAGTCCAACAGGGGTTTAATCAATTCTTTTATTTTTTTAAACAAAGTGTTAAAGTGGCAGTGAAGGACCCTCGGTGGCTACAATTATGTCACTAAATGTACCTGTCTAGATTTGAAATAATATCCCTTTCTAGGCAATAGGAAGAAGAATTTCTAGGGAATAATCCATTCTGCCTTTAGGAAGGCATCTGAAATGGGTCAGAAGAATCACACCCTGAAGTTTTCTCTTTCTCTCCAAAGATTTTAAAAAGAACTTGATCAGCAGCTAAGGGGCAGGCACCTACATCAGGAAAGTCCCATGCCCAGTTTCTGGCAAAGCTTCTAGGGTTGGTGTCATTTTAGCACTTAGGTGTGAGAATCACATCATTATCATTTCAAGAATTTTTCTTTCTAAATATGCATAGAAGCCATTTCAGTGCCACTACAAGCACTTCATACCCTGTTTTTCTCCCTAGAGCTGGGAAAAAAAAAAAAGCTTGACAAGTAGAGCATGAGAAGTATGTTCAGAGCAAATTACAACAGAACAAAAACTTCCCAGAAAAATAGGATTCCCTCTTCTTTTTTCCTTCCCTCTTTACAGATCAGTAGTAACCTCCAATTATTCTGTCACAAAAGTTATCTGGCGGTTTAGAGGACTGCGTGCATTGCAAAACAGAGATTGTTTCAACATATAAAATCTTCTCTGGAATGAAAGATGTTAAAACATATGCTTATGTTAATGAAATTCCCAAAATGAATTTTTACACAAGTGAAGATAAGTCTTCATACATGTTTAGCTTTGCAGCAGCCTGGGGAAAAAAGAGAAGTGTATTTTGTGCCAAACTAAAGGCATCTCATCATATTTTTGTGGAAATCATCACCCATATTCCTCATTCTGACTGCTAATATAGGGCCTACACATATTGGCAGGAAGAAAGAGAAGTCAAGGAAAGAAAATAAGTGACATTTAGGCTCTGTAAAAACAAGAAGGTGCAGCAAGTTCCCTTTTCACTTCAGTGGGACTGAAATTCATCAGGATCATTACTCTTGTGTCTCATGTTCTTGAGGTTACCAGACTAACTACATTTTCCTTGTTTAGCCTAATTATTCAGCATCACCTAGAGACCAGCAGGCATGTGAGCAAGTCAGGGAAACCACATGGTCACACTAAGCTCAGACCTTGTGAATTCATAGCTGTCATTTTGTTTAACATAGTTGGGAAGGCCACATACCAAAGTCCCACAGCCCAGAGCATGGAAACCACCATCCTATCCCTTCATTACAAATACCACAGTTATCAAATATAGCCAGCACTGAAGTTCACAATAGACCACAAAATTATACTTGTACCAAAAGCCAGAGTGGTCCTCCATTTGCACTCACACCTGTTTTTGATCAGTGTATTTGCATGGAGTTCCAGCTACTTGAAGCCACATACTGGAGATGATACTATACACAGCACACACTCCTGGAACAGGGGACCACAGAAGAAGCAGCACAATGTGCCAGCACTGCACTCCCCGCCTGCCTTTCCACACTGGTAACATTGTGCTGAAACACGGGATATTTTTTCCTTCCCTCATTCACACAGGTAAAGAACAGGAATTCTGTATTTAAAAGTCCAAGGCAAATATGGTCATGGTAACTACTCAACTGTCAAGCACAGTATCATGCAGTTTATTATTAAAAAGCAAGCATGCAATTAACCAAGGAAATATTGTGGGCAGGGAAGAAGTGCTAAACAAAAAGAAAGTGAAATAAACCTGGGACAAATAAGTCAACTCAGTAAAATCTAATCACGTTTGCTGCAAATATATTTCAACATCACTTTTGCACCTTTATATTGTTACCACGAACAGACAGATTCTTCAGGGAGTTTCATTCAAAAAAGGTGGATCTCAGTTCTTACAAAATGTGGATGCAACATATGTGGCAGCAGGGGTGGTGTGAGAAAAGAAGGAGGAAGGAGGGAGGTGAAGATCCCAATTGTTTCTAATGAGTCAGGGGAAGATATGTTGCAGACTCTACTGCCAGCATAACTTAAACAGCAAGAGTTCCTGACACAGGAGAAGCCCAAGACTAAGTTGACAGAAATGTCGAGGTTGCCCCAGTCCTGCAAGCACCTTCTCTTGGCTGTTAACTATTTTGGGACTTTTAGCCTCTGCCCTGCCAGGGAACAGGTTCTTTTCCCACCTCATATCCTGGTTAGCCTACAGCTTTATGGGTGACCTCAGGGTCTTGTTCTGACTTGGTTAAAAAAAAAAAAAACCAAACAAAAAAACATTTGTATTTTCACCCACGTTCATGCTTTCTTTTTGTGTTCTCTTGAGTCGCCCAGGCCTTTGGCATTGCCAAATACTTGTATTCAGGGTAGGACGGCATTAGACATATCAGTTGATCCTAACACTATTTTAAAATAAGTTAGAAAATTAATAGTGCTTTCTCTCTTCTCATGCATTTTGACACTTTCTAATTAAAGCAAAGTAAAAATAAGTAACAAGGAATTGAAACTACTTCTGGTGGTTTTCAAACTGTATGTTATTCTACTCTTGTAAAAGCATCTGAAGTCTGATTTTAAATAACACGCATCATTGAATGGGTACATCGTACTCACACAAGATTTTGTAAAAGGAAGCAATAAATTTCTCTTTTCTATCCCAATGATTGCAAGTGCATCACACAAGATTGCAGACTTTTCATACGTATTGTTGTAATGTTAATGTTGACTCCAAACAATATATAGCCATATCGTTATGGTTTACTGGAGCATGGGTGTGGGGAGATGCTTGCTTAGGTAGCAGACTGCACAAGCACAGCCCACATATTCTTTTTAGTAAAATACAGATGTCTGTACCTACTTCACAGCTGATGATAAACACAGAAAAAAAAATCTATGGTTTTGCACCTAATTTGACCGCACTAAAAGGGAAAAACATCCCAGGCAATTACAATCATACTAATGTACAGGTGGGTTGAAACAATTGTGGTAAGTACTAATTCAGCAAAACTCATTATTCTTTCCATTTACTTGGAAATAGGTATTATCTTAATTATGCGCCATCAAAAAAGCGCATGCTTCATGAACTTACTTTCAGTAATTTGATTACTAGATTTGAAGTGCTGCCTTTAAATATTCAAAATCAAATATTTTTCCAGATTTTGACATCAGAGTATCAAAACATTATCTTCTTTAGAAAAACAAGTTTTGCCAAGTTATTTTGTCTCATTTAAACAGTATTAAAGTAATGCTTGTAAATAGTTTTTCTTGGCATCCTTGTAATATCGCTATGGTGTCCAAAATATAATGACATTTTTCACATTTAAAATATGGGGCTTTATTATGCCTAATAAAACATATGAATCCGTACATGAATCTCAAGAGAGGCCTTGAAGTGACTGAATTTGAACAAGCACCCATTTGCAATTTCAGCTGGTGATTGACTACTTTCTTCTGAAATACTGTCAGACAAATCATTCTGATTACTCAATGCTGTACACAACATGGCACATAAAGTCTGTGGAGACAGAACTACTTTGTAGAACAGATGCAGCTTAGTAATAGCCGTGCATTTATAGGCTCCAAACCACTACACTTGTTCCTCTGCTTAACCAGTAACTAATATGAAAAATCCCCATTGAGCTGTAAAATGCTCCTGGCAATAGTAAAGGGGTAAACATTTGCAGCAACAATATTTTACTTATCTGTTCTTATACATTTGCCTCATTTTAGAAAACTACAGTTAATGATGACAGTTTAGAGTTAGCATAAATATATTCAGGCAATTTGAACACATCAGTCTGAAAGTTTCATTCTCAGAAATCTTGTTTGGCTCCCAACTACCCTCTCAGGTACCCATATTTCTTGAAGGGGTTAAGCAGGTGGCTGAGACTTTCTGCACGAAGAGAAAGATTTGCTTCTGGTCTCGCCCATAATTGCCCAAATTTTGGCAGACCTAAACAAAGAGGATAGACCCAAGCCCTGCCAGGATCTGTGAAGGAAGTGACCCCCTTCCTTGCCAGGCTTTCTTAGCCTACGAAGTTCTTTTTTTTCTTATCGTTCTTATTCTCACCCCCCCACCCCTCACTAATCCCCACTCTAAATCCAGTCTGTCTGGGAAGGGAGGGCTCTCCTCTACCCTAGCAGCACCATTACTGGAGCACCTGGCCAGGAAACAAAACATGGCTTTAAATTCACATCTCTGTTGAAGTTGGTAGGACATGAAAAGTAAACTCTACAGGCTTACAGGGCTCTCTGGCAACTTTCTCCACGGAAGTAACTCTGCTTATGTGTAAAAATTACTTCCCAGGTCAGTGAGAGCGAGAAAGAAAGAGACAACAAGCCATATTATAGTCAGTGTTGGAAAATTGGGTCCAGAGAGTGCAAATGTAACTGCATAACCTAAGAGTTAGAGCATTTATTCAAGATAGGGACAACTGGCCAACCACTCTTCATATTTTATATTAAACAGGTCATCATTTAAATGGCTAATTGAACAATTCCACAAGTAAAGCAGAGCACTCCATCATAGAATACTTTTCTGCTCCATGGCTTAAAGCATTCCCGCTGGAGATGGTTAAGTAGGGTTCGAACCTTTCCATTACAGAAGGGATTTCAGTCTTAGTTTTCCAAAACCTAAGCAAATATTTTAACCTCTAACAAGATCGTTATTTTCCTTTCAAGAGGTTATTATTCCAACAATGTTTTCTTTCTGAGAAGCTGATGAGGAGTACAAGCTACAGATAGGATGGATATACCGCGGCCACACTTTGTGGGAACAATTAGTTTGTTCTTTTAAAAACAAGCATCTGTGGTTTGTGTCTTGGGAACAGAACTGAATTAAACACAGCTCAGTATCCCATTAAGTATCTGATTAGCTGTACTTGCCAGATTATCACACTCACTGTCATTGGATTTATTAGATTTGATGAAATCAAATAAAGGAGGTTGTAAAAGGAGCGCCAGAAAACAGTACCTGTCTGTGTCTTATAGTGCTTCTTCCTTAAGGGCAACTGGAGGCTGCTGCAGTTTCAAAATTGCCATTTCAAAACTTCCTGGATCTTGGCCACAGAACATTCTTTTCAAAATTGGCAGAGACACAGATCACTCAGATATGGGACACACAGAGACAAAACACAAAGCCAGAGAAATATATGGCTGCACACAAGCAGTTACTGACTTTTGATACAAGTCACAAGTGGACTCTCCATAGGCCTAGAAATAATAGTCTTTGCCCCTCAGCCCCCATTAGACATAAGAACTACAAAAACATTAAATCACATCTTAATTTTTTGAGAAGCTACATAAATACCTTAAAACATTTGTCGTCTATGTAGTTTTTTCTAGCCTTCTACAAACTGCAGATTTTCTAACCTTAAAGTATGCTCTTACCATTTGTGACAACAAAGATCACCGTTCAGCAGTCTGCTTATTTAAGACAGCAACACCTTACTGCCACAGGAACACAAAAAAAACCAGACAAATACAAAGCTCACAGCTCTGCATACACTGGAAGACCTCCGTGCTAGGGCAAGCACACTAAAGTGCACGTCGAGGGCTCAGCTTGCAGAAATTGCATGAGCAGAAAGCACAACAGGTGTTTGCAATTGCTGTCAGCTGAAGAGCAGCAGCAAAATGTAATTGCATCCAACTGCTGCATAACTACTCCAGAACTCCCACCTGCCCCTCTCCGGCTGCCTTTAAAAGAGCAGGCCTCCAAAAAATACACTCCTGCAGAGAAGTGGGGGAGAGGATAGCATAGGGAGTGAGGATCAATGCCTTTTCTTTCTAGATTAGTATATTAATTACTATTATATTGGGTGGGCAGCAGTTCTGGCACCACTTTTGTTTAAAAAAATTCTAAGCAAACAAAAAATGACAGCCACATCCCCCATACAGTGATATGATAAGAAACTTTGCCCTTTTGAGATTTTTTTTCAGTGCCTGCAGGCACTCCCGGTGTGCGTGCAACAAGTCAGCAGGACTGCCAGGAGCTGTGTAGCCAATGCCCAGATTCCAGAGAAGATGAAGAGGCCTGCTGCTCGAATCCCCCAGCCAAGGACAGCACAGCCCAGCATGGAAGCAGACCTGCAGGGCCCTAAGAAACACCTGGAGGGAGCAGGCAGGTGTTGCAAATTCAAGTTTAGGTGCCACAGAAAGAGGATTTTATACTTTTTGATAAATACTTTGAACATCTTAAACCCTTCTAAGGTCTCCCCTGGAGTGGGCCACAGACAGAAAACTTGGTGTTACTCTATTTGTTTTCCAACTAAAAGGAGTAAGGGGAAATATGAACTGCAGAAAACAGATGTGCAAATATTCTTACCTATCAGAGATGTGAGAAGACTTATCCATGACATTTTTTTACTACACAATGAAATCATTTACATAATATTTAAGCTTTTTTATATCTTGCAAATCCTGAAATTATGTAACAAGTAAATCTTCAAATAAAAATTGGGGAAGGGGCATTTCTGTTTCACAAATAAATTATTGACAGAAAGACAAATATTTCATATAATGTTGTTACCTTACATTTTGTAAACTGTTTTAGCAAACAGTATTTCTATATCACTTCTTCACTTGCAGTGCACCCACATGTTCCTCATGTATTTGTGTATGGCTGCTAGGTACACCTGTTTTGGGAGTTTAATGCAACCTTGAGTCATTTACATATTAGAAAATCCCAAAGCCAACCTGCCAGCTTTTCATGAAATTAGTGTATCTGTGGCTTAATATTCCAGTACTTAGAGTAGAGATGAGTTTCAGATCCATTAACTCTTACACCATATATTTACCAGTAACGGTAATGCAAGTAAGTGGGTTTTCAGCTTAGATGTGGTAGAATTAATAACTAATAGTTTCATAGGTGCTAAGCAGTGCAGAAGATGCATATTTTTGTGACAAATTCTTGGCATTGATTGATGGTTAAGTTTTCTGTTTGAAAAACATACTTGCTGAAATGTGATTAAAATGACATTATTCTTTATCTTCCAACTTTGGTAAATTAACCTGCTTTGTTATTCTTATGAAAGCTGTAAGGTCATACAATTTTGCTAAGTAAAACATCTGACATGGGAAAATTTCTGCTTCATCAGGATAAAACAGTAAAACAAAGTAAGAAAGCTGATTTTCAAGAAAAAAGTTGTTTTATATAAACATCAGTTGTAATAACTTCAAAAAGAACAGCTGCAAGAAACTAGATTAAAAACCAGAACTGTTACTGCATACTGTAACTATTTCACATTGTTACTGTATGTTACCAGAAAGAACAAGTAGATAGTTTGGGGTTTTATCTTACAGTCATTGCTATGAATTTAAGAACATGGGAATCTTTTAACTTTTACTTCAGATTTTCAAAGTTTTTTAAAATCTTATTCTAGCAAGGAATTTCTGCTTAGCACAAGTAAGCAGCGGGATTTCATTTTGATCACAGGATCTTGACCTTTTCTCAACTCTTAGTCGGTAAGCCAAACTGGGCATGCAGAACACAGTTACGCATTTCTGAAACCCTTCTCCTATAATCAAGCAGAATAAACCCGTCCAGCAGAGTACATATTTTCAAAAATGGGAAAAAATCTGGTGTCACTGAGCCAGTGGAAATTCCTTCACCTTTTCAATATGCCAGTAACCAGATCAAAAAGGTCAACTGAAAGCCTTCTGAAAATGATACAAATCTTGCACAATGAAACAGAAGATCTGGGTAGCCTATAAGGCACTGTGACGGCAGTGACAAGCTTTATTAAGAACAATTGCTGAGATCAACATGTGATCCACAGATTAGGGAGTGCTGTATTTTGAGGAAAACATTATTTTAAAAATCTCTGTTGTCGTCATACCTCTCTGTGAGCCATTGAATCAAAAATGAATTTTACTGTTTGGGGTCAGACTGTAATATGCGCCATCCCTGAATAGGAAGTGGATCAACACGACACTTATGACCACAGGTGGCTTTTCATCGCATTGTCTGCTGCAAGAACAAGATACCAGTATTATTTTGAGTCTGTACACCTTGCCAACCACTATCCTTAGCAAAAGAAATGCAAATTTATTTTAAAAGCAACCTTAAAATCATACTACTACCTCTCAGATAAATAATAAGTTTGCTGAAAAGCAGCATAAACAAATCAAGCCTATTCTCAGCTTTGCAATTTTTCATTTTTAAGTTTGTGTGATGTTCCATTTTAATTTTGATCATGCAAACATTAGGAAATCAGTGTAAATGTTTCATTGCAGTTGCTCTTTCTGATAAAGTGTTTGGCTGGCATTTTTTTGAATTGATTTTCTTTATCCTGGAAGAGAAAGCTTACACTTCTAAAACATGCACAGAAAGCTATGCACCATCCTTCAAATCCACACATAAAGGTTAGAGGCCTTTGAACGTGCTTAATTGGTTTCCTGAAGAATTAAAAATATTATTCATTGAAATATTAGTTCACCACTTTTCTTGTAGGAGCCAGGAAAAAGCATGAAGCAGCAGAAATATATAAACTACAATCTATGTGTTGATTCAAGAAAACATTATAAAGTTAGAAATAGAATGACTAGTTACATGTAAAAGAGTGGCAGTATCTTATTGCCGGAGACAGTGAGTGGCAGTGGATGGTGTGTCTCCAGAGACTAAACATGCTGGTGAAGCAAATAAAGATGGTTTTGAGCGACATACAAAAAATCCTTCAGGTTAGGGTAGCAGAGGCAGAAGCCTGGCCTGCCATTGTGGCAAGGGACACAGTGTGCCATGTGGACCTTTACACATTTGCTTTCACCTGTGCTCCAGCTCCCCATTGCAGTCAGTGAGCGACGTGAAAGGACTAGCAAACTCACTCTCGCTGGCTCCCGCCTCAGCGCACACACAAGGCTGCTTGTGCAAAACACTGTTGCTTGCGCAATGGCACAGGCAGCACGTGAGGTGAGACCTCTTTCTCTGCAGGGATCACGTTATAGCCTAAGGCATGACGTTCAGTTTCCCTTATCCAGCCACATATTTTCTCTGCAAGACAGTTTGTGTTAATGAGGACAAAGAAGTAAACAGTGAAATACACCTACCGTGCTACCGTGAAAAAATTTGAACGAGTTCTCCTAACAGGAAATCTGTTCCCTGACATATCTTGCATTGCCCCTGATTAAAATCAAGCAATTTGGGGGCAGATTCTCAGTGGTGATATGGCTGCTTTTTGCCACCCTGCATTGCTGCACTTCCGGCAAATGATTGCAATCAAGGCGAATTTTAAACAAAAGCTAAATCTGGGCAGTTTCAAGTTGTTTTATGGCTTGTGGAAAGCAGCCCAGTCTGCAGGGGACCACACAGCTGCAGGAATACAGGAAGTGGAAAAACTGGCCGTTGTTAAAAACTTGGTGATTCTGAGCATGCACGAGAGTAACAGCAAACTGGCTTAACCTGGAACCATCTATCTTCATTATCTATTTGAAGAGTCAAAGAATTTGAGGCATCTTTGAAAGTAAGAAAGAACTTGACTTTTCTCCCAGGAGTTTCATAGTAAGTAGCTCTGATGATGGGAGTAATATTATTTCAAATTTACAGTGGTGCACGTGAGAAAGCAATGGAGGCTGGCTTCTTACCCCTATTTATTTTCATCCCAGAAATAATTTTTCCACCATCTGTGATCCTGTTGCAATATCTACATGGGCATAAATATTACCTGCAGACTTTATCATAGATAAGACCACACATGGCAGAAAGCACAAAGAATGAGCTCCCTGGGGCTTTACTCCCAGATGTGGCGGAGTCTCCTCCTCCGGCTGATCAGCTGCTGTAAGGGCAGCTCCCCCCAGTCCTGCTCCCCACATAACTGGAGGCATCAGGGATGCAGTCATTCTCCCTACTGTGAGAGGAGCAGAAAGGGAGATTTTAATGATCAACCTTCTGTAATACACGAATATCCTTCCACGCTCACAGAAGAGAGATAAACTGGCTGTACAGCCACTTTGCACCAGACCAGAACAACACAATAAATCAGCAATGCTTTTTCAGGGCTGGGGATGTGAACTGTGGTGCCTGGTTCAGGTGTTTCTCAGCAGCTTTCGATATAATGTGTAAAGAAAATGCCTGCCTGAAGATGCATCTACAAAGCCAGCCAGTTTGTTGCCCATGGGAAGCAGACACCTCTCATATCACCCTTCTTCCCCTCACAGTGCTTTGATTTTGGTAGTATGCCAAAACATCAGACCTATCCCTATACAGGCATATCTTTTGCATGGAAATCTCTGCAGAGTGGGCAGCTTTCTGGCTTGTTTTTCGTCACAAATCTTACAGGAGAAGATCAGCAGTTTCAAAGACTTTTACAAGGAAGCCTCAGGGCTTGTTTGCCAGACTTCAATGGTTATGTTTGGAGCATGGTATATGGAGGTTGAACTGCCTCACTCCCATTAACGTTAATAGAGTCAGGAGGCTAAATGCCTGAGCACCATTCTGATTACGTACCCACAGCATCTGGCAAGTAGCCTGCTGACTTTCTAAGTCCTTTTAGATACAATGCTTCCCTCATCTACATCAGGGTGGCAAAATAAAACAAAGAGGACAGCCCAGTTTTCTTCAGCTGAGACATTCTGCAAAGTACAATAACTGTGAGAGTTTTGCCTCACTTTTAGCAAAGAACCTTCCACTTGCATATAAACTGCCTTACATATAAGATGTCTAACAGCATTACAAAAAATAATTATAAAAAAGCATAGCAAACACAGACAACAAACTGCTAACAACCTATTGGTTTAATATGCAAGAGTAGGCTAGCAGTTACACAGGGTTCATGGTCCCACCAAAATTCTAGGCTATTTGGATTTTATGTGCTCCTTGGAAAATATAGATAAAGGAGGTACTTTTCTAGGATCAAATATGAGGCTGTTGCACAGCTGAAGCAAGTAGCTAATTTAAAATTTAACATATATTTAAAAAAAACTCTTCTGTTTATGAACACCTGCAGTTTATATCACACGCATTTTCATTGGAAACAATCTGTGAAATCTGTAAAATTATTATAGTGTAGTCCCATAGTATGTCACACTGTGGCAGTACCTTTGATCTCAGCCCCTGGGAAACATTTTTTCATGTGGGCAGCAGCAGCAGCTGTAAACACAATGTTAATACTATTGGGGTATTAAATTTCCCTTTTATTTTGCTGGCTGAAGTCTGAGGGCTTATGCAGTACAACTCTTCCTATATAGCACACTTTCAAGTTTCTGAAGTTTCAAGATAATCTAGTAAATGGACTGTCTTAGATACTTTTACAGTGGTGTTACGAGTGAAAAAAAGGACCTTTGTGTTTCTTTCAAATCTGGGAAAATATACTTTGTTGATAAATCTTAATCTCTCACCATCTTGATCCTCCCCTCAATTGCCTCACAATTCACAGCTTTTCTGCTTTAACTTGATTAGAAACAATCTGTTGGCTAAATTACTCTGTTACAACCTGCAGTTTTCCTGTATGAGTTTTTCATATGTGTAGTCCCACTTCAATGAAAAAAAGTCTCTTTTCAAAATCTTTTCTCTGTCCCTGATGCTTGTCTCATCACAACACTAAAATTCTAGGTCACATGCTGACTTTGCCATGCACAAACAGCACAAAAATCTGCCCTTAGCTTTCTACCGTGCTATGTAGCCTATCAGCCACCACACACCCATCCCAGCTATACCTGAAGTCAATGGTATAAAGATTATATAATGCTTTGAGCAGTGTAAATAACAGCTTGAGCTAAGCCCTTATTTAGAGAGCTAGAGTAATGCTACTGTAAGCCCTACAATTTTATTCTGATGTATTGCAAAGCAACATCTTACTTGTTCAAGTTTTATACTGGGAAAGTTATAAAGATTAGACACTTATCTTCCATGTCCTGAGTGTACATCTTTAGTAAAAATATTAAGTAAACAACATTAAAAAGAAAGTACACATTCTGTTAAGCAAAAATTTACATTTATACACATATCTGTAAATTAAGTGCCTTTTGCCTTTCAAGAATACTTCAATTAAAAAGTCTTAAGAGAAGTGATTCTGCCAAATGGCATGCAAACACACTGAAGTGTCCAAATTATCTTGATTTACCCTCTCCTATTCACTGCTGTGCATTCTGAATGAGACACACAAGCCACCAGATCTGTTCATTGCATGCTCTGTACACACTGCTGTCAAATGTGCATAATGACATCCATTTTTGCTCGTTTTCAAATACCACTGTACTAGCCAGTTTTGTGCACAAAAAACTTTTTCAATGTATATGCTGGGTTCCGTGCCTTAGGGCAAATCTCATTTTAGGCTCTTTGGTATCAGTATAGTTTGGGAATGCAAGGACTGAAGCCTAAATTCAGGGTCCAAATCCAGAAAAAGACATAAAAGACCTGTGAGAGGGAGGGAGAAAGGGTGGGGGACAGAGAGACAAGCAGGCAAGTACACTTCCTACCAAGGCAGCTATGTCCCTGTCCTCTTCAACCTGTAAGTAGCATTAGACATCCAGTGGAGATTTACAACAGCCAGGAGGCTAACGTTCATGAATATTTTGTAACAGTCATCAGGTAAAGCTTTTAAATAACCAGGAGACAAGGACTAGAAGTCAGCCCTCTCCTTTTCTCAGGCAAGACCTCTAACTGCCCCGGGACACCAAAATAACATGACTATTCTGGCACAAATTCTGTGCACGCTCCTCCCCATCTCCTCCCATTTACTTACGGATATAAGTACATATTCCTTTAAAATGCAGAGCTGTTTCACAGAGAAAAGCCATATCAGAATAGCTTTTAAGTGGAAGATTCGGGTGAAAGGTGTGCATAAACCCCTTCTGCCAGGCAGAGATTTAACCCATGCTGCCCACATGGCCCACTCATACTCTTGTTGGAGGAAAGAATGAGGACTCCCATCACCTCCTTCTGCTGCTGTACTTCACGCACAGCCTGCACCATTAGTCATGCTAAGAGCATTCCAGCTGGGCAGAGACCCTCAGGTGAAACAGACTGAGGAATGCCTTGCTTCTGAATCCAAATTAGGCTTAAATGTAAATTATGGCTGGGCCACTCCACACTAAGCTGGTTCTGGGAAGTCCAGAAAGAAAGAATTTGAAGCCTTCAGGAAATAGTGAGGTTTTCACATGGGCGGGTGGCTGAAGACAGCTGCAGGTTCAGTCTGCACTCCCTCCAACCCAGCTTCACTTAAACCTGCTCTGTGTGAGAAGCTGGACAGCCTTGCCAGCATGGCAACGTGCTGTGGGCTCAGAAAAATGCACGACAACTAAAGAATTCAGGTGGCTCCAAAGTTACGCGGCCGCTTAGGGGAGTTATGTAGGTTGCAGTTTGGGACACAGAGCCTTAAAGCAAGTATTATGTACCTTTGTTCTTTCAGACTTGTCCTCTCTTGACTTTTTTCAGATTATTTATATGCTGGAAAATCCTGGTAAAAGAAATTCAAATGTCTTGGAAAACCCATCCTGCCTCTCATATCAAACTCTCTTGGGCTCCCGCTTCAAAAACTGCTCCGGTTATCTCTCAACCTAAAGCTCCAGTCCCTTAACCTCTTCTGTTCTACACACCTATACAGTTTCCAAGACTATGCTAGGAACAAAACAAATAGATTTTAATAGAAATCATTCTCAAAATAACTGTGATCAATCACAGGATGATGCATTTGTTATGGTAGATTTAAACTGTGATAATGATATGTTTTTTGAGTACAGTTCTGCCATTTCTCACTCTTGTTGCTATACTAGACAGAAAGAGAAGAAACACTATGCTATTTACTGTACAGAAATCAACAAGCTGCATTCTATACAATGTGCAAAAAACTGAAATTACTATTCTCAGAGTAAATATTTATAGATCTGTGACTTTAAAATATTGCAGTATAGTTTAGTAAAGAGTTTTTCTTTAGTTCAGAAATATGGATTCTAGTAAAAAAAAAAAAAAAATCTAGAAATTCTCTTTTCTTTCCCACACCATCCTGGCATCCAAGTTGGAATATTATAGGTGGTGGGTCTGAATGAGTGGTGTGCTAGATGGGTAAAAACCTGTCCGGGCCCTGAGGCCCAAAGGGTGGGTGGCTAATGGTGCATGCTCTACCTGGAGGGCAGTTACGATTTTTTTAGGGGGTTTATCCTAGCACCTCCCTTGTCTAATATCTTTTTCAGTGACCTGGAGGAGAGGTCAGAGTTCACCTTCATTGAACTTTCAGATGACACCTAATTGGTGCATACAGCCAATCTGCTTGAAGTCATGGCTGCCATCCAGAAGCACCTAGGCAGGCTGAAGGGATGGGCTGACAGGAATCATACAAAACAAAGCAAGGACAAATGCAAAGTCATGCACCTTGAATGGATGAAACCCTTGCTCTGGGACAGGCTGGGGACTGACTGGCTGTGGAGCAGCTCTGTAAAGAAGACCCTAGTGGACCATAAGCTAAGATGAACATGCTCTGGCAGTAATGAAGGGTAGCAGTGCTTGGGGCTGTGTCATCAGGAACACACTCGGTGGCAATGGAGCTGTCTATTCCCTTTGCTTAGCACTTGTTAGACCATGTCTAGGATACTTGTTAGACAATGTCTAGGATACTTTTGGGCCTATTGAGCAGGAAAGGAAGACATTAATAAACTGGAGCAAGTTCAGTGGAGGGCTGCAAAGATGGTTGGGGGCTGGAGCAGGTGTGCAGGTGTCCTGTGAGGAGAAACTGAGGCTTGTTCACCTGGGAGAAGCCATGGCTTCAGAAGGACCCAACAGCAGCCCCGCAGTGCCTGTGGTAAATTTAGCAAGAAGACACAGCCACAACAGTCCATGGCAGGAGGGTGAGAGACAACAGACTTAAACTGAAACAGAGGAGATCCCACTGGAAGTAGGAAAATACTCTTTTATGATGACAGCAGTCAAGCAGTGGAGCAGGCTTCCCAAAGAGGCTGTGCAGTCTCCAGCCCTGGAGGCTTTCAAGACCCAACTGGATTGAGGCCTGAGCAGCCTGGGCTGACCTGAAGACTGAGTCTGCTTTGAGAAGCATTTTGGACTAGAAAACTCCTGGGGCCATTTCCAACCTAATTCATTATACTTTTTAAGACCTTTCCTGGAGCTTTCTAATCACTAGCTTCTTTAACTTTTTTTGCTTTAGCATGGAAATCTTTCAAGCTATTTCTAAAAGCACATCCCTCAAAATAGCTGTACTATTCTAGGTAAGTACTTTCATTAGATATATTTTTTTTTTAAATTCTGAATACTGCAGCTTATTTTGAAGGCCTCTTGATAAAATAATGAAAGCAAAAGCAAGCCTTTTAAAATGAAATCTAGGTGAGTTACATAGAAATGAATTAATGCCTAAGGATATTCTGTCATATTTAAATGTAGGAAAGTATAATGACGAGTGCCACAAGTAGAAAACAGAGCTTCCTAAATAGAGAAATTAAGACTTATTTAAGAAAAATAAAAGGAACTGCAAATGCCTGGGTGACTTACATTTCCTTCTTTTGTTACTATGGCTACAATAAAGAATTACCAAAGAGAGAATTGGATTGGTACGGTATTAAAGATTTGGCATGCTAATTAGTATTCTCCTTTTATTACTCTGATAGCCACATAATCCAGAGCCATTTCTTCTAAATCACTTAACTTGGAATACTTTTTAGCACTGTTTTGCAAGTGAATGCCAATTCTATTTCTTACAGTTTGTCTGTATTTCAAAAAAAAAGACCTGTTTCAATTAACATATTTTTGAAGTCTAGACTTCACCATTTTTAAACACTCCAGACAGCCATTTATTATCAGCTTTCTAGTGACAGTACATTCTTTTGCACAAGTATATTATATAGTATGTTTCCTTTGATAGATAACCGCTTATGTGGTGCCTCTACATTTTTGGCCACACTAAACTGTGTATGTATTTGAACATAAGATTTCTCTATCCAAAACATAGCCCTTTTAAACTGAAACACATCCAGTTTTTACACCATTTAATTACATATTTTTATCATATTTTTCTAACATTACAAAAATATCTTTAGATCCAAGCTGTCTATTGTGTGCTTGAAAACTGACACACTGCATTTTTCGTCTGAACACATATATTCCTGTCTTATTTTATAATCTAAGTTTGCAAGATATACATACAGGAATATAAACAAAAGCATGCAATGCTGTTTACAAATTTAAAGAACAGAGAAAGAATTAAGATACTTTACTTGGGCTCAGTTACATATTCAAACGTCAAACCAGTTAGTGGAAAAGAACACCAAGCGGAAAAATCAAGAGGTGAGTTATTTCTATGTGTTAGGCACTCAGTTTAGACTCAGATTTTGATTCATTCTTGGCTCCATCGCAGACTTGTAAGGGACAAGCTATCTAATCTCCTTTCTGCCTGAGGTGGTAGCTCCTATATCTGTTCTGCCTGCTGGCTGCCTCAGTCCTGCCATCCTCCCTGCCTCAGCTCTGACCCTGGCTGAGCCATTTCAGTACAAAAAGTTATATGAAAGGGTTTTGTTCTCCCTTCCCTGTCTTTCAGGTTAGTTTTTTATAGCTTTAAGGCACTGAAACAACCCAAAGCAAGGCTGGACAAACATTAGAGCTAGTGTGCAGAGAGGATTGCTGGTTTGCCAGCAAAGACAAACATGAACAGCAACAGCCCTATGTGAGACTGCACGGGACAGTAGCTTCAGTTTCTCTGCCTGTAATGTTGTCTTAGTGTTGGTTCCCTATTTCTTTCCGCCATACTTATCCTAATTTGTTACCTGTAACTTATATTGTTTTTCGCAGTGAGCCATCTTAGATTAGGCCTGAAAATATTTATGGACACTTGTTAGCTATAGATAAAGACCAAATGCATAAAAGCACTAAAGGAAAGATAAGGCAGCAAAAGTAGGCAACAAATGGACTTCTGCCAATAATGTGTTAAAATTAAAGGCTTCTGGGAATGTGTTTCAGTGGATGTGTAAGAGTATAACAAGTATTTGAAAGCACTGGAGGACACCTATACTCTCACTCTTCACCTTTACTAAGTATTTTTATAGATGCATTATACAACACAATCTGCAATACTAAAGACCAAGCAAACCACAGGGGCTTCCTTGAAAACCTTGTTGACCCAAAGATAGAACTAGGGGTCACCAATGCTTAGCCACATTTTCATCACAAAGTAATTTGTTTGCTGTTATATCTGGTCTAGAAAGAATATTCTTCTTCAGCAATAGTAAGTTGGACAAGTTTATCAAATCCATTCTTCTCACTATTTGAGCAAACAGTAATTGTATTTGGCCATGCCTAGGTGACATTAACAGTTTTTTTCCAATGCAAAAGGAACAATTGAGGATTTGACTGATAATGAATAATTTGAATAAACTAATGGTTACAAAACTTCCACAGGGGAAAGAATTGGAAAATATCTAAATCTGAACAAAACCCTACTGGTTCCCAAGAAATAACGAGACAGAAGACACTAATATTTCTCCTTTTGCAAACAGTCCGGGGACACCAGGCATGAGGTAGGACAGTGCTACTGATCTGGTCACGAGTGGTGTTCCTCAGGGCTCAGTATTAGGGCCACTCTTGTTTAATATCTTTATCAATTGTCTGGATGAGGGGATTGAGTGCTCCCTCAGTAAGTTTGCAGATGACACCAAGCTGGGCGGAAATGTTGATCTGCTTGAGGGTAGGAAGGCTCTGCAGAGGGATCTGCACAGGCTGGATCAATGGGATGAGGCCAACTGTATGAGGTTCAACAAGGCCAAGTGCCAGGTCCTGTGCTTGGGTCACAACAACCCCATGCAACGCCACAGGCTTGGGGAAGAGCAGCTGGAAAGCTGCCCAGAGGAAAAGGACCTGGGCGTGCTGGTCAACAGCTGGCTGAACATGAGCCAGCAGTGTGCCCAGGTGGCCAAGAAGGCCAACGGCATCCTGGCTTGTATCAGGAATAGTGTGGTCACCAGGAGTAGGGAGGTGATCGTGCCCCATCACTGGTGAGGCCGTACCTGGAGTACTGTGTTCATTTTTGGGCCCCTCACTACAAGAAGGACATTGAGTTGCTGGAGTGTGTCCAGAGAAGAGCAACGAGGCTGGTGAAGGGTCTCGAGAACAAGTCCTATGAGGAGCAGCTGAAGGAACTGGGGCTGTTTAGTCTGGAGAAGAGGAGGCTGAGGGGAGACGTTATCACTCTCTACAGCTACCTGAAAGGAGGTTGTAACGAGGTGGGTGTTGGTCTCTTCTCCCAAGTAAGTAGTGACAGGACAAGAGGAAATGGCCTCAAGTTGCATTAGGGGAGGTTCACATTGGGTATTAGGAAAAATTTCTTTTCTGAAAGAGTTGTAAAGCATTGGAACAGGTTGCCCAAGGAAGTGGTGGAGTCAACATCCCTAGAGGTGTTAAAAAAACATGTAGAAATGTCATTTCAGGTGCCATGGTTTATTAGGCATGGTGGTGTCGGGTTGACAGTCAGACTTGATCTTAGAGGTCTTTTCCAACCTGTATGATTCTATGATTCTATGTGTGTTAGACGAATGCTAGCTTTTTAACATAGGGTGGCTAGGTACAATTGCCTAGAAATCCCCCAGGCCTGTCGATGTGGACGTCCATAGTATGTGTGACCTGAGAGTAGTTCTTAACAATGCTCATCCACCTTGCAGACCTCACTGATATATCTCAACAGCAAAAAGGAACACATCATTTATTTGCATGTGTGTACAAGACAAAGATCCGTGTGAAAGAGCAGACAGATAACACAGGAGCCTGGGTATCTTCCAGTAAGCAATATGAGCTAGATAATCTCCCTCACAGCAGTGGTCCTTAAAAAGACACATGCTGTGTATAAAAACATGTATATTCAGATAATGTTTAAGTAACCTTCTTCAGAAGCTTATACAGACACTTCATGTACATAAGAGGTCTCATTGACTATAGTAGGACTACTCACGTATGTTAAACTGAGCTGATGTGTAAGACTTTGGCACATACGTGAAACATGCCAATGACAATGAGCTGCTGACAGTGAAATTCTTTAAGAAACTCAAATCAGAACTGAGCTTTAGGAGAAATTCACTGGGGAAAGGACTGGTGATCAAATTCCATGCTACTCAGCTGCTACCTACTGATGGGTAGCAGTCCTGGCACACCAAGCACCTTTTACAATGCTACAGTGAGAACTAGGGGCAGGCAAGGGAACATAAGTAGCAAAAACATGGAAGCAAAGTGGCAGGGGAAGTTGCTGTGTCAACAATGATACAGAAAAAGGGGAATGTACAAAACAAACCCGCAGAACAGAACCTCTCTCTCGGACCGAACCGCCGCTGAGCCCTCCCGAGCCGCGAGTGAATCCCCGCCTCGCCTGCCCCCCAGCTCCCCCCACCGGAACCCAGCGTGACGTCACATGGTATGGAATACCGGGCTCTGTTTGGCCAGGTGGGGTCAGCCCCCACCCCCCGGCTGTGCCCCTTCCTGGAGTCCGGTG
>Ga0065711_1031902_pt1 | contig 28463 bp, 11 predicted proteins | sample Hoacrofraction12_FD_59098 | JGI IMG/M metagenome (GOLD analysis project Ga0065711, IMG submission 59098) | Hoatzin crop microbial communities from Cojedes, Venezuela - Epithelial fraction 12 v2 (version 2) | ecosystem: Host-associated > Birds > Digestive system > Esophagus > Crop | place... | reverse complement strand
TGTCCTCCAGGACCTCTCAAAGATGATGGAGAGTGGCTCAGCAATGACATCCGCCAGCTCCCTCAGCACTCGTGGGTGCATTCCATCGGGGCCCATAGATTTGTGGGCGTTTAGATCGCTTAAGCGATCCCTCACGCAGTCCTCCTTGACCAAGGGAAAGTCATCCTCTCTGTGGGCTTCTTCTCTTACCTCCGGGGCCTGGGATTCCTGAGGGCCTGCCTTGGCACTGAAGACATTCATTTGCAATTACAAGTCAAGTTTAACAGCTAGAGACGAGCCAGCACGAAACACCTTCCAAAGGAATAACATAATTGTGAAAAACGTATTTTTGTTCAGAAGGTAGGCTGCGTAGATCAGAGTTCTTGGACAGGGAACACTTCCATAGGCCCCCCACCCACCTTCTTGGGTCACTGGGGCTGAGAGGAGGCAATGAGGCCCCTGGTCTTACAGGGCAGAAGAAATGGAAGAGGAAGGGCCGAGGGCTGCAGAACAGCCCTAAAGGGAAGGGCTCGCGCTCCCTGCCATTGCTGAGGTGGACGGTGATGGCAACTGCTACAGAGGGGAGCTGCTCCTGCTGCAGTAAAACTGCTCACCATCTTGCCAGTCCTTCCATCGCTTCCCCACGCAGGCAGAAAGGGCTGCGCAAGCCAAAACAGCAGATCATCATCTCCTCGTCCCCAGGCAGACCTGGCAGGCAGCTGCAGGCTGATGAAGTCGGCAGTGGCCTGTTCTTCCAAGGCCCGGAGCTGGCTCTGCTACTTGCCTCTTGGAAAGCAAGTGCAGATGCCTGAGTGTTAGCAATTAAAATGATGCAATACATGACACATATCAGTTAGAAATAACCTAGCAATTGGATGCTTGCACACCATACCGCAGATAAGCCAGTGCTGATAATACTTGAACTTTTATGCTGCTCACTGAGATACTTGCCACAATGCCTGTTTTGTTCTCTGCTCTTAAATCTGTATGTTGAGTTAGTCTTATTGCTGATTGCAGGAATCCTGTGTGGACAGAGGGGATTTGCCAAATCCAGGAATAATGCAACTTGCGTTTGAAGATGCATTTTGCTGGTTTTTTTTCATTGATCTTGGAAGTTATGTAATAATATTAAAAACTGAGTCATGCCAAACAGCATGGTAAGTTAGACTAGAGGAACAGACACAACCCGGATAATCCCCTTCACAAGCTGTTTTAAGAATTTTTCTCTGGTGCAAAGAATATTAGCACAACATGTAAACACCATTCAGTGTTCTGACAGAAGGCAAGAAATTCAGTAGAGTGCTCACCACAAGTTGATTATGATAAACTGCAGTGTGAGGCACTGATGGAGACGAGAGGTCGAGCAGGTAGGGCACCTGGCTGAACAGGAGAGCCAGCGGCTCTCGCAGTCAGAGCCACACTGTGTGATGTGGGGTAGGCAGCTCTTCCTTGCAATACCAGGCGTGTCTGCACAGCACAAGGTGGAGCCAAGCAGAGAAACATGTCTTAATCTCTGCACAAGTCATTCACAGCTGTCTTAGATCCTAAAAACAACAGACATGTTAACATGATGCTCTTGCCTGGGCATAGCTAATCGGCCTTCCCGAATATTGTGCAATGTAGCTGTTCCATGGCCTGTTCCACAAGAACCAGTCATACGAACAGATCTTCTCATCCCCTTCTGCCTTGTCAGGTCTGAAGCACCTTCAGAGAGGATCCACTGCACTGTTTTAAGTGTGCCAGGTCCCAGCCTCGGGACTATCAGCTGGATAAAGCAAACCAAAAGGCAGCCAGTGGCACTTGGAGCAGAAGAGGCTCAATGAAGGTTTCTCAGTTTGAGTACGATTAAAGTTACATGACCTAGAAGGTATGAAAAAGTTGAAAATTATGCAATTGTTAAAAAGCATGAAAAATCTCAGATCGGCACATGAATCAACAATTATGCATCAGAGAAGCAGGTGACTGAAGAGGTTTCTATGTGCTATATAACAAGTGCTTGATTTCTGCTAGACTAACCCACATAAAAATAGATAGAAGTTCCCTCAGGTCATATTTACTAGTGTTCCCACTTCAAATAAAACGCCCACCACAGGTGTTTTTGGAAACAAGTTATCTGTGTGTATTTGGTGTCCTACTAGTACTCCACACTTAAAATCTTGGCAATACCTCTCAGTCAAACACAATTACAGGTCTCACCCAGAAAAATTTTCCTCATGCACATAAGGCTTACTCATACTCAGTAGTCACATGGATTTGAATGGCATCTTTATGTGAGTTAAGGTTTGCAAGGAAGGATCTTCAATGTGGTGATGGAGCAGTATTTTCATACCTAATTAAATTAATTTGGAAAGGTATATTTATGGATAGGATTAGACTATTATTAATACAGCAGATTGGCAATGGAAGCATATCTTTTAATTATCAAGGAGCTTTTGGATAGGATTTAGTCACCGTAGAAATTCTGCACTTTGATATATTGCATGCTGTCAGGGTGGGTTTTGCTTTTCCCTTGCCTAGGTCAACCAACTACATACCATGCCTCTAGCAAAAAGTGGCCATTGAACTGATCATTCCTTAAATTTCAATTCCTAGTCACACTTAATAACTGTCTATCCCCAAATCCCTGCAAGGGACAGGAGAGTATCACAGTGATACAGAGCTCACACCAATTTCTATGACACTGACTCGGGTACTGCTGGCGTTAGAAACGCTCCACTTTCGGACGGTGTGCCTACAAGCCCAGAGTACAGTTTAGGGAATATAAGATTAATTAAGGGAAATCTAGAGAACTGGGACTCTGGTCCGTATTCAGGAACTTTCTGCTTCTTTTTTTTTGTCTGGTTAACCTGACCTCAAGAACAAGTATCTGGTATTTTTAAAGGTACAGATAATGAGACACTGAGAAAGGGCCATTATTGCTAGAGGCACTCGATACTTATGCTTCAGGTGTTTCCTCAAATTCTACAAATCAGATTTTGATTAATCTAGTGACATGCACACATAGCTTAGATCCAGCTCTTTCCAAAAGGAAGTAAATCTAAGACTACATAGCTTGCAGGCAGTCTTTAACGCATCTTATCAAGCGTGATTATTAGGAAAAGTAAGTGATCCTTCCATAGTCCTGAGCAGCAGAAAATGCACTTTGTTAAGGAGAAAGTAGTGGCTTTGAACTGAATTTTCTGCCTACTGGTTTATAAGAAATCATATTTTAATTATTTAAAAACATTTATCAATTAAAGTAGAAACCACTGAATATATTCTTCTAACATTGTAACAGTGACTTTGCTACAAAAAGGAACAGTGAGTCAAGTGTGTCCAGGGAGCACTGGACTGTCTTCAAACAAGTTCCCTGGCAGCTTAAAGGCTCCTGAACATTATGATGTTAATACAGCTGCATGAGCTTGTTCACGTTAATAAACACATGTGTGGGAAGGTTTAACTCTGCGTGGCAAAGCAGTTCTGCCTTTTCGGTTTCCAATGGGACATTGTTTCAGGTTCAGTGCTGAAAGAAGATCAAAGTTCGTGAAAGCCTCCGAGTAGGCGTTCGGTGCCTGCTGGTGGGCTGTGCTTCCAGCTGCTGTTGCAGAGAAAAGGCATCTTGCAAAGAACTGACACTGTATTTCATCGATGTCATTCATAATCCTTTTTAACAGATTAAAATTATGGGCTGTCTGGTTTTCAAACACAGCATCATCCAATTTGCATGGTCCAGGTCCTCTTCCACAATGAATGATGGGCTCAGTAAGTGATATTTACCAGTCCGTCATGCCACTGCACTGCAGTTAATACGCACTGAACCTTCAGAAAGGCACTGTGGAATTAATTCTCAGAAGCAATCAACATTTATTTTACTCTTTTCCTATTTTACCTCTGCATCTCTAACTTCAGTGATTTCACATCAGGAGGAACAGGCAAACCCTTGAGCACTCTCAGCAAACATCAAAATGTGAACTGCTAGAAATCTATAGGGAGACTGCCAAAGGCACCAAATGGCAGCCAGGAATTCAACTTTCACTGATGATCCATGATCCAGAAGTCAGCAAGCATGGGATAACTTTGTTGGCATTTTTATTTTTTAATTTCCCCCCCTGTGACTGCGTACATGTGTCTACAATTTTGCATTGTAAAATCAAATGCCATTCTAAAGTGTACACCTATAGAAACGCTCACATATGTTACACAGAGTCACAACATAGATCAAATGACCGGGTTTGCCCTCCAGGAGCCTCAAGGGCCTTCAACTACTGAAATTAACCCTTGTCCTTCAGCATGCTCAAGCCTGTAGTTTTACAGTGCTCCACAGCATCTAAGACAACATGACTATTTAGGTTCCTTAAAATACTGAGGTTTTAGCAAGACCCTTCAGAATCCACATAACACATTGTCATGAGGAATGATCAGGAACATGTGCAATACATAACAAACCATCAGAACTCGTCTGATGTTGACATCTGCCTGAAGCATGTGTGGATCCTATGTTGTGCTGAAAGTGACATTCATATAGATAAATATATGTCTAAGTTTTGCTTGTTTGTACACACACAGGTAATATATGCACTGTACTCCCACATAAAGACTTCCCTGTAGAACCAAAATATTATGAATCTAACTGCCGTTTCAATGTCAGTGGAGCCAGTCGCTTCCCTGCCATAGATAATCTGGTCCACAGCGTTGCCTGCCGCTGCCCTGAGCAGTGGGCTATTGCCCCGAGTACCTGCAGTACAGCCCCGATGCAGCCCAAGGCCCGGGAGTCACAAGGTGGTTGCCATCCTGTCTGCAGGTGGCAGGGGAGACAGGCAGTGCGCTCCTCTCTGCAATACAGATACCGACATTTCCCACAGAAGGGAACTTTTTAAGCTATCTCTTAGAAATAATCAGTGCTTCATTTACATAATTTCAGAAGACAGTTGAGCCCGAAAGTGCCAGCTCTGCAGCTCCTGGCTCAGCAATGACTCCAAGTGCTGCTGGGTTCCCCCTGCCCCACCAGCCCCCATGAACCGACAAGAAGGAGCTCAAAACCCTGGGAGCCATAAGAGAGCAAGAAACCACAGAGCTTGGGAGTCGTGGCTCCTACGCTTCCAGCTGCGTGGCATGCTGCCCAGAAGCCCTCAAAACACCCGTGGCATATGCCAGGTCTTTGGGGATCTCCAGAGGGCATCCAGCATGTCAAAGCTATCCTAGAGCCACAGACCTCGCAGCTCACCAGGAGCCATGAAATCAGGCATGAAGCCTGTCAGAACCCATCCCATGTCTATGCAGAAAGTCACTAAAACTGATGCTTTTGCAAAATATTTTGGTATCAATGAATCTGCCTTTTCACATGGAAAGCTATTTTGTCAGAAAGTTCCCAGCTAGCTCCAGACTGCAGATCCCTTGGGCAGGGTAAAAATCATTAGAGTTGCTACACTAATGTCCAAAGTTCCTGTACAAAATTATTTATAGAATTAATTTAAACCTGTGCAGAAAATCAGACATCTATTGAAACATTCAGAAGACACAACCGCCCTGCAAATGAGGTGCTAGATTTGGCCTGCATTTCATTCTCCACTTCACAATCACATTTGTGTGTTATCTGCAGCCCTGCTGCACTTGAGCATTTGCCTTTTCTTCATCCTGACTACAAGTTCTTCGAGGCAGGGGCCTTTTCCTGCTTTGTTCCTGACAAGCACCTTGTGCAATCATGTAAGCAACAAGTCCCTATCAGTAGCAAACCCAGCATTTCTGTTTCAGAGGAGTGACCTCCGCAACATGTTTCCAGAGTGACTTTGTCCTTCAGTACCAAGCAGCTGCAAGACAATAACACTGCCTATAAATTTACAAGTATTGTGCATAGAAAATACTCTCTTTTAAGGTTCTCACAGAAAATTCTCTCATGTAAGGTTCTGGGCTCTTTTAAGGTACACTTTCAACAGGACTTAACGTAAGGTGTTTTTATAAAATGAATTCCACCAGTGCAATATTTCAGCCTAAAGTAAGGTTTTGCTTATTAAACATTAAGTGGATGGGTTCCTGTTGTCACCATTGCCCTGCCATTGTATTTTGCATTTTTTCTATAAATTACACAGGCATTCAAGCAACATCAGGTAGGAAAACTCCCCCCTAAAACGTTTGAGTGGGGATGGACCTTATCCTTTTGTTCCAATGAAAGCCTTGTAAAAGGTCTAAGCAATAGTTTCTAAGCCCTGATTTTTCCATACAAAAAGCATCTAATGCTTAAAGTAACATCACAGGGTATTATTGCAAAGCTTATCTAGCAAGCCCAAGCAACATAAATAGCTGCAAAGCTTTTAATTTATCTAAAGAGATAATTAAGCTGGATCAAGCATACTCAGGTGTTATAACCCCACAAAGGAGTTTGGCAATTATTCCTTTGAGCAAATAGGAACTGTACTAACTAGTATCACTTTTGTCTCAAGTGATTCAACATGCAGTACCTACAGCAGCAACAATTAATTTGGCCCAAATTTTTAGAATTCTTAGAATTTTAGAATAGAATAATTACATTTGTAGAATTTTATTATTATGTTTGTAGAATTTTAGAATAATTTGTCTGGCTTTACCTAAATTGCACACAACAAATGTTTGCCATGAACTCCAATCCACATACTTAATTACTGATCTTTTTTTGTATGCAACATTCATGCACGTGACCTGAAATTTGACTTCTGTTTCCAACTTCCTGCTGAATTAAACTGGAATAGCATCATTTGTTATGCTAAAATATTCATAGTTCAAAAAGCGAGATTAGTTGGTATTTTATAGCCTCAGTCACCTCCTTCAGACAATTACTTCATGGGCAAGCAGACTGAGCTAATCAAAGCAGACAGAGTTTGAAACGTACTGCAGTCTGAGCAGTCTTTCCACTGAAACGAGTTGAAGAAAACTCATTTGAGTCCCCGAGTTTCAGGAGTGGACTCAGTAAATGACCTAGTAAAGATACTGATATATAAGCACAGCTTCCTATTCTTTTTAAATTTCACATTAATTCGATAAAAATCATTTTCAATCCATTGGGACACAAAAAAGAACAGGGAATCTAACCGGCTCTGGCAGAACAGGATCCCAGCAATTTCAGACACTCTATGGCCTGGATTTAGCTGAAGTCTCCAGCAAGACCTGAACAGCCACATTCTTGCTGCCATCTGACAGAAACTTCCAACTTGGCACACACCTACCAGTGTTGTTCCTTGTTTTACAGTTCAGGATAGGCTCTATATTATTTACTGTAAAGAACTGACAACATACTAACCAGAATCTTTAAATTACATGCACAGTGCGCTTTAACACATGCAGGAAAATGTACTTTGGAGTTCAGCCTAAATGACTAGCAATCAACTTCTGCAGAAAGCTACCATCTTTATATTTTTTCCTCTTCCAAACAGATAATGTATTTTGTTTCTACTTTGCATTTCAACCCCTGATTTAAACATATTTGAAAGATAAGCACTACCTATATATTACACGCAATGGTATTACACTACCTATATGTTTAAGCACCAACTACCTCCTGTCCTTATAGCCTTAATGTCAAAAGATGCACGACTTTGACCATGGTTGGACAGCTGACTAGCTGCCGTCACTGCATGTTGTACAGCCTGACACAGTTTTCCTGAGTCCTTCCATTCCCCCACCTGTACCTCATGGCTGCCTCGTCACACCCACCCTTGAGTTTGTGCATCACCTGACACTGGGGGTTATGGTCAAGAACCAGGGCTCTTTGTTGCTGTTAGACTACAAAGAATTTAAATGCATCATGTCGCATTGATGCACTAGCTTCTTTATATCGAAAAGGATTTATAGTTTGTTGCAATTTTGATTTTATACTGGTTGGTAAAATTTTTGTCAAATGCAAAATGTTCTTAGGAAGCAGCAGCTCAACGAAATGCTGAGTTCATTACTCATTAGAAACCACAGAATCCCATTTGGTATGAAAAGAATACTTTTATGGATACAAATAAGGGGATCCTTCAAACCTTAGCTGTAAACAGAAACCTGGCCATATCCTGAGCTGTATCAGAACAATATTTGTGAAGTACATAAGGACCATAGTCATAAGTGTAAGCAAACACTCCTCTTATTCAAAATCATACTTTTCAAATACTTAAACTGACCAAGTATTCCAAAGAGTAAGACAAAACATGCAGCTACAACACTATTAGAAGAAAAAATAAAACTCCAATCATTGCAAGTAAAGCCGGTAAAAAATGCTGCTAGCTGTGGTACTGCATAATGAAGGGAAAAGATTATATTGTGTTAGAAGAATTAGGCTGCTTAATGATTCTAAAATCTATACAGCAGCATAGGTCGCACAGAGCTTTCCACTGAATTTAGTGACTGGAAAATTTGATCTCCTATTTAATTTGATTTAGAGCTCTGGAACCAAGACATTTGTGTGTGTAACTATTTCCAACCTTCTATTTTGATCAGTTTTCAGCACTTGTTTCAACAGTACCTACTTCGCAATTGCATTTCAGTCACTAACTTGTAAAAAAGAAGACATTTAATTAAAAATGCCTATGTTAAAAGAGTACAAGAACAGTCCATTGAAAGTTACATTGTTTGGGTCACTGGTGTCATTAGAGATACTTTACTGTTGTTATACAGGTTGCATGGAGCAACTTCATGCCTATTCATGGAAAACACAAATCAGTCACTTCTACTGATCAATGAAGTAGGAGCAGATGTTTTCAAAGCAGCAGAAAATACAAAGGTGCACGTACAAATTGAGTTATCCTAGCCTACTGAGATCTATTCCTGCACTGTATGGGTTTGTTTTCTGAGAATTCGACAGCTGTTATACTGGCCAATACACTTTCACTGCTGCAGCGTCCTGGATCTGTTTTCCTGAGTGAGAATTTGACAGCTGTACAATTATTTCTAGTGCAGAACAAGGAAACACACTGATTATTACTTTCACCTTGCTTTTTGAAATACAGTCTCAATACGGTGCAACATAGCTGCTTTCCTTCCACATCAGCTACTTGCTGGAACTGAAATTTGGCAATGAAAACACAAAAGAAGATAGGCCTTAGATTAACACCAAAAAAAACCCCAAAACCCAACTTGTTAATTATCTGAAAGATTTGTTTTTCCATCCAGGCAGAATGAGCCCAAGATGAGCTGCTTTTCTGGAAATGAGGCTGATGTGACCTCAGCCCAGTGGATTTCTCAGTGGTCTTAATCTTCCAGTTAATTTTCTGATCCCCATCTCTTTACTGGTAGTGCCCCTCCGAGACTGTTTGACCAAGAAATGCCTCTTTCCTATTCCCCATGAATTGCTTTGCATCAGTTCTTGGAACAAGTACAAAGTATCTCTCTCAGTCTCACACTCCTTCACCTCCTCTCCTTCCATCCACTCTCCTCCATTGTCTTAATTCTTAAAAAAAAAAAATAAATTGTGTATTGTTTTGTTATTAGTTTTCTGTCCTCTGCAGTGACTAATCCCTCCCTCCCTCCCTGCCACCTCCTCGGAGCCTTCCTCTCACTCCAACTCAAAAGGAGCTGCATGTTGCAACCGGTGAAACTCTGTTGTGGTTAATAGCTGTGCCAAGGGCTCTGGAAAGAAGAACAGAAGCTGAGACTGGCAGGAAGAGGGAAGCTGGATGACTTTCAAGAAGCTGACTACCATTTTATTCATAAGAGAGAAGAAGTGATTACAGAGTAATCGCCAGCTATGTGGCTTTCTCAGGTCCAAAACCCCCCACAAAAAAATAGAACTGGATATTTTGCGTAGTGTTTCTAATCCACAGGTCACATAACAAATACCATCACCCCTTCACTCACAAGGAAAATCAAGTCACAGGAAGGTTAGATGATTATCCCATATAGTAAGGAAAGGGCAGAGTCCTGGCTAAGATCTTCTGGTTCCCAGCATCACAGTGACCCCACAAGGTCCCTACAAAGCTCCTCTGCTCATGACAGCTCAGAACAAAAACCTCTGCAGCATAACCATGGTAGCACAAAGCTCCAGCACAAGCTGAGTGTCTTAGCCATCACCCCACTTCTTGGTGGGACTGGCAGCCCTTCATGATGGGCAGCCTGTAACATAGCACTGAAATGCACGAGCCGCTCCAATACCAGCAGCACAAATCAACAATGAAGTAGGCAAAGCTAGCCAGGCTGCTCACTGCGCTGACTCCAGCACCCCAGCTGGGCTGCACCTCTTCAGTATGAAATCTCCAGGGAACGCACACCTAAGCGCTGCCCTGCTGGGGTGACACGGCTGCCCACACGCCAACCAACCGGTCTCAGGCCCATCCTGGTGAATGCACTGGCTGTAATACGGAGGTTTCCTAGATTTCCTGTTGGGAAAAGATAAGAAACTGCAACAAACAAACAGATTTCTAAACTCACCAGGGTGACTCTTTTCTAAAGGATTATTCAGGATCTGTCATCAATTTACTGCCTGCCTCTATCTGTCTTAAATTGTGCATGATTGCTTTGTTTAGTTTTGCTGACATTTGTGTTTTGTTTAAGGGTCGCTTTGTGCAATCTTTTGTGTCTGCTTTAAATAAACACTCTTTCTGTGCTTGTAGCAGCATGCTTGGGTTCAGCAAGATGTCTATCACTTAATAACCAAATGAAAAGTTTAATCACCCAAAAGCTAGCTTTCAAACTGCAGTTAACAAAACAGAAAAGCTAAGGGTGTTCCATATGCATTTTTCTCTCTATTTCTTCTGTTATCATATTTGCTAGTCCAAGCAAGTTTGGTGTTGTGTATTTAGTCCTGTAAATATCAGCTTAGCATGTGGAAACAGGCAACATTAATTCTTACTTTGCAGTCAGAATCAGTCCAATAAAGAAAAACAATTACTCATTGCAGTCCTTCAAAAAATTGTTCTTTTTTGTTACTGATCACTGAGAATGTATGAAACAGAAAGAATATACACTAATGGCTTGCCGAGCACATCAACCACAGAAAATTGGGCAAGCGTATCTGAGCAAAATAAGACATGGAAACCAAACAGGAAAAATACGAATCATGCCAAGGTGTCATTTTTACAAAGTGACTTTTTTAAAAAACCAGAGAGACAAGTTAATGTCCCAATATGGGACAATAAAGCTATGTTAAAAACACTTGCCATTAACAGCCATCTGCTCTCTGCAATTTGGGGGTAATTTTTATGTACAGCTGACAGCTTTGCATCATCTTTCCTCCTTCGTGAAGGATTGTCTCTGCCTCTAGAAGCAGGATCTGTGCATTACGTTGTGGCTGTCAATAAGCTTGTGCTGCTAATAAACCTGTAGCATTCTGCACTTGATTTCCAAACAGAAATCAAACACAAGATTTGGAAATATATATGATAATAATATTCCATTTCTCTCTAATAATATTCTGCTCATGTCAGCATTGCCTGTAAAAATCAAGAGGCAAAGTGTGCTCACTGCCCTTGACATATTGTGATGGTAAGAAAAATCAAGACTGCTTTCTCACTGTTCTCTGAGTACGAGGATAGATCTCTGCTTAAGCCTAACTTTCTTGATCAGAATATCTCTGGTGTCCTTACCCCTTTTCCTCCTGTTTGAACTTGTCTCTTCAGAAAATTCAGTAAATACAATTCATGTTCACATCTAAAGTAAAGCTACCTTCTTTTGTTTTGTTATGTGTTAGAAGTCTTAAAATACATATGCACAACAAACGGCAGGGTCACACTTCCCTCATTTGCAATCGTAGCAAAGAACACTTATGCAAGAATAGTGCAGAGAAAACCAAAATTCTATTAACATTCTAATCATATTCTATATGACTACCATTTCCATTCCCCAGATCTGATATAATTTTTATGCACATTAGGGATAAGACCAGAAAAAAAGAAACTGGAGCAACTAAAAGTGATGTGTCTGTTGCCTTGTAGTGCTTCCTTTGATACAGAAGAGATGGTGGTCAGATTCTTCCACCAAATCTAGATCAACCCCATAACTGTATCCCACCAACCAACCACCCTGTAAACACTAGGCACATTTATAGAGTAATCTAACACTGGACTACACAAATTTGTCAAAACCTCTTTGCTACAGTCAGTAGCTGTTGATGGAGCCACACTCAATTTGATTATATTCCATGTTTCAAATATCCCAAAGTTAAGGGGTTGGTTTTCATGCACTTGAACAAAAAAGAGGACAACTTTCACAAGTATCATTCAGGATCAAGTTACAAACATCTTCAGCTACCAAAAGACAAGCCTTGACTATTGGTTCATCTGGACCCACCTAAAATGAAGCTAACCCAGTGCCTTTTCCTCTCAGACAAAACACATCTGCTTAAAGAAGTCCCTTGAGCAGGAATTTAGACCTGTACGCACACACTCTAGGTCTATTTTTCAAATGAATTATCTTCAGCTTGTAGCAATCTACAAAATGGGATCCACATTATCATGCTGGTTTTGTTTCATGCCCTCAACTTCCTTACGCTTGGGTCTGATCCAAACCCAGAAGTATAACAATGGAAAGACGTGCAATTTTGGTTTGAATTGGCTCCAGATCAGTATCAGGATCTAGTATTTTTCTTCTGTGTCATACCTGAACCTTGGTGCAGATGACCTAAGAGGAGGTTTCAGCAGATAATTCTCCATGCAAACTGGGAGCCTGGTGTTCCGCAACTGTGAAGCAGACATGGTATTACTGCCTGTCATATCACTGAGAAGATATATAGCTTAACTACAGCACACACCTTAGACCTGAACCTTTCTTCAGGTAGGTTTTTTTTGTTTCGCTGTAAAAACAGCCATTCCTGTGGTGCAATCTCACCTCTGAACTGCACTGCAAAAGGACGGCAAATGCTTCTGAACCATGACAACACCACTCCATAAGGTCCCTTTATGAATATTTTACCCTCCTCACTCTACATTCTGCTTTTAAGAATCAGCCTTGCTAAGATTCAGTCATTTCAGGCAAGCCCTTAGTCCCTTACCCTTTGCCAAGGGTTCTGAAGTAGTTGGTTTCATAGGGCGAGATTATCATCACATCGCTGCCTTTCAGCATGACACTCTGCAGCTCCCAAGTGCTCCAAAACCACATCCATCATTCAGCCTCCATGCTGGATTTCCTTAGGTCCTGCACTGTACGTGATCACAGGATTCCCAGCACTCCTGCATTCGCTCTGAAGTCTGTCAATGTTTTCCTCATAGGGCTGAGCCCTAAGTGAATTCCAACTGACGGGAATGAGCACCATCACTGTAATCGCTCTGTGCTCTCACGTGGCAGGCACTGAGTTACGCCATCTTCTGTTTAAGAATTGCAGGTGGATTTCAGCCCTGGTGCTTTCCCCCACCTAATGACCAGTATAACATTGGCCGCTGTTGGGCTGACCCCATAGTCAGTGCTCACCGCCTTGCTAATAATCTGAATGGTAATTACCTTTGGCTCATCTGAATCTCATCTCTGTATCACTGTGCTTCGGGTATCGACCACAGGTACTAAAGCATAAATAGTATAACTGATGTTCCATTTTTTTCTGTCTCCTCCCCAACTCTCATTTTTTCAAATGGCTACTAAACTTACCTTAAGACCACCTTTCCCCATCTTGTTTCCCCACCTCTCTTGTCTTTCCTAAACGTTGTAGCTGACTTCCTATAGTTTTAATTCCTTTGAAACATTTTCATTCAGAACGAAAGGAAATTTGTGCTTTGCATATCTGTAGGCATACAATAAAGAAGAATCATGCATGTGTTTCACATTAGACTGCTGTGAATATTTATTTAGTCATTCATTCTAGCAATCCATATATCTTACTTGCTTAGGTCTCTTATTAACTATCCACTAGACCTGAAGGACTCACTACTTCTCACTGATGAAAATGAAGTATTGTGTTTTAGTGTTCAGTTCCTGTCTCCCACTCAAATCAGAAACATCAGCAATTATTTTTTTACCAGATTTGCAGCACATGGAAAATTTCAAATGTCTTTGTAAAGCCCAAGATGAGGAGTACAGCTGGTACAGGCAAACCATTTAGATTTTGCAAAAAGCTTATCAGCTAAGCTGTGATTCTACAGACTACAACAGATCTGAAGTCTATTGAACAACCTAGACGGAATACTCTCTGCAGTTCCAGATAACCGACTCCTATTTGGCCCTTTTCTAGATACAATTGTAAATGTATAAATTACTGAATTGGGTTAAAAAACTAACCTCAACCCACGTCTTCCCCAGAATTAATCTTAGAGTTTACATGTCTATTTTTCCTGAGATTTTCTTACTGCTCTCATCAGTTTCTTCCTGTGGGGCCTGCAAACACACTCCAGGAAAGAAGCTTGCCAGGATATAAGAGAAATCTCACAAGAAATTCTGTTTTTGGTTCATTTCCAGGAAAGTTTTGCAGACTCAAGACATACAACTAAATTTCTCCAGTCTGGGGAGACAATACCTGTGATATCTCCAACAGCAACAGTGATCACTTCCTGAAAGTTGCTCTTATTAGTCTCATTTCTCAGCCCCTGCTTGGATGTGAAAATGTCATTTCCAGTCTAAGCAGCACACTCACAACCAAAACTTAATCCAAAATAATGAATTTGTTTTGAGTTCTACAGAGGGCTGCAGATAGCTCGCTTGCTATTTACAGAAAATCAAAGGAAGAAAAGCCTTTACTGTTCCTCCTTCCCTTATTTTCTTGGGCATAAGACCCGTGTATTTGAGGATGTAGGAGAAACTGGTTGTTCTGCTTGTGCCCAAGCCTGTGGTTCCATGAACATTTCTTTAGCAACACCATTAGCCTAATTAGCTGCTGTGCTAGGAAGCAGGCATGTCTCCTGAGATGCGTACAGGGACAAAGAAGGGTCTCAGAAGAACCACTACGCTAAATAGGCAGAACTTCAGCATACTCAACCAGAAACTCTGTAGTACTAGCAAAAAGGAAATGGAGAGGAAGGCACCTGAAATCCAGGAAAGCTTTCCTCAGGACTGAAACTGAAGCTGAGTATCTCTGGCTGCTTGTGATCCACAGCTCAGAATGCTCTTGCAACACCGGAATGCCATCTCCCATCTCAACAGGTTTAAGACCTACTTAAAAAAGAAAAAAAAGACCACCAACATTAAAATGGGTCATTACATAAAATCCCCCAGTAGTAACCACAATTCAAGTTTCCCTAATCCCAATCCTAAGACATTATCTGTCTCACCATGCTCTGTTGCTTTGCCTAACAAATTAGACCAGACACCTATCCTTTTCTGGATCTCGCTGCGTTGGGGGTGAGGTTACTACACACAGCTGCCGCTACTGCCCTCCCCACTATCACCTACTTGGTTTAGCCAACACTACAGGTGATACCTGAGACCAATTAGAAAATACTCCCACAAACAGCCCTCTTACCCTGATCAAGAATTGTACTGACTTCTTAGCGCACAGACAGCACACTCAGCAGAGAGCCCAGCGCTCGCACTGCACACTACACGTGCTACAAAACATCAGCCAAAGTAGGCTGCTCAGTGGAAGCAGATGGCGGAATTCCACCGTCTGCTCCTGATCGCATTTGGATAAGTCCCAGGCAGTGGACTGCTCTGATTTGGAGCTTTCTGGATGTTTTAAGTGCATTTCAAGACGCTCACGAATGTCAGTTCTAAGAACATATTTATGGAACTGAGGCAGCTCTAAGGCCAGGTTGCAACTGAGCTGGATCAGATTTTTTTTCTTTTTATTTAAATCCAACTTTAGGCACTGACACCTGCTATAGAATCTAGTTCCAGATCACACGCCTTATCTGCTGTACTTGGGTAAGGTGAGAGAAATGCTTCCTTGTTCAGTATTCTTAAACTATTTGCATAAAATACATGCTAACTATTCAGGAGACTGATTTGTAAAAGATGGAGCCTTTACAAATAAGAAAGGCTAGACATAGAATTCATGGAAAACACTCCAGAGTCCCCTAGTTCTTCTGCTGTTGAGCCTCAAGTACTCTTTTCTAATTATTACTATTCAAGGAAGAAAGGGATTTTCAGTTCTGAGACAGGTACTAATCTTTCAGAACACATCCCTTAGACACACACACCCCTCAGTACACCATTAGGCAAACAGGCTCAAATTTTTCTGTCTATGAAACATTTTCCTTGCCTTCAGTTGCTGATTTTTGCCCTGTTGCTAGCCCTAAGTGTAATCCATAATTTTACTTTCAGTGGTCATAACAGCATTTCCACTCAGTAAAACTGACATCTGACCTAATGTCCACTGAAGCCACAAGAAAGAGATCCTCCCACTTCAGTGGGGAGGAAACCAAGCAGATAGCAAAGTGCCGTGCAGCTATTTGCTGACTAAATCCTAGCAGTCTGAAATACATACAGTATACTTCAGGGGATAATTTTATACTGAATTACGAAGGTTAAATCCTTGACACAATCAAAGAAAGGCAGCATATCCAGATAAACCACATCACACAAAAGTTCTGATTTATGAACTATAAACTAGTGTGGCCAAAGAGTTTAATGAATAAAGACAAAAATGCCAGCCTTTTACACTCTCTTTTAACTTCTTAAAAATGACCTTTGCTTGTTTTATAGCAGGATAACTAGTGAGTTCACCAGGTCAGAGAACCACATGAAGTTGCCAATCTAACCCTAAGTACTATAGCCCACAGTCACAAACACGTATTTTCAGCAACTGAAAGCTGTTTGTGTGCAATTCTTGGTGAGAAATTCATCACAGCTTTGCAGACCCCTGCTCTTGGGTGCCCGTTTGTAACCTAGATCTTTGCAAAGTGTAGTAATCATATTTCAACAATAAAACTTGTAGGGGTAATTTGATTTTACACTGCCAGCCAGCACTTCATTGCTAATACTTATGATACATTACATATTTGTCTGAGAACATTAGCACTCAGATAATTAACTCTTCTGCTGGGTGTCCGGTTTATGCTCTTCAGTGAAAACACACTGCTCCCACAGAGACATGCCTCGCATAGAAGCAAATCTAATCCTTAAATCTCTTCTATGGTCAGTAAATTAAAATCTAGGTTGCTGCAGTTAAATGAATTCCCTTTTCCCTCTTATATTTTTCTTCTTTTTTTGGCACTTTCTAGCAAAACAGTTCACATACAATCACTCAATGGCTGGAAAGTAGGCTTGGCAGAAGGAGCCCAGGCTCAGCATGGCTCCAGTCAAGACAAATGGCTGAATTATTGTGACGTTAGTAAACAGGTAATTAGTTTTGCATGTCATTGTTCACTACCTCAAGCTCATTACCGAAGTCTTACAACACTCTCTTTAAAAATTCAGACCTGTTTGACCTGCTACCAGCCACAGTGCATTTCAAGCACTCATGGATAAAGTGCAATCTCATCAAACTGAAGACACCTGCTCCCAGCAGGAACACTACTTATGAACTGCCAAGTCTTTTGTTACAGTACCTTGAGATGCAACGATCTTTCCATCTGGAATAACCAGCATCAGCTTGGCTGCAACCACTGCGAAGCAACCTCTGAATATTTATTACCACATGCAGTACATACAGGTATAAAAGCAGGATATACACACATGCAAAAAGGGAGAAGACCACTCATGATCACTTTTGCTGTTTGCTACACAAGCTTTTGAAATTAATTTTCTTTAGAAACTGGCTCCTGGCAACAGTTCTTTTTTCTCTACCACCAGGTCTGTGAGAGCGAAGCTCACCCCCATATATAACTTCATTCACAGGTCACAAAACTAACTCAACATATCCCTCTTTTCTGTTACTCTTGTGCTTCAATTTTGTCCACTGTTGCTGATCTAGGGGTAGATAATTCATGCTAGGGATTAATCAAGTTCTGTCCTTGTCTCTCCCCCAAAACTCCTGTTGCAGCCATACCCAGCACTGCACAGTGCTTCAGGCTCCACTCCGCAAATACTGTTTAAAGCTGCTCCTACTCCCTTCTTCACAAGCTTTGCAGAGGAGTGTAGACTGAGCTATTTCTCTTTGCTTAGGTTATTGCTTGATCTCATATCTTAAGCTATTCATTCTCCTGGATAGTGGACTATGTTCCTCAGTTTACTTCTGATTAACAGCCGTGTTTAATCCATTTGGTTCCAAGAAAAGCACTAGCACTAGATAATTCTTCCCTTCTCATCTTTATTTTGTGAGGGTACAAGTGGCAATTTAAGCTAATTATGTTTTAGTACTGTGGTCATTAAAAATCCAGTAAAGGCACAGTCTAGGGCTTGGGTGAAGGTATCATAGAACTTAGGTTTACTTCCAGCATTTTCTTTGCTTCAGCGCCTTCCAGATGGGCAATGAAAAGCCTGATTAGGAGCTCAGTGTTCCTCAGACTTCCAAAGGCAGTGTAGTTCAACAGCACATTCCTTGCTATCTTCTCTGCACTTAAGAGACTGCAATGAGCAAAGTCCATTCTGCAACACTTAATCATACATATGCAAATGTTGCATTTAGAATTTGGAGCCCACTTTAAGCCTATTTTTCTTGAGCTGTTATTTTAGAATGTGCTTTAAATCAATTTTGCAGTAAACATGGGGTATGTTTCAGTAACAACCATTTTTCTCCTGATTAGTAAATTACTGTTGTTTCCAATGTTTCATTCTAACTACTACTTGCTCAGAGTCACAGGAAAACAGAGCACTTAGTCAAGACAAACTTCCTTTTATTTCCATCTCAGCAAAGCAAGGTCTAGATTACTTTTGGAAAAACAGTTTTCAGCTGACAAAGTGAAAAATGTTGCATAATGGCAAACTTATAACATGGTAAGAAAGTTTTAATAGAAGGATTACTACTTTCTGTTGTAACTAGTTTAAAAGTCCTTTAAGACTTTCTGCTAAGAGCAGATGATTATATTTGCAGTATTTATGTAATTTCTATTGGCTGGCTGTGTAATAATTTATGAAAGTTGTGACAGCACGGTGCTTTAATACAGATTAAACTATATTGAGAGAGGAAAATACAGCAAAATACCAGTGTGCTACACAGAATACCAATTCCAGGATCATCTAGAATTTTAAAACAATTCCATTTGAAAATATAAATTGTGTTTTCCCAACCATTGGGCAATCTCTCTCAAGCACGTTTTTTCTCTGTGGGTGTATATTACATCTATCTCTTTACTTGAAGTTATCTGTATTTCAGACTTCCATTATACAGGCTTAGGAAGATGCAAGCAAGTCACTCATTTTGTCTTCATCCAGAGACAACACATATCCTTAATGTTATATCATTCTGCATTCAGCATGGGCCATGTGTCTTAGAACTGCTATCAGTGCTATTTGTATGCATTTCTATTTGTAAAGCTGGGCAAACACAATGCAAGTCTTAAAAGAAGATGAAGGGTTTAACTTTCTCGTTCATTGCAGAGCTGTCGAAACCAACTTCACACAGTCCATACAGAATGACTGTGACCGTACCAGGGCATTGCAGTGTGAGAAAAAGTGAGGTCTGTCCTGTTCAATAGCTAGATCACGTCTCTCTTCAATGACACTGCTCTCCTCTACAAGCCTGACAGATATTGGAAATAGGTTTCTCATGGAGAATTTGCGTTTGGGACAGTAATTGGAGGATAAGTTAGGTTTTACTTTGGTTTCAGGCTAGTCAAGAATTTTGATGTCCAGGAGATCAAGACCAGTGAATTGATCAGAAGTAAAATATAAATGCAGCTGATGACAAAGATTTCATATTTGTATACTTGTGGATGCACACAAAAACGTACATGCGAGCACACAAAACCTGCAGATCTGCCTTTTGCATTTGCAAAGTCCTCATTTTAATTAACATCAACTATAATCGTATGGTAAACTAGGCATAATAACAGTAATTAAGACTTTGGCCTCTTAAAACACAGCAGACACACACACAAAGGCAAAATCCAATTTGGAGAAATATATGGAGCATTCAAAGGTCGGTAGCGAGATTCTATCTAGGATACCTAAATAAACAGGTGAATCAACCCTATTTAACAATGAATGTGTTTTTCTTGAGATCTCAAGAGGATTTCCAATTATTCACAAAAGGCTAGCCGTGCACTTCTTTCCCAGAACTATAAACGAGTCACCAGAAAATAGCAAGTTTGACAAAATTGTCCAACAGCCCATTAACTGTACAACTGTGCTAAATAGCCAGAGACAAGTCTAAATCTGCCAGAACCGGTGTCTCTCGAGTCTGCCAAGGGGATAGATATTTCAGCTGCAGAAATATCCATTTGCAGCTTGCCACCATCTGGACCTTGCAAGCTGAGCACTGAAGTGATGTGCTGGCGCGATCCAGCTCAGGAGTGGCCCTCTAGTTCTTAGGAAAACCTTTACAGTTAAAGATGGTCGTACTGAAAGGTAGTCACCCTTGCTTGACTGAGATAGATATTTGTATGCTCAAATTACTTTATTACCTGTATTCCTTCAAAGTCTAGTTGGTATGTAACTCTGAAGATTAACTAGACATACTGGCAGTTTTAGTTGTTTTCTGTTAAACCTTCTGAGGCCCAACAACTGGGATTTTTCATATGTACAGGCTTAAAAACAGATTTTAAGGAGTTCAGTTCACCCAAATTATACAACATACAGATCCAAACAGATAATCTGGCAAGAGGCCTGTGAACAGTTATATGAAGTTAGACCAGGCGCGTGGGGAAGACCTGAACACAATGAATAAGGACATGAAACAGCAGGGCAGCAAACTTTTACTCGTGTTTCAAAAAACCCAGCACACACCTACTGATGGTGTAACTCATGTAAAACTGGTCAGAGTAGGTCTAGTCCATAACATGTTCCAGCTAGTAAACAAACAGAGCATATTTTTAAATGTAAAAATTTCAAAACTCCACTGAAGCTTTTCAAAAAAGCACAACAAATTGGTCAAGTGGTCTCTATCTTTTAAAGCATTTGTTTTGTACAAATGAAGAAGGGGAAAAAACCCACCCCACAACCTTGATTTTTCAGAAGAAAATTTAATACTGCATGCTTTGAGTTAAAGCAACATATGGGAGTGAAAAAAGGTGTTACAATGACTACAGCCTATATTAAGAAATATTACTATACAGGAATTTTTACAAAAAAAACATGCTATTGGATATTTTGAGCAATGCACTTGTTTGCTTTACTACTATGAAGACAGGATTATGAGGCCATGTTCACCTCCTTTTTGTGTTGGCTGAATACAAATACTTCTTTAGATCAGTGTTGCACCCTTCAAGCACAGAGTTCTCTGAAGCTTATTCTTTTTGTAACACCCGTAGAGAAAACTAACACACAGAATATTGCTTTGAGGTTATGTTGCAGCCACAGCACACACTCTGACTTCTGAGTCTGGAAATGGCTTTTGTTCACCTAATGTAAGATAATTCATAATCAATTACGGTTCTCTTATCAAAGGCTCCCGATTGTCTTCAAACAATCAGAGAAAGAGCCATTACCATCGACAGCAGGCATGCTTAGAGTTCTTAAGTCTTATGAAATCAACCTATTTCTACCTGTTATCTCCTGAAAAAGCAGAGTGTTCAACGTCCTTTGAGACTCATGCTTGACCCCGACACCAGTGAAACAAGAAGAAATCCTTCAGTTACACCTGAAGTTTCTTCTCAAGCCATCAGGCAAGTCCTGTGTAGTCTCTCCAGAGTTGAATACTATCAAACAACATCACTTACCTCTGCTCTGGAGGAGGTATACATGAAAATGTGAGTCAGGCTTGAAAATTCAGGTTATTAGCTATAGGAATACCATCCTGGCTTTACTTCTTTGAGCACTACAAGTCTTAAAAATTGCCTTTAGAGTTCTGGGGATGTTTCTGCATTTGCATTCACTTATTTACAAACTTGGACTAGTGAGCATTCTTTAATCACCTAAATTCCTTAACCACTTCTCTGGTGATGCCTTTCTAGCTCACTAACAAAATCATAGATTCATAAAGCTTTTAGGAACCGCGTTCCAGATAAACCTACAGGACTTCACACTTTTGGAAGTGGGCCACGGCCTTAAGAAGGGCTAAGCACAAGATCCTACGCCAGATGATAGACACTCACAAAATGGCTAGTATACGGAGATTAATCCTTTTCCTGACTTCAAGAAGCATTTCTTAATTTATCGGCAAATGCTAAGCAGTGATTGAAAGGAACAGATACTGCCCTTTAGGGCCCTTTGGCCCTCCACTAAAGACATACTATCAATTTCTTTCATTATCACAGTGACAGGAAAACTTGGTGAAATATTTAAAAGGAGGAGGGAGGAAAACGTGTGTTTATGTTCATTTAGGACAACTTGAAAACAGATTATTCTGAAGATGGAAAGAGAATCATTGGATATTTAAATAATTAATTTCCACAAATCCATTAAATGGGAACCAGTGTAACATTTTGACTGATTCAGCACAACCAGCTTTCGCTGATCAGCTTCTAAATTGCTATTTCTAAATTGCTGCTTGCAGGAATTTTAGCATAGCACAACGTAAATCACTAATCAGTCATGTGCCCGGTGTACCAGACAGAGAACTAAGATACAAACAGACTGGTGACAGCCTGGCTATGACAATCAGAAAAAAATCATGCAAAAGAACACAGAACTTCTGTCATTTCCATCTCTGTGAGCAGCTTCATTATGTATAAAATATTAAACCTTGGACATTTATTTTAGATAGTTAAGATTTACAGCAAATCTTCTGACATACTGTTGAGCACTGATAGGTTTCTGTAGTTGAAAAGGAGAAACTATAATTTCTCAAGCTTTGTTGTTTTGCTAGACAATGAGAAAATTAGAAGCAATGGTGTGGTTAAGACCGCTTTTACCAGTGTCTTTATCAGAGCTACAAGGCAGGATGAGAAGCAGCTTTTGCTGGCTCAGATGAGCTGCATCAACTCTCTCTTGCAGAGAGCACAGAGAGTCAAAACCAGGCAGTTGCACAAGGTGAAAAGTAAAAGAAGCAACTTAAAAACCAGTTAACATTTCTCCGTGCTTGACTTTTTTCCAGATGAAATATGTTTGTAAAACATCTATTTTTATTTTTTTCAACAGAAGTGATATCAGGCACGTACTGCAATCTCAGATCAGTCAAGCTCAGTAAGGTTAAAGCAAGGAGCACCTTCCAAAGACATTGCTGCTGTAAATGCTCCACACAATCTGGTAAGCAGCACTTTTTTGACAACAATGTAACAGTTTAAAATGCATGGGCTTTGCGATGTTATGCTGACAAACTGGCAGTTGTGATTCTTCTATATGAAACATTATTTAACCTGCATCCCAGCAAATTGCTTTTCCCTGGAGTTGCAATTTTTCACACAAGCCATAAAGGCATTTCTGAGCCTTTAAGTTCAGACCCCAATTCACATCATACGTTGTGTGGGAAAAGAAGCTACACCTCCCGATTTCCTGCCAGGTCCCAGCTGACAATTACTTTCTCTCTGACTACATTCTCCCAGTATTTGAGTTGAACATTGTGTTTTTCCATTTTGATTTCTATCACATGCTGTTTTGTTTCACTGTGTTCTGCCAAACAGTGCCCTGACTTCACAGAGCTGCTATAATCTATATATAGTTTGCATATTGATTCCTGTAGTACTTTCAGATCCTTCAGACAGAAGGTTATCAAAATATAAAGTTCCTTTGTCTGTCATTTACAGTAACCTTTAAAAGAGATAGAGTTCAGTTCAGTGCAGATGTTTATCCAAATTGTTCTAAATCTCTGATGTCTGGAAATCCAGAAGGAACAGGTTTTTTTGAGAGATTTCAGCACCACTTAATACCAATTCAGACAAACTACCATATCACCCTGTCACTGTAATCACATGGGATGCTAATAACGCCCAACATTTCTGTAGAGCTTTATAAAGATGAATCACTACAACACAGTCCTTTGCAGTACTATCCCCATTTTATTACTGAGGAAACAGGGTGTCTGATATTACGTTCTACCATTAAGTGACCTGTTTTTTCTGTCTGAAAAGAATTGCAAAGGAAGATGCTGAAATTATTACTGTAACTTTCCTAGCTTTTGTTTGGTGAAATGCTGTTTAAATACTTAGATCTCACAAACTCTTTTACCATCATAGCACACTGTTAAAAAAGCAGGCCTCTGAATAATCAAAGTGACACTCTGTTTTGACTCTGCTGTGACTTTGCAGCAATATTTCAATTTATTGCAATTTTGATCATGGTAGAAAAGTCAGCTGAATGCAAAAACAAAAACACATGTCACTGTTCCCTATTTTCTCATGCAGCCTTGAATGTACTATCCTATCATTTACAAAAGATATCAACTTCTTGAAGTCAGAACAATTCTCCAAAGAAAAATATCAATGTACAGATTCACTATGTATGTATTACAGACTCCAATAGAGACCATTATTTAATCTATGGAAATACTTCCTAGCTCCTGATTTCCATGAAAGGTCAATGGTGTTGGAAAATTTAGAGGTTGTTTTTGTTTTGGTGGGTTGGTGTTTATGGTTTTGTGTTCTTTGAAAAATCCCAGCCTTCATGACTAACACCACAAGTACTAAAGAATCTCGGGGAAATCATTGTATGAAAAGTATTTCTGTATCTCTATCAGAAATCTTAAGGACCTAAACCCGAAAGATGCTGTGTTAACTTCACTAATCACAGAAGACAGAAAGAACAACCCAAAAAAGTGCTCAGCACCATCCTGGACTCACTACCAACTGAACATTTATGTGTCACACCAACCTAACCGTATATAACCCTCTAAAAATATTTCTACAGTAAAACAGGCTCTGCAGAACTAATTGTGTGCCACTTTGGCCCTGCAGAGTCATCTAAGGAGAAATTGTCAAAGAAGAATCTGCCGCAATTACACTTCCAACTCCCAGGAGTCACAACCTGGGACTTGCCCCAAAATATTTCAGTATTGGTTTCATGTTAACTATACCTTAAATTGTGAAGGATGCAAATGTTTCCCTATCAACAAAGCATGACTTCCTGTCAAACACTGATGGAACCATCATGGTTCCATGACTATCGCTGCCGAGTTGGGATTTTCTGGTGAAAAACTCTCCAGTCAAGACCACTTTGAGATTTAATCTTCTGGAAGAAAACAATTCACAAGAAATAGGTCTCTACATCCCAGTTCTGCCCTCTCCAGCAAACTGGAAAGGCACCAAAAGGGACTTTCATTGTACCAGTTCTGTAGCCGGACAGAGTAGTGTCATGTGTTATATACCTAAATGTAAGTGGAAAGGAATTGCACTTTCATCTGGATTTTATCAAGAAATCATAATTCAGAATCAATTCACATGACAGTTGCTCAATAACTAAATCACTGAATAGAGTATTGTATCACACCGTATCAAAAAAAAACATTAAGTAAAATTAGTAAAGAAGCAAATAATATGAGATTTTCCACAAGATGCTTCTAATTCAAGTATATTCGCTAATTTTGTAGCCATAACTCTGAGACAAAAAACATAGCAGAAGCAGGGTAGCCTGAGCTTCATCAAAGGGTCTGGCCCATCCTCACATCTCAACAGTCCTAACAAGAATAGCTTTTTTCCCCTTTAACTTGAATTTGTGGAAGCCAGGCCTTATCAAAATTGGGCACTCCCACACTAAAACCTGTGTTTCATGTATTCTCTTTGTATATGCGGAGACGTTGCTATGCCTAATTAACAAAGGAAGCCTAGGTGAATTCTAGAGATCAAAAGAGAAGCAGAAAAGTCAAAGGTGGCAGGGTGGGCAAGACAGAACTTCACAGTTTCATTGGCAGGATTACGTGATACAGCAGCCTATGGCAGCAAAGGGCTAAACTCCACCAAGGACTCTGGTCGAGTTGTTCGTATTTTACATCCCTGTGATAACACACTGATGCTGAGAGTACAACAAGTAATGGAAGGGGACTGAAAAGGGCTCGGAGGGGAAGCATACAGGACACTTCAGTATTATTCTCCCCAAACCTTTATTCGTTTCGTCACTGAGCAGTTGCATCTTTTGCTGTCTGCTCCGCATGTGTGATACAAAGGAACTAGATATGAACAGTGATATTCAGATAACCGCAGCTCATAAGTATATTCATCCTTCAAGACTTCTCTGCATGCACACACAGTTCTGTTCCAGGAGAGTACTGGGAGCTTAGAAAAATCCAGACAGAGACGTTAAGATAATCTTGCAAATTCTCCAGTTCTAGTAGACAAATAATGAAGGGTTTTCCCTGTTAAAAATAACTAGGAATTAATCCATAGTAAGGTTTGTTCCTACTTTCTAGCCCGAATCCGATGATGAGAAACTGTAGCTAACCCTACAGAGTCCCACTATTGGTCATCTTCACACAGTTACACAGTGAACAGATACATCATTGTAATGTTACTATAAGAGTAAAGAGGAGACCAGGCTCTCCGGCTGCATTGTCATTAGGGAGTCATTCAGGGGCCTAGAGGTGTTAGCTATTGACAACTGCATTAACACAACAGGAGAGAGTTTCATCTTGTCAAGCACCTCCACACCCACCTCCCCACCAAACAGGAAAATGAGTACCTCTCAGTTTCTTTTCTGTTCTGGAAGAGACAGCAACGATCAGTCTGAGGAAAAAAAAAAAAAGAAAAAGCCTTGCAAACACTGAGCAAAGCAAACCCTCCAACGCTGCATATGGTATTGTGTTAACTTTGATGTCAATTCTTTGTGGCAGGACACATCCCCATCTGTAATGTACTTTCTAGGCACAACACTAAAACTGGCCAAGGGTATTATTTCAATTTCTCGAGAGGGCAGTTGATACAGAGGAGAGTCAGCGCTGTCAGCAGCACTGACCCACACATTTTAACAAGGATGTGTCCACATGGAGGATAATCCTGGTAATTCACATCAAAGTTACACACACGAGAAGTGTGGATCTGGGCAGATGATGGTAATTGAACATGAAGACTACAGCAGAACATCTTCATAGCGTGTTTGAAGATATTAGAATAAGAGGCTTTAAATACCTGGATGGTGAGGGAACTCCTGTTTTAATCACCCTCCCAAGGACTCTACAGCCTGTGTCTGAAGCCAAATTTCAAATCTGTTACAGCCTAGATTAAGTTTCGTTAGACAAAAATGCCTTCTATCCACAACCAGTGTTTTGTTGCATCTTCCTAGCAGACATAGCACTTGAAATTTTGCGGGCTGAACCTGCGTCACTGTCACAAACATGCTGCCATTTCCTGATACCATAAACAATGTATTTTGAATTTTGATCTTCCACACTATTACAAAGGAAGATGAGCTAGACATCCAAAATTGTGGCATTTCTTAGTTTCACCTAACAGAAGAAAGCTGTAGAGGAGTATCATGGATCCTTTCCACGAGAAAAAGGTACCGCTCACATTCCTTTTGAGAGAAGATTTAGTATGTGTGATACAATCCTCAATACAGGTACAGAGGACACTCCAGGGCCTCATTTTCCAATGAAACGGGCAAATCAAAAGACGCAGTCTGGTATCGCTGCCGAGATAAGCAGTGGTTACTGGACAGCAGCCAGGCAGATAAAGCTATGTTATCTGAAGCAATATTGGTAGTGTCCTTCTGGAACGGTGACTTTATCCACCACCAGCAGAGAAACACAGCGGACTGAGTACCTCCCTAGCTGCTTCACGCCCTGGAAGGCTGCTCTAATTGTGTAGCTGTGAATCCTCCGTGAAAACGGAATCCCCGGGCAAAGAAAACCAACAAGAGAGACATCAGACACCTGCTTCCATCTCTTCCTTGGCTGACTGGGCTTATTGTGAGGGGTCATGTGAGCATCTTTCCATCCCCATCTCCTGTCGCTGGTCATTGCCGAGACCCGGTCCTCTCGCAGGCTCCGGTTTAACCACCCAGCGATGAGGTGCAGCAGCAGTTGCCCTGTGTCTCGGCTGGAGGGCGATCCTGAAGAGAGCGTGCCCCGATGGTACAAGTGTTATGGACTCTCCCTAGAAACAAGCTAGAGATCTGATTTGATGTTTTGATGAAAAAGCAGCATAAATTTAGTAGTAGTTAATTACATTTTAAAATATTAATAGATCAAAAAGAAAATTACTCCTCTCAGTATTTTCTAGAACTAGTGGTCTTACTATCCTGATTTCTCCCACTGTTTTGCTGTGCTCTGTCGGCTTTTTATCTTGCTGGAACAAATTTAAGACTTTTTTTATTTAATTGCTCTTATTAATATTCAGATATTAATACAACACATTTATTATTCAACTTGATAACAATGTCTCTCTTCTAACAGCCTTAAATCAGAGAACGGAGGTCCTAAGGAAAGCAGAGTGACATTGCGAAAAGGCGAAACATTCCTTGACTTGTTTCCATCTATTCTGGACCTTTCCAGGGTCCAACGACGTTACAGGAGTCCAAACGGGAGCGGCAGCGACGCACGGTTTTCTCGACGCCCACTGACTGCAGAGCGCCCTGCTCCGAGGCCCCGCTCCAGCCAGGCCTCAGCCCCCGGCAGCCCGCGGGGCGGACTCCAGCGCCAGGAGAAAAGCTGACCCAGACCCAGCGGGAGCAGCCATGTTCAAGGCGAGGGGACGAAGCACCGCCCGGCCCGGCGGCGGTGTGAGACGCGCCCCCCCGCACGCTCCCCTCGCAGGAGCGGGCGCGCTGCCCCGGGGCGGGCAGGGGGTGCGCAGCCCCCG
>Ga0065711_1031901_pt1 | contig 28465 bp, 16 predicted proteins | sample Hoacrofraction12_FD_59098 | JGI IMG/M metagenome (GOLD analysis project Ga0065711, IMG submission 59098) | Hoatzin crop microbial communities from Cojedes, Venezuela - Epithelial fraction 12 v2 (version 2) | ecosystem: Host-associated > Birds > Digestive system > Esophagus > Crop | place... | reverse complement strand
TTTTTTTTTTTTTTTTTTTTTTTTTTCTCTTCTCTCTTCACTTATTAAACTGTCTTTCTCTTGACCCATGAGTTTTTTCCATACCTGTACCCTTCCAGTTCTCTCCCCCTTTCCTCTGGGGGGGAGTGAGCGAGCAGCTGGGTAGGGGCTTTCCCGCCAGATGGGTCAACCTCAAGACCAAAGGACAGATGTGGCTTTTGAGACAGAAATGCATATTAACACTTAATTTTAATTGAATTTGTTTGACTACTTGCTGTGTTTCAACAGGCTTGCATTTTGACAGCTGCATCTTTGCTAGGGTCTGAAATTGAACCACCAATTCAGTTCTGACCAGGAATAATCAGGAGAATGAAATGAACTTCTGAGAGGCGAAAAGTAATCTTTCACGTTCTTTATAGGGGTTTAAATGGAAGATGGTAAGGAGAGAAGTACAGAAATTATATAATTATATATTATATAATAGCAAACTTATTTCCAAAGGTAATTGTTTTCATAACACAAAAAGAGCTTGTAAGTCCTGGTGAACAATCTTAACTAGTATACTTTCATTAATTTAGTAACTGACATTTACTTGAGTTTCTGTTTGTTGGGTTTTTTTTCCTCCCCTTGTATCTGGAACATTGGTTAAATAATATGAATAACTAAATCGAAATTAGGTTTAATGTTTAAAAAGTTATTTTGATCTTCAGTGTCACTTCTCCACAAATTTGTGTGGAATTTGATAAGAAACGGAAGCAGTCCATGTTGTTGTTGCTGTTGTTGCTGATCTAAAGGGTGTAGAGCTTCCAGTTGTAAAGTTGTAAGCTCTCAAGCTCTTTAAGATCACAGTTTGAGTGTCCCAAAACTTCAAGGGACTTGGGTGATCTGCCTTTGACAGCTGTGGTAAAAAAACAGTATCAAGTGCTTATAGCTTCTTTTATATTTCTTGTCTTCATTTGAAAGAATTTACTTTTGAAAGAAATGAGGAATACATACAGATATTTTTGAAGACTCTTGCTTTCACTGAAGTACCACAGTCTAGAAAGATGGTTCCTATGCCCATATTTGGGGGTGAAAGACAGGCTAGGGCTGATCTTATGACCTTACAGCATTGTCTATAAAGCTATATAGTTCTCCAGACTTAAGCTGAGAAGAGTAAATGACAACAGAGATAGAAAGTAAAATCAGTAATACCAAAGGAACATTTAGGAAATGTGTAGATTGGAGGGAAACAAGCTTCAGTAACAACAGAATACAGGATAGATTGAGAAGGGGTGAGGGAGAAAGTTCTGATGACAATTTAAGCAAAGTTCTGATGACAATTTAAGCAAAAACAGGGTAACTGGGTCTGCCAGCATTTACAAAAAGAAAATAAAGTGAAAGACTGTATGCAAGTTTAAACAAGGGCAGATTATTCATTCATTCTGTAAAGTCCACCTCGACTGGTCTGTACTTATGTGAACTATATAAATAAACAAATATATGTTAAACAAATAAAAAAGAGGTCATAATACAAGTGATAATAGGTGGTTAATCACTTCTAATTAGCATATCAGTATTTTTCATACATTTTTATGTTCTAATCCTGAGAATGAAGAGAAGAATTGAGGTAAATTGAGAAAGAATTTTTCAGATAATCGGTGGTTATACATAAACCCTTACCAGACTCCTCAGCAGTGGCCAACACCAAGAGCAAGTTTTCGTTGCACATGATTGCTGGAATTCAAGATCCTTAGGGTAATGAGGAGGGCATGCAGCAAGCTCACTACCCTGGACTTCAGGAGAGCAGACTTTGGCCTCTTCAGGGATCTGCTCAGTAGAGTACCATGCGACAAAGCCCTGGAGGGAAGAGGGACCCAAGACAGCTGGTTAATATTCAAGGATCACCTCCCCCATGCTCTGAGCAGTGCATTCCAACAAAGAGGAAGTCAGGCAGAAACGCCAGGAGGCCTGCATGGATGGATAAGGAGCTCCTGGACAAACTCAAACACAAAAAAGGAAGCCTACAGAGGGTGGAAGCAAGGACAGGTAGCCTGGGAGGAATACAGAAAAACTGTCCGAGTGGCCAGGGATCAGGTCAGGAAAGCCAAAGCCCTGACAGAATTCAATCTGACTGAGGATGTCAAGGGCAACAAGAAAAGCTTCTTATAGGTACGTCAGTGATAAAAGGAAGACTAGGGGAAATGTAGGCCCTCTCTGCAAGGAAATGGGAGACTTGGTTACACAGGATATGGAGAAGGCTAAAGTACTCAACGACTTTTTTGCCTCAGTCTTCACCAGCAAGCGCTCTAGCCACACCACCCAAGTCGCAGAAGGGGAAAGGCAGGGACTGGGATAATGAAGAACCACCCACTGTAGGAAAAGATCAGGTTTGAGACCATCTGAGGAACCTGAAGGTGCACAAGTCCATGGGACCTGGTGAGGTGCATCTGCAGATCCTGAGGGAACTGCACATGAAGTTGCAAAGCTGCTATCCATCATATTGGAGAAGTCGTGGCAGTCTGGTGAAGTTCCCACTGACTGGAAAAGGAGAAACATAACGCCCATTTTCAGAAGGGGACAAAAGGAAGACTCGGGGAACAACAGGCCAGTCAGTCTCACCTCTGTTCCCAGCAACATCATGGAGCACATTCTGCTGGAAACTACGCTAAGGCACATGGAAAATAAGGAGGTGATTGGTGACAGCTAGCGTGGCTTCACTAAGGGAAAATCATGCCTGACAAATTTGGTGGCCTTCTACAATGGGGTTACAGTGTTGGTGGATAAGGGAAGAGCAACTGCCATCATCTACCTGGTCTTGAGCAAAGCATTTGACACTGTTCTACATGAAATCCTTGTTCTAAATTGGAGAGACATGGATTTGATGGCTGGGCAGAGAATGGATTGAGAGCAGCCCTGAGGAGAAGGACTTGGGGGTGCTGCTGATGAGAAACTCAGCATGACCCAGCAGTGTGCGCTTGCAGCCCAGAAGGCCAACTGTGTCCTGGGCTGCATCAAAAGCAGTGTGGCCAACAGGTCGAGGGAGGTGATTCTGCCCCTGTGCTCCGCTCTGGTGGGACCCCACCAGGAGTACTGCATCCAGCTCTGGAGTCCTCAGCACAGGAAAGACATGGACCTGTTGGAGCAGGTCCAGAGGAGGCTACAAAAATGATCAGAGGGCTGGAGCACCTCTCCTGTGACGACAGGCTGAGAGAGCTGGGGTTGTTCAGCCTGCAGAAGAGAAGGCTCCAGGGAGACCTTATTGTGGCCTTCCAGTATCTGAAGGGGTCCTGCAGGAAAGCTGAAGAGGGACTTTTTACAAGAACTTGTAGTGATAGGACAAGGGGTAACGGCTTTAACCTGAAAGGGGGTAGGTTTAGACTGGATGTAAAGAAGAAATTCTTTGCTATGAGGGCGAGCACTGGAACAGGTTGCCCAGAGAAGCTGTGGCTGCCCCCTCCCTGGCAGTGCTCAAGGCCAGGTTGGATGGGGCTTTGAATAACCTGGTCTGGTGGAGGGTGTCGCTGTCCATGGCAGGGGGGTTGGAACTAGGTGATCTATACTGTCCCTTCCAACCGAAACCATTCCATGATTCTATGATTCTTGTTGGACCAGGGATCAGAACAAGTTTCACGTTGGTAACAAAGTGTCACATCCAATGAAGGGACTGAATTATCCACAGAATGCCCCTTCAGTAGAGTAGATCTTGCAGATGGGAAAGAGGTAGACCTTATAACTTGAGAACTTTACAGGAAGTTGACAGTTCTCTCAGCTTTGCTATGAATATTACTTTGGGCTCTTCTTTTGGATGATTGCTCAGTTAAGGTACAGTTTAGCCCGAGTAGGGGTAGTAATAGGTATGCACAAGTCTGTTCTCTTTTTAGAAATCTAAACTGAATCTACAAAACAAAGAGTGCATGAGACAATTTATAAACATTGGCTTAAATGATAAAGAGGGTCAGTACTTTGGGCGTTACTTTCATATGACAGTGCATCTGAGGAGCTTTAAAAATCTTAACTCTTTAGTAAAAAAGTAAGAAAATTTAATACTCATGCATAGTATGAAGAAATTGGTAAATTAACAATCTTAACCACTGACACTGTTGTCTAGTAGTAAGATATGACTTTTGTGGGAAAAAAAAATATTTGTTGTAACATAAACCCGTTATATTTGAACAACTATACCGAATGGCTTCATTTTTTTAATATTCACTTAAACTGTGATTGTCAGTACCTACAGAACAGGAATCCTTGCCATATTGTTTTTAAGTATAGATACTTTGCTTAGCTTAAGTCATCTGGTTGCAGCTACTTTGGGTGCCTTTGTTCCAGTTTCTGCTTCTGAAACATTTCTCTGTCATAGTTAAGAGTCCCTGACTCATCGGTAGCCATGTGTGTTTTTTGGAGTTCTCAGTTTTATCTTTCCTATAATTGAAAAGAATCTGCCTCTGAAGAAATCTTTTTTTGGTGTCTGTGTATGAAGTGTTGGCCAGGACTGCCTGCTCCTTCTGCCTACGTCCTGTACAGTGCATTGAGGGGATTGCATAGCATCTTGAGATGAGGAAGTTTCCTCCATTTCTAAAACATTATTCTTGGCTGAACTTCTGTAATGTTTGGCAGCCATCGCTGCTTATTTTAAGATGCTCATTAAAGGAAAAAGTTAACAGGATGAGAGACAGCTGCAGGTACTGGCAGTATACAAAATTCCTAATTGCTAAGAGTAACTGAAGCATATTATAGTATAATTCAATTGGAAAAATAGCTGGCACATGCTGTATTTGTCATGTGAGAGCTTTGCACGATGTACTTGCTACAGCTGGCAGATTTATCACCCGTCTGCCAAAATGCTAAAAGCTCACCTTTTGTTTCCTACTCACTTAACAAAGGCAATATGGAGTAGGGACTGATGTGCTTATTCAGCAGTTGGGGTTACTGCTCAATTTTAGTATTACAATCTCCTAATGTGTGTTTGGGGGAGGGTTAACAATCAGAATGAATCGACTGTCTAGCTCAGTAGCCGTCACGTTTCCTTTCACTTACAAGGTTAGACTGTTTTCCTTAAATACATGTTCGGTGTGATCTGATTATAAAAATAATTTCCTGATACACAGCTGTAAACGCGCATGTAAACTCGTTAATGGCCAGTGCTGTTAAGAATGCTGTTTCCACACGTCAGTACAAGTATGGAAGACAGATTGTTTTCAGTAACTAAGAATGTTTAATTTAGAAAATTAATCTGTTTGGATAATCTTCTGAGTTGATGTAACAATAAAGATGGTTTGTCAGAATTTCAGAATTTCCTTATTTTCAAAGCCTTTTTTTCTAGTCTAGTTAAACTTGAACATAAGCAGTCTACACATTGTAAGGAGTAGTGTTTGAATGGTTTTTAGGGAGGTTATTTTGAAAAGGTGTATCTGAAAAGATATGGCAGGAATTTTATAAAATTAATGTTTTTCTAATAAAACAGTTTATAAAAACAACTTTCAAAAAACGGCTCTTCATTAGGGCTTCTGTTTTGAAAATGCTTCATCTTGATGCTTGATACTGATCAAGATTTGCAGTAATAGTGATAAGTATTAACATACTGTCTTGATCCTGGAATTTGAATCCATCTTTAATTTATATAAAAATCTTCACATCTGGTAACACAGGTACAATCTATATCTAATTTTAACTGTTTAATATCATTTAAATATCTGCCTATGTAGTAGTCTCTTTTTTTATAGCAGCTAGTCAAAACATGTTGAACTATTTTTTTGATATCTTCCTGCAACTCGTTAAACGGATTGGTTGAGAACAAGGGAGTGGAAACCACCAGCCAGGTATACTCCAAACTTTATGTTAACAGATATATTGCAACCTTGTATTTCAAGTGCCATATAGCAGTTTTCAGTCAAACTTAATGAAATATTAGGTTTAAAAGTTTTTAAGAGTAAATTATTGTTGAGAACTAAATGCCATCGTTAAAATTGTAGACTTTTTAAGATGGAGATCTGAGGTTAAAGGATCTTCTACCTTGCCTCCATTCCCCCAGACGGAACAAAGGCTTTAGCTTCCTTTACAATGCAGATAGTTTCAGTAACAGGGAGGGCACCTAAAGGTTAGGTATCGCTTTTCTGAGCGTTGTCAATGTGCTAGGTATTCATGAAGGTGACTCCATTTCAGCATACTTTCAAGGTAGGAAAGGAAGGTGAAGTGGGAACGGATTAAAAAATTACTCTTTGCAAATTTGTTTGAACCTCAACATAGAAGGTGAAACAGGGGGGCAAGAATCTTGATCACACCGTTTTTTGTGGTGGCTGTTGCTAGTGGAGTAGAGACTGGTCAAAGGTTAGAGCAGCTCATTTAGTTCTGCATCTTCCTCTGGCTAAAATTACCCAAGTTCAGAGTATTTTCCATCCTTGGTTGTCCCTCTTCTTCAGTGGCTTGGGATGACAGGAGGCAAGCACTGTTTCCTTTGAGCTCCAACTCAGAGATGTCTACCATAACCCAGGTATTTTTTGTCTTCAATACTGTACAAATTCAGGGTCAATAAAACTCATTCAGTATCAAAGTAAAAAGACTGCATTGAAGAAGGTGGCATTTTCCTTTTCCTCATGAAGTGTTACATTGTTGTCTGTTTCACAAGTATAGAAGGGTTTGGGTTTAGGTACTTCAGAGCACCTTCAAAAATGTCCACATTGAAATCTGGTTATGGGACACTAATTAGAATGTTAATCTAAAAATTGAATGCACTTTGCAAATGCAGCTTATAGCATATTTGATGCCTATAAAATAAGATTCAATAAATGGAAAAAAACCTCTGTAAAATGTCAGTGCTCTTGACAAAGGCCTGTTCATTCAAACAAATACATCTCATTCCTCTGCCATTATAGTTTTGAGGACGCATCACATAGAAGTGCTCACTGTGTAGTGCTGTTGAAATCACTGTTTGAAGAGCAACACTGTAATTAAAAATACAGCGGAAGCCCCTACAATGCAAGAAAGTACCCATGAAATTACGTTCCCAATAACTGATGCACTACTGTGTGTTAATCAGCATCTTTTCTTCTGATTGATAGAAGCGAGCTGAGTCAACAAAAACTTCGTAGCCAGGAGCTCATTTCTCAGCTGGAAGCGGCAAATGAAAAGATAACTGAGGTAAGATAATGACTGATATGACAACTACTTTCAATTACAACCTGATGCACACACAGTAGGATCTTAACAGAAACTTATTTAGATGAGTTACGTTGCTGGTTTAGAAAACATTAAGGATTTTTGACAGGAGTAGTCATAGCTGGAAAACCCCAGTTGCTGCTGACTGACACATTCAAACAGCAGGAAGGCAAATTAACTTTACTCTCAGATTACAAGAAAAGGTAAAGGAGAGATCATCTTTCAAGGTTACTAATCTAGCAATTGTAGACAATGCAGGAAATGTTGCAGAAGTCATTTATGCCTGCGTATCCATGCATGCCTCTGAAAAGGAGTAGGCATTGTGTTACGGATCATGTAGCATATGCAGAGACAAGAAATTCTGCTCAGCATACTATGCCTATAGCAGAATTTACACTGCATGTGCATATATGCATGTAGATAAAAGCATTATCCATTAAAGATTAAGGGCAGGGTTGTTCTGGAATGTGTGTTGTTCAATAATTAATGGCCACTTTAGAATGGCCACGGCTATCCTGTCAGCCTCATAAATCTGGGAGAATATTCAATTCTGTCTAGGATAAGTCCTTCTGTGTTGTTTTTTGTAGTGCTGTATTACTGAGTGGAGAAAAATGGGGCTGACTCAAGACTAGATTTCTGTAAGTAAAGGGTGGTTAAGAAAGACTTTATGTATACCCTTTGATGAAGAGAACAGAAGAAATCTGTAGGAAGTTTATCATCTCATTTGTACTATCTGGTATATTCTTCTTCCCTTTGAGTACAGCTAAAACACTTACATTGTAAGATTGCGTAAATTAAATTACCTGAATTAAAATGTCAGCTTTTATGCATCTTACTTCAAGATGGTCAAATGAGTAAAACTTCCTCTGCAGATTACTCTGATTGGAAAAGTCACATGATACCATATTTGAGCTGGAAATCCCCTATAATGTGCCAGCAGTATGTCTTTAGTCTTATTGTAAGTGGGAAACAGTTCCGCTTCTTAAGGTTCTCGTTTTAAGCTTTTTCACTGCAGTGTGTATGGATCCAGTAAAAAGAACTTTGCATTTGTAATGAGATATTTCATTTACACAGGATGAAAAATTAGTGATGCAATATCGAGAATACATCAATAGGCTTCAAAGGCGACTAAGCCAGGCAGAACAGAGGGCAGCTACAGCGTCTCAAAAGGTACAAAACTAACAAAAAAACATGTTATCTAAGCGCATTTTAAAAACCCATTGAATAGTACAAAAATACTGACTTTGTATCATTCCTGAGGCAGAAGTGATCATTTATGTGCAGTATTACTGATATAATTTTATCAACAAGCTTGTATTTTGGATGCATCATCACAAAACTGATGCATATGCAATTAAAAGCCACCTTCTGACAGGATGCTTAAGTGACAGTATAGATTTGTTTATGGAAACAAATTTGATGTGAATTAAACTTGTTATGGTTCAAAATGCATGAGTGAAGGTGTATGATCATTTCCACCTTCAGAAATGGCAGCAAGTTAACAAAGAGGAAAAAAAACCTCCTTAAAAAACTGCAGCCCCTGTTTAGGTGAAGCTGGTGGTTTTTAGCTTGGTGTAACCTACTGCAGCAGTCACAAACGATGGCTTTGCGTGATAAAAAGCAAATGCTGTCCTAATTCCTACACCTGTCTCCTGGGGAGTCCGATTTAAAACAAAGCACGTCGTGAGCTGATGGCTGGAGAACTGCCTTGATAAAAACTGCTAGGCAGCACAGCTGTTTGTGGGAATGCTGTTTGTGGGGTTTTTCAGCCAGGTAAGTTCCCTGGTCTAATTCATTGTGTGGCTGCACAAAGAGCATGGGGAAATGGTTTGTGGACCACCAGAACTGATAATGTGGACCTGTTCAGTGTTCATCAAATTGCAACCTCAAGTACCTTCTGCCATGTCCTGTGAACTCCCAAAGTTGTTAACTTTGTGCCTGTCCACCTGCATGTTCAGTAGTGGCCTCCAGCAGCTGCGTCCCCAAAGGCTGTTGCAGAAGTAACCCCACTGCAGTTGTTATCATCAGCTGTGTATAACAGGCACAGTAAGTCCCGTAATGTCAAAAATACTGAAAATTGTGCAGAGAGAATAGGAAATACTTGTTTTTTTCCAGGCCACGGGAAGGGGGGAAGGAAGGAATGGTGTATGTATCTTGCTACCATAGTGAACATGCCTACTACATGATTCAGCAGTTCTGAGAACTTCAGAGAAGGTGTGCTGTTAGGGCTGCTCGTATGCCGAAGACCTCCTTGTGCAACCACTGTGATCAGTTAATGAGCTGAATTGTTGCTGCCTTCCTTTTCCAGTTCTCTTACAACTCAGTTTCAACTTTGAGCAGTACTACTCACTATCTGTAGACATAAGGGATGTTGGGAGGAAAGGTTTTATTCTCTTCAGAGAGAGAAACTTTGTCTTTTAATTGTCTAAACCCCATGCTACCTATAATTCTGTATTTTCGCTGCTGCACAGTGGGTGAGGTTCTTTTTCCATCCCAGTGTTCTTTTTTCCCTACTATTCAAGCTGTACATCTTGAAGCAAATCCCATGGGGGGTTATACGCTGGGTTCACTCCTTTGACAAGCAAATTTGTTAATCAGGTTGCTCTCCTAATAAGTAAAGGTGGTCTTCCTGCCTCCTAATTTTTTACAGTGGTTTAGGAAACCTATTTGCAAATTACAGCTGTTTAATGTGGGTGATCCCATGTGAGTTGCAGAGAGGAAATGTTTGGTTGTCCAGTGAGGACAAGTGGCATTTTTTTCCCCAGCAGCAGTGACTAAACAGGCATAGCTGCCAAGCTGTGTTTCCTGGCTGTAAATGCTCTCTGTCATGACAAGGTCTACCCAGCTGGTGAAGATTTGCTCTGAAAGAGTGATTTGTGGTTTTTTACCTCCTGTTTGTTCTATGGATCTGCTCAGCTCTAATACTTGTGAGGTGCTGTCTTCCCTTAAAAAACACAGTCATGTCACCTTTCAAGGGAGTACATTCCTGGCCTCAGTGCCCATGTAGGAAGAGGTCTTGCTGTTCCTGAAAACACCAGTAATTAACTGTTCCTCACCAGTCTCCCTCTGAAAGGTAACAAAGAGGTTTGAGAAGATGTTTGGCAGCTAAATTGTTCTCCAGATTTTAGCTGCCAGGCTTAGAACTGCCTTGCCCTTGTCAGGCTTGGCAGAGGTTACTGCTGCCAGCTGTCAGGCACCGCTTCCTCGTAGGGACTTCAGAACTGCTGTGCCAAGCCCCTCCATCTCCCCATCACCCCCTCCGCAAAGAGACGTACCAGCGCTGTCCCGCTAAAGGCTGGAAAAAAGCAGTCTCCAGGAGTAACTGGTACAACAATGTCTGCTCTTCTGAGTCTGAGGAAACAAGGTGTTTGTCCTCTTCTGGCTCTCGGAAGACTGGATGTTTGTGTGTGCTTCCTCAGATGCAGAATGGTAACTCCTCTGTTACCATTCTGAATCTGTAGGTTGAGGGCTACATTCTGAGTTAATTGTGTATTCTCATTACGTTATCCAGCTTGCTTGTAAAATTAAATCCAATATAGGCTGGAGCTGGATTATGAGGGAGTCTAAAAATCACATTTTTATTGTGGTTGGTTCAATGACTATAATCTTAACTTATTATGAAGTAATAGTAATTCAGTAAGAAACATAAAAAATACAGGATGAAATTTGCACAGGTTTAAAATGTGAGTATTCTGTGTAGATGTCTTTAAAGTGTACTCCTGCTGCCTAATCTTTTATCATCTTGAATTCTTTGGGATCTGAAATAAGATGAAAGCAGTAGTCATCTGTAGAGTGTGTTGTAAATTCTACTGCTTATCCCAAATTCCTACTTGTTCCCTCTCCTTCGTGACACCTTCCATAGTTCTACTGGTACTTCGATCTTACAAACAATTACATAATAAACTTTGTTTTTAATTACAGCTCAGCCTGGTGACTACACAGAAGAAAAAAGCTGCTTCCCTGAAGGACCTGGAAAATATTTAAACATACGTATTGTTCATTCCCACCATGTTGGGGTTAAGAGGATTTCTGGAGAAACTTCCATATTGGAGCATTAAAGTCAAATGCATAGCAAGGCTTGTAAAGCTTAGATAAACATTTTCTGGTTTATTCAGGTAAGAAAGGGGGTGGATGAAGATACTGTATCTGTATGCATTGTAAAGATTGGAAGAAGACTGCAAAATGATGTAATTAAAGTCCTTTAATGTAGCAGATGAAACAATCTGATACAGTGCTCTGGCTTATTGGTCTTTTTTGGTCTGAAAAACACCAGCTCCAACTACGAGGAGATTGTGTACAGGGAATAGGTAACATGGAAATTCATGAACGGCTTTGCTCACATACAGCCGATACTTTTAATTTTTCTTTGTAGTGCAGTGACGTGGGAACATTTTGAAGATCTTCTATGAATTGTAGCAAGACACGAATTACATCATGAATGTCAAATATGTGCTGGTTTTATGGGAGGCGTTACAATGGGGAAACGCCTCCATTGCCTTCCAGTTTTAAGAATTTGGTTCCATTTGTTCTGATGCCCCTGGGAAACAGTAAAAAATATGCTGCTGTGGCTATTCAAACAGCTCATTTCTAAGGACCAGAGTCTGTCTTCAGCTGTGCTTTTGCTTCCTGTTTCACAATGTCCCTTGCTCAGTTTGTCCGGGTCCGGGAACTTCAGTTCTCTGTTACTTCAGTTTGGGCAAGGCTGGTGAAGTCATCCAGCTTTTATGCATTTCAGAATAGTGTGTTTGAATTCCACAGATGCCAGTATGAGGGAATCCTCTTGCATATGTTCGATAGTTGAGAAACTTCATATGTATCATTCTAAAATTAGAGCTGAACTTTGTTTTTGCTTTCAGCATAAACAGTTGATAGGTCTTAACTGATTCTGAAGTGCTCCTATCTTGGATGTAAGTGATGTTAATTTCTTGTCCTTCCTCCTAAATGTGAAGAGTAATTGTGGTATGTAACTTCTGAGTCCATAGAATGGATAATGCTTACCCAATGCTTGCTGAAAACAAACCCGTATGTCTGTCACAGTGGATCTTCACCATATTTGCATTTTAGAGGACAGACCACATCGAAGTTGATCACCACATCGAAGTAAGAGTTTGTGCCACCTCCTGAAAACCTGGCTGTTCAAGTAGAGCCTGCAAGATGGATGCAACCTGAAGAAAAATTTCTGCTTACCGCAGAGCAAGTTACTGTTTCTTACAGTTGTAGACATATCTTTACTAGTGCTTTTTCAGTTTGATACAGCCTGTATGCATTGCACTCTCTAATTTTGCTAAAAGACTCCAAAGATTTTTCAAAGCAACATGGATACTTTGTCCAGGAGCTCCAAATGTCTGTTGCAGTGAGATTTTTCATCCATATCAACCCTGTATATGATACGGAGGGTGGTAAGGACCAAGCACCTTATTTTCATTTGCATAAGGCACATCTGAGATGACGGCAGACCACCTGGAAGATTTGGTGTGAGCTATTAACCCCACTCACTCCATAAAGTGAGGCTCTAGCTGTGAAGTGAAACCCAGCTGAAAACGGTGGGCAGTTCTAAGTTTCTGAGCAACAGAATTTGCGTCTTTGTTCCTTGAGGCGCAGAAGGACACCTGCTTGGTTCCCTTTTAATTCACTTCAGTTGGTGGTGTAGCTCTTTTGTTATGGTTATTTGCCAGAATATGAATTGCAATGATGACACAAGCACCTAATAATACAGTTAAGGGGCAGCAGAGCAATTACAGCAGATGACACAAGAAAGAAAAAATTTCCTGCTTTCATCTGCCTGCCTAATCCTCTGAGCAGTGAAAAATTGACCAAATACATCTGTCTGAACTGCAAAAGGGAATGTGGTCAAGTTAAGCTCTCATCATCCTACCACCACCTCCTCTCATTTCCCTTTGGCTTCTAGAGGAGGCTGCTGGCACAGTGCTCAAGTGGGACTTTCAGAGGAAAGGCACTTGCTGAGGCAATTAAAATTGGAGGCTTGCTGGTTAGGTAAGTTTTGCTCTTTCCCTCATGATACTAGATTGCTTCATGGAATTGAGCGGCAGGCTTTTCAACCATCTGTCTTGGTTGTTTTACATTTGTTTCAATGTATGTATTTCTTGTCATTCTTCCATTGAAAAGTTTTTGCTTCCCCTACCTTCCTTTCCCGCCCCAACACCAGTTTTTGAGTGGTTTAAAGACTCCCTGGTGTGCTGTTAATGCTCCCCATTGAGTAAAACTTGGTTCTTGACTGTGTTTATTAGGAAAAGTTTCTAGGTGAATAATTACTTCCATTCGACAGGTGAGCGAAACTGACTATAGTAGTACGAGTTTCATTTTGGGTTTTCCCAAGAGCCCTATAGCTTCTGGCATAGGCCAGATCTTGAAAGATCTGTCACTGCATACAAGACGCTTTTTCTCAGTCTAAGTGGTTAGCAAGCTGCGCTTGGCTCTGACCCCGTCGGACTCGGGTAACCCCAGCAGTGCAGTGCCTGGCAGAAGGGCTGCTGACAGCAAGACCTGTAAAGCAGCTGCAAGAACCTCTTTCAGACTGTCACTTGGGCCTTGAAGAGCTTGTACGAGTAACCCTTAGGAGGGCCATCATTTACTCTTCGTTCTTTGAAACAGGATGTTGAGGTCTGCCACTCACAGCTGCCCGCAGTGCGAATGCCTGTGATACAGGTACAGATCTGAGAGAAATTATTTCCCCGTCGCTGTCTTTCAAGATGTATTGCTAGACATACGCCTTCACAGCCTTGTCCTCCTCTTGCTCTGCTCCAAGTCCGCCCCGTGTTTCCACAGCTTGAGTCAAGAGGAAGCAAGAGGAAAGGCCCCACAGTGCCCTTCCCGCCTTGTCTCCCGCAGATCCTGCTGCAGCGGCGAGTGCCCTCTGGTAGCACGGTGTGGCTGGGGGCAGCGCAGGGTGTGACTGTACATGCAGCGTACGTGTCTTGAAGAGCTGTATGAAAATTATGGGCTTCGGAAGGATGTCGTATAGCAACAAATGGGAACTATCTGAAGTAAGCAACATCTCTCTGAGGATCTCAAGGATAAAAGCATACAATGTTCTGTTGATGGGATAGGCACAGCTGTCAGTAACAAGACCCTACACTATTCCTCAAAAACAGAAAATCTTGCAACCGCAGTGTACATTTTGATACCTCTAATAATCCAAATTAAATGCTTATTTTAACCATGAAAGTTGTTCAGATCATTGCAGTGAAGTGTTTATGTAAAAACCCAAACAAAATAACTCCTGCAAATTCTAAAACACTGCTGGCAAGGATACTGCAAAAATGTACAGCATTTATTCACATACAGACAAAAAGGCACAATTCTACTGAATATTTTAACAAAAAATACAGCTGTCTTCAACTAGGTCTTTATAAATACTTCAAAAAAGGGAGAAAATAAATACAGGATTGGGCCATGTAATATAAAATAGTCATCTCTACATATACTTTTTATTTCTGTTTCTCTTCATGCACCTTTTTTAATTCATTTCAGCTGAATGGACACCAAAGCTAGGCACATAGTGAAAAATCTTCTGTACAAGGTTTTACAAATGTAATGACAATTTTCTGAAATTTCTGAACTTAAGATTTATACACAACACGTATAACCCTTCATTTAGATTTGTGTGAGTTTATAACCTAACACACGGCATTCCAGGCAACGTTACAGAAGTTCAACTAGCCTACAGTTTGACAGAATACACCAATCATAATCAAAGTTCTCTTGGTCAGTCTGCACAAGGGAAGGTAATGCTTGAAAACAGAAATTCAACAAATGGTTCTAGCCCAAGAAAATACAGGGGTGGGTTTCTATTATCACTGCAGTACTTAACAATACCTCTTCTGCTGAGTGCTAAGCATGGGAGACAAAACTAACCTACAGAGCTGGTCATACTGCACTCGTCTTACAGCTTTTTTGGTTTTGGTTCAGCTTAACTTGAAACATTAGAAAGCTTATTAACCTAAACAGCGGGGAGAAAACAGATAAGGCATTAATTCTGCACAACGCTAGCATTCGTCATAGTGCAAATTAACAAGGTACCTCTTCCAAAGTGGTGTGAGGTTAAATATTTACTTAGAATCAAAATTTAGATTATTCCATCTATGGCTTGACAAACAATTCCCTATATTGTCATGAGCTTCTTTCTTACAGAAAATACCAGTGCCTGTCTGGAAAACGTTGCTTTATGCCCAGTAGAACTTACCTGCGGTTACCTTTTGTCTGTCCATTGTTGTTTGAGCAAGTAAGTACTTTTAACACATCCCAAGAGCAACTACGAAGCTTCAGATTCACCAGTGCCCTGTTTGACTTTCACCTCTCTAAGTTGTGAAGTTAAATTCTTGGGACCAGCAATGGTATTTTAAAAGTACACTATCATCTTACACAAAATTCCCCTTCCTCAGCAGCACCCCAAAAGGTATCAAAAGGTTAAGACTTCTGAGTTTTAAAACAAACAACAGGGATGCATTCTGCTGAAATACTTAATAAAGAGATAACTTGCATAGCAAGATGGGGTGTTAATAAGCCGCCTTTTTTTTTTCCCCTCAATTGAATCCTCTGGAAGACTCAGTTATGGCAGAGTTCTGCTGCGTTTTCAGTGTTCCCTGCTCAACAGGCAAGGGGAAAAAGTGAGTGGATGTGAGAACGGCAGGCTAGGCGTAGAAAAGGGGGGCTGGGGGAGGGGGGTCTTTATGCCTGTCTTTCTGTAACGCATTGCTGCTTAACTTTTTCACCAGTACATACTGACTTACATCTATGCAGAATTCCAAAATTTGCAGGCTCCTAACACTCCTAATGATCTGTTTAATATTATTGCTCATAGCTTACTAGTTATTGCCATTTGCAATTATTAAAAAAAAGTACACAATCAGAATGAGTTCCCTCTGCCATCAAATCTAGTCCAGAATAGAAGGATATACTTTTTCTGCATTTGACTGTAAAGAGCTAATCACAATTTATTGCCTTTCCATTTTATTCTATTTAAAAATATATATTCACATCCCTTTTAAAGCAACCCTTTAGTGTCATAAGCCTGGCTTTCCCAATACATACCATTAGTACATACATGGTGGGCTTTGGGAAATCCTACTGACTAGTGCCTTTAGAGATTTTTTTCCTTGAATTGTCATCGTACTCCTGGAGACAGGTGACTGACTGAATGGTGACGGGTTGTTCTGCCGGGTGCAGTAACCCACAGGCTTGACCTCTTTCTCAGAACTGAGCCATTGCAGAGTGTCCTCTGTGCTCAGCCTGAGCCGTTTCAAGCTGTTGCACTGTAAGGCAGCTGCAGCCCTTCCTCCTCCTCCTGTGTAACGGCCTGGTTAAACCTGCTCACCTTGTAGGTGTATGTACATGTAAACTCTGGAGCGTACGGCAGGTTCTGAGCTGCCATCTGTGCTCAGACTGAATGCAACAGAAAACATTCTGCAAACAGAGGAGAAAGACGTACCGCCCTCCAAGGAACGTGACCATCTGTAACAGGGTTCAGCAGTGCGGTATGGTTAAACAACCATCTTCGACTCACTACACACTAGTTAAAGTCAGAGCTTGTGCTTTTCCAGAAGGCGGGGAAGGGAGTAAAATTTTATCAGTGCTTTTTAGCTAAAAGGGATGAATGCAGCCTACTTCCCCTACCCACCCTAGCCCCTTCTAAAAGGTTTTTGTGAGTTACTTTAGTGTTCATCACAAATCGTGTTTTAGTAGTGATGTCACTTCTCTGCTTACTCGGGAAAGTTGCAAATAAAGGAGATTCAAACTTCTCACAGAATTGGGGGGGAAGCAAAAAAAAAACCCAGCTTTAAGTGCATGTAAACATGTTTCTACAGCTCAGGAATAATGGGCTATCAATTTGTCAGTCTGTAGCCATGTCTAAGAACTCTCCTCTCTCACCAATAAATAATGCGAAGTTGGCTTGTAGGCAGTGACTCTACTGACCACGGTGGTGACACCGTGTCCCTGTGTCCAATCAGGATGCCAGGATGCTTCTCCTAATAATGTCCATCCTTCTGCTCATAGTGCTGCTGGGACTGAGCCTCTGCTGCCTGCACTTTTTTTCAGCCACTTCAGTCTCTGAGTCGCTCATTTCAGCATCCGGGACGTACCCATCATTCTCGCTGTCAGGCTTTAGCTTGCTTTTTGCCCTGTCCTTCGGTGAAACTCTGCCCACACCCAGGTAGGAGTAGCTGGAGTTCTGGCGGCAGCTCTCCTCTGGGCTCTCGCCCTGCTGTTGCCTCTCCCCCTTCTTTGGAATTCGGAATCCGCCCCAGTTCTTCACCGGGCTCGTGGGCGTCGTAGGCACTTTAACTATTGTCTGATTAGAGTTTACTCTGACAAGACCCCCATTGCATTTAGGCACTATATCCCTCCGGGTGCCAGGTGCCGACCTACCACTGGAGTGGTTCACAGCCCTTTTGTTTTCTGATTGCCTCTGAGAGAGTTCTGTGGGTCTTAGTGGTTTGTGGTTGTGTTTAGAAGTCTTTTCCTTTAGTTCCGCCTTGGTCACCTCATACTGTGGCCGATTGTCTTGTCTTTTTCTGTGGTCGGGTACAACTATGCCATTCTGCTGTGCTGATACAATCCGTGTTTCTGCAAAGGTCTTGTCAAAATTTAAAAAGCCACCTGGAGCTGCACCCCCTTCCCTTTGGCTGGGCTGCCCCAGCATGGATTTGCTGTCATTCCCAGAGCTGTTTCTTACTCTGTCTCTCTTGTGTGGTTTTTTCAAAGAGTGGGTTAGAGATGTGCCCATTTGTTTCCTGAAGAATGCAGAATGCCATTTCAAATCCTCTATCTTGGGGGCATTGGGGCCCAAAGATGGGCTGTTGAACAACACCGTGTTTTCCACTGAGGAGAATGAGGGAGGCACACCTAAATGTAAACAAATTAAGTTAAAGTCAAGCAGTTCCGTGTCTGGGTAAATACCACTTTTGAATATACCTATTTTAATGCTGTTCCTCACGCCTGAAGTGTTCTCCAGCATAAATAGGTATTTGGCTGCCTATCCAGCACCTTTAAGTCACAATTATGTGGCTGTGTTGTGATTTCACAACATACTGCTATGTGTTGTTTACTTCCCTGTAGCCATGCTGCACCTAATTACACCTGTAGCAAATACAAATCCCAGCACTGCTATATCCACCAGGACAGAGAAACTCCTTGGAGAGGGGAAAACAAGCAACCAGCAAGTGGGTCTGCTTGATGCGATCTAAAATACACTTTATTAGGTTACTGAATACTTTAAGGATAATCTAGTTAATGCAGTAACTTTGAAGTGATTCATCCTTCTGAGAAGAGACCACTGTCAATGAGATTAGGCAGAAAAAAAGTGTTTAAAAACCAGTGCGCTACCTTATCAAAATGCATTTCTTTAAACTGCCATCTATGATGCAAAGCAGCACATCCTAAACACTAATGCAGCAGCACTAATAACCGCGGACTGACTGCGTACGATACGGCATGTGAATGTGAGTCGTGGTCTCTCTGTCGTAAGGAGTCAGTGGAGAATCATACCAGACGGGACCTGAAGCAGGAAGCCATTCAGTGCCCCATGGAGAAGAGCACAGACTTACCAGATCCTCTAGCAACGTGCTCACCATGAGAGCTACAGAGATTAGCATTTTTTCTTCCAATCTGCTGATGCAGACTACACAAGATTTTAATATGAATAAATGAGATCCCTTCAAAATTAGTCATCAGCCTGTAACCAAACCTTTCAGTGCTTTGGCCTGTGGTCTCACGTGAAAAAGATAACACTGAAGCGTACCTGAAACTCTCTCTTGTTCCAGCTGCTTTACGTAGATATTAAATATCTGTTCTTGAACTTTGCAAACAGATCTCTTGATTTTTTCCCTTCGGGTTACCATGTAAGTGAGATTACGCACCTAGAAGACATCAAGTTGATGAGTGTTACAGGAACTGTGTTTCTGTAATGTTGTCAATCTGTGCTTTGAGTTAGTTCAGTTTAAGTACCAAACACCATTTAAACAAGTTAGTAATGTATTGAAGTTTAACCTTCTTCAACACACGTCTTAGAAAAGAGTCTTAAATACCATTTAACTGACAGATTATTTGATCAGATTTGGGAGGGCCACAGCACAGAAGTAACTTCTGTGAACACCTGTATCCCATATTTATATATATGTGTGCATATATATAGGAAATCTAGAGAAATGGTGGAAGTGCTTAAATATACTCAGTATTAAATAGCTGAGCACCATTTGCTTCCCGTTGTTTGAGACACAACAGAAAATTATATTTAATTAATAGCATGAAATGTGGAGAGCTATTCAACAGTGCCAGTCTTTGATGACTCTGCCACTGCAGGGGCTGATTGACCAACATGAAGGCAGGCCAGTATATTCACGCCATGGCACGATGGAGGTATAGCAGGGACTGGAAACACTAATGCAACTATTATTTATTTTTACTATCTCGGGTTTTTTTTAGAAGAGAACTACATTTCTGCCCTGAAAATGTGACTGTCTAATCCAGACAGCTGTGTAAGTTTAACAGCCACCACTCCCCTAGAGCTCAGAAGTTATTTCTTTGCAAGATGAGGGAAGTGCCGAGAGCACCCGTGGGTGTTTCCAAGGCTCCTCTCTCGGTTCCGTGTAGCTGCGTGCAGCGCGGTGCCCTGTGGATTACAGCCTTGTAGGGTGACCTCAAGCCATTGCGGAGGAGACGTTCAACAAGTGTGGCTGATCTTGCTACAGCCCTGCTCTATTTAAGGCTTCCAGTGCAGGGACAGCCAGTACTTTAAGTAACTGCCGTTACCCGGCAGATTTGAATTAGAGGGGATTCGTCTAGCCTGGTACCCTTTCCGATACAGTCCATGACTGTTTGTTCTTTGCCTTGGCCGAGCCAAGCTGCACAACAGATTTGCCATGTCCACAGAAGGACCTGTTTCGTTAATGAGCTGGATGGCACGATTTCAAAATCTGTTTCTAGATGGTTGACACTGTCACTAATGTCATTCATAATTAAGTCTACCTGACTTTAGCTTGAAGTGGAGAAAAAAAATGTAGGCCCGGGGTTTTTTTTCATCCAATTTATCTTGGATGGACAATCAGTGGGAATAGTGGAGTATTAAAATATTACTAGAATGGTGTATCCTGTTTTGACATCACACTTAAAAATGGAAAGGATACATACAGAATAACTTAAGATACAGAGAACATCATGACAAACTCAACTTACTTAGCTGATCAAAGAGAAGATTAAAAGAAATCTTGAGCAAACAGAGTAGGAACAAAAGACGCTAGCTCACAGTTATCTCACCGAGCTAGAGAAGGGTCATGGGCTGGAAGTTTAAACTAGAAAAAAACTTCAGATGAAAAACTGCAATTATTCATTAGAAGAGTGATTAGCCACCAGGATCCTGTACAAAGGAGGCAGTGGAGGCATGACCGCCCCCTGTCCTGATTTAAAGACGGGATGGCAGTCTGGAAGAGAGGCTCTCGTCCACCCACGGGTTACTGAGGCTGAGGTCAGACCCCCGAGCCAGGTTCCACACATGGCCTACACAAGCCATATGCCGTATGGACGTGAAAAACTAAAATGATTTCAGTACTCTTTCTGGCTCCAACATATCTTAAACTCTACTAGTTAACCCCCAGAAAACCAAAAAGGAAGGAATTCAGGTCATTACAGCATCAGATGTACTTAAGACAAAACACCAAACTGATCCTGCTGAACTGTTCCTTAAACATTCAAGACCTGATTGAGTGGAGTGTCATGGGCCTCCCAAACCGACCACACAGACAGCCCAGTCAAATGTGATCCCACTCTGCCGTGTCACTGAGAAACAGATCTGCTGCAAATCAAGGTAAGTTTCATAATCCTTTCCTTGTGTGCCAGATGAAAGGAGCAGAGAAAGCCCTTAAAGGCTAAAAAAGCTCCAGCTGGGGGTTGCAGTACAGTCCACAGCCATCAGTGTCAATCAGTAAAAAAGCGTAAGTGGAAATACGACAATCCAGTTATACGGAGACTGGATACTACACGCCGAGACCTGCTGGCCCTGTGAGCTGACCCTCTCTTTGACAAGGATAACGGGTGTGCTCTGCAGAAATTCAGCGGTACTGGTCTTTTCTGACAACAGAACTTTGAGTTAAGGTGCAGCATGGTGTGTCTGCGTGCCAGGGCAATAACTGAGGGCGCAGTCTGGAAACGCGGCTAACGAAGGCCAGCAGACATCACGCAAGCGCAGGCAGCACAGTGGCTTACCCGCTCTAGATCTTGCCGGAGGTGTGTGAAGAGCTGCAATCTTCTGAACAGAACATCCTGCTCCCTTTTAGCCAGATTGTCCTCTTCATCCTTCTTTGGGGTAATCAAAGGCTTATTGAAGTTGGCTTTTCTCTTCAGCTTCCAGTACTGGTAAAGGAATTCCACCGGCTCCTCGGGCAGCTGCAGCACTTTAGCCACTTCCAAAGACTCGACAAAGGTATAGAACTCATCCTCCAGCTGCTGGAGCTTTTGCTTGCGGAGGCTGACTCTGTGGGCCTCCTCCTGGTTTTGATCCATGCTGTGGAAAGGGGTGATGTGGGCAGGAAGAGAGCTGTCCTGAATCCCGTTCCCGTTCTCCTGACCTGGGCTTTCACTGAAAGTCTCATCATCCGCTTTCCTGGTGGAGCTGTGCTTGGGACAGTACGACTTAAATTTCACCTCATCGTTCTCTGCCAGTATGGTCTTCATCTCCAAGCCACGGTCAAATGCGCAGGTGACGTGAAAGGCTGTTCTGCAGTTTTTCACTGAACACTACAGAAATTAAATTAAAATCAATCAAATATAACTTTAAGAAGCCACACCGCCTAGAACTATTCCAGCAGCCAGGACTGCTCTGAAGAACAACCCTGTCACCGGCGCTCTGCTGCTCAGCTGCATGGACTGTCTTGCTCCCCTTTAATTAGGTTTACGATTTAGTGCGTTCAGGCCAGGCAGCAACGCAGTGGCCCAGTGGGACAGGAGTGGTTCGCCCGTCCCCAGCCCAGTCACGCTGTTCAATAGCCAGCAAACCCACCAGAGGAGTGCTCTTGGCGTCACCAGCGCCACTCACACCAGGCAGCGTCACACAAAGGAAAGCGTCCCCCTTTGGCTGCGCCAGCATGAGAGAGAGGGAAAAACATCTCGGTGGCTCCAGGCCAGCTGCGTACTTTTAATTAAAAGTCTTTCCCAGCACCTGGACCCGCACTACCCAAAAGGCCTCAACCGAGGGGAATTTTTTTCTTCCTGTTCTCCCAATTTTATAATGTCAAATATTAAATCACTGTCAATCACCACTTCACTGACTACAGCCTTCACTTCACCCGGGGGACGAGGAGAACAGGAAATTCAATTTTTTGTCTTTTTTTTTCCCTCCCAGTGAACCCAGCCATCGTAGTGTGATGGGCACTAGTTCAGCTGATTTAGCACTTGATTTCAATTATATGTAACTTTCTCTTGCAAAATGCTGTCATAGCTATTGCCAGCCACAAACTGAAAGGTTTAAATATATATATGTATGCATATACACACATGCATACATATGCATTTGTATCAATTCACACCTCTGCCTCCAGTGAAAAGAATTTAAAGTGGAAATGAACATTAGTGCTATTAACTGGGAGGAAACACAACTATGCTTAACTCCAGCCATCTAACTTTAAAGAGAAATGCGTTGCACTAGGATGTTTGCACGGTACTTTGTAAAGACACCAAATATCTGTCTCCTCTGGGTTTTCCTGCTCAGGTTGACTCAGCAGCCAGATGGCATATAGAGGTACAACAGAGTACCTTTAAACTGCAGAAGTTTCAAAAGAACATTCTTTAATAAAACCAATGGGAATTAAAGAATACCAAAGCATCTTTTGCCCTTTGCTTTCTTACTAACAGACAGGGGGAAAGCAGCCCAATTGGAACACCACACAATACAGAGGAGTCCTTCGCTGTGGTTTCCAAGCCGCTATTGTTTGGAATAATCAGCTCTTGGTGTGGCTGGTGTGTTATCGGGAGAGGAGGGGAAAGCCTGTCTCATCAGAAGGAAATCTGCTGAACCTGGGAGAACAGGCAGTCTCGTTTTCCCCAGCCACTCCCTGCCCAGCCTGACACACACTCACGGCTGCCGGCTTTTCTAACCCTTGTGCACATCTCGTAACCCCTCTGGGGGATCTTGCTCTCTGGGTTCATCCAGTTAACGCTGCTCCCTTTCTATTGTCATGCCTTTGTATAATGTTATTCTCTGCTGTATAAAATTTCACAACTCAAATCTAAATATTTCTCACTGCTAGCTTTAAGGATACTGAGATTTACACAACTCCTATAAAATGTCAGGCAAAACTGCCATTTTTTGTCTCTTCCCCATCATTTCAAATGTGCAACTGTCTGAAGAGGCAGCCGTCGTGCCTGCATGTCAGCCCGCGTCGTCACTAGAAGGGGAGAGGTGGTACCGAAGAAATACTCTGAGAGAGACACTCCACCCCCCTCCCCAGCACACTAACATACATAACTACTCAGGTGTTCAACTTAAATTGCTGTAAGTTACCCCTCAGCACAGGTCTGGAGAATGGACAAAACACCTTCAACTACACAACAGCAGCAGAGGAAGGGGACAGCTCTGCAAGGAGGTATTACGATTGCAAATTTATATGCTGTGGACAGATTTATTTTCTCTACTTAACATTTACTATTTTATACATTCCTTAAATGGAAACGGACCAATAGGTTTCACTGGAACTACTGCTGCATTGCTGTTTTACAACTTTTTCTGGCAACCTCAACAAATACTCGGAGCAGAAGAAAAAAGGAAATGGATAATATCTAATTTTTAAAAAGTACAGGACTTCAGAAATTTCTGCGTCTTAGTGCTGGTCTCACCATCATGGATCCTGTAACATCAGGCTAGCCACAAAACCGAAAGGGCTCTACTTCTTCAGACTTCTTACGAGACAGTAGTATCTTCCCATCTGTCTCAGGAAGCTTTCTGGGGATCATTTTGCTGCAGTATATGAAGCACTTTAACGGTGAGGAACATGACCACAGTACTAAGCTACACTCTACTGTCTTTCTGCACAATCACAACACTGCCCCGAGCGGGTCACCTGTCCTCACTCTCAGCATCTGTTCTCGAGTAAGGCAGGTCAAAGTTTTGTCTTGTGTCTCAGGAAACCAAGTATCGCCCCTTTCAAAAATCTGGGGCTTGGTAATGTGTTTTCTCAAGCTCTTTAGATTTTAAAATTGTTCTTAAAATTATTATTTAACATTTCTGAGTGATTTTCCACTGTAAAGGATCTGCAAGTGCTTTACAGCTAACAAGCCAATATAAATATGCACGTGAAACCACACTGCCCAGTGTGAAATGCTCCGGTGCAGATCAATTCAGTTATTTATTTAACAGTGACAATTCACAGGCTACAGTGCGAAAGGCTGAATCCAAATCCAACTGAAACTACGGAGAGAATTTCAGAAGTACACAATGAGACAAACTGGCACTGGCCCAAGAATGTGAGCTGTCGGTATGAAACAAATGGCTTTATACTTTAATTATTTATTGCACATGGAAATCATTCTTTTTTGGAACTATGAAGACCGGGCATTTGTTTTGATTCTGCCCTGCCTTGCTGTTTTGGGCAGTCACCATCCCTGAGCTCAAGTGAGTACCACAAGTCAGAACAATAACGTGGTGCACGCCTCTGCAGCAATGTGAACTGGGAAACTCACACCCAGGAGCTTTTTGTCCCCTTCGAAACACCAACGGCTCCAGAATCCACCCACGACTGATGGAGGAAACAGGGCGCATTTCCTCAGCTTGTGGCGTGCTGGAATCTCAGAGCAGAGCAGTCAAAATAATCTGTTTCTTTGCTGCTGCTCAAAAAGCCCAATATTAAATGATCGGATATTCTCACCAGCAACTTAAAAGCTGGACCAACAACAAAACAGTTACAGAAAAAATAGTTACAGCCAAAACAGTCCAATGTCAAGCAGTACCTAGAATTACAAATTCAAAGCTACAACTAGCTTTATCATCAAAGTGAAGGTGTTCACTTCCTCCGACTTCACTGAGCACTGGGCATGCTCAGCACCTTAGAAATTCAGGTTGTTACAGGAAATACTCAGCTCCCACTGAGGTATCCACCTTGTCCGAGAAGTCACTAAATAGGGACTAGCAGGTAGGTTTCGGCACAGAAGCTTTCAGCATTGAAGCTCCATTTTTGTATGTGGTTTTCTCCTCAACAACATTTAAGTTTTATTTCAGCATACAAACAAATGTTATCAGCATATCTACAAATTAGGAAGTCTTATGGGATGACCTAACTATTATTATTATTAAAAATTTACTAGAAAGTCAGAGCACACTAACATTCAAAAGCACTTTGTGTGCAATGAAGTCCATAGTAACAAACAGGAAATCAAAGTTTACTGCAGATACACATTTTGTGTATCTACCACAAGCTAACTAAACAAAACATGCAGACACTTCTGTGACTAAATTACCTGTATAGAAGCTCCAACTTTTTCATTACAAAGGCTGCACACCAGTGCCCACCGGCTGCTGGGAATGTGAGAAACCTTTGTAATGGGCTCCATTTTTTCTGGGCTTCCAATGCTCACCTAAGAGAAACAAAGGTTAAAAAAAAAACCAGAGTGACTACTACACTGTTAACTGAAAAGGGAAAAAGTTTTATCAAAGAAATCAAATGTCTTCTGTGCGTACGCAAAATTAGCATGTCCCAAGTTCCTCAAAAAATCAAAATTACTTTTTTAAAAAATCAGCTCCTCACTGCTTGAACCAAACAGTTTCAAGGTGAAGCCCACCAACTTAAAATCATCATACACACGATGAGTATTTTGATTATGAGGACCCATGTGAACTCTTTACTGTCACATCCAGGCCTTTCAATTCACCTTTAATGTTCCATTTACAAAATAAAACGATACTTTGTGTGCTTGTTAAATGAGCTTTGCCAGCAGCAAAGGCCTAATCTTTTGAGGCCTAGGTTTGGTTGACAAACGTAATGGAATTACTTTCTTTACAGATGATGCTTCATCCTGCCAGACTTTATGGCTAATTGAAAATCTTTTATACTGTTTTCTTAAGTAGTACCATATATATATGCTACACTCAGGGTAGCAACAACACGCGCTAGGTCAAACAATGGTTTTAACAGATTTCTTCTCTCCCAGAACTCCCGCAGCCCTGAACTCCCAGTGGATCGGCACCTACCTCTGGAATCCACAGAGCACAGCTGACATGGACCCACTTGGTGCCACTCCGGGTCGGCTTCATGGCACCACCCTTCTTGGGACACAGCAAACACTTGGCCTGGACACCAAGTGCGCACGTCCTGCACAGCCAGCTGCCTTCCGGCACCTTCAGGATCCCGTAACACGCCTGTATTCCCATTTACAGAAAAGGGGCAGAAAACAAAGGAAACAACATGCATTTCTGTTACGTTTTAGCTGTTTACATGTAGCCTCTCACACCTCTCAAAATGTTCTTTATGGAATTTCCAATGCTATAGAAATATCAGCTTGCGGAGGATCTTGGGACGCCTCCATGAACTTAGCCAACCACACTACCCATTCATTCCTGAAAAAGATCTTTCAGTGAAAGGAGCAGAAGTCACGACCAGCTGCTATGCAAAAAAACACTGCCCACTTCTCCACTGGGAAAGAGCGAGGGGACCCCCGATAGACAACCCTGCCAGCAGTGAGCTAGGATGAAGTTCAGTATCACAAAGAATGCACGTGACAGCAACTGGACTGTTGCCAAAAGGCAAGGACCACAAATTCAAGAGCTCTGCTGTGCAACACTCCACGTTATTCCAAAGCATTGAGTTTTACTTCTTACTTAAAGGGAAAAGCGCAGAACACCAACCAATTAAGATCCCCTTTTTCAGAAGATTACATCTGTATGGAGGCCTCTGTCCAAATTAGTGTCAATTTCAAGTCTCCTAAGTTTCAGATTTGATGTGATCAGAGAACTGCTACAGGTCTAGAAATGTCCACTGTACTCTGAGTATCTTCCCAGACAGCCATTTGTACCTTACAGCTGTCACAGGCATATTTCTTTACCATTAGTACAAATGCATGTAAGTAACATATGCAAGAAAATGCCTTTCTTGCTCATCGACAACACAGCTTTCCAAACACTGAATGACAAAGCAAACTTCTAAAAGCTGGGAAGGAAGGACAGGCTGACAGGGAGGCACCTGCCACAGTAAGAAGCACCCACAGAAACAGATACAATTTTAGTGTATCTGTTCTTCCACGCCAAGAAGAATTCTTAACTGCCACAAAAAGGTGGCACATAATAGTACTTGATTAGCTCAGCTCAGGTCAGCAGGTTCTCAATTAAATTACAATGACTATAATAAATCCTACCCGTGTCCTTACTGATTGCCTGAAAGTTCTTTTTTCCTCTCCCTGCTGAGCCTACATTGCTGATACTAAAGGTGGGTGTCCTGGTCTCGGCTGGGACAGAGTTAATTTTCCTCCCAGTAACTGCTGTTTTGGATTTAGTACGAGAAGAATGTTGATAATACTGATGTTTTCAGTTGTTGCTATGAAATCAAGGACTTCTTCCAGTCTCCCATGTTCAGCTAATGAGCGGGTGATTAGCCCCAGAAGTGTGCAGAAAGAGAGGAAAAGAATACAGCAAGAGAAGTGACCAGGTGAGAAGGTACAACAACAATACACGTGTGTATGTTTTGGGGAAGCAATTCCTCACCTTGTAAGTTCCTCCACACATCCACAATACCACTTTTAACCCTCTTAGCATGACATTTCTAGAATTACATGTAACAATTCTCCTTCTCGATTACATAATCTGTGAATTCATCCCACCGCTTGTTTGTTAACCCTGCAAGAACTCATCAGATCAATGTCTGTCACTGGGAAAAATCCAACCTGTTATCTTTAACAGTTTGGAAAAGTTTCTGTCACCACCCCCACACTCCCCCACCCCGTGTCCTGGCCGCCATACCTGGTGCACACAGATATTGCATTTGTCACAGAACACCATTTCGTTGCCGTCTTCTCCATCTGGAGACTGACAGACGTCACAGACAACATCTTCATCATATTCAATCCCAAGTCCTTCTTCCGTCTCGATAGCATGATTCATGTTATCATAGCATCGTTGTTCAAACTCCTCTAAGACCCTTTCCATCGTGTACTCGTCCAGCTCAGGCATTCCTGGGAAACAGGAGTTGTTACTTATTTAAAGGAAAGAGTGGTAAGCACCGCCACACATAACTCCAGCTTCTTTTTTCAACAGCTGAGTAGATGCAGCCGACCCCTACATATACACAATTCATTTGTAGACAATCATACCTATTCCAGCATAAACTAGGGAAACTGCAAAAAAAAAAAAAAAAAAAAA
>Ga0065711_1003344_pt1 | contig 28465 bp, 16 predicted proteins | sample Hoacrofraction12_FD_59098 | JGI IMG/M metagenome (GOLD analysis project Ga0065711, IMG submission 59098) | Hoatzin crop microbial communities from Cojedes, Venezuela - Epithelial fraction 12 v2 (version 2) | ecosystem: Host-associated > Birds > Digestive system > Esophagus > Crop | place... | reverse complement strand
GCCGCGCCGTGCCCCCCGGGTAACGCCCGGTCGCGGAGTCCCCCGTGCTGCCGCCGGACCCTGGCACCGCTCGGCCGCGGCGTCGGCGAAGGCAAAGCCGGTGAAGGGTCGCGCCGAGGGCAGCACCGCAGCCGAGTGTGGAGTTGGAAATAACCACCGTGCTTGGCTTCGCTGTTCTGGGTGCCGCGGGTTGTGTTTTTTTTTTTTAAGGCCGAAATGGGAGTAGAGTTCCTGGCTTTGGACCTCTGTCAGGGGAGCACGGGAGCCGCCGGCGCTGGGAGGTCGCAGCACCTGGGCGGAGGTTGGGAGAAAGATCCGTTTCGGAATAGCTGAAGCGGTCGTTCAAAGGTTATATGAAAAAAAAAAAATGACGCTGAATTTGCTTTGTGTACGGCCCTGGGGATTCGGGTGCTGCACCTGCACCGCCTGGCTGTGTTTCGTTTGCTTCCTTGCCTGTGGAAATCCATGTGGGAAGTGTCGCTCTTGGTGGAGCTGAACTCTGGAAGTTGGGAAAAGCTGAATTGGGGTGGCTGATAGGAGAGCTTTGAAGACTTGACTTTATTTGAACTAATACCTGTAAATGTTCGTTACCTGCATTGAAAATAAAGGATTACATGGCTACCCGCTAATGAATTTTTCCATAGAATACTTTGAAGATACACTGTCTTGATAATCACATGAGGAGCTGCTCCTTGTAGGAGAGGAACTACATCTGGATTTGATAATCCTGCCTGACCCAGAAGAGACTTATTTCAAACTAACTTTCCTCTTGTATTTTTAAGAATCTTTTGTCTGGTATCAAAATCCAAAAAACCTCAAGCTGACTCGTGGCCTTTTTTTATTTTTTCCCAAGCAAGCAAATACTTTCTCCCCCCTTCCCCCGGCACACCCTGTTGTAGATATGTCACAGACCACAAGGGAGACTGGGGTAAGGGCAGGAGCTAAAAAAAAAAAAAATATACTATAATGGTCTCTCCCTTCCCTGAGAAACCGAGCAGAATTTCCTCTTAAGCAGCAGAGCTGCGAGGGAGCCCTTAGGTACTGTGAGGATTTGACCTAGGCAACACCTGTTTAGCCAAAAGTAAAAGTCTTCATATGATGTAAATGTGAGCAGGATAGAGATGGGCATTGTACAACCACCAAATTACTTTTTATTTCCAGATACTGAATATGAAGAAAGTAAGGAACTGCTACTAAACCCTACACCCAGATGTTGCTGTGTGGATGTGGTACTTGCCAGCTGTCACCTCATGTGTGGTGTAAAACTTCAGCCATGAAATCCCACAGCAATTGCTAGTGTTACTGTGGTGCTCATCCGCATGCTTTGCCGTAACACATTCTCAGATGGGATAATATTAGATGTCCCACCCAGGATGTATAAATAACCGATGCAAAGTGTGTAAGAGAAGAGGGAGTGTTTGCAACCATGGCTTTGAAGGAAAATGAATGTTGAAGTTATTCTGATGCATGACATCTAGGCAAGATGTGCCTTCCCTCTGCCTCATGTCGTCATCTGATTCCATTTATTCAGCTGTACATTTGGGTGCTTCAAAAATAAAAGCATTATATCCGTGGAAAATCGGGTCCGGAGGTGAAGTCTGAGTGCATATGAAACAGGGATGTAGAAGGCTGGGGGTCTGATGGCTTAGAAAAATACACTTGGGTGCACTGAGTGGTGTTGGTCCTCAGCCGTTGAGCAGCGCTGAACAAAAGTGAGAAGCTGTCCGGCAGCAACCCCAAGCTTGGCAAATCACTCCTGCCAGGGTCTGCGGAGAAGGTGCTTGCTGTCAGGCTGGGCGCTGCCCGTCTGATGTCGCGAAGCTGCAGCTCTGTTTAGCTGCTGGCATTCTCTAAGTACAGTAATAAACCAAGTAGTCCTCGGGAAGGTTCCAGCTAATCGTGGTGACCCGTGGTGTCTAAAAATCGCCTGCTCGCTCATGTTAAGGGAGCCTGTTAGTAAATAGGGCAGGTCCCCTGCATAAGGACAGTGTTTTTATTCACACCCAATGAACAAATGCCTCCACCCACTGTTGTTGTTTTAAAAGACTCCAGCTGCTCATGAATATAGGGTCAGGGAGGGCCGCCTAAATGTTTCTCTCTGCTTTCTCCCCAGCGCAGCCAGCAGAGCTGCTTCCTGTTCTTTGTTTCAAGGCTGGGGTTTGCGTCACACATTCCAAGTGGCATATGTGGTGCTCTTTCCTGTTTCGGGCTGTTTTCTGGCAGATCGGTAGCCTCGTCCAGGCCCCTTGTCGCTGCCCCTCAACTCCCAATCCCCACCCGATGAGTTATCATGTCTCCACACACTCACGATTGCTTAAGATGCCTGTGTTATGTCATCATGAGGTTTCCAAGTTAACCTTTAACGCACGGCCTCGACTCCAGTATATTTATGGGGTTGAACTGGAGAGCTTCACTCCCTTCGCTGAAAACTTTTATTCGAGTCTCCAGAAAGTTGTCAGCCAGTTTTCTGCTCTCGCTTGTGCATCAGCCGATCTGGAACAGCTCCATTAAAGTCACGGAGTTACACTGGTGTAAAAAGAGTAGGAGAAGAGAATCTGCATCTGTAGGCTCATACTTGAAAGAGGCTTTTGGCTTCTCTCCTTACCCAACCTGAGTGGCCCACCATAAGCGCTTTGCGTTTCCAGACCTCAAAAGGAATAGGTATTTTGTCCTTACACAAGCTAGAAGATTCACTGTCATCCAGATGTAACACAGAAAAGGAGGCACTGCTGGCTAACTTTTATTTGGAATAAATAGGTATGGCTGTCCCACATCTTGCATTTTTGAAGGCATAAAAATAAATTTTTTGCTCCCGTTTTTACACTTGTCTTCTCCCCCCACCCAATTGCAGGCAGACATAGAGACTGACATCAAAATGAGATTCAGAAAGAGAACATAAATCTTTCTCTTGATTTGGATCTGACAGAAGAAGAGCTAAAGGACCCACGCCAAAGGTCACTGAAATCAAGAGCAAGACTTGTGTTAGCCTCGGTGGGCTTTCAGTCAGGCCCTGGATGAAAGTGCAAGATGAAGTGTTTATTCTCCTCTGTCACTTACGGGCCGCAATATCCATGGTTTCTCTACGCACAGAAATACTTGCACCCTTTCATTTTACCCTTTTGTTATTTCACTCGTTTTTAAAGTAATCTAAGTAATCTTCTAGTTCCTGCTGTTGCTCTTTTGGATGCTAAAAGTTAGCTGTTTGTGATCATTGCAGGTATCTTTTAAGCAGTATCCAAAATACGTGTTTTAAACTTCCTCTTTCAGGGTTTAATTCTATGTGAAAAATAATTTTTACTGAATCACGTGCACATCCTTACATCAGCTTTTTTTTTGTCTGTTCAGAAATCCAGACAAGAAGAAGTATTTGGCCACACAGTTTTGGTAAGTTGTTTATTGATTATTTTCATTTGTTACTCTCCATTGTTTTTACTTAGTCATTTTCCTGCTAATTTGAGAATACCGTGGATGAGTTTATCCACTAGAACCCAATTAAATACCTTAATTCTGGTACTGTTAATTTGCATAGGATTTCAAACATACTTAATCTTTTTTCCCATGACAGAGTAAAAGTGTTGCATTAAACTGCATTTAGTATTGGAAACTGGTGTATAATAAATGCAGTAAATTTTGTGGTTCACACCTTTTTGTAGCCAGAAGTTCTACAAAACCAGGGAATGCGATTAAAATTATAATAGTTTTGTTAACCAACTTTTTAATATTAATTAACACGCTAACAGGAGGTCTTTTAGAGTTCCTTTATGCTCTCAGCATTGAAGCTTTGTGTCTTCATTCCGAGGCTAGTTGCTTCCAATCCAGAATATGAAGTTTGGCAGAGCTGGTTTTAGGAGAGATTTAACCCTTCCCTGTTAAGCATTGACTTGATGCCGAGGCTTCCTTTAAGGGTTTTATAGCTGTAGTGGCTGTCTCCCAGGGGAAGGAAGTGTAAGCGTAGATCAGCCAAATGGAAAGACAAAGCTCTAACAGGTTTTTAATAGTAAACGAAGTCAGAATGGAAAAAAAAACAAACGCTCGGTCTGCCTATCATGCAGTCAGTGTGTGTTACCAACAAACTAACTTGATCCATGAAGGCATGACAGACTTTCCACTTAGAGAGTCTAAGCTGCTTTGATCACTGTCTCATTTGTACCCACTACACTACCCAGCTCTTCTCCCGGTTGTTTTTTTTTCCCACTTCCATAGATACGCTGAAGTTCTTCCACATGTTCCCTGTATTCAAATTCTCATTCAAAGTAATAATTTAAGCTGTAATTAGTCAATTAGATTTTTTTCTTCTTCCCCATACTGTCAAAAATGTTGAATCTCTGTTTCTGATGTTTATAGTTCTCCTTTTAAAATATCCTAAAAATTAACCTCTTAAGAAAAACGCAACAAAACACCAAAGTTCAGTTTGGAAGGGAAAAATTATCATATCGTTCCATATACTTCATTTGTTTTCAAAAGTCGGATCTTTTATCCTTGCTAGACTGTTTCTGCTTCTAAGAAGTAGCTTGAGACAGGAAACCAGACAGCAGTCTGCCCTGATAAGGGACAATGTTGTCTAATGGAGGTGCCTCGAGAGCTTTTCTTTCTCTGTTCCTTAGGTTCAGTAAATGTAGAACAGGAGGTTGAACAGTGTTTACATGGGCTCCATTTTCCCTTGGTAGAAAAGATGTTTTCTTAACGAGCACTGCAAGAACTTTTCTGCCCCCAATTTTTTGCATACAAGAAAGCCATTTCTAGGCATGTGGCTTCAAAGAGCCTGCAACAGTATTATCGTAAATTTAATGGAAATACTGATTAGTCTGCTACACAGCAGATAAATGATTACGTCAGAGTGGTTCCAGGTCAAACAAAGTGAAGTCAGCAAAGTCAGGATGCACAAGTTGTGCAAAAACCCAGACTTTTCAGTCTTCTTGCAGTTCTGAAAGGAAGAAGGTAAAAGATTTTCTAGTCAATGAAAAGCAAAAATAGTCTGAAATGCTAAATAACAGAATACTATAGAAATACTCTTTTTCTGCGTGCCTATCAAGTAGAACTTTCAGCAGAAAATTTTTGCCCAGGTACTGTTTTATTTTTACACAACGTCTTAACTTTTCAACACTTACTACCGTTTCCGTGTGGAAATCCAGTGAACAAACACAGGAGGCTGCCGATCAGTGAAACGTGTTCTTGGTGTACTAGTTCCTCATGATTCTCCCCCCTGCTCTGTTCTTCATGGGGTGGCTGCTCCCTTCCCCCAGCACCGCGCCTGGGCCTTTGCTGCTTCCCCTGCTCTTGCTTGCTTTGACTGCTGTGCTGAGCCGGAGAGTTTCTTTGCCTGCTGCTATTTTGGGGCGCAGTGCAGTTAAGCGCTTGCTTACTTCCCATTAAAGTTAGTGGAACTTTAGAAACACTTTTTTGCTGACTCAGGTCTTGATGAGCAACTGGTACACTGAGTGCAAACACATCTTGTTACTAGCCCTGGAAAACTTTTTCTACCCTTTCCAGGGAATCTTGCTCTCAGGAACTGCTTTTCCTCTGTCAAACTCTCTTTCAAGGTTTCATTGAAGAAGACTTCTCACCCAGGTTTGGAAAACCTCCCCACCCTTTGGATTTCATCAGTGGAGAGTCTTCTGATATTATCCTTTCTCCTTAGTGTCAGGGGAAGTTGGACTTGAGGCTCACAGAAGAAGTAATAGTTTCAGAGCAACAGTGTTAAGTCCCAAAGGGCTTGGACTGAAGAGCTTGGGCCACATGACTTAGGTTGGCTGCTAGATAGCAACACTGCTGCAAAGGGCTGCAGTGTCTTTGCAGAGGGCATTCACGCAGTGCTAATTTAGCAGATATCATTACATTATTCTGTAATTATACCAACAATAACAATCGTACCTTGAAGCTTCTAGACAAAGCCTCACTGTACCACGGGGCAGCATTCCTTGCTTCCCTCGGGCACAGAGATTGAGAAAGCAAACTCCGCGCATGCTTCGCGCGGGGTGAGGAGGCAGAATTTCTGGTCACCACCCGCCTCTCCACAGCAAGAGTCAGGTCACTCACTGTTCTTCCAGGTAGTTAATGAGAGCAAAGGCTCTGTGTTAGAGGCTCTGTGTTGTAGTTGTTGGATGTGCACAGTCAAAACTGGCCCTCCACCCCACCCTTTCCTTTCATAACAGGTCTGCAGAATTGGTGGACCTTGAAGGTAGATGTACAGAGCTACCGGGGTAGCTGCAATGTGGTTGCTCTTCTCCAGCTGCTCTGCAGTGCAGATGTGTAGTCCGGGTGCATTCTGTAACCACTTGCTCGTTTCATCCAGGGTAAATAATGTGTACAAGTCCTTATTGTCAGAATACACGTTAAGCACCTTCAAGCTTTCATTTACTCTTAGTTACGTCTCTGAAACAGTAACCTGTACCTGTCAGGAATTTAATATCAAGAAGTCTTCCATCTTGACAAGGCGGTGAGCTCTACTGGTGATGAACTTCTCTTCTGAAAGGGCTACTTCCCTGCATATGGGATCATAAGGGCAGAGTTTGTGTTTTTTCTGGCTTGCTGTCTTCGCTGGACTTCAGATAGGAAAAATACTGAGGGACTCTGAGTGGACTTTACCTTGCACCTGTCCTTTTTTGCATACAAAAACCAATTGCTTCATTTGTCTTTCTGAAGTACAGGGTGTGAGCAAAATCTTATCAAAAGCCATGTCCTGTTTGGACAAGTTGGACTGACTTGGCAGAGATCCGCAGGGTGGAGTGAATGGGAGGAGGCAAGAAAGTAAAACTGGGTGGCTTGTTAGCAGAAAAAGAGAGGGAGGCAAAAAAAAGAGAGGGTGGAATGTTTGCCTACTGGATTGTAGTTAATTATTTAGTTTCAGATTACATGCATTTTAAATTCTTTTAACCCACATGAAAAAAAACCTTTAATGCAAAATAGTTTATCTAATAACATGAAAGACAAAGGCCCTTATTTTTTCATACACTTAATATGAATATAGCTCCTCGCTGTTTTTTTCAGGGTACTTCAGGAATGAGAGACGGTATTTTAATTTTCCAGAAATTAGTTGTATTTACTAAACAATTTGTGGGCTTTCAAACGAGTACATTATGAAATCAGTGTCTAAAGTAGAACCCGACTGTTTTTTTCATTCCACTGTAATAGAAACAGATAAGGCTGTTTACCTTCACTATTGCCCCCTTCTCAAATGTTTAGGAGAGACAGATTGGGAAGTTTTGAGTTAGTAGGCATGATTTTATAAACAGACCAGGGAAAATTACTGACTTCTTACTAGAAGTAGCATGGTTTATTTGTGTGTGAGTGTGCATGCGTGTATTTCGTTCGTGAATGTGGTCCAAGCAATGAATTCAGAGCATTATTTTTAAGTACAAAGAGAATGTTTTGTGAGTTTATTTGCAGCCTTAGCAAAGTGTCCTTCTGATCTAAATGTTAAATGGCAGACCCAAAGCTGGTGTATACTGACTCTGTAGCAGCTCTATCAGTCCACCAAATAAGAATCTGACCCTCTGATCTGGACCGACAGCACCGAGCGTTATATATTCATTACTTTTCCTTTCTTGAAAGTTGGTTGCCAGTCACTATCAAATGGGTAAAAGAAAGCTACCGCTTAAGAGTAACATGTGATAAAGAAGTGGTCAATTTCTGTCTTGTGATGCAGCAATATAAGTAACGTTTTCTCTGCTGTTCTTAGATGACTGCACCTGGGAAAGACTGAGAATTACTTTTCACTTTATTCAGGGCATTACAGTTTCTGTTGTCTGTGTCAGTCTAAATCCTGCACAGTAATTTAGAGGCCTCTCAGGAAACACTCAAATGTATAGTATGACATGTAAAATGTGTATCAAGTGTCTTTCACACACTTGCTTGAAGTAAAAAGTGAAAAGGAGTAACTCTTAAACTGAAGAAAATCCAATTTTAGAACAACAGAAATGACAAAAAGAGTAGCCTGGGGAGCGTGACTGCTTGCTTAGAACAAACTCTTTCTTTCCTTCTCTCTCTCTTTCTTTCTTCTGTTTCTTTTCTTTCTTTTCTCTCTTTCTCCTTTTTCTCCTCTTTCCTTCCTTCACTGAAGTACAAATTGGTGTGTCACTTCGTCTATGCACATATAAACTGAAATTTGAAAGTTTCTGGAAACCTGGAAGCAAGTAGTTCCAAATTCTTATATATGAGGTCTGAGATGCTACGTTTTACTGTAATAATTTTTTTCATGTCTAAAAGTATGACTTTTTCTGTTTTCTAATGCATATATTTATGTGGGAACATGTGTGAGTGATGCATAAATGCACATATGCATTTAATGCACAGATATGTGGATATAATCCTGGGAAGACAGTCTTCTGAAAAGGTAGTTCTAGCTTTGTGAAATGTTAAAAACCTGAAAAAGATAACCATTCAAAGAAAAACAGTATATTTATAAAGTAGTTACAGAATTATCATAACTTTTAGCAAATACTACCACCATACATGACTACTGCTTTTAAAAGAAAACTACAAGTTAAGTTTAAACTGGAAATTGCATTCAGCTGCTCTATTTGTTTCACTTTTTTTTTGTGATTTGGTTTTGTCATGCCTTTGGACTTTTATAAGAAGAATTATGAAGATAGTTGAATTTATTTTTGATACTTGTTTGTTTCCATTAGTCAAAATGTACACACTGTTGTAATATATTTCCATAAGTCTTTAAACTTTATTCATATACCTGAATAATTAATGATAGGCTTTTAACAACTCAGGCTGTCTTTCTCTGGAAGCTCTTAACAAATTTTTATCTGTAAACACACATGATAGTTAATTGCAGAATTGTTCATTAGTGTAGGCTTTTTAGAATTGTTTTAATTTGAGCAGGTACATCTTAGAATTTTCATTTGAATTTCTGGAAGAATTTTCCAGCCACAACTCCGAATCTGTTGTTGCGCCTCTAGCCCACTTCCGCGGGGTGAGCTTGCCTGGATGGTGTAGTCTGGCTGTATTCGTTTCTTTCCAGTGCCATCTACTGGTCAAAATTCAATTCGTGTAAATTTTTTTTTGTCCTCGCATCTTAATAGAGGTCATACCACTTCCAGGCAGGGCTGTGCACTCTAGAGTGTAAGGTCACAACCTGCTACTTGAACATCAGCCATATAATGTATAACCTCAAGTGATCTGTAATGAGCTTGCCAACACCTAAATGTCATTGACAACAACTTTCCTTGCTTCTCTTGGTTTTTACTCTGTACCCTTATTGCTTACCCCGGAAGAGGTATCTCCTCCTTTCCTTCACATCATGTTTCCAAACTGACCACAGCAAATGTGGAGTATGATAGTTATGACATGCTTTATGCTAAATGCTTTTATTTCAGGGAGTTCAGGATAACTAGAATTGGACAAATGAGGTTGAACACTCTGCAGAAAAAACAGCTGAAGCTGTGTGGAATACAACCAAATTTTTTGAAGTGCTTTTCTTTTGCACAGTTAGCACAAGTTGTTGTTGAATTGTCAGTATATCTATTCTCTCAGGGAAATAACTGATGTATTTTTTATGTTGAGTCATTGCAGCATGTTGAATGTGCCTCTCCAAATCAGTCCTGGATTTTAATCTCTCCTTTGCATTGATTTCCATGTCACTGTGCGTGAAAGTTTGAACTTTTCTATCAGGACCCTTAGATAAGAGATACCTTCTCTAGAATCATTTCACTTGTGTAAACAAGATTATTCTGAAGTTACAATGCTGATGAGAAATGCGTGGTCTAAACTGTGATGTGTTTACACACTGACAGCTAATGGAAGTGACAATTCTGTGATCTTCATCTGCTGACATGCACAATGAAAATTCAAATAAGCTTTCATTAAAGTGGGCAGATGTCCCTTTGTTTCAGTAGCAGTTGGGAAAGAATAAACTTACAATAACTGAAATATTTAAATGAAGCCCAGTCAAATATTTAAGAAGCCATGTTAGAGATGGATAAACATTCACATTAATCTGACAAAATAGTTCTCTACAATTCAGAAAGTTGATTAGGGGATTTCCTGCGGCTTTCTGACACTTTGTCTTTCCCCTGCAGGCCAGGACATCAGAGGCATCAGAACAGGTGAATAAAAAAGATGCTAATGTTTGACCCAGTCCCTATCAAGCAAGAAGCCATGGACCCTGTTTCAGTGGTAAGACAGTTAAAATATATTAGCCTTTATGGTGACTATAGTTTTTCCACCTTTAAATTCATACCAAGATTTCTCTAAGCTGTGGGCTGGCTGAGGAGAGGCTGTGAAGCTGTATTTTGCTTTTAGGGCAATCAAATTCACATTCTAGGAAAACTTTCTCTGTAGTTCATGAATTTGTTGCCCATAAATGACCTACAGTTATCTCTGCTGGTGCTCCCACCCCCAGAGCAAAGAAGGTAACATCCACGTACCCCTCAGCCACAGCAGAGCAAGCATGATCTCTGTAGCTCATGCTGCTGATGGAGATGGGTTGAAATCAAGCTGCCAGACTTCACACTGAAGTGGCAAGAGCCTGTGGTTTTGATGTTACACCTTTGAACTAAAGGAACAGCTTCTCACCATCCCCTTTTCTGTTTCTGTCTTGGTCTTGTTGACATGTTCCTGGGGCTAAGTCTGCGCTCTAAACAGCAGAGAATTAATACTGACCAGAAAAGTAATGGCTTTTTGCTGCGTGAGGCGGGTGCACTACCTTACCGTGTGAACAGGTGAGAACTAAGGCAGTGGAGGAGGAAAGGGGGAAAAGAGGGAAGGGGAGACTTTGCTTTTTGGTTGGGTTAATTTTCCATCAACTTGGTGTATAGGGTCAGCTCAGAGAAGAGTCTGATAAGCAAGAGCAGCAGGAAGGTGTAGCTGGGAGGAGGACAGTGGGAATTGTGATGATTTAGGCTGCCGGGGAAATAGGGCCTCAGGAAGCAGTTTCGTGTATGCTTCACCTATTCAACTGCAAGCTGCTGCTGAAAGGGAAGGTTCAGGCTTTTCTCCCTCCTTTCCAGTTTTGTGTCTGCTTTGTGTGACACAAAGCAATTGTGTGGCCACAGAATGATTTGGATCCTTTGGATCAGCTCATTGAATGGTCAGAATTGTCAGCCCACCAAAAATACTCTGTATTTCTTGGTCAGATCAGGAAGCTGATCTGATTCACTCTGTGCAGCTGCTCGAAGCTAGAGTAAGGCGAGGGGGGAGGACGAAGGGCCTCGCCTTTCAGCAGTAGCCTGCAATAAGATCAGATGAAGTGTAACGTGAAACCACACCCCTAGAAAGGCCGGATCAATTAAAAGGGTGAAGTCATTGTGCATAAATTACAGTGCTTTGAACTCCTGATCTGAATGGCATCTTTCAGTGAAAAGATTGCTTCCTGTTTTATTTAAAATGTGGAATAATTTTCATCCATTTAAATGCATCTGTTTAGCAGTCTGATTTCTGTAGTGCTATTAATAACACTTTTTGAGAGTTAAGTTTATGTGCATTTTAAAATTACAGTTTGAATTTCGTGGGGTTTATTTACTTGAGAGCAATGATAGAAAGATAACTGATCTGTCACTGGGATGCAAGTATGACAAATTCCAATATTTGGGTCAAGAAAGGACGTTAGTAATGGCCAGTCTGTCACTTCAATCACAGTTACTGCATAACCTTCTTAAGATAAATGGTGACTATCTATGATTATCTAAGCATACCTAGTGGTGTACATCAAAGGCAGAAAGTGGGCCACTTTTACAGTATAGGTGTCATTACACGAATAGCAGAAAAGCACTATAGAGGCACTGTGGGCTGTCTTTTGTACACATCTGCCTCACCTCCCAGAGAAGGTTTGGCAGTGGCTCAGGATGATGCGCGCGCGAGACACCAGATCCTGCCCCGGACAGCTATGTGCTTCTGCGAAAGGGACAGGGTCGGTCCCTCAGCAGGCTGACCAGGAGAGGAGTTTGCAGTCTTCCCCAGATTGGCAGATGGAGGAAAGGCTGCAATGGGAAGACCAAGGGAGCATTTCTGAGCCAAGCGCATTTCAAGACTGTGGTTCTAAATGGTGCTTATTCTGTACCACATGCTCCTTGCAGAGGCGTGGTGCCTTCCATGCGTTGGAGCCCTGGAGTCGTCTTGGGTGTTCTTCTAACTCAGCATCGTCGCTCTGACCGGCTGTTAGAGACTATTCAGCGCATTTTACCAAATCTGCATACTTTTCATTATTGCATAATGGGGGAAAAAAAAAAAAGTCAGGAAGGGAAAAGCAGAAAGCCCAAAGGAAAGGGCATTTTTCTGAGTGAGGTTCCCCTCATGGAGATTAGTCTGGTTTCCCTCGGGCTGAGGAGTGTGTGTGTTTTAGCTGCTGTATGCACACAGGCTGTTTAGCCCCAAGCCCTGGAGGTCTTGGCTTCCCCAGCGCTGCTTGGTCTTGCAGCTTCCCTGGAGCCCTGCTGCCAAGGGCTCCCCGGCAGAAACTGCTCTGGAAACACCTTTAAAGGGAGGAATTGTGGCATGGAGACAACAGAGGGAAGGATAGCAGCTGCTGAGTGTGTTAGTTTTCTTGACCTCCTTTTGGGGAGGTGGAAGGAAAGAGGAGCTTTTATTGTGATGTTTTGGAGGTGCTGAGCATACCATGGTCTTCACTGTGGGCTGACATAACTCAGAATTCTTAAATCAGTATTTATTTGTATTATATCTGTCATTGTGACAGTACCACTAGAGGCCAAACTAAATGAAGCCCCTTAAGAATTATTTGCTGTTCTACCTGAGCATACACTGTCCATAGGTATTAAGTCTGTTTTTAAAAAATGCCATTAGTTGGGGTGGGAGAGGGAAACAAATTATGGTTTTGACACCGCTGTATTTCAGGGCGTGTGGCTGAAAGGATTAACTATAGCTCTCAGAAGGCCGAAGCTCCCACCCACAGTATTTCATCACTCTACCAACAGCTCATGCTATTTATTGAGTTGAATTATTAAACACATTTTATGATAGTTCTTAATGAACTAGTGACAAAGTAATCTGAGTCTTACCTAAATAGTTACTGTGAGGACTTTTTAAACATTTGGACAAATACCAGTAACGGTTCAGTGAAAGACATTGCTTTTTTATTTGTTACTGTCTTTCTTCGAATTGAAATAAACGGTTTTTCTGTGCCCTCCCATCAGTCCCAGAAGTGCTTGTTTCACCCATTTTTAAAGATAGCTATGTGCTACATGAGGGGCTGAGGTCTTAAGTAATGTACTGGAATACAAATTTCATGTGGTGAGAGTGCTTTTTCGTATATTAGCTACTATTTGGATTAAATCGTATTCATCCTCTTACATAATACTCATTTCACAAATAGTGTAAGTAGGTAAGCAGGTTCTTCACCTGTTTCTGTTTTTCCAAGAGGCTGGCTAAACCTTCAGAGTTAAATTCATAGGGTTATGTAGTTTGTAAAAGACTTGGTGAATTGTTTCAAAATCTGTTTGCCTGTACAACAGAGAAGAAGTTTCACTGGGGCAGTATAACAGAATTCAGCAAATTATATCAAGTTAGTGCTTGATAATGTCCCCTTGTGGCAGCAGCGGTCTTCTGAGTGGTGGTAGGTGTGCTTGTGATATATTAGGCCAGTCTTTATTCTTGATAGATTGTCAAGAGGAAAAACACAGTGATTCTTTCTCCTTTTGGATTTATTGATTTAATTGTACGAGCCACATGGATATTATTAGAAGTTCCTTTGATTTATTTTCCAGTTTCTTTGTGGCTTCAGTGCTCTGGGTCTTATTATGGACAGTCAGCAAGGAAAGGTAAAATTGCGTTGTAGGGCCCAAAGAGGGAAAGTCATGATATCGCACATAAAGAAAGAGCTAGATGGAGACTGTAAAGGAATATATGTTGAAGCACAATCCTGCATCTTTATAGCGATCTACTGTAGTGACATACCATTCTGAACAGACATGTTTAGGAAAGCAGAATTTACAGGAAAGTGGGAATTTGTTGATTTGTTTCAATCCACGTAAGACCAAACTCCTACATACACTGTTAATTCCCACAGTAGAAATCCAAGGAAAATGTATCAGCTTAAACATTTTAGGCAAACAGAGCAATATCTCATTTTCCATTGTTCCACCAGAATACTTCATGTAAGGAGGCTATGAAGTACGCTCCTGCCTGTGGTTGGTGGTGCTTAGAAAGCCAAACAGTGGTAGTCCGGCTCTTTGTTTATTTGCTGTTGTTAATGCTCTCTATTTACAGAAAGAGGCTGTGAAGTCTTCCTTACTCTCCCATCCGACATCCACCAAGGGGTACTGTTGGCTTCCGTGGCAAAGGAAGGGAAAGTGACTTACCAAATTTGAAAGCAGTGGCTGATACCAACCTAATGGCAATTGCTGTGTTCCAGCAAGCTAGAAACTGAAACTTTGCTATGCTAGATGATACAGGAGGCTTAACTTTAGGACCAGGAAATAGATCTGAGTGTGACTTACTCCAAACTAACAGGGCTTAACAACACTTCACTGATAGTGAAGCCAAGCATTTTCCACTAGAGTGTCTGACTGGCAGCAGATATTCTCCTTTTGATTGTTCTAGCATCCTTCTCATCTTTTTCACCCTTTTTGTTCTCAACACAGATAATTTGTTGCACCACATTTATCTATCACAACTTTATTTGCAGTTCAGATAGAAACATAGCAATTGAAATCACAGAAGGAAGAATAGTTTAGAAAAATAATTCTGCTTCCCCAAATTGACAGAAAAAATAGCTGACGTTAAATCTATGCCATCTTAATTACAACAGTTAAAACCTTCTATGCAAAATAATGCAAGGCATATGGGGTAAAATACGAAGTCCCTAAAATAATGACTTCTTAAAAGCATAATTATTTTTTTCCTAATTCTTGGAAAGTATTTCTTGCTCATCTAAATATATTTTAGTTAACTTTTCCAGTTTACAGTTCTCTGCACAACATTTTAATAGTTTGATACTTTTTTCAGCACACACCTGGTGTTACTTGAAGAGTTGAAAGAGAATTGCTGTTTATATAGTGAGGTTACAACTTTGAGGTGCTTTGTTCTTCAATAGACTCATTGACAAAGATTCCCTAAGATTTAAACTGCATAGGTTTTTTTGCTTGCTGGTATTCTTGCAATGAGAGAAGTGTTCATAGGTAGTGACCTTGTGATCATCCCTGACAAACCTGCAGCACTGTGAATGCTCTAATGCTTAGTGGTAGAACGCTTACAGGCTGTTGAAGCGCAGTAGACTTTGTGTGGTACACCAGTAACAGCAGTTTTAACAGAAGTACTTAATATCTCTCATGCTTTTAAAATTTGTATTTTTACCTATGCCCATAACTTGAGCAGATTTAGTAGATATTATATACTGTTAGATATTAAACTCTACCAATATTCAGTGGCCTTCATCACTTAAAATGCTAATAATTTCATCATTTGGCTCAGCAGTGGTGGCAAATCTGTAGAACTTGTTTTAGCCAGCATTGCTTGCAATAATGGCATTTTAATAGCATTCTGAGAAACCAGTTACCGTCAAGATAAAAATTTGTATAGGTTGAATTTGTAAGAATAGTCATAAAGAGAATAAATAAAAGTTTCAGAGCTTTTAATGTAATACTCTTTGAAGATTAATCACTAGTTTTGTATGCTGCTTTATTCAAGTGCTTTATGGAACAGGTGACTCAGCTTTGTTGTTTCCCATCACAGTGCTATGAATGCAACAGGAAAATTGAATATTGCCTAAACTCACTGTTTCAAACAATAACTGAAAAGAAGAAAAATACATTTGTGTAATTTTGCAAAAAATATTTATAGTTAACGTTGACATTTAAAATCAACTAACTGCCCCTCACAGGGAAGACAGCGATAAGAAACCAGGAAGATGTGTTGCTAGAATTTTCCACCCCAAGAGAAAAAAATTATTGAAATGTCATGGAAATGGTTGTATAAAAATACAATAGTTTTATACTTCTAATGTGTTTCACTTTCTACGATTTCGAACATTCTTTTAATCCCTCTCATCAAAGTCTTTTTGGTGCCAAAGAATTAAGCAGTTTTTTAATATTAATGTGAAACTGCTTAGTGTTAATGTGAAGCTTTACTTACCTAGAATCCAAAGGCAGCATTTTATTATGAAAAAATTACACCATGTAAGGGCTAAACAGCTGTGTGGATTGTGTTTTCTGTGTCTGTCTGTGTCTGTCTGCTGTGTTAGAACATAAGATCAGCTTCCGTTTTAAGTTGTCTGTTAGTAAGCAACCTCAGTTTTCAACACTTTGGAAATGCAAAATTGATCTCGATGGTTGTTTAATAATACTATACTCTGCACTGAATGTTAATATTTCTTGGTTTATAAAAATTATTTCCACTAAAATGTGGAGATTGTCATGTAGGTCAAGATTAGCTTTGGGCTTTATATGATCTTGTAACGAGAACTGCTAGCTACCAGTAACTGCAATATTCTTCCAACATGCCAAATGTTTATCCTTGTACTAGTTTCCCAGAATCAGACTGGATAGTTAGCTGCTTTGTTTCTCAAAAAAAAAAAAAAAAAAAAATGGTTTTTGCACTTTTGAGTTTCTCACCCATTGCTTATATAGTTCAGCTGTCAATTTTTTATTGCTGGTAGGGTTCGGATACATAATTCCTTGCTTTAGTGAGGATTGTTTTCCAATTACTTAAGCAGTGGATTAGTACCCGTTACTTGCAATTCTAAGTCCCATTTAACTCCCCTCTTGTTTGACTTCATGTTCTTCAGTATATGCTGGGCATAGCACCATGTATCTCCCAGGTCAGTTAATTAATGTGCAGCGTAGTATATGAAAAGCAGTTTTTAAGGGAGAAAAAGAGTTGAATAAGCCATCAGGATTTGTTTTCATCATCTTACATGGCTTCTGAAACAGTTAGTGAATCAGTACTTGAGTAATTTCCTTTGTGTGAACTCTTAGGCTTTATTTAATTACTTTTATTTAGAAAGTACATTGAAGTGCTTTCTTGAAACTTTTTCATTTTGCTTCAGTTTTATTAGCCGCCTTTCTTTTTCAGCAGTAATTGTGTGTGTTGTGATTTATTATTTGATATTCTTTATTTTTTTCCACTCCTTCTGACAGTCATACCCGTCCAATTACATGGACCAAATGAAGCCAAACAAATACAGTGTCATTTATTCTACACCAAGTATGTTGCACAATAAATTCTACTCAAATCCCGAAGGACTATCAAATGGAATCCAGATGGAGCCAGTAGACCTTACAGTGAACAAACGGAGCTCACCGCCTTCAGCTGGAAGTTCTCCTTCCCCCCTGAAATTTCAGACTGTGCATAGGAGAACTTCACCTGGATTGACTCTGTCCTCACCCAGCTCACCTCTCAGTAAATTCACACCGTCACCCCCAGGAGTACAGCCTATTTCCATGCCAATAACAATCCCACCTGTAATGGCTGCTGCTCTTTCACGCCATGGACTGAGAAGCCCCGGAATACTCCCAGTTATACAGCCTGTTGTGGTCCAGCCAGTTCCTTTTATGTATGCTCCCCATCTGCAGCAGCCCATCATGGTGTCCACAGTTCTTGCAGATGAGATGGAAACTCCAAGTAGCATGCAAGGTTGGTGTTGTCAGAGTTTCTTTTTTATGCCCTCACATCCTGGGAAAGTAACTGTAGATCCAGGCTCCTCTTTGTGTGTTTTGCGTGTTCTAGGAAATGGAACAGAATTCCTATTCTTCTGAAATATGTGGGCTTAGAATTTACTGCGTAAATACTTCACCAAACTTACCAAGATCGTATTCTGTTCTGATTTACATTCACAAAAAGCTGTTCAACTACTGAGAATTGGACTTATAAAAATGTTGGACTGATGAAAATGGATAGAATTGGTTTGAATCATAGTTCATGAAGAGAAAGACTAAAACTGGAAGATTTGGTATTTTAGCGTAAATTGTTGCACTAAATACAGAGCTGGGGGATTTCTTTTGTTTCAGCTATAGATTTTTACGTATATTTTTTATTTCCATAACTCTCCATATTTTTGATGTGTTGCCTTCCCTCTCCTACCCTGCCCTATACAGTGCCTGTCATTGAGTCTTACGAGAAGTCTACACTGAAGAAAACAATCAAAGTAGAGCCGGAAAGTGAACCGTCGAAGACTGACTTCTATCCTGAACAAATGTCACCTCCAATGATGACCTCATTGTCTCCCCAGCAAGTAATGCTGCAAGAGTAAGTAGCTAACAGTGGACCCACGATGAGCAGAAGAATGAAATGCTGTTCGTTGCCGCAGTTAGTAATTTTGAGGGGTGAGCGGGAGAGCCACTGTGCTTGAGAATATGTGCTAAAATACAGAAAAACACCCTTCCCCCTCACTGCCACTGTGAGATGCGATTTCCACTTTTTTTCCCCCCACTTTAGCAATGCAGGACTTGATATGTATTTATACATCACAACCACATAGATCTGCTATTTATATAATGGATTTCTAAAGTACTACTAGTCCAAATCCCACAACTGTCTGAAAGTAGGACTGCCAGTGAGCTAGTGATACCTCTTTATGTAAAACCTGCAGCAAACTGGAAAAATACTGTAAAGACATTTCATCCTGATCTCTGTATTTATATTACCTAAAATGCCTTTCTTTAAAAATATTCTTGTGACTTTTCTTTACTTGGAGGACCTTTTTGTCTTTTAAGAAATGTTAGCTATTCAGTGGAGAGAAACCCCTCAGGCCTGCAAGTTCTGTATATATCCAGAGAAATTCCATGGTTACCTGAGGCCATTGTTGCACGAGTGGTTTTTTTGGCAGCTCAAGCAGTTCCTGAAGCTCGCTCTCCTCCCCAGCCACTTGTTTCCGCCCCAGTGCCAGCTCATTGTGCTGGTACAACTGTTAATGGGCCACAGATCTGATTGGGTTTAAAACAGTTGCGTTTGCAGAAGGCAGAGCAAGGGCTAGAAAGAAGAAGTGAGGTCTGAGGCAGAAACTTTTTAATTGGAATTATTAAAAAAATTCTCAGGAACTACCTGAGGAGCTGTGGGCACCCTTCCATTTCCCGTTTTCCTAGGAAAAATTCTGTCAGCTTACCACAACCACGGAACGGCCCACAGCCCGGCTTGCCCTCCAGCAGGCCGTGCTCTGGGCAGGCGTGCGGGCTGCCAGCGTGGCTCTGGAGGGAGCTGAAGCTGGGAACTGAGCTGGGCTCACGGTTCACGGCCTCAGAATCCTTTTCTGCCCTTTCTTCCTGCACGCTGTCACCCTCCAAGCGGTTGTATGAGACCTCACCTCCCTCAGTGGGGAAAAAGGGCTCCAAGCCAGACTCCCCAAACCAGCATTTATGTGCAGGGTGATTCAGAAAGAGAGAGAAAGCATGGGGCGGGCATTCTTCTGCATTTCCTTCAGAAGGCAGCCTCTTCCCACTGCTCACATCCGTTCCCAGGTTAGATCCAGGGCTCACTCCGGTCTGCACAGCCTTCTTGTGGGCACCGCTCTTCATTTTCAAGTCTCTGACCAGCTTAGATGCGGGTTCCAGAATGTGGGCTCTTTGCAGTTAACTATGACTGACATTTAATTCAGTACTTGAGCCATTTCTGCCTTTCTGGACTCATGACAGAGTTAAGTAGTTGCCAGCTGACTTTCATAGACAGTATAGTGTTTATTTAAAAATAACCTTATCTGTTTTATTATAATAAACAAAATAGGAAGCATCCACATTTGCTAGGTGGTTACTTATCTCCATAATGGACCTACCACACATGGGTGTCTGATCTGTGTGTGCGTGGAACTAACTTCTGCTAGGTCAGGGCTGTCAGACGGTGGAGTTTACTCCTGTTCTTTGTTAGGTCTCTAGCAAGAGCAAACCAGCAAGTGCTGATACCACGCCCTTCCTCCAGGGCTGAGACTTCTGCAGACTTGTCACCTGCATAAGTGATTTGCATTCATTATTTCCCAATGAGACCAGTTTGCACAGGAAACCCGTCCGCTGAGCAAAGAATATAAAATTTGGTATAATGTGTAGGTAGCGTTGTTACTCAAACATTTGAATAGTCCACGTTTCCAAAGCATCTCCTCTGCTTGCACATGCAGAGCAGTAGGTTTATGGAGACCCTGTCCTCACATTGCAATGGCTAAAATTGCTTCCTAGCTATCCTGTAGGGCTTCAGTTCCTGCTCGTTCCTAAAGCCAGCCCTTTTGAGTTCACATTCTGCTGTATCTGCAACAAGAAGTTCGTAAATGGGAGTTTTTACCTTTTATCATTTAAAAAAATACATCGACAAATCACACAAGTCAGAAGATGAGAGACCTAGACCTCTGTGAAATTGCCCGTTGTCTCACAGCTTCATCAGCCTTGCTCTCTGCATTACGAGCAACAGCTATGCGATGATTTGTCACTTTTTGTAGATTCCAGCTGCCCAAACTGTGCTATTCAGACACATAAGGTACGTTAATAGGGCATAGAAAACCTTCAGCCCTACTTTTAGGTGAATGGTTTTGCTTTAGCATTAGTCTTTGGCGTACGCATTACATACAGAATGCTGGTGGCATTTTCATGGGGATTGCTGGACTTTCTGGCATGTCTGATAATTGACATAACTATGCAGTTATTTCTAAAACCAAACTTGAGGTAATAATCTCTGAGCCTAAGAAGCCTCATTAATGTCATATTCTTATGAGTGCAAGTATCAAAGTCTAGCTCATGCTGCCAGCGTAGCGTGGTCTGTTGGTAAAGAAGGAGAAAAAGCGTTCGATACTGGGACAATGATATTGTAACATGATTTTTGGAAGATGCTCTTATCTATCAAAGAATGGCGCTTGCATGGCTAGACTTATGTGAATTTGTATCTGGTTATGTAAGAGGGAGTGAAAGAATTAGGGCTGTGCTTTCATTATTGGCACTAACTTAATATTTACCTCTGATTTTTGACACCACCGTAACCATTTCTTAAAACCTGCCACACCCTATCTGATTTTTGATAACATTCTGTAGTCTTGCCGACCTCCTTTCCTCTAAAAGGAAAATGAGAGATTAATTCTCAGCACTTTATTTACATGATCGTAGGTTGAAACCCATCACAAACAGTGCACAGCCAATATCCTTTTCCTCCCTTTTTCCTGATGTTGCCATGTCCAGGAGTAGCCTCCACATATGGAGATGTAAACCAAGTTTGCTTGCTATCCTAAGCCAGAGCTTCTCCAAAAAGAGTAGTATGCAACAGCGTTAAAACCGAGCATTGCTTTAGAGAAGTATTTCTTTCAAAGCTAAGAGCCTGCCTTTCTTATTGAAGAGTATGTACATCTGTGTCTGACATCACCATCTGGGATTTCATGCCATTACAGGATTTTCAGCTAGATTTAATGTGTACTTGAAGAGTACATCAGTCAACAGTCACAGAAATACCCAAGAAAGAGAATCTGGCTCCCAATGTCAAACTTGTAACTCTAATTAAACAGAATGAAACTTTTCCCACATTGGTAATTTCCATCCTGCTGCTGTGGAAAGTAATAGCAAAATTTTTTCTTGTTAAACTGCGCACAAGATTTTCCTTGCAGTGCCTGATAAGTCTTTTTTTTTTCCTTGGTTTTAACCAAAGGACCTTTAGCACATGCCCTTTATTTTGCTGAGAGAAGTAGACATTCAGCATTTCTGAAAATTAGGCCCTAAAGGAACTTGGTTTAAGTAGCTAACTTAGTGTTATAAAATGTAGTTTGATCAGTAAAGAAATGTGAAATACAGTAACTGAGGAAAGATGAGAGTGTTAGAAAGCTGACTTCTGTCACGTGGAGGAGCTGGTTTTGCAACAAGAAATGTTAGTATCTGCACATGGTGTATACAGTTTCTGTTAAAAGCTAAAAAATACATTAAAAGCACCAATACAGATCTGCTAATGGGTTGAAAAATGCAATTTTGTGAGGTTGCAAGATTTGTAATGCCACCTACATTTTTGAAGAACATATTTATTTCCTTTTGTAATATTGATATGGGAGAAAGAATCAAGGTTGTCCCCAGTTCTACAGCAGGGCTGTTGTTCAAACCTGAATATCCACAGTCAATGACACCTTTCAAGAAGCTTGATGTGTTTTCGCACGTGTGAATGTTTATGGTTTTGTTTGTTACCAAAGTCCATATGTAGTTGATGCCTGTCTTACCTGCAGTGTACCTGTGGGCTTCAAAGGCAAAAACCGCTGTTTATGAAGGTGGAGGGCCAACTTCAGACATCCTGTGGGTGTGCCACACGGGCTAAACTCTACTTTTAGGAATTGACGTCAGTGGTATGGGGAGGCCGCACCCTCCTGCCAGCACCAAACAGGAAATTCTTAATTGCTATAAAGGAGTGGCTGGAACAATAAAGATCGAGTTCTGCTTCAAAACCCTAAAGATACAATTTCTTTAATAATATGGAATAATTGTTTCCAAGTACCAGCGAATTAGTTGAATTTGAAGGAAGAGGCAAATAGTGAACAAATGCAAGAAAAGTTCACGATGAGCTCAGAGTTTGAGAAATCTGGGTTCGACTGAAAAACAGGAATTTGAAGGGTTTTTTTTCCCTTGTAAGCTTAAAAAAAAGCTAGGGAGTAGTAAAAATGGCTACATCATGCCACAAAGTGAGTAAACATTTAAAAACATTACTGCTAGAGTACATGGAATTTGCTAAACCCTCTTGAATTTTTTGACATGCATGTAATGTTGTTCTTTCTGCCAAGAGGCAGAGTGGTAGTGAATAAAGGGCTCTGTCATGAATCATATTAGCTGAGGTTTGCTGTGCTAAATGTTTTTCATTTTTAACATTCAATTTGACTTTGCAGGAATCACCCTTCAGTTATAGTTCAGCCAGGAAAGAGACCTTTACCTGTGGAATCTCCGGACACGCAAAGAAAGCGCAGAATACATCGGTGTGATTATGAAGGCTGCAACAAAGTCTACACTAAAAGCTCCCATCTGAAAGCTCACAGAAGAACCCATACAGGTTTGAGCACCACTACACTTTTCTTTCAGCGAGTCTGTGGTGAAATAGTCGTCTTAAGCTTTTAGTTTGTGCTGATGGCCAGATGACCACAGGTGTAAGTAACAAAATGGCAGAAGTTAGATCTGGCATTGTTCTGAATATAATTATAAGCTGAGCAAAAGACAGAGGATTTAGCAGGAAAAACCCACAAGAAGAGGCTGTAAGCCAAAGCAGTATCACAGTGCATGATGGTGTGCTTTACGTTCACTGGCTCTTTGCTCATTTTCTGTACAGATTTTCTGCTTGCAGATTGCTCATTCTGCACACCCTGTAAACACCGAATCGGTTCAAATTGCACTACCTCACTCCTTAGATCACTGTCAGATTTGCCTGAGACTTCCATGGGAGTAGCCCATTTGCAAAAGTCTCGACTGCGTGCCAAACACAAAGACATCTGCTTCGTGTGGACGTGCTAACCGCTGCTGTGATAGCGCCCTTCTCTGAGTGAGTGTTCCAGTAAAGACGTCCCCATCTCTTTTCTCTGCAGAAATGTCATGCTGGATGAATAGATGTACACCCAAGATTTTTACAAAGATGTGGGACACTTTTAGGTAGAATGGAGCCCAATTCTTGTCTGTCTTAGATCTCTACAGAAGCCAGCCCTTTACCTGCTGGGAAGCACAGTGGTGTTAAGGAGAAGGAGGATTAAGTATTCGAAAGTAATGATGGAGAGAGATTTTAAGTTGAGCTACCTGTGCCGGGTATTTATACTGCAGAAACTTTAAGAGGTCATAACAAGATTTCTGCTTGCTGTGCTGAACAGTAACACCAGTCCTTTCCCCTAACTAATCTAGAATATGAGGTCCTGGTTTTGAAAAAACTTGAACAAATGCTTAAACCTTCACACTTCTGGGCTTGATGAGACAAAATAAGTGCTAATATGGCAGAGGGAGGAACAGAGAGACAATAAAAAAATAAGTTGTGGCAGGAAACAATTTTTTGATCTGTTAAGTTCAGCTACAGAGTTTCTAACACCAGGTACTCGGCATCCCAGTGTCATTTGGAGGCTTTTTGAGTAAGCATTGAAGTGGTTGCTGAAATTTGACAAGGCAAGAGGATTATTCTGTTAGATATTTCACTGATCTGTTTGTGTCTTAAATCCCCACTTCTGTGTTTCTTTTTCCAGGTGAAAAACCATACAAATGCACTTGGGAGGGATGCACGTGGAAGTTTGCTCGTTCTGATGAACTGACGCGGCATTTCCGCAAGCACACAGGAATCAAGCCCTTTCAGTGCCCAGACTGTGACCGCAGCTTTTCACGTTCGGACCATCTCGCTCTACACAGAAAGCGCCACATGCTAGTCTGAATGTCTTCTGTCCCTGACTCCTGTCACACTTCTCTTTTTCCACATATACATTTTAATTTGGATTCAGCTGGTCTGAATCTCTGAGTTTATACCATTAAAAGCTGGTCAGTAACAGATGTTATCTAACCCTTCTATGTCCTTGCCACGGGTCAGACCTAAAGAATGTGAACGCTTTTTTTTTTGTTCTCCTGGGGATGCTAAGCAAGCCCTCCCTGCAGACAGTATGTTTAATCTATTCCATTGTGAGTAAGGGAATTTGTAAACTAACAGCTTTTGTTGGTTTCTTCATATAATCAACCCAGCATATACTGATAAAATAGTAAATGTTACCGAATATCCAAAATGCTAGTCCTTGCCAGAGACTTCTATTTATGTGCCCTGTAAGGGATACACTCTCGTTTTACGCTCAGCAATGCAATGAATGGACTCTCCCAGCCATGTTGTTTTGTGCAATACGGTTAATATAACAGTTTTAGAAAGCCACCCGATTCAGAAGTCCCCTCTGCCCAAACAGTGAATAACACTGTAGAAATAAATCTAAGCAATACAATTACTTTGCAGAAAGATTGAGTCAGAAGAAAAATTGGCAGGAATTGGTCTATACATAATATTGTTCATCTAAACCAGTGTCATCTGTCCTCTGTATTATAGTGTAGTATCTGTCCTTGGGTTTATTGCAGAACGCCCTGGTGGATTTGTTAAATGAAGACCTTGTGTGACACCGTATGTCAGGTTTCTGTGCAAGCGTATGGATGGAACGCACATGGTACTCTCCGGTGACATGGCATTACATGATGTTCACAGAAAGCTACCACACCTCATTTCAGGGATACAGAGTATCCTCCTGTAATCCCTTCCCTACATTTCCTCTAAATAGTTTTTCTCTTTGCTGTACCTCAGAAAATGGCAGTTGTTACGTTAAAAATGCTCCGAGCTGTACTGTTGCAAGTGAGTGCCACTTTAATACACTACGGTATTTAAAATTATTAATCCACAACATTTTTGTGAGAAGATGGCATCAGATACAAAGTACTTCTGATGATAGATCGAGTCATGTATCTGTTTTGGATAAAAACGTACACCAAATCATCCAGTTGATAGCTCTGGTTTGTGACTCTGGTAGCCTCTCGGTGTTGGGTAGGCTGAGCTTTCCTGGGGATGTGTCTAGTGCATTAAAAAAATGGCATCAGACAGTCTTCACTCCCCTGTCAGTTAGCAGATGCAACTGCAAAGACAAACTGAATTCAGGCAGTCTGCAGCTGACCCGAGAAACGTTCCTGTCTCTGGAAGCCCGCTGAAAGGGAGGTCTCCGTCCTCGTTAGCCGGCAGGTCTTGTGGCACTGCAATGAAACAGGATGTATCCCTCTAGGCTCTCGTGCACCAGCGCATTTTTCTCCTTTCCCCTGCGTAAGGTGGACACCGTTCTCTGCAAATTAAACATACTGAAGGCAGGTTTGCGTTTCTCTTGGGAAAACCCCCTGGGAAACAGAGGGGTGAGAGGAGGAGGTTTCACAGAGCTCTCCAGGAGGAGCCAGGTGGAGCGTCCACCTGTGGGTGGGTACAGTGGAGCAGGTGGGCTGCGCTTCTGCATCTCCTCAAGTCCATCGGCAATCTGAAACAGCCCTGCAGATGCCAGAGTTTGAGGGCAAAGAGCCTTCTCTGGGCAGCAGAGTTTACCGGCCGCTCTGCTGACGTCCACATAGCCGTAGAGTTAAAGGAGGAGAGGATCCGTACTTGGAGAGAAAAGTTCCCGTGGCGGTTGCTGTGAAAGACAAAGTGTCGTTGCAGTTGTGCAGCAGATCTCAACGCGTGGGAACTTGGAAAAGTCTGCCGGCAGTTTTATGTAAGGAACAGAGCCCAGAGCCCCCTGAGAAGGGGGCTTTGTGCAGCCGGGGTGCGAGCATTGCTGCAGAGCTGCCATGAGGAGGAAGATGGGTGTGCTCTGCTGCACCGCCGGCCGGCCTCGCCGCCTCGCCGGGGCTGAGGGGAGTTACGCCGGGCCCGTCGTGTGGCTGACCCTCCGCTGCTCGCCCATGGAGCTGGAAGACCTGGGAGGTGACTTGGCGGGGGGGGGAGGGGTTTGGTAAGGCAGGGTTGTTGCTGAGGAACTTGCAGGGAGGAGAAAGATAATAACGAGCAGCTGTTCTAGAGTGGGATTTTGGGTGGATATTATTATTGCCCATGGTAGCAGAACTGGCCTCCTTCGTTAGGCTCCAGGTCTTAATGGCAGTTCATAAACGCAGACCCATCACTCGCTGAGAGGCTCTGTGGGGCCCCGATAGCGTCAGGTGCAAGTCTACAGACACTGAGCATCCTGGGATGAAAACAATTCTCTCTTACATTCTAGGGAAAACAGCAGATGAGATCCTATAAAAATAAGCAGCTTAATGGCAATTGGTCCCGTTCTTAGCTTAACAAATGCAAACGCATAAAATTTGGGGTGTTTAATGAACATTTCTTTCCAGTGCTTTGTTTCTCTTTTCAGGCTTTCACAAGATGTTTTCTTTAATATTTTCTTTTTTTAAATGAGAAACCTAAAATGAAGTGCCCTAAAAGCAGAAAGTTTTTGTAACTAGGAGTTACTTTGGAGAATTAATCAAGGTTATTTGCCATGTTCATTCATTGGCCTATGTTCCTTTTTCCGGAAAATTTTTATGCTAATGGTGGGGACAAATACAGCAGGGATTCCATAGAGCTTTAAAGTATCTTTATCCATGTGCCTTTTGATTTAGGACAACAGAAATTTAAATACGCAAGATAAATATTTGATGTTGTTTCATGTAACGCCTTGCTTACAGGATTTTTCACTTGTGTCTGTGGTGTCTTTGTGGGGTGTCAAAAAAAGTCACAAACAAACACGCTTTCCTCTTTCAGATGGCAATGTGAATTTATATCTTGACTGGCTCCTTGATTCATTTTAGCAAACTTTGATTGGAGGGTGTATCTTGTAATTTTTAAATATACCCAGCTGAATACTTTTCAAAGCCAGGCCTCCCACCTTTGCCCTAAAGAGAAGCCAGTTTAGATGCGAGGATAGAAAACCCTAATCCTGCAGAACGCGTAGATTTAAAACCCCACCTTTCTCCCTAGCAGTACTGAGCCGTACAGTGTGTAACAGGTAATGCTGTTCTACTGAAATGTGGCTGTTTAAACCATTTGGTAGTAATAAATTACTCATTTCTAAGACAACCGCAAGAAGCCAAGCAGGTATTGCCATGTGTGGTGGTATTTAAGTACACACCTCTATTCTGCAGTGATTATTCTAACGCCACATCTTGTTCAAATATGTTGTCTCTGTCAAGGTTAGCAACGTGTAGATGAATACAAATCCTTTCTAGAGAAAATACAAAGCATTTTACGTATCCTAAGAGGGCTACACCTGTTTTCATTTTATTTTGCAGACATTAGCACCTTTTTTTAATGTACTTTAAATATTAGAGGGTCAAAATAATCTTTCTGCTTAGCATCTCTCACCTGCAAATATAGCAGGGATGTTATATTTGCTTTAATACTTGTATAAACTGCAGAAATTTTTTAATAAAATGTAATATATTTTATAAGCTAATAAGACTGAATGGGTAATTAAAGGTTTCTAGCGTGCATTACTATAACTTGCAAATATGGAGACATTTTGGTAATCTTTTCTTACTAAAGATGTGAATGTTCAATGTACTTTCACTGTTTCTACTTTGGTAGTCCGATGGGAATTCAGTAATGACGTTTTGTCATGTCAAGCTGTGAACAGAACTTTGTACTGTACAGTCCTCATACGATATTTAGTCTACAATGCCAGTGTATTATACTTGTTAATAAAACCCTCAGAATACGTTTGCGGTCACGTTGTCACACGCTGCACGACAAAGAGCAGCGGCAGCGGTACCGGGGTCAGGGCTTTGCCCCGGTGTCCCCTTGGGAGCCCCCGGGCTTTCGGATGGCCCCTTCTGCAGCGCCTGTGCCCACCGCCCGCTCTGCCTGCCCCGACGACGCCGAGGGCAGGGGCAGGCGGGGAAGGGCAGGGGCAGGCAGGGCAGGGACAGGCAGGGAAGGGCAGGGGCAGGCAGAGGCAGGGGCGGGCAGGGCAGGGACAGGTGGGATAGGGCAGGGACAGGTGGGGTAGGGGCAGGCAGGGCAGGGCAGGGACAGGCGGGGCAGGGCAGGGGCAGGCAGGGCAGGGACACGCAGGATAGGGCAGGGGTGGGCAGGGCAGGGACAGGTGTGGTAGGGGCAGGCAGGGCAGGCA
>Ga0065711_1031900_pt1 | contig 28466 bp, 17 predicted proteins | sample Hoacrofraction12_FD_59098 | JGI IMG/M metagenome (GOLD analysis project Ga0065711, IMG submission 59098) | Hoatzin crop microbial communities from Cojedes, Venezuela - Epithelial fraction 12 v2 (version 2) | ecosystem: Host-associated > Birds > Digestive system > Esophagus > Crop | place... | reverse complement strand
GCCTGCTGTAGGTGACCCTGCTTCGGCAGGGGGATTGGACTAGATGACCCACAGAGGTCCCTTCCAACCCCTACTATTCTGTGATTCTGTGATTCTGTGATTCTGTGATTCTGTGAAAAAAAGAATAAGTAAATCTGTTGAAAAAGAATAAGCAAATCTTCATATCTTTATATATATATTCAGAGAGAGAAGGTGTAAATTTTATCATTATTTTGGCACAGAAGGTGAAGGTTGGCTTAGAAATGATTTTGTCATTTCAGACTATATTGTCAAACTCTCAAAAACTTGCATATCAAAACTAAAAAAAAGAATAAAAATATATTTGTCATGAGAGAGGGAAAGTAGCTCAAAATCTGTCATCATTTAAATGAGAACCTAAGCAAAATCTAGCAAAATCTTCCTTGTTTCTGTGTATGTAAACCCCATTTTATGTTCTCATACTGACATGAAAAAAAGCTTGCAGACTCACTTGTCCTGTTTTAACAGAACATTTACGATATATTACACAAAGATTACTGTAGTGTTGTGCCAAATACTTTCCTGAACTGTGGTTATGTGAAATACAGACTTGTAATGGCAGTTTGAAAATTTCTTCTCCCTTTAGCAACACTTTTTCTCCTTGGTAAATCTGCAATAGAATAGGCTTAAAAGAATCAAGGTTCAGATTGCTCTGTATGTATGACACTAAACACTTCTTTTCTCTGTATGAACTTTTGTCCATGTGAAAGTCAGGGCAAAGTGTGCCTTTCATGATCAAAATTTCAGACATGCTGTGACAAACCATCTTTTATGCAGATGAATCTGCAGTGTCTGATATGTCTTCTTATGTAAGATGCTAAAATTGAGAAAATAAGACTGTGAATGTATATTTAGGCTCAGGCAGTGATTTATGGTGAGGATGAAAGGGACCAAAGGTGATTGAAGAGAGTTTTGCCTTCTGAGAGATGAGGCTGCATAGTTCCCCTATGCACCTATCTTTGAAGTTCAATTAAAATAGCAAGAATAATTTCTCCTGTCATTTTAATTTTCTGTCATTGAAGTTGTGGAAAATGATAGAGCAGCAGATTTATATTTTGATACATCTAGCTGAATGTCACTGTTTAAAAATCAGGTTTCTAAATCAAAGCCATCTCCTCATCTCTCAACTCACACTGAAAAAAAAGGCAGGTACCTCCAGAAGACATTTATCCTTCCCAAGATGCAAGTTTAAGGAGGTGCTATCCCTATTGACTACAGAGTCTAAGGAGTTTGTCTTCAACATCTAAACTTCCTTATGATTAACCCTGTCATTAATTTATTATTCTAAACTAAATCTAAATTTGGGGGAATTCTGGTATTTGAATGAATTGTGGAGAGGAAGTTGATAACAATAATCAGCTTTCCCTTCCACAGAAGTCTAAATAAGAATAAACAAATATAGACAAGAGATATCTAGTAGGATGTACCATTAATTAGTTCTGTAACTCCCTTGACTCCCCTCACCCCATTTTTATTCTTTTTCTACCTAGCACTTGGCAAATACAGATATTCTGTGTCCATCTTCATCATTAAAAGCGATCTCTGTAGTCATCTCTGATCACCTAAATTGGTTGAATATGATATTACACATTTTCCCTCCATTTATCCCAAATACATCTATGGTGCACAGAACAGTCTCACTAAAATATTCAAAAAGTCTTTCTGGAGAGATCTCTGATCACCTATACTGTCCTTCAGGTCACTGAAAAGGGCAGCTTCTGACACAAGTAAAACTTTCTTCTCTAATTCATCTTCTCTAATCTTATTGCCTCATTGACCTCTTCCTACTGCCTTATTATCCTTTTGCCACAACATCCTGGAAAGTCACTTAACAGAAATAAAGCCAGTTGAAACTGGATTGGAACAAGTCTGTGATTTCTATTTTTCATATTTGAGCCTGTATTGGTGCTATTTTCCCACAAATCACTTACTTCAGAGCAAGAGTTTTTACATAGGGCATCAATACCCACAGTCAACATTAATTTGTTTTGTTTTGTTTTTTGAAAGAAATTAATCAAATCTCTGAAAGAGATGCACACAGAGAGTGACCAATAAAAGGAACAAGGTTCATATTTTTTCTGGGAAATATTTCACACCTCAAAATCTCAATAGACAAAAGGCTTTCTCTGTTTTCTATTTCTGTTTTACACAACAGTTTTGTTTCATCTGAAAATAAAGGCTGAAAACTATTTTCCTTCAAATATTCTTTGCTTAATCGTACTAAGAATTCATGGTGTACAGGCTAAACTTCTGCACGAGTATATTCAAAATTTTGTGGGCAATGAGCCTGCTAGCCCTAAGAATCATAACATAAAACTGTCAGCTTGTTCATATACCTGAGCCATAAAGCCAGCCACTCTCACTGCCCACTAAAGTGTAAATAGTGTTTGCTGTGAGAAAAGTTCCTCACTTCTGCTCCTCTCCCTCATTATATGATTGCATACACATCACATCAGAGGAGACAGGGATATATTAACGAAGGGCTTTAATCTTCTTTACTCATCTCATAATACATAGTCTGCTTACAGCAGTTCATATCTTCAGGGCAAGGAGAGGGAAGGGAAAAGAGAGAGCAGTTCCCTTAGTTCATGCCTGTTTCCATCACAGAGCATCCCTGTATCCCAGAGGGAACCCATGTGTCAGGATTTGAACCGGTAGCGTTTACCATCTCAGAGGAGCATGACTGCCTGCACACAGTATCCCTACCTACACCAAGTAAGGGAGGGAATAAATCGTAATGACACCTAAGCCCTTCATGTATAACAGCTAGCTTTCAGCTAGGCAGATGTGAGAAGACTCTGAACACATACCAGGGACCCTCCGCAGCTGCAACTCCCCTGCAGAGTGGGGGAAAAAAGAGGCAGACTTACTCTGAGCTTTAGTTTGTCCCATGACCTGCTGATGGCACCGTGCAGGGCAAACTGGACATCTGGTTGCACGAGGAGCAACATATTTCAGAACCTGCATGTATTCAGCCTCATCTGTGGAGCTGGGGAGCATCTTTATTGAGACAGTCCTACAGCAGTAAACACAACAGTGTCTATTTAAAGCACTGTGAGACAGGAGGAGGTAGTAGTTAAGATTGTATTAGATGTCTGATTTTCTTACAGTAGAGAACACAAATATAAAACCACCCTACAGATAAAATAGTGACAGTTTTCTGGGAGGAATAAATATGTGGGAGAAAGGTGAAAGACAAAATGAAGATAATGAAAAAAACTCAAAAGGACAGAAAAGGTCAGAGCCTGTAAACATTGGGAGGCATTTTTTATAAAGCTCATCCATCATTATTTTACAACAGCTTTGGAAGTAGCTCACATACCAGCAAGAGGATGAAAGGCATTATGAATACAAAGAGCTGGTACTGCAAGTAACGGGTGTGATGTTAAACAGTTACAGAACAAAAAAAGAAAAAAGAGAGAGAGAAGAGTTTGCTTAAAAAAAGGTTGGAAAGTTTTATGTGGTATTTTGATTTATTGGTATATTTAATTTTAAAATGATATTGAATACCCTTTTGGTTTACCTTCAGCTGTAGTTGTGTAACTCCAATACTGAAATGTAATTAATAAATGGCTAGTATTTGCAATAATACTGAATTATTTATTGCAAAAAATTGATGTTATTTTGTTTTCCTGAAGTACAGCTGTCTACTGGAGGATGGTTCTCAAAATAGTGTTAAAAGAGCCCAGCAGAAACATATTTCTTGCTACAACAGCATTCTGACAGAAAATTACGTCTGTATGAGCTTCATGGATTAAATTGGAGGGAAACTTAACAGTGGCATAGGTCCTCATCAGCCTTTCCAAGTCTTTGGGTTTTCTCATGGTATGAGGGACCACACACCACAGTCCTGTTTATGCTTGTATGATCAAAGTCCCTCGCTTTACAGTACACCCAATCCCAGTTACTAATTCCAAACAACTCTTAAAGAAGTAGATGTTATTATCTCCACCTCTGAGATTAAGCACAAAGGTGAAGTCTAAGATCAAATAAAGCTATTAAGGTATGGGGATCTGGGGACAGTACCCATGTTTTTGGGTTCTGTCTAATACTGTTCCATATTTTGAATCTGTAAGTTTTCCTTTTTGAGTCAAGTTCCCAGAGTCCGCTTTGGATTCCTTAAGTGTTGTTACATGCAACTGCCCATTCTAACCTTCTAAATACTACAAACATACCCTAATATAGCTGAATGCAAGACTTCGTTTATTTAAGCAATACACCTACATAAGCAGCATTGGAGTTGTTCAGTTCTGGAAGACAGGATTTCTCATTACATAGTGTTAGAGATAATTATAGCTGCACCAAGTCCAGGTCATTAGATACCTAGGAGAAAAATGGTGGTAAAATGCGTTAAAGAAATGCCTGTGTTCTATCAATGAATACTGTACAGATCTCTCAGGGTCTCATTAATTTAATCTCTCTGAGTATCAAAACAGATGAAGACCTGAGGAAATGAAATTAGTTCTAACAAAAGAAGTCTTTATTTCTGATCATATGCTTATGATGACACTATGTTAATCATTACTCATCTCTCTGTCTTAGACTGAAAGACTATGGAAATTCTGAGGCTTATTACTTACTATTTTAGAACTATAAATGTGACAGATTCAGAAGGAACAATACTTCATGTTATACTCCGAAATGCTTTAAAGACCAGTTGGGAGACAGATTTTATTCACTTCAGTGTGCTCATGGGGAACACTCACAAAATATTACAAGTACCAAGTACCAGAAGCCACTAATGCAAAAATCTATGGAGATTTGTTATTCCCAAACATCCCTCAAGAGAATATTTGCAGAGTTGCATCATGTAGTCTCATAATTGTCATTTGCACTGTCATATAATATCTCTCCTTAGTTGACTCATTGATCTGGATTCTTTGTATTCCATACTGAATAAATTTAGTTTTCTCCTGGGAATTCTTTCAGCAGACTGATTTGCTCTTTCTGAGACAAAACCTAGATTCAGGAGACAGTCTGCTCATCTTGCATCAGCGTGGAGGGCACGTTTGTTTCCCTGTGCTCTATACTGATCATCATCACTAACACAACTGGTCCTGCACCACCAACACTCCTATGTTGTCCCTTGCCAACCCCTAGGGCAGCATGATGCTGTCTATACACCACCATCATCATACAACAATAAGACAACTCTAATTTTCTCAGGCTCTTTGCTCTAAAAAATCACCAAAAAAAATTAACTTTGTATTCCCATCACAGAGAAACAAAACGGGGGTCAGAAGACATAGGGCTAATGGCAAAGCAGTATGGATGTGTCTAGTCTGCTCTGAAGGGGACTTGTCTGCAGCAGTAGAGCAAGCTGTTGTTCTGCATTAACATTTAGAACCCTGAGATTGCTCTCTGGTATGGGTGCTTTCAGAAAAGTGGAAGTAATATGAGTATCCATAATCAGAAATTGTAGAAACAAACTCTGAAAGAGTGTATATTCTTCTAAAAATGCAGCCATCTCGCTGAACACTTTTCTGAAAGGAAAAATAGGAGGAGAAATCCTCCTAAAACAAACCATGGCACTATGTTCCTTCCTCTTGTACATACATGATGGAGAAGGCATGCTGATCCTACAGATTGTGGCCACTAAATATAGGAAAGTAAAGCTGTTTTTTTGTTGTTGGTGGTTTTTGTTTCCTTGGGGTTTTTTTTATTTTGTCTTGCTTGTTTCTTCCAACACCCGAGTTCTATGATTTAGTAGAGAGACGATGATCTGGGCCATAAGGAATTAAAAGAAAAAAAAAAACAAAAAAAACAAACCCATCACCGCAACCCAAAATTAACATTGCCATACTAAGGAAGTCAGGTTCACTGGGAGCTGCTCAGGCAGAGCTTTCTGTGATTTTAAACACTTGACCATAAAGTATATGGATCTTGAAGATGCAGAAGAACATTTCCTACCTATTTTGGAAACAATAATTGTGTTATAAACTTCAATGGGAAAGAAAACTTCTGGGAAATTATCGTCCATGGTTTTATTCCCCTTCTTGTTTTATTTTAAATTCCACTGCTTTAATACCCCCAGGCACTCTTCTGGAACAGAAGGAATCTATACGAATTTACACACAGCAATCGGAAAAAATATCAGTTTATGTGTTTTCCTGATTCTGTTTTCTGGCTATCTGACATCCATTCAGCTAGTTACTCTAGTAGATGTTCATCAGGTAGCAACATTCAGGCATCTCATATTTAAATTTCCAAGTTTAGTTTCATTACACTTCGTCCTTCTATGTGAATAGATATAGTCAATCTCAAAAGGAAATTCAACTTATTCTAAGATAAACGTGTAGATTAGCTCAGAAATTTACATTTAGACAATTGAACTGAATGAAATTCCTGCCATTGTCCAGTGAGATTTACCTGCTCATTTAAATGCATTGCTGAATTAGCCTTGATAACATGGACCAATGAGAGACAACTATTTACTACCTTCTTGGGTAATTTTGTTTGACAACAGGCATCTGATCAAAAAAGAATGGGAGCACAATCCACGGTTATCAGTCCCTCCAAGTTGACAACAATAGTGCAGATGACACATCCTGTGATTTACAGCAGCAGTCGCTGAAGACTAATAGCAAAACTAATTAACCTTTCACAGTACAGAGTGTGACAGTTCTACAAGAAGAATAGCTTATGTTGCCATCCCCACAGCAAATTTAAACCTCTTGACTTCTCAAATACCTTTCAGCAATTTAGTTAATTAACAATCACCTTTTAATTTTTAATGTATTTTTAATAAATCTGGTCCCGTAAAAGATGTATATTGCAATGTAATAAACACTAATGTCTTTAATCATAGCTGTATATTTTTAAGAATTGATTAGCTACTGTTAATGTGTTCCTAAAGTGAACACGATGCTGCTATGCATGCCTGTGGTCCTCTTGCGGTACATCAGTAAGTCTGCATTTGAGATATACGTAACCAGTATCTATCCTATGTTTGTAGAAAGTCATTTCAATTTTTTCCAATTCTTACTTCCTAGACTGCACTAGAAAGTAACATTTATAGTGCTATACTACATGGTTCTTTGCCACTGCAATAATCCTGGTTTGCATGTGTTTCACCTGCAATATCTCTTCCTTGAGGCAAACAGCAATATTTAAATTGCAATTGATTTCCCAGTGTCTTAGAAAATCATATTAATACTCTTCTAGAAAGATATGCAACATCTCTTTCATTGTACTTACTTTTTTCAGTTGTGTTATAGCATTTGCTTATCGTCATCCAATGACTACCAAAATACCCACAATCAGTTCCATTTACACATCACTTATGATTAACATTTTCTAAACTTATAGAAGAATGCAAAAGATTGTGACTGGGCACTGTGTTTTGAGCTATTGCTACCAATGCAATCCTTGGGGTCGTCCAATCACACAACACCCTGAGCAACTTTATTTCTGTCCTATCAGCCAAAGAACATTCATGTCCAGCTTAGTCCACTGTGAATTCTCTCAACAGCTCATAGAAAGTTCATTATTAACACTTCCCATCACCAGTGTGTCTATTTTTCTAAATGTTTCCCTTTAAAGAATCAACTCCACAAACCAATGCACGTATGAGCTGCTCATATGCACTTGGCAAAGGAAAGATGTAGTGAACATATATGAGAAAGAGGGAAAAAAGCCAAACAATGGGAGTAATAGGAATCTCTTCTGAGCCTTCAAAATTCAGCTAGGTTTTGAAGTGGTGTTTTATCTTAGTGCAATGTTTCATAAGGCTGATGTTAAGGCGTTTTCACTGCATGCTGTGGGAGAAATGAGAATTAGTATGGAAGCACAAGAGAGTTATCATGCTTCATGTGCTCGCAGCTGGAGATTGTTGTTTTCCCCATGAGGTTTAAATTGTGAAGCAGGATTGTTTGTTGTAAAAAGTATCTAAGGATACAGAATAGTCCATGGAAAATTTCTAGATACTGAGAAATGGTGCTGGAAGTTTCAAACATATTCTAATTTACTGGAAGCATTTCTTCCTTTTTCTAGCTCGCAGTGTCAGAGGTAGCATTCAACCTAGCTGATCTCATTTTATGTGGAACACACATCTAAGTGAAAAAGAAGGTGCTAACTAAGGCAATCAAGAAAGAGGAGGTCCTAACAACTCTTGCAAATACACCTTAAAGGACAGAGAGCGGATAAAGTAAAGTGAATATGCCAAGCATATTTTCCAGAAAAGGCTGTGGTTGACTAAAGATTGCCTGAAACTAACATTAGGTCTGTGCTACAACTGTTCACGCTAGGCTGTTTTCGTGGCCAAGCACTGAAGTCAGTGCAAGAACCAATATTGATCAAAAAGCCAGATTTCTGCAACATCTTTCAGGTATGTTATGTCTTCATCAGCAATTTTGGTAGTTTATGCACAAAGCAGAGGAGGCATTGTATTTTTTTCCAGTATCTGTTTCCAGTCATTCAAAATCCACCATTTAGCCAAGCTAGACCCACTGGACACTCGACATTTGCCAGAAAAAAGTCATTACAATAATAGTTTAAAGCTTGTTGACACAGAGTGGAACAGATTCATGAATAACACCAGGGACATTGTTGGCCTTTCCTTCTTTGATCCCAACAACCGATGATCTTTTCTGATGCCATCACAAGATGAGGGCTCCATTCTGCACAAACATACAGCAGAAAGCAAGATGCTACTATTGCATCTTCAAAGCTACTATTGCATCTTCAAAGACGTCCCTTCCAACCCCTACTATTCTGTGATTCTGTGATTCTGTGATTGTTGGCCTTTCCTTCTTTGATCCCAACAACAGATGATCTTTGCTGCTGCCATCACAAGATGAGGGTTCCATTTGCACAAACATACAGCAGAGAGCAAGATGCTACTATTGCATCTTCAAAGCTATGTGAAGGGTTTTCTGATGATTAAATATGGTGAAAGAATCACTTGCCTCCTAAAAGGTCCTCTCCCACTTTACAAACTATGGGTGAAATGCTGACCCAGATGAATTTGCAAATTTGTTACTGACTGTGACTAAGTCAGATTCCCGCTTCAGTTTGTGAGGAAACTTAAGGGGACAGGTTGTGGCTTTGATTATCTGTTATTAATTTTTTATTCATTATCCACAAAAATATTTTAAGAAGGAAAAACAGTAGAATGGACGTCTGTGACACAACAGTTGGCATTTTTAGTGAGGATTATTAAAATCTGGTTATACATTTGTGATACAAGTAAATAATCTCTAAATGCCACTTGGTAACATTTTACTTTTTAACAGAGGAGATTCTCCAGATGTATCATAATTGTTTACTTTCTGCAGAATTGCTTTGCTCCTTACAACATCTTGGCACCAGGTTCTAGAATTTCCTGGTAATGTGTTAAAACTCCAGCTTAGGTAATAAAGACTCCCAGGGACTTAATGGTTTAGTTTTTGTTTTACTAATGTCTAAAGAGAAAAGGAAAGTGAAATTGTATTTTACAATAACAGATTAATATTTTAGAGTAGCAGGACAACAGATGTATAAACACAACATGACGCTATTATGGACAGCGTTGAGCTTCAGGCATGGGCTCTGCTTACACCACCACACTCATTTAGAAGATGTAGCCGTGTTCTACTCTGCCTGGCTTCAGTGAAGCCTTGTGGGAGGACAGGCAAGGGAAAGGTGAAAGAGCTTTGCCTGTATTTCATTCTGTGCCTTCTTTCCATCTCTGGACTGATTTAGAGAGAAATCATCCATACGATATAGGAGTAATGGGCCTGTATTTCTGTCCCTATACTTTTAAAGGTCAAGGTGAGAACTTCCCTTTAAATTGTATGAGTGATATTGCTCCATATACATATACATAGAAGGTAAAATGAAAGAACTTCACCAAAGTCTTAATTCATTGCCTTTCAGAATCTTATGTTTCCACACTCTATTGAAGGTTCTCCTTTTTTTTCTTTCCCTTTTCTTTTTTTTTAAATGAGTTAACTACAGAATCTTGTAGTTAAGATTTCTGAATAGGTGAATTGTCGTGACCATTATGTGACTTGTAATGACTTCTAATGAAATATGTAATGTTGGGAACAAAACTCCTCTGAAGAAAATGCATTCTGAATCATATGATCTAGTTACACAAGTGTACTGAACAGACCTACCATTTGTTCATTCAAACAATACAATATCTTTAAACCCCTGACTAAAAACTATAAGCTGTCCTGGGAAAAAAAAAGACAAAAAAAAAAAAACACAGAAAATTCTGCTTCTTTCCAAGTTAGAGAGGTACATTCAGTTTTCTTTTACATTAATGAGGGTTGCTTTTTCTGCTTTTCCAGGTAAAACACAGGTTATGGGTGAAATCAAGATTGCATTAAAGAAGGAAATGAAGACAGATGGAGAACAGTTGATAGTAGAAATCCTTCAGTGCAGAAATATCACTTACAAATTTAAATCTCCAGATCATCTACCAGGTATCACACAGAAACCAGCTTCATGATACTTTGAAAACATTAGGTCGGATGTATCTGAAGTCATTTAACATCACCACTAAAATGGGAAAGAAAATTTCTTCTTCATCAGAATGACATTCTATAGGATACTTTTTGAAGTGCTTTTTTTCTCCTATGAGAAAAGTGAAAGTAAAAACACTTTTTAGAAGCAAATTAACTCTCAGACTTTAATCGTTTTATTTTTAATTTACATTTGATAGTTAATATTGAATTCTTTTTTAGCTTTAATCAAAATTATAACTCCCTAGATTATTAAAGAACAATGATCTCTAGTGAAAAATTTTATTTTGGTGAAAAAGCTTTCTAAAAATTAAAAGATCATGTTAGCAATAATATTTTCATACATACTTAAAGACATCAAGGTATTTGTTCCTTTAATGTCAGCTTTGTAAACACAAAGTAATTCCTTTGGATTTAGTGGGGTGGTTCCCTTTCTGCACTATGTGAATGAGAAGAGAATATGGCTCTGTAAAGTACTATGATCTGTTTCTTCACAACACTTCCCCTCTGTTGAAATCATTAGCAACAACAATTATTTAAAACCTTCTGTATTTAACTCGTTAACTGTTCTTCTTCAGACCTGTATGTGAAGCTGTACGTTGTCAATATCTCTACCCAAAAGAGAGTAATTAAGAAGAAAACCAGGGTGTGCAGGCATGACCGAGAGCCTTCGTTCAATGAAACATTTAGATTTAGCTTGAGTCCTGCTGGGCATTCTCTTCAGGTAATTCTGCATTTTATTAAAACCTAATTTTGGATGTTGTCCATGCTCTGTTATGGGCATTTGAGATCAATCTACTACCACAGTTGTTTGCTGAAAAGATAAAATTACAAAGGAAATAACACAACTACATAATAATGGAAATATTGGGCTGGAGGAGATTTTAGAAGACAGTTTAATCCATTGCCCCACACTAAGGAAGGGTATTTATAGACCAGGCCTGAATGTTTTAGACTTGATCTGTTCTTAAAATCCTCTAGAGAGGATGCCTTCCAAAAGCACTTCTCTATGTATTTAGAAAGTTTAGTGTAATATCTAACTTGAATATGCCATAATTTTAAATTAAGTTAACTTATTCTTAAGTATCCTTACAAAGCACAGAGGAAAACTGATCTGCTTTCTTTTTGTAAAAAGCATTTGCATAGTGAAATATTATCATATCTCTCTTGTCTACTTTTCCAGGCTAAGTAAACCAAGTTTCTTTGATATGTCCTCTTAGTTAACTGCCTAACCATTTTGTGATACTCTCCAGTTCTTCAACTTCTTTAAAAGTTGTGGTGCCTAGAATTAGACACAGTAGTCATAATCTCAGACATTGCAGAATCACCAATTGTGCCAAATCAAATATTCTCAGTGTATATTTATAAAGGAGATGACCGTATTTTCAGTCTCTGGCACACCAAATGACATGTGGAACTCATTCAGATATGATCCCCCTTCTGTATTTTAGTTGCTTAGACAGATTTGATCATTTGGTCAGATATGCTTTTTGACAGAGGTAGGATTCACTTTACCTACCTTCGTTTACTTTCACATGAGTAGATAACTAACACGAGCAAGACACTCAGGTTTCCTCTAGTCAGTGGAAAGGGATGAAGAGTTCCAGGGCTACATGTGTGCTAATCTCCAAAGTAAATGGGAAGAAATGTTGGGCATACCAACATCGACTTAATGTACCTTTAAATCTGGAAGACCAAAATAAAAAAGCCAGCTGCATTTTGATGATTAGACTGGATTATCCAAGTGTTTATGTTAGGTTATCAGTTGTATCATTAAAATCAAAGCCAAAATGGATATTGCTTATTAAACAAGGCCAACAAAAATAGATACTGCTTTCCCTGTGTTAAGGCATCCTAACATCCTTATTATACAACAGACTCTGTAAAAGACTATTTAAGACGTTATATTACCTGAGAAAATGCAGAGTGGTCAATAAAGTCTTTGTGAAGTTTAAGAGCTAAAATTGCTGTAAAAAACTTTGCTTCCAGTGGCCTTTTGAACAGGAAATCCTAAGAGGTAAGTAGACCAGTAAAGAAGAAGCCACAGAGTTCTATGGAAAATAAGCCTTCAAGTTCTTAAGGAGGGAGATAGTGAGGGAGGTAGCCACGGGAACGGTCAGCCTGGCAACTTCTCAGAAACTCTGTGATACACACTGGTGCTGCACACAAGAACTAAGACAACAAAGACTGTAAAAGTAGCAAGAAACAAGTTTAAAACAAACAAAAGGAGTTTCTTCATACAACTTGGAGTTTGAGCTGTAAAATTTATGGTCATAATGTACTGAGGATGCTAAATGTCTTCATGGAAAAAGTAATTGGAGAAAACGATAGGACAAATTCATGGGCATAATACCTTGTAGTCTGTTAAACACAAATATATGATTAATGAGTCAGGAAGACATTAGTGCACAGACCATAGTAGGTATTTTGGGAAAGTGTCACTACATGATTGTCCTGTTCTTCTGTTCTGCCTTATGCACCTCCCTATGGACTTTTGGAAGCAGAATATTTACCTGGAGAGATCTTTTATCTGATTCAGTACATCTGTTTTTATAAGTTTTTCATACTTATCAGTCAATCTGTTACTATGGCAAAGCATAAAGCTGATTGATTTGAATGCTGAATTTGAGTGGCAAATATTTTAGAGGCAAAGAGATGGATGTTGGAAGAAGAAATGTGTGGGAAAGGGAAAGGAAACAAAACCAGAATGTAAAGAACAAAAATGGAATTGGGAGATTAAGAGAGGAAATAAGAGCAGAGAGAGAAAGTTGAGATAAACATGGTAATCTTAGAAGGTACATTGTAAAGAGACATGAGAGCCAATTGGAGGCAGAAAATAGGATAAGGGTTTGCAATCTAAAAATCAACAGCAAGAGCTGTGAATATTAGGCATAATAAAGGGACCATGGAGTACTAAGAACAAAGAAAAAAAAGGAGACAGAATAAAAGAAAAGCTAGAACTATCTGGTCAAAAGTATTGGGAATAAGAAAAAAAATCCCAGAGGATTAGAAACTAAGGCTAGCTGAATCAGGATAACAAGTCTGGAATTTAAATCCTGAAGCAGGGAAGAAACAAAGCTGAGAGACAGACAAGCTAGAGAAGACAGACAGCAGGGATCCAGCTGGGAGAAGTGGAGAGAAGGATCAAGGACAGAAGCAATGAAAAATTTGTTAGAATTTTTTTCTGTCCCAAAACTGTTGATTTGTCAGAATGAAAACATTCTGCAGAAAACATTTTGACAGGTTTCAGACAGGCACTTGCCTCAGCCCCTGGCAGCTTTCTCGCTCACTTCTCTGAATTCCCTGTTCCCTGGCAACCCACCTGGGGCCCTTCTGGAAACCACTAAGATCCTGGCTCCTTCGTCTTGTTCCCTAGCTGGCTCCTGGCTGACTGGCTTGCTGCAATTAGAAATACATAATGTCCTATGTGAGGGTAATCAGAAAAACCCAGATAAATGTTTTTCATAGATGTTCTGGTCTGGCTTGCCAGCATCTGGGCTGTCCATTTCTTGAGGAAACACTAAACGAAGCAACCTAGAAGCCACCAGCAGCAGAGGCAGGTGCTTTCTGATGAGTGAAGTAAGGTGAAATTCTCTAATAGCTGAGTGACTGAAGACTGTTTGGTCTTCCCTCCTCAAATCTGTTGATGAGTGGGCATGTAGGTGTCTAAGTTGTCCAGGTACAGATCTTACTTGCAAATTGGTAGCAATATTGGCCAGAGAACTGGGAAGTTCATCCAGGGAAATGATTCTTCCCCCCCCCTTTTTTTTTCTTAATTTCCTTTCTACTGTAATATTTGCATTTTTTACTTTGTTTCCCGGAGTAGAATGAAAAAATTTCAATAATATTAAAGTTCTTAATTACTAGAAACTCTAGTTCTTCTACAGTTCTGCACATGTCTACTGCCGCATGGCCTCTTTCAGGAGTGTAAAATCCTTGAGTCCTGCCATTCTTCTGTTAGCTTAGATCTGTGACATTGAGCAACAAATTGCCCTGTTTTCTCTCCTGCTGGTTCACGCAGAGGGTGACAGCCTCCTACTGTTCTCAGTTACCTCCCTTGTTCATTGCCGGAGGTCTGCTCAGTGGCTGTGAATATTATAAACCTGCTGCTAATCCTATCATGAAACTGCAATTTGTCATGAGTTCTTTTTCTTTTTGGAAAACCTAGGAAGTCAATTTAAAAAAAAGAAGCATTGAGCTTGTTAATTCAGTTACTCAATAATAAAAAATTCTAGAATTTATCTGACTGTGTAACTATAACTCATCCCTTGAAGTATATATGTATTATCACATCTATTTCTCCCAGAAACGCATAGAATGAACCTATAGATCCACAGAATGAATTATGTCCTTCAGAGAAGGCTGTTGCTTGCATGGTATGAACCTGCTTAGCTGGAACACATGTGCCTGTATGATATACCTGGGTGAGTCTTGACCACCCAGGCTGCACAGCGCACAGAAGTGCTGGGGCTATTCCTTGCCCTTCCCACTCTCTATGGCTGGAGAAGCAAAAGCCAGAAGACCAGACGCAATACTGTGGCTCTCAGTAGAAGAACAACAGAAGTGAGATTTCAGATCAACTCTGTATTTTAGATTAGACCACCACTTGCTGAGGTCAGAAACCAGAACTCTGGACTTCCTCACACAGTAGTCTGCTTGGAGTTAGACACTACATGCAGAGCACCCTCTGACTCTCATGCACCCAGAAAGGGCTGGTAGTTTGTCTGAATAAAGCTTTACCCTGTAACTTAAAACGCGACCTTGTGTTTGTCTTTGGTAACCAGCAGGTGAACAAATTGCACACTGAAGTTCAAGATTGTCATCTAGTTGCTACATCCCAAGATAATAAAATGGAAGAGAAGGAAGTTTCACTTTTCATGGAAAAGTCACCTATTGGAAAGATGACTGTATATAAAGGGTTATGGTCAGAGTTTCTTTCCTCCTCTGTGGATACCAAAACAGAGCTCAACATTCCTGAGTCCTTCAAGTTTGCCAGCAAATGCAGTATGTTAATATGCACAATGATAATGATGTTCATAATGATAATGATGTTTTATTATTATTTTCTCAGATTCTACTTGTCTCCAATGGAGGGAAGTTTATGAAAAAGACACTGATTGGTGAAGCTTATATCTGGCTTGACAAAGTGGATCTAAGGAAAAGAATAGTAAACTGGCACAAACTGTTGGTCAGCTCCACACAAACACACTGAGCAGAGCTGTCTGCTTAGGGCACAAAACCTGCAGAGTTTGCTATAAACAGCGTCACTCCAAGACTATCGTTTGATATCATTGTGTTTAGCTAGTCTTTCAGAATACAAAGTAGAGAAGAGCAGTCTCTGGGCTACGTAGCACACTTAAATGAGGGCTAGTACATTTGTTTTGCTGCAACAGACAGCAAAGTAAAAGAAAACCTGGGCCCAGAAGTTAAAGTGAGGATGTTTGAAAAGAAGACTCATAGGAGGGCTCCGTGTTGTTGGACTCTTTTTGAAGAGAGTAACTGGGAAGGAAACAATGAAGGCTGGAAGGCAGGTGTTAACGCAGAGTTCGGCTGCAGCTGGAGGTAGTGTAATGGAAGGAGCAGTCTGGTTTTCTGTGCAATCAGAAGGAGATCATTTTATGCAAAAGCACCTAGGGTGACTGACTTTTCCGAATCTCACTCATAAGAAGTGCAAAACTTGTTCCTCTGCACCTTAGGATCTCTGATAATCTGCTGTAGTGAGATTATGCCACTCGACACAAACTGCAAGGCATTTGCAAGAGTGGTAAGGTTATTTTACAGTACATTTTCCTTCTTTCTTTTTCCTTCAGAAACTATGCTATGGAAAATCAGATCTGATTGTTTCATTTGTTTGTGTGTGTTAACAATGGATATAAACCACTGTCCTAGAATGTAATGGATAAAACTATGTTAATGCTCTATAATTTGGGATGTAGCTTTCAAAAGAAAGGACAGGATGTAAACTGCGGTACATCAGGAAGAAAAAATGCTGTTTCCATGTCAGTAACACTGTACTTCACCCTACCCTTTGAATAAGCAGTTTTTAAAAAGTATGGAATTGGAGAGACTTAAGAACTGGGACTAAAGCAATTACTTCAATTAGTCCTTCCATTTTTCAGCAACCAGTCTCATTCAGAAACTGTACAGAGACAATGAATTCTAGGCTATTTTGTGGGCACTTCAGAGCAGTAGACACACCATGCTAACACCAACCTGCTCAGTGCAGAGCTCTCTGTCAACACCAGGAACACACTTGAAATCTAAGGGGAAGGGAAAGCAGGGCAGTTACTGCCTGGATGTCGTTGCATTAGAGGGAATTAAGATTATCCTCTTGCTATCTCAGGTGAATGTCTGAGTATAATTCACTCAACACTGTGGCTTCTGTTAGGAAAGAAATAAGTAGGAAGGCAACTTGCAACATTTAAGACTGTGTCAGCACTTTCATGCTGAAAGTCCTACTTTCAGGGGCTTGAAACTGAGCTGTTAGCTCACTTTGGGAAGAAACTACCATCTGGGCTGGTTTCGGCTGATTGTTGTATTTTCCCTTGTACCTTTTTTGTTAAAGGGAGAGTTCTTTCTCCCATTCCTAGAAGTATAGCAGTTTGTTTAAAAAACAAGAATCAATACGGTATGAACTCCCCTGTTACTCAGAAGTCATTTAATATTTCACAGCTTTGTTAAAAAGTAGTTTCCCTTGAAATATTACCTCATGACTTTTGCATATTTAAAAAGAAAATGACCAAACTTCTGTACTTCAGACATTCATTTTTTTTTCCCAATAAGGACTTTTCACAAAGTCTTTAATGCACATCTTATATTTTCTGAATATATTTAGTACACTTCCACAGATTGTGCAAGATCAACTGAAAATATTCTTCTGGAAAGTACTATATGCCTAAAAAAAGAAAAATAAGGCTCAGCTTGCTCAGAAGCTGGACTGACCATGGAACAGCTACACCGTCTAATGAGGTGATGCTTTCCACATGGTGTTTTTGATTTAACCTTGTCAACTTAAAACAACAGTGCAGAAAAGGAATATGAGAAGAAACATACTGAAGATATTAATGATATACACACCAAGGAAACTCGTGTTAAGTTGTCGATAATCTGCTGGTAGCCTGTTTATCTTGCAAGCAGAGCAATCTTACCAAAATCTTGTTAGCTAACTTAAAAATACAACATCACTGACAGTGGAAGTAGGATGTGTGCTTTGATGTTGATATTTATGCTTTCATCAGTATATGTATACCCTACCTCTCATATATTTTAAAAACAGTCCTCTGGAGTTATTGTAAACATCCTATATGTTTTGATGTTGTGAACGTTTTTATAAGAAGATAAATACTTCAAAGAAAAAATCCCCATTCAAACCAAAAAATCCTGTGTGGGTATGTTTGACATATGTGTTCCTCTTTTGGTGGGTTGTTTTGCATTCCTGATGGTTGTAGTGTGCTCTTCCTTTGAAAAAAAGACCAAAAAAAAGAAAAAAAAGTCCTGTTTCAATTACCGTGTGAAGTACAAGCCATGAGGTGTGCAATTCTGTGCAAACTGCTGGTAATTTTGTTCTTGATAAGATTTATTATAAAGACAGGAAGTCATGCCAGCAGTTGCTATGGAGATTTACAGCAGGAATGAGTACTATCTGGCCGCCTTACTGGGAAGCCTGTAATCATCACTTTTAATTGAGAAAGCGGACAGGCGTACTTTGCTTTCACACACATACAAATGTGGCCAATATTTTTATAAAATAATTGTGCTGGGTGTTATAGCTGCGGCTGCATGGAACATCTACCTTTGTGGGCTAATCAGCTGTCAGCAACTGGTTTAATTCAAGCATCTTTGATTCTCTGAACAACACACAAAATGTTTCTGCATGTCAAAATGGCAGTTTCGGACTCCCATCATGAAACGCAAAGAGTGGAATTTGTCAGGAACAAGGCACTGCGTTGGCCAGCTGCAGGGACAGGGCTACTTTGGTGTCACCCAGGGTGGGCTAGTGACAGACCTGGGCCTACACGCTCTCTCTTTTCTGAGTCAGTATCATTCAGAGGTCAGACGATGCTTCCAAAGTGTGCCAAGTTCCTTTTTTTGACCAAATGTCTAGGTTGTACTGGAATCACTCTATGCAACACAGATTCATGTTTGAATGCATTTTTTTCTTTTCTTTCTTGTTTTATGAAGGAAGTCAGGAAAAACTCTCTTGTGACAAAGTTTTTTAAAAAATAATCAAACAAGGACTATTAGTATTTTTTTACTTTTTTGTATATATCTCAGTATATTTTTTTCACTTTTTTCTCATTAATTTTGGTTTCTTTTGTCTGGCCAAAAGTGCTTAGATGTGGCAATAGATTTTATCATTTCTGAATGACTGATTATTAATGAGTTCGCACATTTCTATGTTTGCTTTGAAGACACATATTGCAGGGAGGCAATAGCAGAGGCATTTTAATTTTTTTACTCATAAATCTGCTGAGTCAACAGAGATTGAAGCTGCTTCTTTGTTCAAGGCCTTGTATAGTGGAAACAAGTTGAAAAATGAGTAAAAGCACAGTGTATGTGTTTACAAATGACAGGAATTTCTAATGTTATCATTATTAATATGCATACAATGAGCAGCAAACAGCCACTTTTGTTTTTCCAGGTTAAAACTAGACATGAGAGTTTCTATGATGAATGTTGAGCTAGTTCTTTATCATTACTCTTTAAAGGGATAGTATCCAAGAGCAATGAGTGCTGCTTCTTTATTATTACTCATGTTTTTACATTACATGGATCCTGTGTGGAACAAAACAAAAACCCAATCCAAACCAGCAGAAGTCAATAACAACGAATCTGTTGGCTTAAACTGGCATTAAATCAAGACCTAGGAAATATTTGAGTTATTTTTCTGGAAGCTGGGTGTTCGCATGGTTAGGCTGTGGGATATGGTAGCTGGTAACCAGCTGATATTGATTCTTACTTTGAGGATGATGATGAAGAAAGAGAAGACATCTATTATATTCTAAGCTACTGTGTGCCCAATAGAGATTATTTAATTAGGATTTAGATTCACGGAGATATCATTAAGATGTTTATAGTATTTTTTTAAATTATGATTTGAATCATAACTGACACTATTTTTAAGTACTTTATTTTGATTGCTACAGGGTTGAATGTCCCAGATTCCATTGAGTATATATCTAGATTTGTACATACCTATGTGAATAACAGAGAAAAACTGCATTTGTGTGACTGTAACTTATCAAAGTAATGAAACAGAGAGGAAATGTAGTGTAAGTATCCACCTACTTTACATTTAAATCCTAGTCCTATATGCCTTGTGAATTTTCAGTACACGTGGCATGTAGGATCAGTTGCTCGTTATGAATGCATGTTGCCTTAAGAAGGAAAATAGAAGGAATAAGTGAAACCGGATACTCTCTCTTTAAATCATAAGAAGCATTTTAATGTTTTCTGTATTTTCTGTTTTATTATTTTGAAAAGAATAATAAGGAAATATATTGATGAGCTCAAAAGTTATAACATATATAGATATCCGTAACTCAAAATAGATGATTTGAACAAAAATCATTTTCTTAATTTGTTACCCTGTAAATAAGTATACATTTTTGTAAAACAAACTGAGTTTAAATTATTGACTCCATCTGACATCCAAGCATGTGAATGTGCCCTTATTTGGTTGTATCTTATAGATGTTCAGTGACGTGCTCAACAATGGCTGACTAGCGTGTGTGCTGTCATTCTACAGAGAACGTGTACAGCATACCCAATGTTTAAAAAAATCCAAAAACACCAAAAAACCACAAAAATCACAGAAAAAAAGATTACTCCTTGGAGAAATGTAATGTTTCCACAGTGAATGTTGCATGCGTAGGTGGTGGTTTGTTGGTATTCATTTTGGTTTAAATTTCTTTTAATTTTCATTTTGCTTTCAGATTCATCAGAAAAAAAAATTACAGACTTGTTCTAAAAGCTGTAAAAACCGAAAGAAAAGTGGTATGAGAATTGTATAAAAATGCCTGTAAATCTGTCTAAGTTTTCACTTTGTGTATAAACCCATGTCATGGTTTTGTGATTGTATACAGGATGTATCTTGAGAATTTATGCAAATTGTGCTGTATAAAGGCTGTTATCCCAGTCTGACAAATAAATATTTAAAATATATGGTTTGATTTCCTTTTCCTAATTAATATGAAAATCTACTTTGCTGGTTTAAAATTCCTATGTTGACCACAGTGGTTTTATCATAATACTGTACACACTGCCCATATTCATCTGTCCTATTTCAGCATTAGTTCACTTCCCAGGTCCCACATTCCATTTCGAAATAAGGAGTGGTCGGTTCACCAAAACTTCAAACAAGTCAGAAACAGTATCCACATGCAGTTTGTCGAAATCTTTACACAGATTAATCTCTGGCATCCTGTATAGACAACAAATAAATGTGCATACATCAGCACAGTTGAGGAATGTATAGAATTTTGTCTCCTTGTTGAGAAAAAATCACAAAGTGAAAATGCAGCCTAACTGTTTACTTTTTAAAGTATCCACTCTGTACCTTTTAAGTTCCTGAGAGAAACAGAGTAAGAAAGCATCTGATAAACCCTAAGGGGATTTTCTGGCTCTCTCATCCAGTAGAAAGAAGGTTTCCAGGAACAATGTAATTTAGCCCTTATTATAAACAAGAAATCAGTTTATTTCAGAAATCATTTCTACGTTACTTAATTGTACCAGGCTTGTGGAACTTCCATGAGGTTTTCCCATAGGACTTGCTTTTCTGAGCCACACCTAGACCTGTATTATATTTCTGTAGATCCCCTCTTCGATACAAGTAATATAAGATTCATGCTACCCAAATAAGATAAAATGAAGCCTGTGTCTGGCACCTGGGGCACATTTGCTGGAAAGTTTTCTCTCAGTTGATGTCCTTTTCTCAAAAAATAGCATAGTGAGAAACAGGCAACACCTTGGAGGATGCCTCAAGAATAGTGGTGCCCTTTTTAATATTAGCCTACATGCTTTAGCAGTGATGGAAGATAATTTCTATATAATCTCCACCAGAAGCCAACCTCCAGTCTTCTAAGTACCTGCCTTAATCGCAAAGGTGTAGGCTCAGGGTATTTTGAGTGCCTCTCTTTGAGGAAATAGTCAAGGCTACAACAACACTTCACCCCACAATCCGCCCCACTGCTCAGAATCCTCTTTATTTTGATGGGGAAGCTCATGGGAACATGCTGGCCCTCTGGAAATGGTTAAAAAGAGTTTCTAAACTGTTAAGAGCTTCACAGGACGGAAAGCTGACTGGAATTAGCTGCTGTGGAAACTATAGGTTTATCTGAGTTTTACTCCAGGAAACTAGCTTACAGAAAGAAAATCCCAATATCCCTTCACACACACACAGAGAATGAATAAATAATATGTCTCTTTTTAAATAATTAACAGTGTTTAACAAAAATGTGTGTTTACTCAGTTACAGCACCCAGCAAAGTGCAGAGTACACATTAAATATTCCCTCAGTGTGCTGTTGCTGGGTTTAACCTATCAGCTATGCTTAGTACACGATGTGAAACTGGGAATCAGGCAGTTCATGGAATGTTTTTAAACTATAGCCTGCAATTACAGCTCATATAGAGAGTAGTCACTGAAAAACACACAGATAGATTCAGCTTAAAGCATTCCGGCTCTGAGGATGGGTCCCTTAGCTCTCAGACACTGGAACCAGACTCTGTGTGGGCCCTAAGCCAGCGGAGTGAGAGCAGCCTTGGGCTGAGAAGCTGCTGCTCTTGGGGGGCTGCGCTGCCCCTTGTGCCATCCCTCACTGCAGCTGCATGTCACAGACCCCAATTCCATGCTGGTAGAACTCCTTGATTAGACTATTGTTGCATTTATTATTATTATTTTTAAATCAAAATAGGGTTGACTTACTCCTGCCTCTTCCAATAAAGTCAATTGAGGACACCTGCTTCTCTCTTCTCTTCTTTCTTCAACACACTCTTCCTCCAGGACTTTGTTCTCAGGCCCTCTCTTCTTACCAGTTTTACAGATTTGTCGACTCAACATGCTTTGGTTTTGCTTGTATTAGTAACTCAGACATGTCTGGATATAAGAACTTGTATGTTAAATTCTTGAAACTATCTCAAGAACATGGGTCTCCAGACCTTGTGAGATCTCCACAAGGGCTTTCATCCCAGGGAAGGGAAACTCTGGAGGTCTAGCAGAAGTTACTGCTCCTCAGCTATGTCAACTTGCAGAATAGTGTCCAGCTGACCAAAATTTTGTGATTTCTTTGATTTCCTACTTCCTTAGCGAGGCCAAACACTCAGGGACGCTAGTAAGAACATTGCAGCAAATATCTTCAACATCATTCTTTTCAGGTCTGTCTATGCATAGGAATTAGAAAACTGCTTCGTCCCTTCCCAAACTCTTGGAGGTGTGCGATGATGGCACAAGAGTCAACGGACACAAGTTGCAACATGAGGAATTCTGCTTATATTTTTGGAAAAAAAATCCCAGTGAAGGTAATCAAACACTGGAACAGGCTTCCCACAGAGTATGTGGCATCTCTGACCTTGGAAGTATTTAAAACATCTGGACAAGTCCCTGAGCAACCTGATACATCTGGACTTGCATTGAGCAGGGGTCAGGAATTTGACTAGGTGATCGGCCACATTCCCTTCTAAACTAAACTACTGCCTATGACTCCAGAGTTAATGTAACATCGAGAAAAGACATCCTTGTATTTTCAAATCAATTTTTAAATACTCAAAGAGAAGGACAATGCCTCTGGCTTCACGGATGTCAGACACCAATATACATTATAGTTTACTTGATTAATCATCAGGGTTTGTTGGTGCTTGTGAAATGAAGTGCTTCTGTACAAAGAAGAAAGTAAGCAGCATCCCTTGTTTGGCAGCAGTGCAATCCCACTGCTCTTGAGTGAAATTCACTGTTGGTCGATATAAACGTTTTACATCAAAGAGCTATAAAGCCTGTTTGCTAAATTGCCTATGCCACCTGGAGTACAGAAGTCTACTCCAGTTTAAAGTTTCTAATCCACCAATGGCCCTTCTGCTTTCTAGTCAAAAAGGTAAAGAATAGAAAGTAATGAGATGGAATTCAGTCAGGAGAAGGACTATTTACTGCCTGACTTGTGCAGGACAAAATTATATACACTCTCCCACTAGCTGTGATAATGGCCCAATATCTACATCTGTATTTGTAAAAAAAAAAGTGACAGAGTTCACTCTTTTCCTTGTAGGCCATCTGAAATGGATTGGTTCATGCCTAAGTGTCTCAAAACAACTAACTGCCAAAATCACCTATTGAGAGCAGTCTCTGGTATTAGATGTGTGTATATGTCACTTGATACGTCAGAGCTGTGTCAAGGGACGTGCTAATAACAAAATGGTATGGACAACGGCAAGTCAACACTCCGGTCCATATCCTGTGTGGAACAGATCCTCACTGAATATCACATCGTACTTGGAAAAAAATATATTACAATGGTCTTTAGAAGGCATTGTGACTAGGAGCCTTCCAAATGTTCCAGGTGCCATGTAAAAAAAACTTGAAGGGTATGTAATCTAAAACCACAGAAAAATTCAAAAGAACTACTATCTTTGTAAGTCTCCTCCTTCCCCTTTAGCCTGGCATGGATGCACAAGCAAGGAAAATAAAGGAAAATCATAAACTTCAGGGACTGAATCCTCATGGGTTGGATGGTGTAACCACTAGCTTACACTTTCCTGCTTCTATTGGGAACTTTGTCTCTTTGATGTCTGGCTGAGAAGTGACCCAGCTTCAACAGCATTTTTTGTGCAAAAATGTTTGAACAAGAAGGACACTAGAATAGTGATTATGTGGGTCCACTGTGAACAACAGTACAGCAAAATTTGGTCTTAAATGTTGCTACTCTGTCTCCCTGTTCATTTAGTCCATTGCTTTCTTGAGATCTGAAGTCAAAACAAAACCTCTCTTTAGACTAGTCTTCTCATCATGTTCTTGGTGGCAGGAACAGCTATGGTACACACAGACTCCTCCTACTCAGCAGGAAACAGGAGACTTTCAGAAATTAGGTTTCTTTTCAGTTATTTTAGTTGGTGAAATATTTGACCTTCATATACAAAAGCTGTAATTTTCATTTTTTTTCAAACTAATTCACTTTCCTGTGTGCCAGGATGGAGTCAGGCTGCAGTGCAGGACTTCAGTGGAGAAAAGGCAGGGAGATCCAAGGTGCTGCACTGCGCTACATCATCTCTCCTGCTTCAGGCGCCTCTGCGCCAAAAAGAAACAGCCAGTGGGACAATCAGCTACCAGTGGGATGCAAATGTCAAGTAGACAAAGAAGACCTGTAGCATTGTGGTGCAAGTGGAATGGAACTAGTCCAAGGCCTAAAATCCCTATAGTCTTCTTTTTATGAGAGAAGGTACAACGTTTAAGCACTGATACTACAGCACAGCTACTGGAAGGATGTTAAGTTCTCTAGATTTTTCTAAAAGCAGTATGTTTAAAGGCTTGTGATTCTACCTGCTCTTATTCATAGAAAGTCCTTGATTTATTTCTGATTAATAATTTGAAATATTATAATTCATCAAATTAATTTCTGAGTTTATTGTATGTGCATATGCTTAAGAATCAAAAACACTAGGGGTTTTGTTTAATAATTCAAATCACCAGTTCATCATAGGAACATCAAAAATTCGGTTAATTTTGGGATTTAAGGGATTCACAGAGGATTTTGGAAAACATTCCCTGTCCAGAAAATGACAGAGTACTATTGACGTACAAAGATTGAAAGTCCTTCTCAAAATATGAATTAAACACTGATTATTGTCTAAGAATAGCCAAAAGGAATGCAATAAATAAAAACCAGGACAGTATAAGATACCTTCCTGAAAGTGTATTTAAAAATCTTTAATGAAAAACAAATATTGTGAAGATAAAGGTGTTAAAGAATGGGGATTGGATGTGTATACCCAAACACTATTTCCATATCTAACTCAAAATTAATTTTCAATGACTGGCATTTCAAAATATAGAGGAATCAAAATCTGAAACTTTTAGACATTATGTTCATGAAATAGACTGTTTGAAAGCCAGTCCTGATAATACTAAGACATATCTACATCCTAGTGAGAATCCAAGAGAATTGCTGATTTTTCAACCAGTTACATTTCAAGACTTATCGAGAACAATAAAGATTAGTATAAAAATTTGCAAGATTTTCATCCATGCAATCTACAGAAAGTAGGGAAGTGCTACCCCGTTTCTTTCACATATGGAGGAGCTGAAGTACAAGAAAGCTACAGTCTCCTTCCAAAGGTCTTTAAGTTACCATGGCTTTCTCACCTTTCCTTGGTAAATGATAGGTCTTACTCAGTCCCTTCCTCTAACAGGAAATGAAATAAAAGAAAATCTAATTTCAACACTACGATCTGAAAATCGAGTTAGTAAAACCTGGAATAATTTTTTGTGTCTAGTGAGAGGAGGTCAGAAAGGAAACTCCAACTAAAGAGCAGTAAGCATTCGTGCTGACAGCAAATGCCTGGAGCTTGCATGTTGTCTTTGAAGCAGATTTGGGATGAAAGTATTTGGGTAACTGCTCAGAGCCACTTATAATCTCTGCTTTAACTGACAATGGTAATAACAGCCTCATTTTCATCAATGGCTTTGAGAATTCAGAGTTTTACCACCTGGGGACACTTCATTCTTGCTTCATCCTAGGCATTCAGAAGATGGAATAAAAAAAATAAAAATTTGCTACTTTAAAGCGAAGACTGAGTTTGCTAGGACTACATTCCATTTTCAATCTCATCTAGCATGACTTAAGGGCACAGTAGAATTTAGTATTATTTTTCTTCTTTTCGTTATTGTATAACAGACAGAGGGATGCAGACATGCATCTTTTCAACAGCTTTCCTACCAGAGTTCACCTGATGTCATCTTTGTTCAGTTAATATGGGTGGTTTCTGCACTGTTGCTCCACAGTGAGTTTTTTCTTTCTAGTTCTGGTGTATATCACATAGAAGGGAACTCCTCATCTAGCTCACTCCTTGTCTCCCTCTGGCGTATGAGGATGGTTCCTCACCTCTTTAGCTTAGATTAACTCTGTATTCAAGCACAGAAGAGCAACATGGCCTTATAGGCCTGCATTGTAGGCTTTTATATTTAGGTAAAATTAATCCCACTTTGGAAGTCTTAACTGACATCACATAATTGCAAGCCAAGGGAACACTGTAATTTTAGGAGCAACAATAACTCCTCGTATGCAGACAAGACTGATGTGGTTTAATGAAAATAAATCCTGTGCATAGTCTGAAACCCTTTGTTCGTCACAGACAAATTGGTACTATATGTTATGTGTGATGTTGAAGAATCCAGAGCTCCAGACTGTGTTTGTTTAACACCACTCACACAAAATGGATTCATCTGAGCTACTCAGGGCATAGGGGTAACATCTAAAGCTACCTGAAATGAATCTCTTTTTTGATGTTTTACTGAAGGACCAGGCTTTCTCTGATAAGCAACTGTATGTGATTTCAATTATTTTTACCATATTTCAAATCATATAGAGTGGTAAAGAGACATAAAACATGCACAGCACACACTCAAAAAGCTCAGAAACACAAAACCAAAGAAATAGTCAATTTCTTTAAACAATTTTACTTTTCAAATACAGTTTTTAAAAAAACAATTTTAATGATTGAATACCGACAATTCTGGAATCAGTATTCCCAAGAAAAAATACATTGCAGAATTACTAAGAATTTTTCTAAAGAGTAGGCAGTGCATACATGCCAAGTAAATGCGGCTAAGTCCCTGCAAGAGCAGCGTCTGCTGATGTGTACCACATTTACATACAGATTTACATGAGAATAGAAAAGCAAGTCTGTGCTTTCTTAATGATGTGCTAAAAAAAAAATAACCTGACTGCAGTAAAAGCTTGTTGAAATCAATAAAATGTCTTCAAAATTACAGAAGACAGTATTTTCTTGAGTAAAATCTTGTGTTTGGAGTAAGAGATCTTTTCTCATTCCTACCATAGTGCTTATTAAGATTATTAAGTTCAACATGATTTTACACACCATGTTGTTCTGATGCCATGAGGCTTCTCAAAAGTATCAGTCAAGGTGAAATTATGTTTATCATTATCATTAACCTTAGTTTCTACATCTTGGTATGATTAACACAAAAAGTAAATATTTGAGGGCATAATAAAATAACGTGCCTACATAGAAACTCCAAAGAGCAATATTAATCCTGATAATAAGCTCTCAAAGGCAAGATTTAATCACATAATTTCATCAGCTGAATAATGAAGTAATGTTAGTATATAGGTCAACAAAAAAGGCAAGAGAAACTGAAAAAATATTTGATTGTAGAGTTAATGCAGGAGCGATGCAACAATATTGTGATGTTTGACGCCTGTGGGAAAAAAGTCTCCTTGTGTCACTGAGCTACCTTGAAAAATTTTTACAGGCAAATTTTTTGCATGTTCCAAATAGAAGAAGTGAAAAGTCTCTGTAAAACATGTTCCATACGTATTTTTTTTAAATCAATTAGCATTTGGGAGAAGAGCGTCAAGAGGTGAAAGGTTTAAACAGATGCTTTTGGTTCTTTCTATTTAGTAGCACTGCTGGATGCTAATGCAGGAAGTGAAAATAATTCACCATTATTTTTTATTTTTTCTAAAGCTCTTAAAAACACTCCTGCTATAGCAACACCAAGTAACCACACCAAGCTGCAGTATTTCTGCCAGTTTGCTCTGATTCAATACAGTGCTATCAGTCATCTTACTATGTGGGGAGGCTGGAGCAGAAAACACGCACACACACCCACACCCACACACGAACCTGCTTAAAATTCTGATATACTTAGCCAGTTACATAGAAAAAGGTAACACGTTAGAGATGACTGCTGAGTTGCAGCAGCAAAATGTGGAAAATGGCAAACAAAAGAGAAGCGCTCTTTCTCTGCCGGGGAGGTGGAGGACCTACTGCA
>Ga0065711_1031899_pt1 | contig 28469 bp, 15 predicted proteins | sample Hoacrofraction12_FD_59098 | JGI IMG/M metagenome (GOLD analysis project Ga0065711, IMG submission 59098) | Hoatzin crop microbial communities from Cojedes, Venezuela - Epithelial fraction 12 v2 (version 2) | ecosystem: Host-associated > Birds > Digestive system > Esophagus > Crop | place... | reverse complement strand
CAGCCTATCCAGGTCACGCTGAATGGCAGCACAGCCTTCTGGTGTATCTACCACACCTCCCAGTTTGGTGTCGTCAGCAAACTTGCTGAGGGTGAGATGATACATTCTGGCTCGATTCACAAGGGCCCTCGGATGTTGAGCACTGCAGCATGTAGCTTCCAGGCAGTTTGCCTAGTGAAGCTCACAGCTGTGAACTATGCAGGAGCAGGTTCTTTGTAGAAAGCAAAGTAAGACTAAAGTGTCTGGGAAAGAGATTTGCAGAAATCAGCATGCCAAACAAGAAGCTAAAGATGCTGAGGAAGGAAATGCTGACAGGAAGGCTGTGGTTTAAGTCCTATTCCTTGCAGGATTCTTGATGTTAATCTCAATTTGGTGTTCTCCATTTCTCCTGGAATTAGGCATTGAGGCTTTCTTCCAAGCATTGAGGATACTGCAGTCCCTGCTATCCCAACAAACCAAGAAGTGGCAGAACTAATACTGCAGAATCTCCTTCTCCTCTGCTCCCTTTCTCCTCCCTCTGTCCCCCTGTTTCTGTTTAACCCAGTATCTCTGCAGTTAAATCATCTTCCATGACCAGCGTAAGCCAGGTTCAAGCCTCTCTGCGTAGGGTGACACCTGACCCCAGACTTCTTGCTTTATATGGGTCAGGCTAGCACATGATAGGAGCAGAGGATGTCTCACTTGTGAATCTTGGTGGGACTCTGAGCTACACACTAAGGCATCTGGCAGCCCCTAACTTGGTTAGCTGTGCACATCCCTCATGAAATTTCTGGTCATAACCAAACCTGCTATTCAGCCTGAGCAGGTAATGTGATTTAACCCACCCGTTTTTCACTGTGAGGTGAGTTAGTTCCAACTGTCTTTCATCTACCTAAAGATAAGAGTAGACGTGAGTGGTTACAGATATTTGGCTAATGTGATAATTTGGTGAAGTTTTAAAGTAATAAGTCCCCAGTCACTTGTTAGTGAAAGCAGTATTTTATCTTGTTTTCATGTTGTGGACTCGAAGAGGGTGATTGGCTTCCTGCATTCAGTGTTCAGCATTAACACTACTGAGGCAACTGTATTTGCATCCTCTGTTGAAATCGATGCTTCTACTTTTAGTTCTTAATGTAAAGAGAACACCTTCATCTTTCAATTACTTCTGAACAATTTAGCACTGAAAGAAATAAGCATTTCTCTTGTAACTATTCTCCTTTTTAAGTTGTGATTTTCCTGCAGGCTTGTCATGTAATGGTAGTTGTTTTTAATGATGATTTATTGATCAACGCTTATGCCCAGCAATGCCTTGGGCATACAGTTACCTTGAGACACTGCTTGGAATTTGACTGGAGTTAGCAGGACTGCTTGCAGTGAGTAGAGATCTGCAAAACTGGTGTCCTAGCCGTGATTTGCAAGTACTTCTCATCTTTCTGCTTTGGCCTTAATTTTTTCCTCTTACAATTTATCTAATAATTTGCATGACAATTTGGTCCCATTTCACCAGTTCTATGCAAACCAGCCATTGCATCAGACTTACTATGAATATTCATAGATAAGAGCTGAAGAACTTGGCCCAACACATATAATTTTTACAGTAGCAGCAAACAAGCTTCTAAAGAATGAGCCAGAGTATCAGATTACTTGGCAAGTCATCTAAATCAAGATGTGGGAACAAAACATTAAGCTGCTGCTTTTGAGAACATTAGTCTAACTAAAAGTCCCCCAGCCTCATGTAAACATTTTACACTACTAGAATGCAGGAAGGGCCCTATACACTCTAATACAGTTAGGACTAGGATCTGTTGTGTCCTACTGCAATGTTCATTTTTCTTTTGAAATGCCCATGACAGCCGTTTCCCCCTACCCAAACATCCCAGTCATGGCTCAAAGCTGGGAAATTCTCTAACAGTAAATATTTTCACTAATATTTTATTTTTACATTGCATTTTCCCATGTTTTATAAGTAACCTGATTCTGCAAGCAGTGCTAGAGGCAATATTCTTCAAGCACATTAGTGCTGAATCCCTTTCCTGACAGTTGATATATTGCCCCCAGTATATAGTCTTTGATATCCGCATGTTAGTTTTGCTGATTTTTTTCTGATAGTCTAAGGTCTATGGATGCTAAACTGTGTAACACTGCTTAACACTGCCATAAGCTGGCAGATTCATGATGCTAGTGCTGAAAAGTTCAAATTAACTTTTAAATACTAGCTATCTCTGCTACCTTCCTCTTTCACTCATGTATTTTCAACTGTGTCAGGCTTCTTGGTACAGATCTCTCGCTTCTAACATCCCAGCAACAGACTCTGCAGTGGTTTCATTTTTATCCAACAGGTGTCTAGCATAAAACATGAAAATCATTAGAGGAAAAGGTAGCAAATCCCAAACCTTCCTGCTTCTAGCCAGGTGCCCTAACTGCTAGGTCGTGAGACTCTTTCCTGCCATGCAACGTCACCTTCTGGGAGACACCATGGCCCAGCACTCACAGGAGGGGATGGCCGTGATCCTATGCTCTACAGACATATGGGATGAAGGTCTGGGCATACTGCTAGCATGCAGGAGAAGTAAGCTTAGATCAGAACAGCATTTCAATCCTAGCCTGATGTGAAAAGTAGTCATCTTTTTCCCCCTAGGACCGTGCTTGCACTTGGGTGTTTCAGTCTGTGAATCACCTTTTTTTGAAGGCACCCAGATCAAGACAGAATTGTTACTTCTGTATTTGCTACCACCCTGGTGCTCAGTGACACACAGCAGCTTCCACGTTTCCAGGACTACAGCAGGACCCAGCACTTTTGCAGTCCCTGGGACTGTCTCCTCCTCAAGTTTGTGGCTGCAGAGCAGACCTTGGATTGCCAACAGTGCTGAGGCTGCTGGGGCCAGGCTCAGAAAACATGCCCTTCCTTCACCACGTGCCTTCCCTCCTCAAAATGGTTGTTCAGCTACCTCTTCAAGCTGTTGGCTTAAGGGTGTCTTTCTTCTGCCTTTCTCTTGAACAACTTCCAGCAGCCAAGGTGAAGAAGCAGCATGGCTTTCTGCTAAACCATGCAGTAGCTGTTTCTGGCAGAACAGCTCAATGATTAGTGTGGAAAAAAGTTCCTGTCACGTTGTAGAGCAGGGTGGCGATAAACTGAGGGGCAGATGCTCTCTATTAACCCCCATCCTCCCACCAGAGGAAGGGAAAAAGGAGGAAAAGGGAGAGAGACTTACAAATTGAACATAAAAAGTTTTACTCATAACACTAAGAATATTAAGGAAAATAAAACAAAATACACAAAACCGATACTGAGTTTCCCGGAGTTGGGTGCTGGGGTGCTGAGGTCCCACCAGCAGCTGCCGGGCAGCACCAGGCAGTCCCAGACTGGCCTCGGCAGCAGGCAGGAACCGAACTCAGGAATGCATGGATTGGGATCTGGATCAGGATTGCAGGCAGGACAATGAGCAGGGTCCTCTTCAGAAGCCGTCCATGAACAAAGAGAGCGAGACTCTCGTGGTCCCCCAGCTTTAAACCGAGCATGACGTGCATGGCATGGAATACCTCGCTGGTCAGTAAGGGGTCACCTGTCCTGTCCGCCCCTCCCTGCAACCACGACCCCTTCCGACTCCTCACCTGCGGGACCGAAGAGATCTGTCGGTGACTTTGGCTGCTAAAGTGATAATTACAAACAGGTCTTTTTTCTGCATTCCTGTCCCACCATTAGCTCAGTGCAACTATAAACATTAGGTGTTCTCAGCTTTGGAGCAGACAGTGTCTGTAAAATACGCAGCCAGTTTCAGAAAAATGCAGTTTCTTAGAAGAACTTAGCTATAAGGAAGATCCACTAATAGAAAACTGGTTTCTGTTTTAACCAAAACCAGGACAGTTCCTTCCCCTGCCTGAGACCTTCCAGCTCCACATCTCCTGCCTCTGAGACAAGCACTGCACCCACAGGTCTCTGTGCTGTGTGACAGAGTGAACCCACTTCAGAGAGAAAGGGGGAAAATGGACTGTGATTTTGTAGCCCACTAGTTGTGTGGTCACATCTAAGGAAGAACAGACTTTTCAGTTCCTGCTCCAGAGATTATACCTGCCATTTATGCAAACCACATGTAAATTAGAAAGCTAATTTAGTTATTGTGGCACAGATTGGAACCCAGGATTCGGTCTTTCTACACGAAAGCCATAATCATTCCTCTGCAGAGTCATGTCTCTCCTTACGGCTCAGTTAACTCCTGTCAAAGTCATAGACTCATAGTCCAGCCCAGGTTGGTAGGGACCTTGAAAGGTCATCCGGTCCAGCCTTTCACGGGAAAGGGAGCCTAGATGAGACTATCCAGCATCCTGCCCAGTCGCATCTTGAAAACCTCCAGCCATGAGGACTCTACCAAGTCCCTCTACCAAAGTCAAGTCACTTCAGAAGGAACCAGTTAACAACACAGAACTGACAGGAGGAGAGAGAGAGTTAAATTCATGGAGGAACAAACGGGTGAGTGAGGTGTCTCCTGAGCTTCTGGATGACAGAGGATGCAGCTATCTCCCCTTCCAGCCATGCTCTCAAATAAAGGAGCTACCCAACCTGAAGGACAGGATCTGCTTTACTTGCTTGTTCTCAGTTTTTTAATTTTGTCTATTTATAAGAGCAGAGTCCTGCTTGCCCTTGCCCTAGAGCACTTTCCAGGGGGAGAAGCTTTCATGTGGTGGGATGTGGCCAGGAGAGGAAGGGAGGCACTGACACAGGAGCTGGAGGTTGACAGCACAGCAGCGGCTGAGAGGATGCTGAAGGAAGCAGAATGCCAGCCGGCATGTCGCAGGGGCAATGCAGTCTTTCTAGGGACTGCTTCAGATTTGCCCCAAGTCAGAAAGCTACCGACTTGACTGAAATAAAGACTGGAAGCAGAGTGCTGCTGCAAGGACACAGTGGAAGGGCTTTCTCATCCTTGTATTCCTGCTCTGCTGTAACAGGGCAGTAGAGAGGAGCTCCCCAGACTCTCGGTGTCTAAATTCCATTTCCTTCCATGTGTAACAACTCCGTAATGCCTTGAACTACTGAGGTTTCCTAACATTTCCTGGCAATATTCTAATTCTTTGGCTATTACATAGACTTTTGGTGAGTATCCAAGTACTTAGACTGTAATAGAAACAGAATTTGGGGTGATTAGACAGTGCATTGGGTAGAAGTATTAAACCCATCTGCATTTGTGCTGATGTCAGAAGCACAAGCTATTAATTTTCTGTGTTTCTTTTCCCATTTCTGCATCTGTGATTTAGATGATGGATTTAAGAATCTTAAAAACAGGTTAAAAAGCAGCTTATATTAAAGTAAAGCATACACTGTTTCTGAGATTGTGTTTGGTTTCAGATCTGTGATTTTTTATCTGCAGCAGCTCTTCTGCATTTATTGGCCCACTATCTTAAGTCCGTTTTTGACTGATGCAGCTACAAATTTCCAAAAGCAGGATAACCGTCAATAGCTTCTGACAGTTCATTTCCTGATTCAGTCCTGATAGTAATCATACTGATTTGATGCATCACTTGTTGGCAGGAACATGATTCAGTATTCAATCGTAATGCAATGTTTTGATGAAAAGTTATCCATACTGTAAAAGATAATTGTAGTACAATGCATTTAACTGCCCGTTGCTGCTGCCAGCATATGTTGTCTTAGGATTTCTCCTAGGAAAACTGCTTAGTCAGACACACTGCATGATAATAACTGCTGCTAAATCAGGACAGAGTTAACATCATTGCCACTTAATGTGGATTAATTTAACCAGTGTTAATGCATGTAAAAAATAATTAACCAGAGGTTCAATATGTATAAACTGTATGCTTTAGCCTTTACAACAGAATCAGCTAAGTAAAGATAAATCCTGTAAAGTTCACTCATTGTTCAATAGACCTTAGTGAAGAGCAAAGGATTTCTGAGGTTCATTATTCAAGGACGGCTTGATTATATGAGCATCAGTCAAAGATTTTTTGTCCGCCTTTGGAACTGCAACTTTCATGATGTTTTGTAACATTCTTTACTTGCACAGACAAATTCCTTGCCTTGTATTTTCAGTATCTACGAATATTTATTTGCAAGACATCTTTTGAGAAACGAGAGTAAAAAAATAGTGCTCTGGGATGTTGGTGTGAAAATATCAAGTATTATTTATACAATCACATTCTGTTTCTCAGGTACAGTCTATACAATAAAAATATGTTCAGCAGTATAGTGTCAAAGCTTACACAGTCCATGCATTTTTAATATTCTCTCATTTTGATTTGCAGTAACTCTTTTTTTCAGCATACAAAGGGAAAACAGATGAGACATGTGCAAAGCTAGCTTATGTTTCATCAATGTTGGCACTGCATGTGGAAGTCTCTGCAAACTCATCTTCTCCTTGTCAGTTTATGGGGCTGCACCTTCAGCTGGAGAACACTATCCACTCTGCATCAGTGTAAGATCAAGCCGTATATATTTTATTTAGGAAAAAAATTATGAAGTGAATTATCTTAATAAATGTTGAAGAGACTAGGGAAAGATGTATCACGAGTTGAAAAGGCATTGCTAATGAGGTTTGACAGCTTAACTTCCCTGGAATATGCCTAGGGTATCCCCTCAAGAAGTAGATGATTTCAAAATCAACATACTTGAGTGAGCTTTTGCATAAGCTTTACCTTTCTCCTCCTAAGTGTTACAGGGGGAAAAAGTTAAGTGTCTGTAAAAGCAAATAAAGAGAAATTTTAAGGGCAGATGAAGAGATCCAACAGCACGTTCCCAGAGGAGATGTGAAAGGAGAGCACAAATGAATCTTTCTGTAGGCAAATGGAAATGAAATTTTGTCTGGTTTAACTAGCAGTGGGTATAGCTGGTACCCATAAGAGTAGCGTGATGCCAGCTTGTCTATAGCTATCAGTACATATATATTGCAGTTAGCATGAATGTGACAGCCAGGGAGTGCCATGTGGTAGAAAGAAACCTAAGCCAGCTTCAAACTAGTTAGCTTAGTACCAGTAGCCATCTATCATGGCCGAATAGACATGAACGGGGACTGCAAACCAACTTTACGGGAAGGGAAAACTACCTGAAAATTACCTGAAATCAGAAATAACTGTCCAAATTAAAGTTTAGTAGAAAATTAAAAGGAAATATTTTCTGCTCTTCAGGACAACTGAGCACTTCAGGCAGCTTTCGGTCTCAAGATTCTGGGGACCCTAACAGCCAATAAACAGCTTGGTGCTGGCCACCAGCCATGGGCAGGTCCATCTTGCTGAGAATTCCTACATGAGAAATACATGAAGATATTTGCAGAGACACCGGTCTTGCAAAAGGTTTCACATCTACTTGCCCTGCTTTCTAGCTCTGCAGCATCAAAATAAGTAAGTTCACCAGCCATTTCCCATCTCTCAGTCATTTGTATCCATTGTAAGAAGTGAGTTCATATGCAGAATACTGTTAAAATAATTCATCAACCTGAAATCAAAGGCTCAAGTGCAGCCTCAGAAATAATATGATATACTTCAGTTTAATATAAATTACACTTAGCTGCATTGAAAACTTCATAATCATCTAATGTAAAGCACAGCACCACAGGGGGAAAATCTTTCCAGACAGCTATTTAGACTGGTTTTCTCTGACATTAGCAGAGATGGAAGCTGATGGAATGGGTCTAAATGCCTCCTTCCAAGCCACTGATTCTAATGAAGATCCCAAATCCACTTCCAGCTAAGCAGCTTCCAGTTATAATGTCGAATTACATTTCAGTCATTCTTTATAAAAGATGAGAAATTTAATTGAGGCACTTTATCACTACAATATAGTATCTTATCAAAAGGACTTATTAGAACCACAGTGCAGTCTGCTCTAGTAGAACATTTGTAAAATTAGAAACTTTGGAGCATCTGAAATCTGGAGACTCCTCGAGAGCGAGCCCTGCCTCCAGCACAGCGCCTGCTGCTCTTCAGACCTGTCCACAAGTGCTACCTGGGAATTCTGCTGTAGCATTAGGTTTGCAAACATGGGGTTTGTTTGCAAAAGAGAAGTTTAAGTGCTTTCCAAAATACTTTTGTTTATGAGTTATGAATTAAAATCTTTCCAGTCCAGTATAAGACCGCCAGCAGCATCCTGATACCGACTCAGATTTTTAGAAAGGATGCAGCAGTAATTTTCAAGTTCTACACATGTCCGTACAGCTTTCTGGCAACGTCTGATCATTTTGTAAATCCTGTCACATCACTTCTAAAATGCTTTCTCCCCTTTGCTTCAAGAAGCAGTCACAAAAGTAACAATTAGAGCACGCTGATTGATAGAAACTCTTTTGCGGCAAGTCAATCAGAGACTCAAACTAAACCAAGTGTCAAAGTAAATCTTTTCCAGTCAGCTTCAGGATGGCACTCGGCCTGAATCTCCAAGGTCGTCACTTCCAGGGGTACCTGCTATGTGCAAAGTGTTATCTGACTGGCAAAAACGGCAGCGCTGTGAACCCTGCAGCCCCTTTAACAACGAGCCCTCAAAAAAACCCCACACCTGCAGTTACAACTGCAGCCAGACTAATGCACAAATTATAGGCTGCTTCAAATAGAATGGCTTTCCAGCAGGTTATATAGGTAGATATTTTAGAGTCTGAGAAGCCCCAGTGCTAAAACTCCATCCAATACTCTCGCTGAGGAATAATGGAGGCAGATATTTTTTGACAACAAGCAGTCACTGCCATCTCAAGAAAATCCGAATGGCAAAGGGAGAAGCAGAGAGAGAAAGCTTCCCTGGCCACCATCCATACAGCTCCTGAAAACCAAATTGCACTGAAATATTCCATGTTGTTTGGAGTTAGACGTGTGTTTCCTTGCAAGTTGGAAGGCTGGGTTTGAGGGTATCTAGGGTTTCTATTTTGTTTTGGGGTTTCTGCTGTGTGAACAATCTACAGTCAAATTATCAAGTTCTTTGTGCAATGGACAAGCCAGGACACACTAGTTAATCTGCCACATCATCAGTGTCTTACTATTACATAGTGGTTGCATATCTCAAGCATAACTTCGAGGTGTATGAAGGATAACTCAGATCTTTTGTCCCCAAATCTGTAAGCCTGTCAGCAGCTGGGGTGGAATTAGCTAGTGCTTAGGCTGCGGCGTTGGCAGTGTAACACAGGTTCGTGCTTTTGTGTCCATATTGCAACAACACCTGAGAAAGACCGGTCTGGGGTTTTTTCCTACTCTAGGCAGATGTAGCTGGATAAATACGTAAACCTGCGCACACACATATATTTCCCACGAATACGTACATTAGCATCATTATGTTTAAGGATCTAAAAAAATTAATATCGCTAGTAGTCACGTACAATTTTATTCCCTATATTCAAAAATAGTGTCTTTGTGGGATAAATTATTTTTAACTCTTAACCCTGTCATTAGTGTCTCATTTGAAATAAAAAAAAAATATTTATTAGGAATAGATCTCTGAAAAGTATTCAAACAAAGTTTTGTAGAAAAGCAATTCTAGGAAATCTAACTAAAATTCCATTCTGAACGACGGCATAGTCTTATGAAAGCTGTTGTTTTTACACCTCATTTTCTGATGTAGCTTTGTAAAGTTCCAGTGAGTGATCTGAACTGTTCTGTTGAAAATACTGCAAAAACTGAGTGCATTAGAAAATCCACAGCTTACTTTTCCTTTACCTTGTAGGAATGAATATTAAAATACAAAGCTGATTTTTTTTGTCTTTATGAAATTAAAACATTAATTGCTACACATCAGCAGAATTTTTAAATTAAAAAAAAAAATCGGATTAGCTATGTCTAACTCTAGTTTGTGCCAGTTTCAGAAAATGAAGATTATAGAATCAGGAGCGTACTTTAGCCACGCTTTTCGATGTAGCTGCCTTTAAAAAAAAAAAAAAATTAGTCTTTCCAGCTGTAACGCGTTTCTGTTCTCAGCTGGCACCCCCCAGCCGGCAGCAGCGCTCCTGCCGCGGTGCCACCGCGCAGGGCAGCCGCACGCCGCCCCGGCTCCTCTCCCCGCAGCTGGCCGGGCGCGGGGCCGGGACCGTCCCGCTGCCCAACGCAACAGCGCCACCAGTCGGTGGCCGGGAGCAGCGTAGCCCGCCGGCGGGCAGCCGGGCCAGCCGCAGCCGAAGGGTTTTACTGGAGGACAGGGTCGCGCTTCGGAGGCGATGTAGGCGCGGTCCCCGGAGTTAGTAGCGTTACCACCAACAGAGAGGTGCAGAACCGCCGCTCCCCAAACAGCCTCTCTGCAGGGTAAAGTCTCATTTCTCACCTCGCGAAGGGATGGGGGGTGAAAAGGCTGAGGAAGGGGAGCGGGGCTCTGCGGCTTGGGGGTCGCCGAGCAACACACGCATCGGCAGCATTCTTACCTGAGACCACGGTAGCACACGGGTGCTCACACCCAGCCCCACGCAGGAAGAGGGATGCTGGCGTGGCCATGCCTTCCGTAGCACCAGCATGGGGCACGGGTAGACCAGTGGCAGTGGGAATTTCCCGGTTTTGTGGCATTTTGAAATGTCTAAATAGAAGAAAACTGAAAGGCCAGCAGGCATTGCTGTTTTGTTCCTGTAAGTCCATTCAAATTTCAACAAAAGGTACAGATTGCAGAAAGTGAAATGTATGAAGTTTGAAGCAGAGATTAGAGCAAATACAGCGTTGTAGAAAACACTTTCAAAAGAAGAATGAACTCAGGCTAGCATCGTGTAATGTACAATGAGTCTGCCTGGGGGAGTAAACACAACTGAGAAATTACATGCAAAAACTAGATTATGCTTTGAGCAGTTTTCCATAGTCCTGACAATATTATAATTACCAAACTACAGACTTTGCAAATGAAACAATTGGTTTTGGTGCTTATGGAAGAATTTCAGTTTCCTGAAGAATAAAAGACTCAAAGTGCACTTTCTGCCTTTTCAAAATCTTTCCAGGCCATGTGCATCTGTATTTCAGGATCCTATTTTTAAAACCACACATTTTCATCAAAGAGCAGGAACGGCTGCAGTGATGTCCTCAGGCAGCTCCAAAGCCAGGCTCCGTGACCTCAGTCGCTCAGGAATCCTGTTCTGATATTTGAAGGACTGAAGAAATCATGGTGATTATCGAGTCTGACCCACACAACTGGAGCCGCAGCATTTCCCTCAGTAACTTTTCCTGTCTCATGCAAAACATTTTCCTATCTGTCTTATGCACTGTGTGCTTGTACAGTGGTACAGACTGAACTTCACAGGTTACGGTGTGAACTTTAACAGGCGGTGGGGCGGGGACTCAAGAGATATGGACAGACAGACACAGAGGCAGAGGGAGCATATCCCACTCTGACCCATCCTGCCTTTGCTGCCTTTGCAGGACTTTCTTCAAGTCTTTACACGGTCTTCTGATGTGTGCAAATTCATTACCACTGTATGCTTGTTTATTAATGTGTATGTGTAGATATGTCTGTGTGTATATAGACACGCATGTGTGCATGTAGCTCTGTGTATATTATTATGTAAGTATGGATATTATAATCTCCCTATATATCCTACCTTACATTACGTGTTACATATTATATACAACATGGGATGTTACACGAGCCAATCTTCATTTAAAGAAGGTGGATTGAGCATGTTTATTCTTAAAGCCACAGATTTATTTACAGGCTGATTCTGCTGGAGACCCAGCAGCGCTGGTGGCTGCTGCACCCAGGGTCCAACAACTTGTGGTACAGCGGAGGCCATGTTGCCAAAGGACTCCCCACTCTGGCCAGGATCATGTCCTTTTCCAGGTGATAGTCTCCCATGAAGCACCAATAAGCACATAATGCATTCATTCTTCTTCTGGCATAACTGAAATCATATATGAAGCCCTGTGCATGAGCAATTCAGAAAGGATATTTTCAAATTCAGCGTGATGCAGAATAAAGCTACAAAAATGCCTGTACTTCTGGAAATCCTTTACTCCAATGAGAAGCTGAAAAAACTCCAAAGAATGGCAAAAGCTTTTACAAGAAAATTAATGAGAAAGTTCCTGCTGAACTATCTGCTCCACAATTAAAGAAATGAGAAATATTTTTGTTGGACATTGACAAAACAAAATTTTAAAATCCACAAAATCACAAAAGATTGTAACACAAATAAATTAATAATTAATAAACCTTAATAGTACTCTGCAAAGGAGACTAGAATGATCAGCTTAAGCGTACATACAGGTTTCTAAATGTTTAAAATAATACTAATGCCTGTCACAGGACTGGAAAAAAAAATCATTCTTTTTTATGCACATGCCATGATTATCTGGTGTTCTGGAGAGACTTTTAGATGCCAACAACTTTTAGCAAAAGGTGAATCTATGTGAGGACACCTAGATTGTTTTGCCATTGTAGTGCAGGAAATATACAGTAACATCATCTTATGCTTCTCATTTCCACCTTCAAGCCATAGTCTTCTGGCTTTTTGATACACGTCAAGGATTCAGAATTGTTCTCACAAGACTGGCAGGTCACTTAAACTTGCATAATGTAATATAAGAACAATGCATTTATTACCATAACTTAGTAATAAATAAATCAGAATATTTCTGGAGTCAAATTCTGTTGTGCTTTTTTTTTCCTCTTGGGAGAAGGAGAAGGGTGGAATGTCACACTGCTGTGACAAATGAAGATGACCTGAGCCCTTGTGCTCTTACGATCTGTCAATATCTTTCTGGTAATAAGATGCCCATAACTGAACCCAGCATTGCAAGAGCATGTTGTGCATCCTAAAACCACATAAAGAAATATTATTAGCTTCTTCCTCCAATATATGGTGATAGGGTGCCTGGTGATTGCAACCCAAACCCACATTGACCTTTTTTTCATAGGCACAAGGTACTGGAAGCTCATGTCTAATTTGTTACTTAATATCCCTTGGGATTTTTAAAATTGGCCTGGAAAAGTTACAAGGAAATCTACAAGTTTCACTTCAGCAAATGAATGGAATCTTTATTTTTAAAGATCCTTTCCATTCTGGTTTCTATTATCTTTAATTGTTGCTTCAAAACAACAATTTTATAAATATGAATCCACATAGTATTTCCAGCGGATTGCATTCTATGACACAAATCCTGATTGCTTCAGTAATATGAGGTGAGCCTTAAAATCAAAGTCACTTGTTCAATGCATTAAGTAACCAGGAGCTGTCTGTCAATTTGCAACAGATATAGAGGTAAGATATAAGCAGTGAGTAAACAATTTTTCAGAAATTACAATTTCTATTAAATATGTAAATAAAACATCACAAATTAATTAAAGGTACAAGTGACATAATTAAAGATATTGTATTTTTTCTAAATTTAGCCTGCTGAAAGTTTTTTCTCAAAGAGAGTGTTCGTCTCAGTTAACTGCTGTTGCTGAAGCCCAAGCGTTCAACACAAGTCTGTTGCCTTGTTTAACGTTAGGAGAGCCTGGTGCCCTGACTTCGTTTACCTAAAAAGAGTGTGTAATGCAGCTGGAATGCTAATGGGTGACATGTTGCAGGAGAGAGGAAGCAGGTTATCATATTCAGGACATTGACAACTCAAAGTGTTGGGTGATATTAAACAACAATACTCACTTGACTAACATGATATCATTAGAAGAGCCAAGTCCCGACCTGTAACTAAGACATGTCGTGCTCAGAAAGTGGAACAAGTTCAAAAAGAAATGTCCTGAATACACAAAGAAAACCTCCCAAACAACAAGATTCGGGGTAGGTATTATAAATACGGAATAATGAAGCAGTGGATGCACCTTATGTCTGCAGTTACAAATGCAGCTCTGCAATGGCCAGTCCATCTACTTTCTTACTGGTATCTCTGTTGAAACCTTTCTCTTAGGGAAAAAAAAATAAAAGACACAGTTCTATAAGGTACGTAAAACTGTGAGATGTGAGTTTTAAGCACTCATATACAGAGGTAGAGGGAAAGAAAACGCAACTGCAAGCGTCCCTGATCAGGACCCGGCATGGCCGGAGCATGCTGTGACTCAGACAGGGCAGCGCAGTGGGGCAGGCTGCAGTGCCCTCCATCCCGGAGCTGCAACCACCCTCAGAGGAGCAATCCCTCACCGGAGGGGCTGCAGGAAGCCTCCCGCCTTCCAGAGGAGCACAGCTGCTCTGACTGATCTGCACCTTGTGGCACAGGGTGATTTAGACCTCTGCAACCATCTTGTGAAGATGTCCACAACATACAAGCATCTCCTAGACACACCGTAGATTGTAATTGGCTTTTTAGTACTGTTCATCTGTAAAGAAACTGTGCAAGAGTTAGAACAAAATAGAATACTTATTTTAACAGAACAAAATATTGGTTTGGGGTTTTTTTAGGATGATCTGCTTTTTCAGTGAGAGGATTCTTTCTTCTGCTGTAGAGTCAGACCAGTCGTGTGTGTGTCCCCGTTTTCTTGGTTATGTTTTAATCTTCTAATTACATAATTAATATAAGGAAAAGAATAGAGCACAGATTATATGAGCAAAGCTCCATCAGGAACCTGTGATTTCAAGGCCTGTGTATGGTAGCTTTCAGCTAGTCTCATATTGCCTTAAGCTTTCATGTTTGAAAAGCTGCGAATAGCAGTATTTGATCACCCACTTCACAAGGACATCTTGAGGGTTAATCCACTGCGTTTCTTAGCATTTTGTGAAATCTGAAAATATACATACAGAAGTTATTATTGCTCTAGGCTAATGTACTTCATATGTATAATATGGATACAACAGCTCCTTTTTCATGAGACAATAGTCCAGATTTTTAAGTTGTTCTATAACAAAAGCTTTTACTTCCTCATGGGACATGCAACCTCCTTTTCTGCTACCCACGTTTGCATCAATCCAAACTTCAACCACACTTGCACCTGCTTCACATGTTCACCTCATGGAGCTGACATGCACATGGACTAATTTAGATAATGACTAATTATCATTAGACCTCAATAGTCATTAATGGGAAAATATTACAGCGTACACTGTTTCCCCAGTAAAGTAAAAGAAGGATCAGTGCTATGTCTGATACTATTTAACATTGTCATGTGCTTAAAAAACAAAATGAGCAATGACAAAAATATGGTGACCACAGACAACTTGGCAGTCTGATAGGTGATAACGAGGACCAGCCATTTGCACGGTAATCTAGATTTCTTGGCAAGATATAAAACTCAGGACTGGAAATATTTTCAAATGGGAATCTACTTCGTTCCCCACTCCCGAACCAAGATTATGGATGCCTGTGTCACCCTCACAGAAGCTTGCATAATCTGAAGTTAAATACCTGCCAAGAGGCAGGCTTTCTGGCATGCTGAGGGAGTCTCTTCCAGGGTTTCACCACCCTTACAGAACAGAAGCTTTTCCTGGTGTCTAAGCCGACATGCAATTTGAACTGTTGATTCTTGTGCAGTTCTCCATGCACCTGCTGTCTATCACCCCTGTAGCCATCTTTAGCTTCTTTAAAGGCTGCCAGCAAAGTTTAATGCTGCCTTCTTTTCTTTAGGCTACCTGTGCTTGCTCAGACTTCCCTCACAGGGGCATTTTCCAGACTTCCAATCATCTCCAGTTTCTTTCTCCAGTTTGTCAGGACCCTTGTGATTTCAAACTTTGCATTCCTCCATAGTCCCCTCCTCCTCATGCCCTCGGTGACCTTCATGGACACCTACTTTATCCCGTCCTCCAGGCCATCTGTAAAAATACTGAGCAGTTGTGGACACAATGTGAACCCTGTTCATTTTCACAGCGGTATCAGTCATAAGCAATCTTTCAGCATAGTTTTCCAAACAATTTCTATCATTTTATTGCAGTTTGTCCAGAGTGTGCTTCCCTATGTCAGCTGTCAGTGTATCACACGAGGCAGTGATGAATACCACCGACCACTTCTCCTCCTCCCGGGAGATTCGTCGCCTTGCTGTAGATGTTTAACAAATTGACACAACTTCTTTCTGACGAATCTGCTCTGTTTGTAACTGATTTTGTCGCTTTCATACAGATGCTTACAGGTATTGGTTCCAATGATTTTTTCAGTAAATCATTGCCCTGGGGCAGGGCAGGGCTGTGGGGAGCTGGAGACTGGCCCTGCTGGCGGGTGTCCTGGGATGTGGGCAGGGCAGGGGAGCCGCGGGGGGCTGAGCAGGGACAGTCAGGGCTGGCAGTGCCCTCATGGCCCTGGCAGATTGCTTACTTTGTTTCAGAACAATGAAGAACCCATAATTCAGCCACGTTGGTCTCTTCTGACATTGCCCGCCTTTTTGTCCTCGACAGAACAGTTTGCCATTAGTGCTGCTTCTCACACTGCCACTGCCGACTCTGAAACCACCCTTCCTGAAACCAATGTTTGTGCTTTGTGGTTCCTCCTACATCCATCTCGAGGGACTGTGCACCCCACTGCTTTCCATGAAATTGTCTTCCCCCATCACATCTTCAGCCCTCAGAGACCCCCTGTCTGCTTGCCTGTGCTGGCTCCCAAACCAAGACTTCTCACACCCAAAGGAGAGCTGGGTGCTCCACGTCCTCTCCTAGTCCTCTCAGCAGCTGTCTGGCTTGCTGAAAAACGCTGTGAACTTGAGATTGCCTGCTTGGCTTGATTCCGCCAGTTGCTCATCCAGTTGTTGGCATTCCTGGTTCTGTTGCTTGTAGCAGATATCCTCAGTGACAGCAGACATGTGCTTGTCCCTTCTGCCAGCAGGCAGAGATTTCTTACAGCACGTCAGCCTGGCTTTCCGGGTAAGGGCTTCAAAGGGTTTGTCTTAAGCAAGTCTTTCTCTTCTCTTCTCTTCTCACAGGACAAGCCTTTTGTATTAGTAGGCTAACTGATGCCACTGCAAGACGGAGACCACAGTGTGAGGTGATCCAGTACAGACACTGCTGTTTACCCTTTTCTCTCCAAGCAGCTGCTTGGATGTCAACAGGAAGGACTCCTGCCCATGTCCTGGCAGTGCCACCACTGAGGCTACATACTCAGCTAGTGCTAGGGGACAGGCCCTTCCTCACTGTCCTCTCCACTCCCATCGCCCTCCCCCAGCCAGTCCACGTCCCCTCTTCATGCTTCCTTCCCACAGGGGAGCCCTCCTCCTCCTCTTTCACCCCTTCCCCAGCCTGCCCTTGACCAGCACAGAGCCCTCTGCTCGTCGCTGCTAGCAGGAGCATCAGAGATGGAGGCAGGCTGGGCCACGGCCAAGCCAAGCACACCCAAAGCTGGGCTGTCCGTCAGGGACCTTACCACTCAGGGAAGACAGTGTCAGGTAAACCTAGTCTGATGCTCTCATAAAATTGACTTTTGTTCACACTCCATGAACAAGGAAAAAATTGGTTACTTTGTATTGTCCTTGCAAATAGCAAGGTGAGATTTGGCCTATACTACTGAGGAGTCAGCTGGATCCAGTTCTTACTATGTGAATTATTCCAGCAACTCTCTCACAACAAGTAAATCATCATTTTGGGTGTTTATTAAGATTTTCACTATTTTTATTTATTCTTCAGACGTTTTGCATTAGTTTACAAGTATCTTAAGATGACCCACTCTCCTTTTCCTTGTTCCTTCCAGTAATCTATTAAAATAAATACATGCCTTAAAAGTTTTATACACTTGTCTGGCTCACTTCTAATCTTACTTTCTAACGCGATTCTTGCACCTATTCCTTATCCTGTGTTAAAGCTCTTCCCACTACATTAGCAAGCTGATATTTAAAATTTCCCACTTCTTTTGTGTGTGTTTATGTGCAAGGCAGACTCTTATCTTTGCTCCTCAGCTTTTGGAACAACATCCCACTGCTGACCAAACCCAAAAGCTTGCCGCCAAGACCAGATATGAAACTGTGTACTTCTCTCTAGGATGCCTCCACCCCTGCCAGTGCCTTCACTGCAGAGACTGGCTGGAACAACATTTGTGCCCCCACCTCCGCGCCGTGCTCCTGCCAGAGCCTCAGAGTCATTTTGGCTCTGCTTTGGACCTTTCTCAACCAGCACCACCAAGCTTATGCACATGGATGTGCAGCATGGGCTACTGATCTGGTGGCTGGCTAAGCCTTGATAACTGCTCAGCAACATCTCTGCTACCTCCTCCTGGGACCTCGCAGCAGCCTCCATCTGGTTATGACACCCGTTCCTCTGGGAACCCATCTACCACTAGAGGGTGGTACGACCCATCCACCACCTTTGCCCTCATTTACCTCTGGAGAATGCTCATCATCATATTGTGGTCCTCAAAATATGTGTTTTCTCCCTTTCTTTTTTTATTGTGTCTGGATACTCACTGCCTCACTCACTGCAGTGTACATGTGCTTGGTTTCAGCAGGAGGCAACTGTGGGTGAACATGGAAGTCGCTTGGCTTCCTCTGCTGCGACGGTGAAAGAAATATTTTGCCATGATAGCCAATAGCCACAACTTGCTAAGAATCTTCTGTTTTTCTGAAGAAGTTTTGTTTTTTCAGCTAGTAGCTGTGAGTGATCCCAGGCAAGTTTCACACTGCTCCATGTGATTTTTTTAGCTTCAACTTTCAAAAAAAAAAAGAATTGTAAATGTCAAATTTAGCTCATTCAGATATTGAAAAGTAGAACAGCTATAAGAAGCAGAAGAGATATGGAAAGATAAATCTCATTTATCTTTTTAAAGAGAAAGGATGAAAGTCTATGAAACCGAAAAAACCCTAAAATGTGAAAAAAAAGAGCTAACAATAACTTCTGGGTTTTCATTTTTGCGTTTTTATGTGCACCGTTAAATATGATATAAATTTATTGAACTGTTAGGTTTTTTGACAAGTCTCATATTTTAGGTCATTTTGTAACGCAGCAAGTCACTCCTGAGCAGCTGAGTATGGTGGTGAAAAATTGTTTCTTTGGCGACTGCAATAAGCAGCCTTACGCCTAATAAATCTAAGAGACCAGAAAAACTCGCGGTGCTGAGTTACAGCAAGAGATTAGCCCTGCACTCCGGAGGCACCACGTCCCGCCCAGCTGCCCGAGTCCAGCCCTGCTTCCAGCTCACGGTCAAGCTGGGCTCTGTCATACGGTCATGATTTATTTACTGAGACTGTTAAGTTGTCCTGGCATTTCCACAAGAACTTGTAATGGATATGTAGCTGGCAGAGGGCATGTGTACACAGCGCAACGCAGCGCAGCGTCCGAGATACCCATCTGGCTGGGAAGGAGCCAGCACACCTACGTGGAACAGCGCAGCACCATGCAAAAATACAGACCTGAAGTCCTCTGCCATGTTCAGGCACGTAAGGGCTCAGCTCGGCATCGCACATGCACGGCTGACATCCCCGCGACGAGCAGGGTCAGGGCTGGCAGGGAGATCTTTGCGCTGACCTCCGCTGTGCGAGGCTGGCAGAGGTGGCTGCGCTGCCTTCTCACGGTGGCAAAACGAGCTCTTCTCTCCGCCCCTTCTCTGAAGCAAATGCAGAAATACTGTCTGCCCTTTCCTCCTCCTTCTCACTGAGCACTGGCTACAGCCGAGACGACCTTTGTCAGAATATACTCATTATACTATTTATGTCTTGAATTGTTGACATACCTTATCAAACAACAGATTTACATCCTGCCTAGCTGAGGTATGGAGTCCAAACCTGAACTATAAGTCACACCACTTCGTACGCTATTGCATTAATTTAAAAGTCATTGAACTGATCTATGGCTTGAGTTTTTGAATTATAAATCACACTTCTATTCTACATTTCCTGTAACTTATTTTTAATGCAGCACTTCTTGCTTTGGTTATAACCTTTGCTTTACTACCTTGTCTATAAAAATAGAAAAAAGGTGCCGTGCTTAAGGAGCTAAAGCTCTAGGGCATACTGACAATGCACACGGCACCTCTACCACCACCCATCTCATCACCCCAGGCAAAACTATTCCAGCCCTTGCTCTTGTGTAGCTGCACCACACACAATCCCACGAATCACTCTGCAGCCCTGCTAAGGTCATTGCCTAACGCAGACCAGTGCTTTTGAGGTCTGAACCACTGTTCCCCTAGGTCTGTGCTTGTGCCTGACAACCCACATGGGACAAACAGCCAGCACCCTTTCACACAGGCTCAGTACCTGAACTGAGCCCTGGGTGCCTATTTCCAGGATGAGTTTAACCTCTTTCTATGATGATTAGGTTTCATTGACTATTTTTCAAGCTTTTTTTTAATCTCATACTTTTTACTTTGGGCTCTGGAGTTCTTCCGCTATGTCAAGTGCATCTTTGCTATGCTGAGAAATACTCCTGTGCCACATCACTGTCCTGATGACCCCATGTAAAATCTGAATTTTCTTGCTCCCAAGCACCATGTGTTTATCAACTTTTATTCCACAAAATCTAACCGTATGGCCACTGGCATTATTACTACATGTCATGCTCTGCAGTCCTACACAGAGGGCAGTGGAGGATACAGCAGAACATTGCCCTCGCAGAGGATGAGTCCTCCCCTTTAGGACACAGAGCACCTCAGCATAATTTTCTTGGCCTTTTTCTCCGTTGTCACGTGTGCCCACTCACTGCTAGCTCCAAAATTTCATCTCACCATGGAAGCAGGGAGCTGAGGGCGCTCTCAGCTCTGGGGTTGCACAGCAATGAGGTTGTGAAACTAGGAGGGGAAGGGCTGCCCAGGCTGAGTAAGGAGAGACACTCCAGTGAAGCAGGTCTCAAAGGCGAAGGCTACCAAACCCAGCTGGGCACAGAGGAAGAGTTCCAGAAAGACGGCAAGCTACTAAATCTTGAAGTTTTTCACAGAGGGGGCATCATACAGCTAGTACTGCCTATCCTGCACAGTTCAAACATTAAAAGTGTGTGAGTTACCATCCGAGTATTTTTGCTGTTACTTCCACTTATGAGTACTCCATGCTTTTAACAGAGACAGAATAGGTAAAAATATTAAAAAGAAAATCAAAGGAGTGCTCACTTCCAATTCTGGTACAGTTACGTTCCCTAAATTTTCTGTTTAAAGCAGATGTAAAGTTCAGCAGGTTACTGGAGGTGAAGACCTCTCTTCATGTTTGATAGCACAGTATCTCTTGGGAGCTAGAATGGAAACCCAGGCATGCATTTGTGTATTAGACATCAACTATACATGTGAACAGACACGTCTTCTGCTGTGGTACCCTGAGTCTCTCTAGTGGTCAGGTATTCCCTTTCAGGAAAAATGGCTTGTGTCACTCATTTGTGGCTTTGTCAATTATATTTCAGAAAAATTTGGAAGATTTTAACACCAGCAGATTATAAAAGCATGTTCAGCTACATCAGCTCCTGCTCAAAGAACTGAAAAGGAAACTCCTCTCACGAGTTTCAGTAACAACAGGGTATTTCTTTACACAAAGCAACAAAATTGTCCATATGGATAAGAACTGCCAAAGTCCTAAGGTAGGTGCCTAGTCTCTGTTTCCTTTGCTGCCTCTTTACTCAGCGCAGCATACAGACCCCAGCTGTCCTTTTACAACAGTTAAGTTTTGCGACCATGAGCTGGTGATTGAGCAGGCGCAGTAGGCAGAGTCACAGAAAAGCCTTTAAATAATAATATATATTCAGCTCTGTATTTGAATCCTGTGACTAAACCAGACGTGGGATCACTGACTGAAAAATAAGAAGTGCCAAAACTTCTGTTCCAAAGAACGAAATGATTGCTGAGAGATCATTATTGTCACCACTTTGTGACTGACATTTCCACTCCCGCAGAGTGTTTCTGTGAATGCTTAACATGTGCATTGAGTATCACAAGTTTGGAAGTAGGCAGCCTGCACGTGACACAAAATAGCCTTCTACACGTCCCCATGATACACATTAGGAAAATAAGCAAATCGTTTTAAGAGCACTGCCAGGAGCAAAGGAAAGGCTGCAGAAGTTCATGTCACGGTATTTTGTCTTACAGTAAAATTTCCAGTCTAGATTTTCTGACCTCAGCCAGCTCTGCAGGGAGCTGAGAAGGAGAAGTCTCGCTGTTGTACTGTCAATATCGTCCCCTTAACACAGACGTAGGTGTCCTATACTTGCAGCCACAGCTCTGAAACGTTCTGAAAAGAGTGCAATAGCAAACTGATATAAAAGGCAAGAAAAGGCTGTATTTACAGCAGACCAATGATTCTAGCAATGAAAAGTAATGACTTTGGCATACACATCAGCCCTGTTGGTACCAAGTGGTTATGGAGTGTTCTACATGAGCGAGATGCACCACGTACCATGTCTGTCTCAACCCATCTGCTACTCCAGGGCCACAGTGAAGCTCTTCAGTAGGAATCAACTGGTGTATTCAAAAGTGGACAGAAGATGCGAGGGACTTCAATACACATAAAAACTACAATGTATAGCATGTTTCTAACAGGGAGGCTTTACCTCAGGCAAACAGTTACCAAGGAGGGAATTTCCAGACCAGAGAAAGTAGATAAAGCAGAAGCAGCACACACCTGGGCTGTTCCCCAGACTGTAGCAGACACAGTGTTTTATAGTTCTCTTTTTCCACAATAGTGTTTTTGGGGATGGGTGTTGCTTTGGGGAGTTTTCTGGTAGGTATTGCCAAAAGGCTGAATGGTTTGAATGAGAAAAGGACTTAAAAGAAATCTTCCTCCCATTGCTCTCTCAGCTAATGTTCAAGACTCCTTTCATTTAGGTACAAATGCCAGCACTTGTAGGTGAGGAACAGTACTGACCTAAGAGCAGAGGCCTTGAGAGGTTTGTGACTTACTGGAGCAGATGTCTAAGGTCTTTTAAGAGAAATTATTCTGCCGGAAGAAATATTCACTAATGATTACACCAATAAATGTTCTTCTCCATTCTCCGTTTATATAATCACTGTTTTAGAAATTACAGCTGGAGAAGTTCCAACTAGAAATATGAATTCTTACGTACTCATGGTCAGCAATGGTTCTCTTCTGTGCAGGTGTCCATTGGATGCTAGTCTGGTCTTTGCTAAGATTCAGGGAATATGCTGAAATGGTGTTGACACAGTCTACCTTTTTAATTTTTTAACTAATAACTAGTTCAGGCTTTGTGGTGGCTAGCTTTGTCTGTATAAAGTCTTTAAGGAACTAGAAATCAAAATATTTTGCCTGCTTTGGTCTCTTAAAGGACCAGCTGTTCCCTGGAAACCATGAATTTATAGGGATATAAGATTTCTGAAAGAAAGAATTATCCAACACACTATTTAGTCACCACCAGTCCCGAGCTGGTGTTTATGGTTAAATAAACCAAGGTGCAAACAGGTTTGCACAGCCTTTTTTCTACTTTGGGCAGGTGCCTGCAAGGACTTTTGTTGGGTGCCACCCTGGCACAGGGTCAAAACAGAATTTTTAGGTGATTTTCCTTGTCTCTAAAAATTCATTAGAGGAAAAATAGTGAACAGATGTTTAAAAACCAATAAATTGCAGATATGAATATTTTCAAAATAAACATTTTAAAAGTACTCATTGTATTACATCCATTCAGGGATACTTGCATCTGCTATCAGCTCTAGGTTGAGGGTCATCTCTCAGATCTGTGACAAGCAGCACAGGAGAACTGGGTCATCTCCATGTTTTGACACAATTTTTTTCTGCTCTGTACCCATGCCCCTGAAATAAAACTGCCAGAGGTGTTCTGCTGAAGATATTTAGCTCTCAGTATCCAGAGATGATGACCGCTTACATCCCTGAATGTTGTTGCATGGAGTAAGAATTGTCCGTGGAACAGAGTAGTGGGCTCACACACCGATAACGCCCACAGCCCATTTGCTTGGCAAGCCAGGTTAGCGTCCCTGTTTGGTGCAAGCTCTGGGCAGCATTCAAACAGGAAAATCAGGGCCCATCTGTTGATTTTTAAAGATAAAAATACATTTTAAAAACATCCTTAATTAGCTAGAGCTACCAGTTTTGTGCAGTGGACGAGGCAATGGTCCTGTGCAAAGAAGCATATTTGTAAGCTGTATCATAAACCTTTGTGTTAGGTTCCCAAATTCAGCCTGCATTTCAATACAAATAAATAAACCAGAAAGCCTTAGACACAGCACTTGTTAACATACATAAGAGGAATATTTTTCTGTTTTTTCACTAGAAATTGTTTGTTTCATCTGTAGCAGACTTTTTATGTTCAGACGAGAGCCATTAGGCCAAAGGAGTGCCCTCCCATTGCCTCATAATGTTTCCCATAGCCCTATTAAGATACAAACTGTTAAACATCACCATACCCAGTAGTCATATTTTTGTTACCTTGACAATTTTGACATTATCAGGCAATGGTGACTGAACACCAAACATTTTCAAGGGAGAATCTATGTCAGTGTATGCATCGTGGCATAATCTTTAATTACAGTTACTGTTGTATCACTTGAAAAGGATTGGGAAATTTGGCTTTCTACCCATGAGTGACTAATTTTCAGAAGTCACTGATTTTCAGCATTCTGGAGCTGATGCTTTTTGAAATCCAAAGTTCTTTTGTAGTATTAATGATTCCAAAAGTGTCATTAACCAGTGCAGATTTTACAGAATATATGTTTAATGCACAATATAACAACAAATCTGCATTCTTACATGTGCTCATAGCCAAAATACAAGATAACAGCACATAAGATTTGACTGGCTGGGCCTTGCTGGGCCAAGAAAAGCTGAAAAGTATCTGGTGTTTGCGAGTGTCTGTTTGGCTATCACATATGCCATCCTTCTGTTTTGTTGGACTGCTGCAAACATATTTCCATCAAAAGCACTATTTCACTAAGCAAAAACATGCTTATTGGTATAACAATCTGGTTTAAGAATTTATACTTAATTCTCAAAGCTGCACACAAAGTGTGTGTGTGGTAGGTTCATGGTGGTAGTTCACCCTCTTGGGTGAATCCAGCAGGATGAAAACTGTTGGCAGTTATGCTTGCACCAACCTCCAGGGTTGCTTTTGCATTAGTTTGCCTGCCAAAGCTGGAACATCTCACTTAAAATATTCTTCATTGTTGCTGGCTGACAAGATCTTCCTTCCCAGCAAACAGTAGCTGTCCCTGCCTACTGGCTGCAGTGTGAGGTGATAAGAAAACAAATTCAAGCACTAGTATTTTCCGTCAAAGTTGCATCACTAACCCCAGTGACCCTTTATTTCCTGAGAAGACATCTGAACCTCAGACAAACATCCTGCAGACAGCACTGTCAGTCTGGGTCTTTTTATTTTCAGTGTAAGCAATGGGCAAGCACTCAGCTTTTCCTTTTTCCGAGTGCAAATCCTGTCCTCTACAGATCGCAAATTGTTTTCATTCATCAGTTCTACCCAGATGGGCAGTCCTGCTTCGCAGTTTCACCCGGTGCAGTCTGAGGTTGTTTGCCATTCTCAGTACTGATGGTGGGTCTGCTCTACGTCTCTCTCCAGCATGCAAACCAGGAGATACCATCTGCCTCCAGCCTTTAAAGCGGGATGTATAAAAACATAAAATATTGGTGCAAAGTAACTTATGAAGTAGAGAAATCTTATTAACGGAATGACGTAAATTCTGAGATACAAGTATTTAAACAGGTCTCTCCCTCTCTGAGGCCTTGTAGGGCAGGTGCCTCCCTCGGGGCTGCTGCCTGCCTCACTCTGCCCCTCTCTCCTCCTGCTCAGGTTCACTGCCCTTGGGGCAGCAGCAGCCTCCCCTCCCTGTTTAACAGAACATGGCAAGAAAAGAAAACACAGGCTGCTCCAAACTGCCCCGAAGTGCAGGCACTCAAGCCAAACAACAAACGCTATGAGCAGCAATGTGTTCCTCATGTCTCAGGGACAGCTTATTATTAGTTGGTCTTTCATGAACAAGACCTTTCTTCTCTGCACCATAAATGTTCCCAAGTCTGGATTCATGGAGGACTGAAAGCAACATTTCCAACCTTGAACCTCCTCCTCCAGGGGTGTTTTGAGCTCACCAGGGTCTTGCTTCAGCAAAGACTCATCTGCCGCAGTGAAAGTCCAAGGTGCCAGGAGGAGAACAAGGAGCCTTGCTGGGAGACCTGGCCAGCCTGAACAGGCTTTGCCAAACTCCCGAATAAGCACATCTCCACATGACTGCTCAGTGTCATATGCGTTTTTCTTCCAATCATCTCACAACATTGCTTGGTTTTGCACCAAGCATGGCATCAGGATGCTTTCCTGACTTCTCAGCAGACCACTAAAGGACATGCTCAGCACACTATGTTCTTTCATATATCGCATTGCTTATCTGTAGGTATCTCCTGCTCAGCTTCCAATTTCTTGCTCGGTGCAGGATAAGCCTTTCCACTCATCATTGTTGCTGTTAAAAGGTTAAGTCTTTACCTCACATCAGCCCTGCTGACTTAATGTGGGCACTGACATGGGGGCTTTAAATCCGCAATGTGTCTGCAGCCTGTAATCCAGTGTTTAAGCTGACATACCTGTCTTTTAACATCCAAGAATTTATTGGGAGGAAATTCCGCTGTTATTTAGCACATGTGAGCATTTGTAATGACAAGTTCTGCTTTAACAAGTAACAAATAATCCAAAGTCTCATATGTACAAATCAGAAGGGTGGTGGCAGAGACTCCCTGTACCAAAGAGTAAGGCAGTTGTAGTGAATTATCTCAGATACAAATAAACCAGATTTACTATATGTAAGTATGTGCAACTTCTCCTGAATGACTCCCATGTCATATACTGTACAGGTCAGAAGTGCAAGAGAGCTGAAATGAAAGCTAAACATTAATTGTAAATTGGGCATTTCCTGACTTGTGCACAGCATGCCAGAACTATTCTTTTAATCATTTTGGCATGTGGATTTATTAATTTAGCCTGACACCCTGCATTCCCCTGGGGAAAACAAGCTAGGAAAAATTCTTTTTGCATCACTTCATATCTCTGCCAAGTCTGAGTGGAATTTGGTAGGACAAAAAGAAATCACCGAAGTTCATGACCTGAACAGCGCAGAAGGTCCCAGCATATATCTGTAGTCAGTCTGCATGAGTTTCTAGTCTTGCAACTACAAGAATGAAAGCAGTGCTCAGGCATTTGGTCTGTGTTTGGTCTGTGTGTGTTTGTGTGCAGTGGCACCTGGCTGAACATCTAGGTCTGTCTGGGAAGAGAGTGGCTTTTTAGTCAGCTTTTTGATTAGCAGAATCCTGAGCAATGATTTAGCTAGTTGCTATGTGGAAGTGTCCTTCCAAAGATTCAGGGTTATCAGGGTACAGAAGACTGCATCAAAGCCTTCTTCATTCATTGGTGAGGATGATTGGGGGATGAATGTGGAGAAAGAATCTTCTGTAAGTGTGAACAAAGGAGAATACGCACCAGAGGTATTGCCTCACTCCAAGTGTCCCTCTAGCCCCTCCAGACATGATGGCAGGGAAGGCAGGTCAAACAGGCGTCCTGGGAAGAAAGCTCCTCCCCTCCATCATTCTCTCCTCCTTCAGGAACTAAGAGGATCAAAATATAGGTCAGGCTGCTCCAAATCTTGGTACAAAGCACTGGCCTCAGACCTGAAAGACTGTGAGGCGCGAAGTACTCCTTTCCTGTACTTGTCCTGGCCAGTTAAGCAGATGACTGTGATAGTCCTGCTTTCTCTAGGTGACCCCATGAGCCCAGGTGTTATGTCATGGGTTTAACACAAAGGCAGAAACTGAAAATGAGACAGGTATCTGAAATCATGAGAAGCAGTGACATGCTATTATGGTTGCACCCTTCTACTGGGTGGTTGAAAGTATGTCAGAAATATGTTGGGGCATGTTTGTGAGGTTGTATGTGAGTCTGTCAAAGTGAGGTGCAAGTGATTAAGTGAGATGGTGCTGGAGGACCATTCTTAAAAATTTTCTACATCTGCATCTCTGATTTCTGTAGGGTGCAGAAATAGTTCTGTGAATAATGGTGTGGTGCCTCCCATCAAGCACAATTAGTGGGAACACTGCTTCACTGATATAACTGAGTTGGGGGTCAGGATCATAAAAAAAGCCCTAATGAGTAAAACAGATACACTGGTAAAACCACCTCAGTCTACGTGAACAGATTTGGGCTCCATTACTTAGCCACAAGGCTGCAGAGTCTGTTTTATGTGAAAATATGAGGCAGCTTAAGAGTAAGACTCTGCCTGAAACACCTTGTTTTCTCTTTAAGCATATGAAGGATCAGGTGTAGCTTTCAAATTCAAGACCTTCCAGGGTTGGGGAGGAGTAGGTCACAGGTCACTCATGAAACTGTTATTTCTGGGTCTGAAGAAATAATCTTGCCAAAGTAAAACAAGTGTTACAGGACAGAAAGGAAAGAAAGAGAGAAAAACACAACTTAGAGCAAAGAGGTGGTATATGCAGTGTTGTAAAAGGAGAGGGGGAATGTGTGGATCTGAAAAGGACTTGGAGAGTGACTTGACAGAAAAATAGACTAGAAAAGTGGACACCATACAGAATTTATGTAGGTAAATGATATGCCTCTTGTGAAAAAGCCATATTTGTAACAATAATACAGTAGGGAATAGCATATTTATACCACTATGTTAGGAAAGACAGACCAACAAGGAAAGGTGGGGGAGTTGCTCTATATGTGAGGGAGCAAGTAGAATGCATTGAGCTTGGCCTGGGGGCAAATGAGGAACGAGTTGAAAGCTTGTGGGTTAGAATTAAGGGACAGGCTCATAAGGGTGACATTATG
>Ga0065711_1004806_pt1 | contig 28469 bp, 27 predicted proteins | sample Hoacrofraction12_FD_59098 | JGI IMG/M metagenome (GOLD analysis project Ga0065711, IMG submission 59098) | Hoatzin crop microbial communities from Cojedes, Venezuela - Epithelial fraction 12 v2 (version 2) | ecosystem: Host-associated > Birds > Digestive system > Esophagus > Crop | place... | reverse complement strand
ACGCCAGGCTGGGAGTTATTCTGACTTCTGTTTTCACAAAACAAAGTCCCGCTGAAAGCCCCGGAGAAGGCGACGTGGCCCAGATAACACTGCGGGAATGATGCCCTACAGCTCGGTAGCGCTCAGCCTGCTTGTGCGTGGGAGAGGGCGAGCAATAGTGGTGTAGTTTCCAGTTCATTTTTTGTTTCTTTTTTTTGAGATAAGGGCAGCATCCTCTACACAGCAGGGACAGCTGCTTTGCTCCAGCCTGTGTCTGGCTTCAAAGCACCATGGCTTTCGGCAGCAAGGATTTATCTTCGAGGAGGATGGAAGTAGCACTTTATTTTAAGCAGTATCTTTTCTAGCCAAAGTTGCTTGGTGCATTTCACAAGAAGATACCTTAGATCCAGTCCTAAAAGCGAAATCACTTTGACCGTCCCGGAGCAGGCGCTGGAGGTGGAAGGCTCCGTCCCCGCGCGTGCCATTCCCTCGTGCGAGGGCAGAGCTCCGCGGCGCGGTGCAGCACGGGATGGGGGGGCAGGCGCAGCAGCCGTCCCTCACCCAGCAGCTCCCACACCATCCGGAGTTCAAGGACTAACCTGGAGTTGAGTTTCGCTGGCTTGGCTCAGGGGGTATTTTTTCAGCCTGTCCTTTTTTTACAGTTTGCAATACATAGTGGGTTTGCTGACGCTTTTGGAGAAGGTGGGGATGGGACTGGTCACAGTGGTGAGGCAACCTCATAGGACCTTGGAGCCGTGCAGCGTTCACGGTGTGTGCCTTGGCGTTCTCCTGGCCGCCAGTCCCTGCGGGTCCCTTGTCCACCGAGGTACGGGTTTGCCCAAAGCTATGATAACAAAGGCAAATCTCCGATGATGCTGCTGCCTTTGGCTCTGAGCCTTGGATCTGCCCGCTTTCAGGAGCTGAGCTCGGATATCTCAGCATGCTTTGCTGCAACCTCTTTCCTATCAACACCACCTCCCTTCCATTCTGCCGGCAAGTGGGACAGACAAGCATCAATTGAATCTGGGGATTCAGAGGCTTCTTTTTTTCTGTGAAACCCTGTGGTTTCATTTCTACTTCTGAAAAGGAGATGCAGCAAAACCTCTGATGGCTTTGGGCTCCCTCGGAAGGACCTGTCCTGCTGGCTCGGAATTTTTCGGGCTCTCCCAGCAGCACTCGCACACGGTTGATTCGATAGGGACCAACTCACCATTCCGTGAGCTTATCAGCAGCACTTGGCTGTCAAGCCCGGTCTGTGAAGAGTTTTTGTTTGAGTGTATGCTGCATTTGTATAAATAAACACCGGAGCACAATGTCGAAGTCAACAACTTCCTAGACAAGGTCAGAATGGTACAAAGGCAGCCGGGTGGAGGCAGGCAGAAATGCATTTTCTTTTAAGGGAGCTGCTGGGAAACCAGCAGTAATGTATTGTACCCTTGTCCTTCAGTGAACAAGAGTAGCCTTGGCTGTCTCTTGCTTGCTAAGCTGGCAGGCTGTGGTGCATGGCCAGGTTCTCGCAGGGTTTCTGGGGTTTAAATTGTAATATTTGGCCATGGAGAATGGTTTCTGCTCTCCCTGGCTGCGTGAGGAGGCAGCAGCTCACAGAGTGATGTGCAGGAGATGCAGAAGGCACGTGCTGCTGCCCCAGCAGCAAGCCCATGAGCAGGTTGCGATGCAGTGCTGGCAGGGAGGGCAGAGCTCTGGCAGGGCTGGCATTGCCCTTGGGCCACCGGAGCCACGGGTCTTGTTGCCACCTTGTCTGCAAGCCACGGATAAAGCATTGTAGGAAATAGGGACAGTGGGTGACTCCCTCCCAGGGACCTGCGGTGGCCCAGAAATCTCGGGGCTTTCCAAAAGGCTTTGCATACGCCAGCCCATGCTAGGCACAGTTACTCCAGGGCTGAGTGCCTCCAAATTCCCCTCAGCATCCACGGCAGGAGCAGGACCTCAGAGCCCTTGCACCCATCAGCTGCTCAGGACCTCCCTCTGCTCCCATCAGGGCTGAGGTCCCTCCAGGTTGCAGGGATGAACGGCACAGCCCCAGCAGCTGAAAGGCTTGAAGGAAGCTTTGTAGCTGCTCCAGGAACTTGCTGTGACACCATGTCCCATATTAGGGACAAGAATTGCTGTCCCCTCCTCTGTGCCAGGCTTGTCAGCTCACACCTCGGTGTATTATTTTTGCCTGGTTATTTCTTGAAAGCTAAATAATTTCCAGAGAAATACTGTTATTAGCAAATAGTTGCTGAGACTTCTTTGCCGAGCAACGGGTGAATCAAAGCTTGGGCATGTCACTTGTGTCTCTTGAAACTCAAAGCTGATCTTTATTTGACTGCTGACCTTGTAAAAACGTTTCATTTTTTTTCCTACTCTTCCCACTTCATTCGTCATATTGCTCAGTCATGATACCAAGGAATAATGGAAGAATAAACAAACAGGGAGTTCTTATGATAAGTGCCTGCATTACCTATCATCTGCCTTTGAGAGGAATCCAAGCGATTTTTCTCAAGACTGAAGAACACATTCAAACACCTGAATGTGGAGAGCCTGTGATATTACTTATGTCACTGGTATCTTACACTTAGTGAATTCTTTTATTAAAACAGTTTCAAGACCTAGTGTTAAGAGACTTTCAAATGAAACGCCTATCGAGCTGACAAGTCTGTATATAGAGCCTTGTGAATTTTCCAGCGGCTTGGAGTACGGTTGTCAGAAATAAATTTGCTGCTTCTGCCAGAATATTTTCCTTCTCCATTTGGAAGTATTAATGTTTCAGAGCCAGCAATCACTGCACTCACAAAATATGTCATTAGTTAATATTTGCACGGTGTTTCTGCAGCCTGTAAGAGAAGAGATTATCTGTGAGATTTGCAAAGAATAATCTCCCTGGTCCCACCATGGGCCAGTTCAGTTAGGTTGTGCTCAGTTCAGCCAATTGACTCCAGTTGCGTTAAATCAGAGATTAATTGGGATGTTGCTCACTTTAGTGGTAGTTCTGAGTGGAGAAAATGAGAAGAACAGTTCACTTATAGCACAAGGCTTTTTATTCATGCACTTAAAGCCTTCCATCTCTTGCTCCATCTGAGTGGATCTCCTGGAGGAAAGTTCTCAGTGCTCCGAGTCCAGATCACTTCCAGCAGATTTGTTGGGAGTTGCAATGAGTTGCAAGGACATTTGCCAGGTTTACCAAGCTCAACAAAAAAAGCACTCACAAATTAAAATGACCTCATCTGAATATAATTTCTTTGATCTGAATTTGGCTATCATGTGTGTTTCACATTTTCCAGGAAATTGGTGTAATTGGAGATTTTATTTTTATGCGAGAGGAAACTTCCCAAGTAATCATTTCTGTGTGTGCATTCATGTGTGTGTTTGCTTGTTTGTAAGTCTTCATCTAGACGTGCTGGCCTATGTTGCACTAACTGCCACACAACCAATACCACCCTCTGGAGAAGGAACGCCGAAGGGGAGCCCGTCTGCAATGCCTGCGGGTTGTACATGAAGCTCCACGGGGTAAGGAGCACGTTCACGCTGAGAGGGACCATTTGGGTGCTGGGATCACTGCCCAGCAGGTCCAGGATGTCAGGTCTGGAGGGACCAGTCTCTAGACTGGACCCAGGAAAGCCATAACCTGATCCTGTCTCCTTGAACAGTTAAAAGCTCAGTCTACTGAAGTTCTCCAGAATAAGGCTAAGGGGGTAATGGAACACTCTCAGGAGGTGTCTGCATAGAGGAGAGTTTTCTGTCACTGAGTGGCTCTTAACTAGGCTGTTTGTCAAGTTACGCCCCAAAAAGAAAACTTACCAGGCTCCAGCAGCTGGAGACTGAAGCTCCCCAAAGCCAGACTGGAGATCAGGAGCATATTTCTTCTAGATGTGGTAACTAAGAATGTGTGAAGGATGCTGAGGAGTCCATGTGGAGGCTTGCTGATAACATTTATCCACAAAGGATGGGAACTGCTGGTAACATGTCCATCAGCCAGAGAGGAGACTTCATCCCTCCATGCAGGCCTCTTCAGACTTCTGCCATAAAGGTTAAAGTCTCTATATCCCATGACCGTTCCCTCTGAGCCATGTAGGCTCTCAGTCTGTCAGTGTAATTTAATAGGGTCCTTTCATAAAGGTCACTAATAAATCAGGAAAAGGAAAATAGGAAATAAAGGAAAAAAACAAATTTGTGGGAAAGCCTTAGCTGTTAGCCTTATACATCTTCCAGCCAAGGCCTGTTGCAGAGAAAAATAGCGCTTAGTGAAGGACAAGGACTTTAGGTGCTTTGCGTGAGCTACAGCACGTAAATAGGAGAGCAACATGTGTGTGGGAAGGAGCTAAGTAAAATACAATATTAATGATTCCAAACTTTATGAATGTCAAGGTACCACGACCTCTGGCCATGAAAAAGGAAAGCATCCAGACGAGGAAAAGGAAGCCAAAAAACATTACCAAAGGCAAAACCTCAACAGGTACAGTGCTGCTATCATCCGTCACGGGGGCTTGGGGCACAATTCACCTCAACATGTCTTCTGCAAGAAATGATGATAATTAGAAAATAATATTGTAACCTTTTTCCCCGATGATTGCTTTGGTTGTAGAACATGTATTTATGCATAGACCTCGGGTGGAAAGAGGATGCTGGGTGGGAAACCTCACTGCTGTCGTATTCCTGTGAGGTTCCTCTGTACTGTGGGCACCTGGCTCCAGCCCAGCAGCACTCACGTTCAAGCAGATCTGGGCCAAAACGGGTAATGGGAAAAAACAGGGCTGGGAATGGTGTATTAAAGAGCCGAGGGAAAAGTATCATGATGCCTTGAACATCAGCCCACCCGGCTGGTACCAGGACCAGCACTGCCAGGCTGTGAAAAGTTGCTTCTCCTCCTCCATCATCATCCTGTCAGCCAAAACCAAAGCTGTACCTTGACAGAGATGCAGTGAAGAAAGAGAACAGTACAGTTGTGCCATGAGATGTGATGCTAGCCGTTAAAATATAAATTTACTTAAGAGCCCATTTCTGCTATGTTGCTTCACCGTCCTGCACCAATTGTGTCCCAGGGTCTACGACTTCGGCCACCAACTCCCCTTCTTCCATTACGAACTCAGACAGCACGGTCACTTTAAAGTCAGAGCCCAGCACGACTTCGCAGTATCCCGGACAAACCATCGTGTCAGTGTCCCAGGTAAGGCACAGGGGCCCCAGGCCATCACCAGCTGGGGTGGATGCTCCACACACCTCAGTAGTCATTGATCTGGGGGGCCTTGATGAGGTTAAGCGGTTAGTTCATTGCACTGGGGGTCACCAGCCTGATGGACTGCCTCAGACTGAGAAAAGCAGGCAGTGGGAGCCAAGACGTTGACTGGGAAGGGCTCCAGGCCATCAGCTCCCCATCAGCTCTTCCATCTTGCAGTGGGAACTGGGAGGTCCAAGCCCTGCTGATGCAGAGGCGATCGGTGGGGAACCAGCTTCAGTGCAGAGCTGGATTTAGTTCCCATCTCCTGCCATGAAATCCTGGGAGTTACAACCCTGTTGAGTTGGTGGGATCAGCCCAGGGTGGAAACCTCTGAACCTCCCAAGAAAAGACTCCCTGAGCATATGTTATCTGCGCTTTATGGCCCTGCGGTCCTCAGTGCTGACAGAGCTGTAATGCTGTCAGAGACCCCAGATTGCAAGGCTGTACTTCTGCCCCGAGGATTTCTTTGGGGCGGGTTGCTATTTTGTCTTGGTGGAGGAAAAAATGGCTCTAAATCAATCCGCACATCAAAATTTTGTGACCCAGCGCTGTCATTATGCTGAGTCTAAGTCCTCCCCGAGCTGGACATGCGTGCATGGAAAGGAAGCTCAGCTCCAGCGCCCGAGTGCCTGGCGAGAAGCCAGCTGCGCTCTGTGGGAGAGGGGGGTTTTTGGCTGCAACAGCTAAATCTGATTTGTGCTCCCTCTTAAAAAATATACATGCGCCTAGAGATCTCCAAACTGGACATGGCTAGACAATAAATAAACGCAGATGGACTCTGGGCTGCCTCCTCCCTGCTTGTTCCTGGTGCTTGCTGGGGATGGAGCACCCTTCCTTCAGGCTCCTCCAAAGGGCAGCAGTAGTATAACATAACCCGCCCTCTTCATAATCCATCCCAGTCCCACCACTGCATTACAACAAAGGGGAGAGTGACCCCTTGGCCAATGTCAGGCTTTCTAACCACTTTCTGCTTCCCTCCCCGGGGCAGGCGCAGAGTCAAACGGACGAGACGCTGGCCGGCAACCACGGCGAGTTCAAATTTGAGCCCGAGGACTACACTTTCTCCCCCACCACCATGGCCCCACAGCCTGGGCTGAGCGTCCCACTCCGGCAGGACTCCTGGTGCGCCCTGGCACTGGCCTAGAAACCCCCAAACTCCAGCAAAAAAGCCTCGGGACCAACGTTTTCGGCTGGCCCTGTGAAGAGCCGACGGGCAGGAGGACGGGCTGCCCCAGCGCTTCAGGACTGCGGGGTGTCGAGCCGCGGCAGCAGGACAGGTTTCTCTCGGAGGATGTGCATGGAAAACGCTGGCTGGATGCGGCCAGGATCGCCCCACTGCAGCATCAGCTCCCCTAAAAGCTCATCCTCAGCCGGAGGGCCCCAGGGTTGCCTCTCCAAAGCCGGAGCCCCGGAGCTGCCTCCATTTTCCCAAGGAAAATCTCCTTTGAGATGAAACCAGCAAATAAATGCATCCCAGAATCTATGTTTATTCGCGGTGATTTCTCCCTCCTATGACTCCTCTGTGTGCAATTTATTCCACTTTCCAATAAAGACTGTAATAACATGGCACGAAATAACTTAATTTTATTAAAATGTAAACTGTGTGGCCTGTCTTATGTTTTATTGGCCACAACAGGAAGAAAAGAGAAAAAAAAAGGCAACGATTGTTCTAAACATTTACTGTTTTATATTAAAAACGATCATCTCTATAGAGTGTTAGCTTCTGAAGCGTTTAGCGTATCAACACCGAGCTGATGAGTCATACATGAAATAAACACGCTGCTCTTCCCTTTGCAGCTCCAAAGAAAGATTATTTTATTATTATTTTAGGCAAACCACATGACAAAAATGGTCAAAACCTGCCAATAATAAAGGAATATGGAAATGCTCTTTTTCCTTTGTATTTCCTGATTGGTTTTGATATTGTCAATTCTGAGCATTAGAAAATCAGAAGTTAGTCCTCCATAAGTTAAGAAAAAAGGCTTGAGGGACTGAAAAATAAAGGATGTGTCGGAGGTATGTTTGTTTGCATCCAGTTTTGGGGATGTTTTAAATGGAGGATTTCCAGCTTTCAGCCATGCAGGGCAGTGATTCCTTTTTAATTATTTTAACGAAAGTCAAGCAGAAAATTATTTATCGGAGCTGAGCTGTAGTAAGAGATCAGATCATCGGTGATGCAAAACCCACATCACAGTTCCAAAAGCTGACAACAGCGCATTTCTACAGCTTCTCGGAGCTGCCCTGGGGAGGCAGGCGATGGCGAGGTTTGCAAAGGGACCCTGAAGCTCCCAAGGAACCTGGACGTGAGGAAGAGACCATATTGAGGAGGAGCAATGGGTAGGAAATAAAAGGGGAGCAAGGTCATGAAGCTACTTCTATGGCCTGCTTTATTTATTATTTCTAAATAAAATCCTCAGCCTGGCTGGACAGCTATTTATGGGCAGGAAGCTGTCAAGTAATAGTTCCTTAATATAGATTTCGACCTGTCCAAGGCTTCCCGGAGCAACTCTTCCTCTTGTCAGAAAAGATGGATCACTTGATTTTTATTATAAACAACAGAGTAAAGATAATCAGGGAGAGTGAAATCTGACATGAAGTTTCGACTCAGCTGAGATGGAGGATGGTGCTTTCCACCATGCAACCCTTGCTGGAAGAAAGGAGATGATCCAGGCACTGGGGAGCATTGGTCCCCTCCAGTGCTGCCATAGCTCAGCGGTTGGTCCCTCAATGTAGACCTGTGTGGGTGTGGGGCTGTTCAATTCACTCTTTTGTCAAAGCCCACGGACGAAAACCATCTTTGGAGGAATATTTCTAGTGCCTCCAGAGCTTTATTGGCATCTTGCATCAAGGCAAGCTCCAGTGCCGGTGCAGGGGCTACCAAGGAGTGGCATCCCTCCAGTGCCAGGCTCGGCAGCTGCACACTGTGTTTGCATGGTCAGGCTCACCACAGATCCACGACTTCACTGTTTGTTTTTCCATTCTGTGGCCTGCCAGCACCCACAGCAGAGCTGGGCACAGCCGTCCAGTGGATAAGCCAGCAGCACGGGGCTAGTGGGGTGGCACTGTCCCCAAATCCAGCCCAAACCATGCCTCTGGAAGTCAGGAAAATGGGTGATGTGGCCCGGGCTTAGGCGACCTGCAGGTACCCGAGGTGACATGCTGGGACATGGGCAGGGGGGAGCAGGACCCCTGGGTATAGCATGAGTAATGTTCCTGGGCAAGTCCCCAAACCCCAAGATCTGCAGGCAAAAAAAAGGCAGCACAGCACAAGTCACGGCAAGATGATTTCGACGGACGATGGCAGGGGGTCCTTGCTTTTTCGTCTGCATGACCCTGAGGGGGAGAGTTATTTTAAAGGCAAACAAGAAGACCCAAACAATGCCAAGATGTTGACACCAGTGGCTCCAGCAGTTTTATTTATTGCCTGTTGGTAACCGTCGACCGGGCGTCGGGATGCTCCAGGGGCTGGTGGCTGACGAAATGAGGCAGAGGGACAAGAAGTGAAACAACCGGGACGTGTAATTTTTCCTTCCTGCTTGCTCCCTGCACTCACTGGACAGCGTCATCCATAAAGCTGGATTTTCACTTCTCAGGGATATCTTCCAACCTTTCACTCCCATGCCCAAGGCGTGAGCCGTTGACACAGACTTCTGTCTCCTGGTCAGCCCTAACAGGAGAGGCAGCACCACCTACACAGCCCCGTGGGAGAGGCGGTCTTCCTTCCCTCCCAGTCCTTGCATCCCCAGAGAAGCCATCACCCTGGGAAGCTCACCCTGTGCAGGTCCCAGCCTTGCAGCAGCCACATCTGGGGGGCCCACGCACCTTCCAGTCATTACCTTCCCAACTTGCTATTTTGAAAACCTCACCTAGGGGCTCCATGTCCCTTTGTGCACCTCACTACATGGCAAAGTGGAGCATTTGCCCCAGTAGATATGAACAACAACCACGGGAAAGTTTGGGTCTTCCCAGCTCATGCTACATCCCCAATCCCGCTCCTACAGCCTCCGGGCGCCTGGTTGCGCAGTGCAGCTCAGCCCACATGCTTGCAGGGGTGGCAGCAACAGAGGAGATAGGACCCAAAACCGAGGTCCAGGAGAACCAGACCCCCACAGCTGACCTGGAGGCTATGGGCTTCCCATATGGCATCCGCTGTCCTGCTCTGCCTAGTTGCAGCCAGCACACAGGAGCTGCCTTTGGCCGGACCCTGCCCAGGCTGTGCTAGCAGCACCACTGCCATGTTCTGTGACCAGGCTCACCCTCCCTGCCCCGTCCCCCAACAAGGCTGATTCGCAGAAGCACTTCAGAGACCAGTTTCTACTTCTCTTTCCCAAACCTTTCTTAGTCCCCTTGGTGCTCTCTCCCCTCCCCAGGCATGATGTGTATTTGCTCTCCTACAGATCTGGTGGCTTGTGGATAACTATTATCTTTACTGTTGTTGTACAGCTGCCTTGGAGCTATCAATTGCCTTTGTTCAAAGGTCACCTGCCCAGATGATTTTACAACATTACTACAATGATCTGTTCCATTCTGCACTTTATACTGATGCCACGGTGATGTTTACCAACTCAGTGAGTGAGTAACGAAGCACTTGAGCCTATAAACCCATGTTTTTCTTGTTTATGATCATATTAATAGCACAATAAAATAATCGCTCACCCAAGCAGTTGCTTTAAAAAAAATATTAAAATTTTCTTCATTTTTGATTTCTGCATGGAAAATGGAAAGTTGTGGTTTAGTTTCTACTGGGAGCCCTAAAGCCCCAGGCTCTCCAATGGGGTACCACCTTTACGCTGAAGCACAGAGAGCCATCATTTTTTCTCTGTTGCGCACAAAAACATTGAGCACCTCAGCTGCCGATCAAGCTCTGCCTGAACTGCAAAGACCACCCAGCTGGCAGATAGGTTTGGTTCTTCCTTTGCTCAGGCTTTGGGGATCCCTCAGGTGAAGTCCTGCACCGAAGTCACTGGTTAGGCTGATTCATGCCAGCTGAGGAACACGGCCATCATGGTTATAAGGGGATGGGGGCACCAAGCTTCTGTTTCTAGGTCTTAGTGTTTAGCAAGTCTATGAACTGTTGTGGGAAATGCAAGAGCTTTTCCTGGAAAGAAGGTGGAATCCAGGCTGTGAGCCAGGTACAGCAGTGTTCTGGGGGCTGGTGGGGGTATAGGGAGCTCTGGTGCTGGTTTTTTGTTGTTCCGGAAGTGCTTGGTGGTGCAGAGAAGCAAATTCACTGTTACTTCCCACTTGTCTTCCAGCTTCCCTGCTCATCTCCACTGCTTTTTATTGTGAAGTTGGTTGTGTACCATCCAGGAAAACAGCTTGCATTTCTTTGTGGGTCAATGTGCTGCAGTAATTAAATGTCCAAGCTATTTACTTGTGCAGCAGCTAAACCAGAGCTGAATATTCAGTCTCGCCATTGTATGCATAGAAAAAGAAAACAAACAGCACTGCTCCTTTCATCACATCAGGTGGTCCTTCTTGGAGAAGGCTTTGTGGCCAGGGGTTAGTAGGAAGTGGTGTCTCCAAGAACCTCTCCCATTCAGTATCAAATTTACATTGAATAACCCAAAAGATGCTTAATGAGGAGCAATAACACCTTTTGCAAAGTGGTGGAGTTTTTTCCAAAGAAGCTCCTCCTCAAGAGGAAGCTTGATGAGAAGCAGCACATTTCTAAAAGGCTCCTGTTAAATTCTTTGTTTATTCCCTTCCTGTTGTCTTACTCTGAAAACCCCAGCTCCCATGTTTCAGTAAAATTTCTACCCAAGAGTACCACCGCAGGTAACACACCATGGATACAGTAGGTGTTGAGAGGAAAGAGGAGCAGTGATGCACTGTCTATATGGTCAGACTTGGCAAAAAGCAGCTTTATCTACAGTGCTCTAACGCCACTGGGACAGTTAGCACACACCAGCCTTTTTCCTGTTCTTTGATGTCATTAGGAAATGCATTAGTATTGGAATTTAAAGAAAGATTTTTATACCAAGCATTTCCATAGCAGTGTTAAAGGTGGCCAAGAGCAGACCTTGACTATTGAGGTGGTTGAAAAGGTTGGAGTCTGAGCTGCCTCCAGAGCCAACTCCTCAGCTGGAGCAAGGTAACAGTGCAGAACCTCCCTTCCATATAGATGTTTACCCTCATTAACAGGACGCTGTTTACATTTCCTGATGATCCAGATGAAAACAGGAGAAAGTGGGAAAATTTTATCATTCAAGTAGAAGAGTCTTTCTTGCCTTGGGTGCAAAGCTAGCTGCTTCAGGCCTGTGGAAGCTTTGGGAGCTCTCATCTCACGGATGAGTGCCAAATAAGAGCACGCATGGGGGGAAGGATGAATAGAGAAGTGTAAAGTGAGATTGCCTCTTGCTATTTTTTATTCCAAACCAAGTGAATGGCTTAAAGCAAACACTGGTGGAAACTTCCAGCCCTTGTCCCAGTCTCACCTGTGCTCCCATTTCCCTGGCTCCAGGGCAAGGCGTGGGACTGACCCTCCTGCGGGACCACCCAAAAGTTTGAATGGGAGGAAAGGGGAGGTGGGCACAGACGGGACGCGGAGCGGGGCCCTAATGTCTCTGTTATTTCAGGTGTTGGTATCATTCTTCCCATCTGTTCACTCTGCTTGTAATAAAGAAGAATAGCTCTGGCTGGTGAAATGAATGGAAATGACGGGCATTTAGCCACAGGAGCCCGCTATAACAGCTGACAGGAGCGGTGCTTAAGCAGCTTTTAGTGATATGGCCTTAGAGAGCAGGGCAGGAAAATAGTGCTGGAGCCACCACCCCTCTGTGCGCGAGCGGGAGGACTAAGGTGAGCAGCAAGGTGGAATTTGCAGTGTTAATCATTTACCCTGAGTGCGATGGAGGCTATAACAGACACTCTGTGTGTGTGTACAGGGCTCTGTAAGCGTAAATGTTAAATGGGGAAGCCGCTGCTCAAAGGGCACCATGAAGTGGCCTTTTGGGGAGGCAGTTTATTCAGATCCACCTTTGTTTGCTTTATAGAAGCACATTCCCGTGCCATCGTGCTCTGTCACTGGCAGGGCCGTCGCTGCAAGGAGGCATGGATGGGGACTGCAGGGTGATTTTTCACTCCTGTCCTTGGCATCTTTCCTCCCTGATTAATAATGCCTCAGTACCAAACAGGAGCAGAGGACTTCCACAGAACGTGGCAGCTAATGATAGGTGTTCAGGAATAATGGTGGTGTTTGAGCCTCACTCCATGGGAATTCCCTTGGAAGACTGTAAGCTTGATTTTCTGCTGTTCTACAGCATTGGAAACCCATTATGTCATCATGGATATAATATATATATTATTTCTATATTTAATAATACAGATATAATAACAAGGGAAGATTTGAGGTTGACTTGGCACTCAGATGCAGCTGAATATGTTGCCATCACTTTCCTTCAATAAGAACAAGTGGTACACGCAGGCTGTCATTCCTCTATAACCAAGCTCATCCCAGTCAACAGCAACTCACACCTTACGGCCTTTAGCTTGGGTTGCTGGCTGCAGCGGTGCTTCAGGTCATGCCCCAGAATAGGCTTTCCCCAGGAGCAAATCCACTCTGCATGCTGAGGTGCCAGAAGGATGTTGCAGTTCCACAGGAGTCTGTCGAAAGCCCATGATAAAAACAAAGGGTGAAGAGACATTGCTCCTGGTTGTGTTTCTCCCTCGGTACATCACAGAGCTTGCTCCTCATTCCAGCCTTGCACCCACAGACGAGGGTCTTCCAGCACCAGCCTTGTGTGCCAGCTTGGCCCTGTGCTCTGCGTTCAAGGTAAAAGTTCCTGCAGTGCCTGTGGCTCCTGGCAAAGTCCCAAAGCGTGAAAGGCCACACAGGTTCTCTTGGAGGAGGCTGAGCACCCAGGAAAGCTGCTGAAATAATTTGGTCTCATGTGCATTCCTGCAGCAGGCTTTGCTATGTGCCCAGGAGTGATTGGCAGTGGCTTGAGCTTTGCTTTTAAATCATGCAGGTTTGCCTCACATTAAAACATGATTAAAAAAGATTTAACAATTTAAAATATTAATAATGGATAATTCATTTCTGAGCAGCAAATTTTAATAACGTTGCTCCTTCTTGGACAGGCTCTGCTCTGAGATTATTGGCATTGCTGCGTGCCCTTATCTTTAGACAAAGTTGCAGAACTGGTCCTCATGTTGCTTGCTTTCCCTGACTGTGTGGGGTGCCCTGGGAACCCCCATCTCGGAGCTGGTGTTACCTTTGTGGAGTTAATGGCAGTAAACTCCATGGGAGAAGAGCCATGTCTGCCCCATCACCTTGAAGTCGCAGGGTTGGGAGAGCATGAGCAGCAGCCTGGGGTCCTCCTGGGGAGCGAGCGCTTGGCCTGCCCTTGTCTCCTACCCCTGCAAGTTTGTACCTACTTCTAACGCAAAGTTACAGGTGGGAAAAGCACTGCCTTGTACAGTCTGGGGGGATGAAAGCCAGGGCAGATTGGAGACACTGCTAGCTGGTTTGAGATGTTGGCAGTTTTCCTCCTCGGGAGCTGCAGGCTTCAGAAGGACTCTGTGCTTGCACAGAGTGGTTTTTCCTAAACTTTTCGAAGCCTATGATTGCTCTGAAATTAAGATACCTCTTGACTTTTCCTTTTCTGGCTTGCTTTTGCTTTCTGGTTTGGTTTGTGCATCGCCAATCATTTCAGTTACAGTGGTGTCAATGGGGCTTCTAACACAACCACAAAATCGGTTACATCTGGAGCGTGCTGAGAAAGGTCACCAGGGACAGAGTTTCTTTTGTTTTTGAAAGGCAGTCTGAATAAATGGCAATCAAGCCCTCTTGCATTCGCAGGAGGCAAAAGCCAAAAATAAAACCACAATAGCATTCAAGTTTTCCAGTTAAAATAGCTGTCTTCTACTCTTCTAATTAAATTCAGTTTTCATTTTTCAAATCAAAACAGGCTAGGGATCAGGCCATGATTAGTAGGAAATTGTTTTGGACAGAAGCTCTTCATCAGAAACCAAATCTAAACAGAACCAGAATCTGATTTGAGGTTTATAAGCCTTTTTAACTCAGTATTTGAGTGCTTCCGAATTTCCTACTGAGATCCAAAACAAGGAGTAAAAAAACTCAGGGAGAAATCCCTGTGATTTCTCAGTCCTACTTGGAAACAGGAAGCTTGGGGACTTCCCCAAGAGGTTTCTCGGGACACCAACATGCTGTTTGTTACCACTGATGCCTTTTTTGAGGTGCACAATGGGGCTGCAGAAAACACCTCAAATGTTGAGATTATTTTTCCATAATAAGTCAGGCTGCTCAAATGTGTTAATTTATTAAGCATGCTCTGTTCCTGCTAATTGCCAGCTTGGGTCCAGGCTTCAGCCAGCTCTGAGTGTATCCTCAGAGTGGAGGCTTATCTCATGAGCTTCCTGAGTCTGCAGAATTGAATGAACGTCTCACCAGGAAAAGTGGTTTGTTTTGCTTTTAGTTTGTTTTGTAAGAAAGCTGAGAATTTCCCTTCCCAGCCAAGTCTGAATTGACCACAGAGAAGCTCACAAGTTTCAATGCTTTACATCCTCAGGCTCTCCAGACTCCAGAAGTGCTAAATTCCTCTTTAAAAAAATAAAATAAATCTAGCTATGCATTTTCAGTTCTCCACTGAAATGGAGTATTAATTCAGTTCTAATTTGGAAAGAGGCTGTGAATATGCTGTCCTGGTGTCAGTTGATTTCCTTCCCTTCCCCAGAGAGATTTTTGGTAAAACATTGGTAAAATGTTTAATCTCTATCAGACTTTCAAGCTTGGTTCCCCACCTTCAACCCTACGGTGATGAGGACACTTTCTGGTGTCCTCTTCATGTAAGAGGTCATCTGTCGCATCCGCACTTTGTCAGTGATGGAGCTAAGATGCAGTGAGGCAAAGTGACTTGCCGAAGGTCCAACAGGAGGTCAGCAGCAGGAATGGGCCTGGTTTCTTGACTCTGGATTTTGTCATGGAATTGGGATAAAACCCATCTCTATAGCAAAGTTTGAATTGCATTTGAGAAATGTAACCGCTGCTGGAGGATAGTCCTGCTGACGGGCCCGAATGTGCAAACTCCTTCTGGAGCAGCATTGATCTTCTGTTGAGCAGCCTTGGCCATCCCTGCCAGCACCATGCTGTCCTCGCCGGGGCTGGAGCAAGGCTCCTCCTGGGCTTCTGCGCTCCCATAGTAACAAGGGCCTTGTTCACTACGTAAAGATCAGTGGGATATTTACATCACTAAGATGATGTCCAGCCCAAAACCTTATCTATCTGTACAAAAATCCTGTAAAGGCAGATGTGTAGTAAATAAAACTATTCTCCAGTAATGGACTTCTAATCCTCTGTATAGTAGTCTTCCTAAAAAAGATCATTTCAGGCTGAAAGGCAACAAAGGTCCTCCATTTCAGAAGAAAAAGGGATTTTGTTGGAGGGAGTAGACTAAATTTGGAAAACATTTAAGAACAAACTTGCCTTAATTTAACAACAGCTTTTATTAGATTGCACTTGTCCAATGAGATTAATGGACGTTTTCCTTTGAAACTCTGGGAGTCTTTCCTAGACACTGGGAATAAGTAGGCTCCTTCAAATGTTCTGCTTCCTACAGGATTTACTGGTGAAAGATTTAATACAACTCAGCACAAACATTTTAACCTTTCCATCTAAAACGCTGAATTCAACCGTTTCCTGAATGTGTATAATTTAAAGGCTTGTGTTTTCCTGTGTCATGCTCTCTGAAGCATTTTATGTCGCCTTGCTCCTATTGACTCTTTTAAGAAAACACTGCATAAGTATACAGTCACTTTCAGATAACTCAGATGTTTACTTTATGAATGAAGGAGGAAATTGAATACTCAAATAAAGTTATGCATCGAAGTGCCAGAAGCTAACTGCTCTCTTAAATTTGCTTGTCTTCTTGAAAGAGCCTTTAAATACAATTTATGACGTAAAGAGCTTTTCTGTAGTGCTGAGTAGGATCTCCATCTCAGTCATAAATGGATGCTCTCAGCAGCCGCGTGTGGCTCTTGCTGATGCCTGGACCAGGGATGCTTGGGCGGCAGGGACAAATGTTGTGCCTCCAGGAGTTCATGTGCATCCCAGTGCTCTGGTACGGGGTGCAAATAAACGGGCTGCTGCCTGTGCTGCTGTTTTCTGGTAGTTATCCAGTACAGGCAGAGCCCCAAGAGGGTGTAAAGCAAAAGGAGGGCTTCCAGCATCATCATCCACTGTCGTGTTAAACTTCATTATTAGGTCTAGATCTCACAACTGGGGAGGCGGTATGTGGCTGCCTGGGTGGGCAGCGCCATTTGCTGTCTTGCTTCTCCTGCCCCTGGTTTGGAAAAACTACGATCTGGTTTGGGTTTAGGGATGTAACTCAGGTCTTTCCCTAGTGATGCTTGTCTCTGGTATTTTAGCACCCGAGGCAATTGTTCTTTCCTTAAAAAAGTTGGAAAGCATGACTGAATTTGATTGAATTAAAAAATAAATCAAGTCCCTGGTGAATTAACCTTGCAGATTTCCCAGCCTGTTTCTCCTCCCCTTTCCTTCAAGAGGGTTTCTCCCAAGATCTCTTTCCACCACACTAGTGAATTACTACAGTAATGGGAAGAAGATTGACATGTTAAATGCCCTTCCTTGAGCCAGAGAGATTATAGGATGATAACTATGAAAAGGGACATGTGGCCGGTTTGGCTCTGCCAGCCTCAGGCAGGGCTTTGGGGAGGCCCAGTGTGTGCTGGGGTGTCAGAAGGACTTGGCTGTAGCCCTCCCTGTAGAGCATATGGCTTTAATGCTCCTAAGCTCATCATCTGGCACAGGGCTTCTCAGGTTCACATCCAAGTATAATGCTTTGACATATATCACTTTATTTATGAGAAAATAAAAGGTTTCAGAGTCCCTTCGGGTCCTGTTGGCTGTGGTTTGATTTTGGAATGAGGGAACAAGGTATACTCTTATGGGTCCCAGCTGGACAGGAAAGCTTGCTGGCCTTTCATGTCCATACTCCTCAGCAGAGCCATGCCATGCTCAGAGGATAGAGTGCCCATGAAAAGCTGCCTGCTTCTGTCCAACATCCCTGTCCAGAAGCAAAGCCATGAGCCAAACTCTACTTCACGCAATAACCTTTGAGCTAAGGACTGCTGTCACCTGCACCTTGAAGCCAGGGCAGTGGGTGCAGGTGTTACCCCTGGATGGATTGATTATTCAGGGAACAAAAAGCTTCTGCCAGTGCAAATCTGCTCTGGTTGTTCCAGTTCACTGGGTTCTTATGATTTCTCATTAGCATTGGAATATTTGATTTTATTTTTTTTTTTCTTTCTTGAAGATTCAGCTTCCTGGTTTCACGCTGTTACATCTCAGCCTGTGCTTTAAGTAGTCTGTTATCTCTGTGGGTGAGAAGGGCAGTTGGATCAGGGTCCAGTGACTCAAGATGGAGCCTCAGATGACTGCACTGCTAATTTAAGATGTCAGGTTTGGAGGGACAAATCCAGCTGAGGCTCAGAGCTGTCCTGGAGCAGGGTGAGCTCAGGAGCCTGCCTGCTGGGGACTAAGTTGCCTGGCTCCCCTCTCTGCCTTCTGCACCCAAAAAGTGGAGCAGCGGGGCTGCTCTATCGCTGTGCTGTGGGGGAAGTGGATATTAGCAGAATAAAGTGCAGGTAATAGACCTTCCACCCCTCCTGTGATTACTGCATTAAGAAGGTGATGTCCTTGAAAACTGGAGTCATTGAGCAAGTGTAAGATAAAGAGCAGGAACCCGAAAGAGCTTGTGGCCTCCAGGGCAGAGGAGAGGGCTGCACCTGGAGGGCAGGCTGGGATGAGGCATTGATTTGCATCCAGCCTGCCCTTCAGCCCCACTGCATCTTCTCGGCACAGAGATCTGTTTCCCACAGACCTTCCTGCCATAGGCTCAGGAAGGTTTTGAGGTGTGATGGAGGGCCACAGAGATCTGTCTGTTTCTGATGGCTGGTCCCTCTTACAGAGCACTTCGCACAAGGGCAGTGGCTGAGGAGGAAAGGTCCCAGACCTTCTCCTCCCCCTCCCAAAGTCAGAAATATCTGTGCTGGAGCAGGGACATGCTGGGGGTTGTGAGGCAGGTGAAGGCAGACCTGTGAGCCAGGCAGAGGTCACTCGCAAGGTCCAATCTCTCCCCCAGCGCGGGCTGCACCAGCAGCAGGATCGCTATCGCACGCTAATATTGGATTATGATCGTGAGACTCCACAATGTCACACTGATAAGGGTGAGGTTTTTCCCTGTGCAAGCCTGTTTCATTTTAACATGTAGGTATGTCAAGTGAAGGGAATATTTTCCCTTCTGCATCAGACTCCAACTTCGCCGAGGTTGGTCACAAGAGTGTGTGTGCAAATATCAGGGCTGGCGAGGAGCATGGTTGTGGGATACAGGGCTCTTTGGAGGCTGTGGTGAAGGGAGGGTGCTGGATGGGCAGCCCCCAATGGGAATGGGATGCTGTGGGTCAAGAAGTGGTCAAGGGTAGTCTGATGTTCACGAGCCACGCTGGCAGAACTGCCTGGCTCTGCATTTCAGAAGTTACCGCAATATTGCAAGGACAGTTTAATTGTGAACTTACGTTTTCCCAAGGTTATCCAGTTAGTGTTTCCAGAGTAGGGTGGAAGGAGCACCTTCACTCTTACTTGCTCAGGTCCTTCTGACACAAACAAGCACCTGGCACAGCCTGGAAGGGTATCTCACATCTCCATTTACACCGTCCATCAATGGCCAATGTGACGTCCTTCAAGGGCAGAGCTGGACCGAGAGGTCATGGTGGAAACAGCTTACTTTGAAGAATGAACGAGAAAACCCTTTTGCAATTCTAGACAAAATCTGCCACCAGAAACTGTTGTTGCTGAGACAGAAATACTCTGAGGACTGAAAAACTTAATGCTGCTTCCACTTGAATATGGCTTGTTTGCAAAATGTATCCCCCAAGACAAGCCATCTTTGAGAAAGGAGAGGTGGTAATCATTTGAAGGAACAAAAATACGGTGGCAAAAAGCAACTTTGCATTGGGAAACTCCATTGTCTGGGGCTGGTTCCCATGCAGCCAGTGCTATTGCCTTCTCTCTCCCCCCAGACCCAAGGGTCCTTGAGGGAGAAGACAAAATGGTACTTGAGGAATTGCACCGGCTTCCCTTGGGCTGAGCTCTAACTAATGAATTAAAACACAGAAATGCATCACAGCTTGTGTTCCCTGGTCATTTCCTACTAAAAAGCCCCTTATAAACCTCTGCCAGACCCATACGCATCCAACTCAATACTGCACACCAAAATGTCAAAGTGGACAATAGCAACTAAAAATAAGCAAACACAGGAATTTGCCTATAATATTTTTAAACTAGGAGGATGGCTAAGCTATATATAGTCAATACAGAAAAATGGGTTTTGTTACTTAAATGAGGAAAACAAAAGGTGTGGCTATTTAACTGGATAACTGATTTCATGTAGATTTGATTTCAAAACCAATAACACTTTTTGGGCCCTGTACCTTTCTGCACTCACCCCAGGGCTGTCGCACAGTCTGTGAGCTTCCTGGGGGAGCTGGGGGACAGGTATGGATTATATCGTAAAGGCACTGAGTGTTAGGGGGGGATTTTACCCCCTTCTCCTGTTTGCTGTTTAGCTGAGTAGGGAAGAGGAGTGGAGGACAGGGCTCTGGCTGCAAAGGCAGGTTGGAAAGAGAATCATGCAGCGGCTGCTGGCTGGGTCTCCAGGCCACAGAGCAGTGCCTAAGGTGCCTCCTGACTTTACCTTTTGCTCTCCAGTCTGTGCTAGAAGCCTGCTACCTACACTGCTCCTCAGAGGGACAAGGAGACATGGGCAAGCCAAGGTTGCTGCTCCCTCTGCCGACTCTGGTCGAGAGCCAGAGGCTCAGCCCGGGGCGAGCTCCTATGCCCAACCTCGCCGCCAGCATCTTCTGGGGTGCAAACCCCGTTACTGGCGGAGCTACTTTGGTGAATATTCAAGAGAGCAGTTTTTCCTTACATCAGAAGTTGATGAAGAAGCAGGAAATAGGGGGTTGAGCAACTGTCTCTCTTTTCTTTTTTTATGTATCTCTGTGACAAAGTATCTGATTTCTACCAAGAAATATCTTGATGATAAAACATTCAGTTAGGATCCACCCTTGAATCAAAGAAAACATTGCCATTGAATTTGATGGGAACATGTTCAAGTCTGTAAGCTGCAGCTAGAGCTCTCTGCTTTTTTTTCCAGCAGATCCCTTTAATCCTTTAGCAACCATGTGTATTTTCTAAAGAGGTTTTCTGTACGTCCCGGGGGTATAAACTCACAATGGGAAAGAAGTGCTGCTTATAAACTCGGAGCAACTGCAATCTGCCTCCAGCTCTGTTGGTAACACCCTGTGGATATTTGCTTCTCAGAGATTAGAGGAACAAAGCGAGAAGAAAGCAGCGTTCCATTATGGTAGAGCATATAATATTGTGATTATTACTCATGCCCCTCCATCTAATTAATCATTCTGTGTGTTATTTGAAGGCAAACAGGGCCTTTGGTTCATTATCGCTTATACATACACAGAACTGGAGTCACTTCAGTGCTGTCAGCCTTGGTTAATCCCTGCCTGGGTTTTGTACATGTCTGGGTATCTGAATCATGTACATGGCAAATGATCTACTAATATGTTTGCTCCACCAGTTTGTTCATATGGAGCCAAATATATGAAAGCATTCAAACTCCGGAAAGTGCAGATATGGTCCTAATGGACTTGACAAAGGCAGCTAATGTTAAAGGTTGTGAAAAAGGGGTTGCTGATGAAATGCTTTTTTCTTTTTTTCTTTTAAAGTGTTGTGTTTGGATTTCTTTTTTTATTTATATTTTATCACGTTCAGTGTTTTGAACTGGGAGGCAGGAAAGGGGATCAGGAAAACTCTGAACTCTATGAAAACAGAATTAAGGGGCAAAAATGTCAATTTAATCTAAAGCAGAGGAAAAGAGTGATAGCTGAAGATTGGTGTTTTGTGGTACCCAAGAATGGGAGCCAGGCCATAAGCTGCAGCTCAGCCAGTTACCAGAGTTACTGTGATGCTGCAGTGGTGGAGTAAATCACAGCAGCCACCTGGTTATCCAGATAGCTACAACATGCAGTTATCCTGCCTGCCCGCCCCTTCAGGGCAGCTGCCCTCATCCTGCCTTGCTGCATGGTAGCTTTTCTTACGCTGTCCCTCTGAAGATCTGGGCTATTAATTTTAAAATTTAAAGAAGCTTCGTATATTTTTCTTCTCTGCTCATCTGTACAAGAACAGAGTCTGTTTTCAGGCTCTGCACTTGGAAGACTTCACATTAAGACTGTAACGTTTTGATTACAAGTGATATAAAATGCAGTTTGCTTTATTTCCTAATTAATGACAGTACATAAGGCAACAGTAAACTCAATTACTTCCAACAGCTTTTTATATTCACTTGGAGGCATTTTCAGAAATATAACTCGTGTATCCAACAAAATCTTTCCTTGACCAGATGTAGAAGGAAAGCACTTTTATTGGCTCCATGATAATATCACTAAAGAGGAAACAAGCTATAAAAATAAAAAACCACACTGAATTTGAGAGTTGCTAAACTGCAAGATATAGAAACAAATACAGAGTAGATAATAAGGCCTTTTACCGATAGTGTTGTCCTGTGTAAATAATGCAGACACACTGAATAAGTCCCTCTGCAACGAGACTCATTAGAAACACGTACATCGGCCCAGAGCAATTACTTTGATTGTTCCCCAGCTGCTTTTCACAACAAATGTCCACAGACCCACCAAGGTTGCAGTCATTTTGCTCACCGCATGTCCTTGCAGATTTATGACCATACTGAAAACAGAGAAGTGCAAGGTATTTCCCACTCAGGATCTTCGGCTTGTGGCTTTATAGACCAGCTTTCAGTAGAAGCACTAGCCCAGGACAGTAGATTAAACAAGCCTGTTCAAACCCATCTCCATAAGGAATGAGTATGGCCAAGGAATATGTTGACCCGTGGCTGTCTGGCGCACAGAATTTGTCTTGGGTTTGTATCTGCAAAGATGCTCCTGAATTGCACTGAAATCCACGTAGACATTGCTTCTCTAAACATCAAACCTGTTCACAAATGAGTCTAATTCACACTTCTTTTTTTTGCTTGAAATTAAAGATAATGGTCTTCTCTATGCATTGGCAATCAAAGAACTCAACAGTAGGTTTTTGGAGATGGGTCATGTCTGTGTCTCCCTGGAGCATGAGGATGAAGGTGGGATTGCCATATTCTGTCCTGGAACTCCAGACTGGATAGTCACATGTGTCCATGGGATAATGTGGAAATTGGAAGCTCAGCACCAAGGCGGGAAGCACCCTATAACTGCAAAATTATGCCTCATGCTACCCAGACACAACAGGAGAAGGGAAAAAATCGAGCCAGTGGAAAGCCTACAAGTTTAGATGAAAGGCATAGTGGTGAGTGGCTCAGATCCACCAGCTGTTGTCTATTGCTTAGCATCAAGTCATAGCCTGGGTGGTAAAGAGCTAATAAGCAACCAACATCATTTTGAGAGGTTGCACCAGTGACAGTTGTTAGCTGTGGGATCACCTTCAACAGCCTCTTTGGCTGGCATAGTGCCCTAAGAGAGAAGTTGCCATAAACTAATCAGAAACACCAATGGTCTTGTCCTCAAGTGATCTTACTGGAAAAACATAAAAGCTACACGCTGTTCTCAAGTGCAGATCAACATGACAGGCTGTGTGTCTCCTTTAAATAAGAGAATTATAAAATTCAGGTGTTGGTCACGCAAACAGCTTGAAGGAAAATTGAAATATTTCAAATTGTAGTCATTCTTAAACAAAAGCCCATCACCTCACCTTGCAGAGGTATAGCACAAGTCCCCACGCTGCAAACCATCTCTCTCCTGTGGGAGCTGCAAGAAGTCTAGAGAAGTGTTTGGCTGAAAGGCAGGAATGAAAGCTATATTTCTGAAGGTAAATTTTCTCCACCCCACCCCGGTTTTAAATATTTTGACTGGGGAAGGTCCAATGAAAGGACAAAATAAATGAACATGGGAGACTACAGCCTTTGGCAGCATGATAGAAGTGTAAAGTAGTACTAAAAGTAAAGTGAAGCCAGTCAGAGTGAAAATACATACACTGAGGACACTTTTGCCTTTGTATTTGCACCGTACGTTGGTAGTCTGAAGGTAAGAAGGTGGTTAAGTGATACCAGCCAAGCAGAAAAACTAAAGCTGACTTGCAGCCATAAAATTTCATGGTAGCATGGAGAAAGATGAGCAGTGAGAGCCAAGACTGAGCAAGACATCAAATAGATTTGTATATCACTGTTTCTAAGTGACAACAACCCCTGTTTCCCTCTTCTTGGTGTCCCCAGTTTCCTCTTCTCTTTGCAAGTTTTACAGAGGGGTTGGACAAAGCTATCCCAAAGCCTTTCTCTAGCAGAAGCAGGGCAGTTGCTAAACATCCATCTTCTGAAGGCAACACTTACTTTGTCATGACCGTCCTGCTGTGGCAATAGAAAGAAGGACAAAAAAGGAAAATTGGACACCAGAACCAGAAAGCATAAAAAACAATATCTAGAGAAAATTGAAGGGAAAGCAAGGAGCCATCTAGCACTTCCTCAGATCCCTTCAACATGCCTTGCAGCGGCGCTGTCTTCACTAATGAATCAGAGCCTGTATTTGCTCAAAAGAGTTAATCTTTATTAACAGCCCCAGAATGCCCTTCAACTGGTGTACAACCTGGTTCAAAGGTTTTGAAGAAAAACAACATACCATAAACCAAAGGGCAACACTAATTGGAAGCAATGTAATTTCTCTGAAAACAGCAATACCTTTCTGTGAGTTAATAACCGGAAATTAAATTTCATGTATGTTAGCATAACCCGTCATAAAGCACCAGCTGAATAAGGGGCACAGGCAATAAGGGCAAGGGTTCGGAGCACAGACAGTCGCTGTCCTGCAGCAGCCCCTATTCCTTGGTCAGAATCGGTATTTCCAGAGGATTAGTCTTCAGCCTCGATNCCCCTGGTTGAAGGAAATAGTTTGCACAATGTGGCTCCTGTTGGTGCTTTGGTGGTGGCATAAGGAGGGACATCAATTCAGTCGCCCTCAGCAGCGGCATTGCTCTGCTCGTGTCCTGGCACGTGGAGCTGGGATAGCAGTGAAGACTTGCTGTGACTTGTCCTTCCGGTTTGGTGTTCCCCCAATCCAGTGCTCACAGGTTGCTGGTGCTTCAGATGACCTTGCCTTCTCCACTGGACACAGAGATGAAAGACAAGTCTTAAAAAATGAAGAGAGTTTCAACATTGAGATGTCATGAAATGGAGGGTGGGTACAAACGCATTCTGGGATTGAGCTTGCTGATGATGGCATTGCCTGAAATGGAAACTCAGCTAATATTTGGACAGCAGGGTGTGTGTTTCATATAAGGAAATGGCTTAATCTGGAAAGGGAGGCAGAAACACAAGGCCAGATCCTCTCTCCTCTGCCCTCATTTCCTCTTCTGGATGCCCAGACACCGCAGAGGAGTCAAGAGCCTGATGGCTCCGAGATCAGTCTCCAGTATGCCTCTCAGCAGGGTTTCCTGCAGTGTGAACACCCACCCCAACCCAGGGTACTGCCAGCTGCGAGAGGTGGGTGCTGGGCTGGGATGCTGGATCACTTCTAGTTCTGTGACACCTTGCAGGTAGTATGGTCCTGAGGAGATGGATCCTGCCCAGAAGTTGCCCTGATCCTGCACAATGTAATGTAGTCATCTGCCAGTCAAGCCAGGCTGATCACAACATTGAACTGGAGACAGCATTGTGGACCACCTGCTCTCCTAGGACCTCAGCTGTGAATAAACAGAGATGTGGCCTCAGGCATTTATTGCATCTGCAATGGCACTCCCTCCACCTGGAAAGCTCACATCTCTGCTTCTTAAGACACTAGAGCAATGTTTGCTGTTATTTATTTCCAGCTGTTGGTGGTTAAGCAGAAGGGTGGGAAAGCCTGAAAGACAACATATGGCTGGGTGACATAAAAAGATGTCCATCTACAGCATGGGCTGCAGAAAGGTTGGTGATGACCAAGCAGCCCAGAGGAGGGATGGTTCTTTGTGGCTGTGAACTCTGAGCTCTGCTCATAGCAAGCTGCTGCTGCTCGAGGTCTATTTTATTTTTGCCTGTCGCTGTGTTTGTGAGACTTTTTGTCTGTAGACCTCTCTCCCACTGAACCCATCCATCACTGGCGCTGACAGAGGTTCCTGCTGCCCGAAACGGCCAGGAAGACTCGGTGGAGCCAGAACCTCAGGGGTCAAGTCCAGGTTGTCGTGTCTGAGCGAATGCTGCTCAGGATACGCGCAGCCCGACGTCATGTTTGGAAGTCAGCGGAGGACCGAGAGGGAGGAGAAGGAAGGATAGGATGTAATCTTTCATCCTGCGAGCAAGCATGCGGGATGGGAATATTTCTTTTTGCTGCTGCCGGGGGTCTGGCCCCGAGTGGGTGGGGGAAGGGACTCCTCATCCCGGGCAGAGAGCAGCCACTGTCTCTGTAGCCCTGGCACTGCTCTCCTGAGAATCTGCTCGCTATTGTTGGCTGCAGGAAAAATATAAAGGCAGAAAACTTTGGGGATGTTGTGCTGAACTCAGTGGTTCTTCTTGCGCGGATGAAGAAATAGAAGATCTAAAGGCACAAATGTGCCACGGTCGTGGTCCAGTGTGGACATGCGAGCTGAGGAGGAAGGCTGTATGCGTGGCATCGAACAGATGGGCACAGGGTAGCTGCCTCCCAGCTCACCCCATAAAGCAGATGATGGAGGCACTGGGCTTCCTTCCTCTCCAGGGCACCACCACCATCTTCCTCTTCACTCTCACCAGTTAACCCCAGCAGCACCAGTTCTGTAACTAAATAGTACGTGCAGCTGGTTTTAGCCTGAGATATTGCCCAAAGCTCACTGCACCATATCCCCCAGTATTCCCAGTGCCAATGCTCGACTGGTCCAGGCTGGCAGGCCTTATTCACCTACCAGTCTCACCCACAAAATGTCACGTCTCCCTCGTGGGTTGGGATCATTACCCTTGGGCTGAGCCCCCAGCACACGGCTGCTCCCGTGTACTACCCCAGCTAACTGGGACTGTGGCGTGCCACAGCCCACTGCGGCACCCCGCTTTTTATATCAGACAAACCCCATAAAGTGACCCTTACTCGTGCAGCACACTGGGATGATGGCCCCAGAGATGGGCTGAGCTTCCCTCAAGCAGGTGCTGAAGATCCCTTACTGAGCAGCGACAATGGGCACCCTGGTCATAACGCGCTCCCAAATTCCAGTTTATTTGGTCCCGTCTCCCTGGAAGGATGCTTCACCCCCCCACCGCCCCCTCCTCAGCAGCCACAGGGCTGACTCCTGCCCTGGGAGCAGCCCCAGCCAGTGAGCGCAGAGGAGCGAGCGCCCAGTCACACTCACATTGTTTCAACACATTTACTTAATTAGTTTATCAAGAAATGTGTTTGGCTTCGTCTGATACTCGGGAAATGCTGTCTGTCCTTTGCAGGCATCCTGCGGGGCCTCGGGGAGCTGACAGACCCTGGCTCCTTCCTATCTCTCCTTAACTCCATTTGCCGGGCCTATTTCCCATTATTTTTTTTTTTTTTCCATGTAGCACTCCCTCACCATTTTAGGATTAAAGTAATAGATAACAACATTATGCCTAAAAGCAGACCATGACAGGTAAAGGAGCAAATGTGAGTAAGGCCTGGGAAGAGTATCTGGAAAACTGCTAAACCAGTGGAATCGTAGGAACTTGAAATAGTTTTTTGTACCCTTCCAGTTAAACCCTCTGCAGACCTTAGCCACTTCATAGAAATTACATTGAATGAAAAATGAATAATTATGCATAAAATATCCATTCTGCGTTTCCCTACACAGAGCAGATGATGCTCAGTCAATGCTGTGTGGCCCAAACGAGAGGTGGGCACTACCCACACCCATGCCCGCAGCACGCCCATCAGCCGCTGCCCAAAGCTCTCCTTCGCAATCATCTCCCTCTGACAAAGCCAGCTTCAGTGAGGGTGGGCCAGATCTGGGTAGCACCTCTTTAAGAGCAAGAAGGGTGTCCCCCAGGCCTGGCTGGAGGGGTGGGCTATATAAGGGAGGTTGGTTGGGTGTTGCTGGTGCTGGGCAGGCTCAGAGAAGCAGCAGCCACCTTCAGTGATGCAGCTTTTACCCCCTGTGAGTATCTGCTGCTCTCCTGGTGTGCAGCAAGCAAGATTCAAATTCCAAGCGAGCCCAGGACAAGTGAGAGCCATGGGTGCGCTCCTGCCTGGGGCCCCTGCAGACACTGTCTGTGTTAAATTGTGTGTTGTCTCACAGATGAGGCTTCAGGGTCTGTAGTAATCTTGGGTTTTGCCAGAGGTGCTTCATTTATCACCAGAGAGGCTTGAAATCTTCTCTCTCCTGCTGTGAGGCTTGGGTCTGGGACCCCTCTGTGTTCCTGTTCCCAAACTGCTGATGAGGACATGACACTTACAGGGTATCTGTGCTCAGGTTTGGCAGGACATGGCCCAGAGGAGCCTACCTATTCAGCTTCACCTGCTGCTATTTATCTGTATATGGGATTACTGGGGTAATGCAGGCAGTCCTGGCTGCTTTATTAGCTAAAAAACAGCTTTGCTTTGATAACAGCTGAGCATTTTTAAGAGATTACTTCTATTCTAACCCTTTTCATGGCTCCTGATGATAGTCTTGGGTGTATCTCATGTTGTTTCCTGTTGCTTCATAACCATCTTCTATCAAACTAAGTTCATAACGTGGGGTTTTTTTGATGGATAAAATGTAATCACAGGGCGCTCATAGGGTCTGCTCTCACAGCAGTGTCAGTGGCAAGCTAGCAGACAGTGAGGAAGCCAGCACTTGTGGGTAGTAACCTGCTGCATCTGGTCTTCTGGTTTATAACAGCCAGTTAATTACCGGTTGCCAAAGTCCCACGGTGTCTTAACTGAAGCTATGAACTTAATGACTTTTCTGTTCATGTCTCAGACCCAGCGACTTGCAGGCAGCCTTGTGATCCTTACACAGCAGCCAGCTTATTACCTAGCATTGCTACCACCAGAGCGACTTACTGCTCTGGGCAAGGCTGGGGCAAAAGGGGTCTGCAGAGGGTGATTCAAAAACCAGTTCTTGACTTGGTGGTCTTGGTGCAGAGATGTCTGTTCTGAAATGAAAGCCCGAAGATGAGAATGAACATGCAGAACAAAGCAATACTATAGTTTTTACCTCCTGATAGTCACCCTTTTCTGTTAAACTAAACAAAAATAGCGCGGGGGG
>Ga0065711_1031898_pt1 | contig 28474 bp, 12 predicted proteins | sample Hoacrofraction12_FD_59098 | JGI IMG/M metagenome (GOLD analysis project Ga0065711, IMG submission 59098) | Hoatzin crop microbial communities from Cojedes, Venezuela - Epithelial fraction 12 v2 (version 2) | ecosystem: Host-associated > Birds > Digestive system > Esophagus > Crop | place... | reverse complement strand
TTCAGCCAGTTCTCTATCCACTTCACCGACCACTCATCCAGCCCACACTTCCTGAGCTTCCCCAGGAGGATATCATGGGAGACTGTGTCGAAAGCCTTGCTGAAGTCAAGATTGTGTCTTTTTTTTGCCATGTTCAGGATGCAAGTTCTCAAGGACTTTTCAAAAAGAATTTCTACTTAACGTGTCCACTGGGGCATCAAATGCATCACACAGAAGCAGATGAAAAAAATCTTTTTTTTTTTTTGTTTTACTTTTTGCCAGATTCACTATGAACAGACATCTGTTTCATAAGCATTGTCAACTACCATACATTTCATATGTTCAGGTTTGCCAGATGCAGGATGAGAATACCAGTGAATAATCATTTTGTTGTCTAAGTGTGTCCACTGCATCTGTAAATTATAGCTCCTTTGGTAGTGTGTGAAGGTGGAGAGAAAAAATATGGTTTAATTTAGTTTCATGCAAAAAAATGACTAATGTCTGTGGCTTCAGTGGGGCATAGATATGCAGGGAAAAATATTCCCCCTGAGTATCAGCTGCTGGGCAAGCACATGATTTTTTTGTCTGTCAGCTAAAGCAGAGTCTCCAACATAGGCTGGTAGTGACTTTAAGGCCAACACAGACTCGTCTAGAGGACTTTTTGATAAGAGATTAGCATACACATGAAAAGCATAAAGCCATTAACAGCTGAAAAATTATTAATGAGCACTGGACTGCATGTCTCCACAGAAAATGAGTAATAACATGCCATTTGAAGCTTAGTCCTAATAAACTGCAGTAATTCAAAACTCTTTAAGAAGCTTAACCGAAATCTGTTCTTCCTTTTCTCATGAATCCATCCTCATGCTTGCCAGTCTTTACAAATAAGTACTAGAATGGATGTATGCAATCCTCAGGCAAGGGAAATATGGAAGTGGTCTTTAATACTTGAGGGATTGTTGGCTGGTGGTTAAGTCTAAATATTTTTCTGTCTTATGATTTTGATGAATAAAATGCTGCAAGGCAGTGTCTAAGAAGTAAATCCACAATCCAGTTATACTCATCTTTGCTTATAATACAATAGACGTCATTTTAGGTGGAACTGTTAATGCTGTGATTTCTCTGGAGATGAATGACTTTTGGCTCCATTGTCTTAATTTGCTGTAAAAGAAATTTCTGTATTGAAAGAGCACAAGTCAATGTGATGAAAGCAAAAATGCTTGTAAGTGTAAATTACACAGATTTGAACAGCCTTTCTTGGGCACAAAAGACTTTGCAAAACAGCAAATGAGAGATGGAAGTAAACAATTCTACTATTCCAAATAAAAGAAAAAAAAATGCTTTATTACCTTTTTTCTAATTTTTGATGGTGATCACTCTTGCAGCAAAAACCCCAAACAAAACAACAAAAAAAACCCAAAGGGGGTCAAGTATTCTATTCCATCTCTCCAAAACCAAGGAAATTGAAAATATTTATCCAGCATTTATCATCCTTTCCAGTTAACAATGTTCGGTTTCTGATTCAGTAGTGATTTTCCATACAGAAGTCATTTGAGTTCTGTCTCTTTGCCTATGTTGTAGTTATTTGGATGTCTCTTTCCCTGACATGAGTACTGTCGCAGAAAATCTTCAGAGCAGTACCTGATGCTGCACATACGTAAAGTCTCAAAATCACGGGGTCCCAACCTGGTGAGGTAGAGTCTATTATAATACTAATTCAATATTAACTGCTGTAGTCTTTGTTGTGGGTGGTAAATCCATATTCTCCCCAGAAGAAATCTGGGTTAAATTGTTTATGAATTCAAAAGATTGTAAATACATAACCACAATATTTGTGGAGTTTAATGACCTTGTTTGGAATAAGTAGATGTAAGAAATATTCTGTGCAATTACCAGGGAACTACCATAATATTAAAAACCTGTTTGTATGTGCTTAATTTTTATTTTAGTCTCAGTCTGTTTTTAGAAAGAACGTAAGATCTTCGGTGTTAGACGTGAGGTTTGTGTTTTTCCTTCTAAGACTTTCCTGGGGTGGTGGTCGTGATTTTCTTGCTGCAGCTGCTTTGAGAACCTCATGCTTTAAACATTGATTCATACTTGACAGAGGAAAAGTAAATAGGTTTAAAGTTAACAGGTTTATAATTTAGCAATGAATTATATGATTGTATGAAATTAAGAGTAGGTATGTTAAACAGTGGTTTTAGTTATCATTAGGCAGTTGATGTATGTCAGATACCTTAAAACTGAGGAAAAAAATCCTAGTTTCTCTGGCTTTTACTGCCTACTTTTGCTCAGGGAGTTTTTGAATGCAACTTATTGGAAGCAGAAAGGCCACTCTGGGAAAGTGCTGCCATATGCTTGCTCTGCTTTTAAAATCTTCCCTAGAACCCTAGATAGTTTCTCCTGCATGCTGTAGGACTTTGGGTCTCATTTAATATGTGCGTTTCATGTTGTTAAATAGGTTTTGGCTCAGCATTCAGTACTGACCAGCTCATTTTCTTTTATGCATTTTCCACCTTGGATGAAAAACAAGGCCCTTGGTTTTTTCTTTTTTCTTTTTCTTTTTAAATAAAGGCAGCTGGAAGTCTGGGTCTTCGAGAATTTTCTTCAGATGAAAGCTAGCTGATTGTATTGCTCTTCTACCCTTTTTTTCTTTTAATGCAGAATGGTATCTCTTGAAAAGCAGGTGTAGGCTTCAGGCTAACTCTTGTCTTGCCTCTGAGGTATTGGGATGAGTTTTTTTAAAAGTATATGAGATATGTAAACACAATGTTATCCATTTCATAAACAAAAAACATTCCAATGGTAGGGAAAGATTTCGCATTTATTAAAAGCTTTTATCTCTGTTAAGTTTTCTGGGAACATAAGCAGTGCTTGATAAGAAGCTGCCATAGAATTTACACAAATCAACATTGCTCCCTGGAAAAACTTCTCAACCTACTCCTAACACGATTTGCAACTGCATCCAATTTAAGTCGTAACTCTACTGTATTTATAAACTCATATTCAAGTGTCCAATGGTTCTGAAGATGTTTTACTCTTGCATACTTGATATGTAATTACACATTTGGAAATAAAAATATGTATACAATTGCATGTTTTATATTATGAATGATTCTGAAAAAAAGAAGAATTTAACTCTAATTTTATGAATATGGTCTTAGAATGAACCCAAGGGCACTATTAACTAAGGTAAGAGGGGAACCTTTCATTAAAAGGGTGATTTTTCAGAAAATCCAGAGAAGTTTAATCTAGTATGTATGCACATGTGCAAAATTAGACCTCTCTTAGCCTGACTGTGGATTCAGCTATCCCAGAAGAAACATTGTAAATTTTGACTACAAAAACAGACGCAAATGCAACACACAACGCAAGAAGATGAATGGGGAAAAAATGCCTGTGGAGATAAAATTGTTCACTATGGATTTAGAGTCCTTTTGGGGCTGGGGGAAAAGAGCAAAACTCACCTGTGTTCTCTGCTAGCGCTTAGAGATGCGCTTACATGCACCAGGTTGTATTACCTGATGTCAGCAGTGGAAAAAGAGACAATATTCATCAAATTGCTAAAACTTGCCACGTAGGGCTATTAATCACATTTAGTTCATGAGTTTTTAGTCTAGGATAAATGCTGTTTGGAGAATTTTGGACCACTTTTTTGCCACTATCTTCATGGAAATATTTTCCATATTAGGAGGCTGGTAGCGTGTCGCTCTTTTTTGGCTAGACTTAGAAGAACTCTGTTTCTTCATCCTTGTGTGGTCCTATTCTCCAGACATTCTCTTCTCAGCGTTTTTCTCTGAACTCCTCTGAGTTTGATTCATTGTTTTATTGAAGTGGGATGTTCTAAACTGACCATCAGTGTGCAGCTCTGCAGTTTAATCTCTGCTGTCTGTAGAAAACACTAAGCCAGATGCTGCTTCAGTCTTGCAGCCTTAACCTGCATGATGTGGGATAGCTAGGCTCTCAAGTGCTCTCTGGAATGGCACCTCTATAATGTTGTGTATACACGTAATGAAATTATGAAACACAGAAAGTGACAGCAAGCTATTGTGGCTGGAATGCCCTCACATGCTCTGTAAGAATTACTAAATTCCACAAAAGGAACAGAACATAAATTTGAAAGAAACTGTCATCATACAGTTATCATGTGCCTTTTTGTGCAGCAATCTCTGACAAAAAGATGAGAACATTTGACATCAGGGAGACAGCTGAAATAAATGAAAGTGAAAAACAGAAGCATCAAAGTGAGAAGATGCTGTACAGAGATTTTTATATTCCGGTCCACAAGTAACCCGAAAAGTCAAAGTGTGTCAAACACTGCATACAGCAAGCTCCTTTCATGCTTCCTAGAAGAGGACAGCAAACTACAGCAAGACTGATCTATCCCCTTGTGGAACAGTTTTATTTCTCCAATCATAGGGTCCACCTGTGCCCCCATAGAAAAAAAAATTGTAGTTAACGGACCTTATTTCAGCCTAAACCAAGGAATCAAATAGCTGGGTATGGTGTATTTCTCTAAGCAGTAATTTAGAGATGGACATCATTCTGCTTAATAACCAAGTAAAATAAGAATATTCTGGAGTGGTAGTCTTCTCTCAAATTGTAAAAAGTTACTTGTTTGTCTTGGACAATGCCAGTTCCTAAAATAATAACAACTGTAAGATTACTGTCTTAAAGATGGACACTAGCTGGTGATCACATCTTATTTAGACCAGAAGACCCATCAGATTTCAGGGAGTATGGCAGTCCGGAATAACTGTGCAGTTGTGCAGCCATTTCTACATCAGGAAACCAGCATTCAGTGTGACATGCTGGCTGCTGCCAACACATTTGTGAAGGAGGACATCAGACCCGCTTAGCTTCATTAGTAAATATACGCCTCTTCTGATACTAGCTACACTGTTGACAGATTAGACCTTTTATTACTGGTTATGAGGCACTTGATTTTTATTTTTTCAAATACAACAAAAACATCTTCAAAGGAAAAACTATTTTTAAAATGCCTTGTTTAGGAATCTGCTTCATATTTGTAACAACAAACAAATAGAAAGCCTTTCAAAACATTCCTTTTCGCACCATTCAACACAGAACAAACTCTTAAAAAACAAAGCTCAAGAACTCTCTTATGGGGACAGCAATTCTATGCACCTATAAAAATGTCTAGTGAACTTCATCAAGCTTCATACGTCCATTGAATCTCAGTGTACTGTATTCAGATCGAGACAAATGAAAATTAACGGAAGCCATTCTTTCCCCAGCTTTCTTATCATCCGTTGGCCCCAATCTGTGTGCACGTTGTCCATTCTTATCACCTTGCATGTGGACTGATGGAATGTTTCTACAGTTGCCTCCCAGTACACTATTAATCCAGGAGGAGCATTATCAAATGAAACGTCCCTCACATCAAAAGATTGATAATGGCATTTGTTTACTATATTGCCAAACACTTTTTAAAATTCTGCAATTTTATTTTCTGTGGGTTTTTTAATGCCCTTTGCTTTTACATGTTAATTAGTACTTTCGTTTATTTTCCTTGATGTATGTCTTCTGCAGAGAAAGAATAATAGACACTTCAAGGGTTTCAGTGAGTTTTGAGGAGGGCTAGCCTTAGATACAGAATATCAGAGAGACTTACTCTGAGGGCTTTCAGACGTATCCCATTTATGTCTCATTCACCATGCACAAATGCTGCCCACGTCCAGTCTCTTTACTATACCAAATGTGATGGAAATGGAGTTTGCCTGCCTTTGTGTGCACTGTGATGTAAAAGGCTGTGTACAGCTGGTAAAGCAGATGAAGTGGTCTGTGGAAATTTGTTTGTATGAAGCAGCTATCCATAGCATGCATTCTGGGACTGGTATTTCCAGGGTTGGAAACAGCAAGAGTCTTGCAATTAGGTAAGTCAGTTCATGTAGAAGAGCATTATAAAACTTGTCTTTGGCACAAGACAGCATGAGACCTACCTTTTAAAAATTCATTTTACTGTGTGTTGTACCCCCCTTGTCTTTCAAATATCTGATTTCTGCCCTTTTGAGAACAAAATAAGAAAGCATTCATGGCATTACTCATGCCCAAACTTAATGCTCTTTACTCATCATTAAGAGGTTCTACTTCTTTTTCAGTTGGAGAACATATACTAGAAATAAGCAATCCCCTTGTACTGAAAATATTACCAGGGAAACTGTCAGCTGCTAAAAAATACATTATTCTTTAGCAGAAAGAAGACGTCTATAACTACTTACTGTTGACTGGGACAGGGCTGGGGGGACTTTTGCTTCCGGAAATTTTTGTTCCTGCTGGAAAATTTGTCATCTCTCCTTTCCAACTATTTTCCACAAAACATCTTTTTTTTTAACATAAAATCTTATTGTTTAGGAAGCTCTAGAACTCTCTTCTAGTTACATGTTTCCAAAAGTTGTTGTCTTCAAATGAAGTATTTCTGTTTCTGGAACATTCAGATTGACTTTTGCCAGAAGGAGCAATGTTTAACTCTGGTAGTATATTTGGACAGAAGTAGAAATGAGTACAGAGATTAAAAAATGGATTCACAATGTTATGGCTAGCTTTTGACAAGTATAGAATAACCTTTATGGTGGGATCATCTTGTGAATGAATGCAGTGATTAATAAAAAAGCAAACAAAATGTAATATTAAAACATTTGCTTGAGGTCCAATTCATTCTGAAATATATCTGCTTCAGCTCAGCAAATGTCATTCTGATACTCTAGATGCTTAGATTGAGACTGTCCTTGCACTGAAGTTAACAAAAAAATGCAGCTGGCAACAACAGCAAGCAAACTTCTGTTCCCATCTGTGCAAAGACCTCAAATGTTGAGTTGTTCGGATGTCAGAAAAAGAGAAAATTTAATTGTACAGAATCTAAGATCCTGTTGACATGAATGTTTCAGACTGGATTTCTCACTGGACATGTAGTTTATGGCTTATACTGTATTGACTTCAGAAAGCTGAAGATCTGGCCCAGAGAATCAAGTCTGTGAGTGTTGAATTGATAGGCTTTCCCCAATAAACCTTAGTTACCTGATAAAGAAGAAAAGTTTTCATTTCTCCATTGATATGCATTCACAAAAGCAGATCTGCTTGGTGAGGGAAAGCCATCTGCCTAAACTGTACCAAAGCATGTTCCAGACTGAATAGACACCTTACCAAAAGAGACTTTTGGTCAAAGATGAATAATGTGCTGGGCTGTGTGGTTTCAAATTACTTTCAAAACTGCATTGTGGGTAGAGGAGACCTCCACTGGGGAAGATGATGCCAGACTCTTCTCAGTGGTGTCCAGCCTGGCCCAAATACAAGACACAGATCTGCTACCCCTGTGTGAGATGTCCTCCTGCCTCTGTTGCCTTTGGGACCTGCTCTCCTAGGTGAGTGCTATGGTAAACATGACCCTGGATTCATGTAGTGTAGTGGGGTGGATCTGGAGCAGGGGTCAAGCCAGCTTCTTTGGCATCCAAATGGGAGATCTGGCCACCATGTACAACATTCACTATCCTGTAGTGGATCTCTCAATTTGCTTTATTTACTGTGTTGAATACCTCTCTTTTGCCAGCCCATTTCCTCTGGAGAGGTTCAGCAGCTGGAAATATTCAGCCTGGGGAGAAACACTCTGGTTAGGTCAGCTGCTCAGTCATAGGTGCTGCACTGTCTTTTGCCCCTGGTTAACTTGGCTTAGGTCACTCTGTTTTTCATGATCCATGGGCACACATGCTCATGAATTGTGAGACGGTCTTGGATAATGCCAAGCTACCTTTGAGATTTGGTTTGCATGGCCAAGTGCAGTCATATCAAGGTACTGTAGAGGATAGGACATACATACTTCCATTTTAGAGCCTTGCTTGTGATGAACAGAAATAATGCTTCCTTTCCTTCATCTGTCTTCTGTGAGCAGCATGGGACAGAAACTGTGTCCTCTTACATGCAGGTACAGCAGCTTGAAATGTAGAGCCGCAGTGTCCTCTGGAGCAGAGCAGATATGAATGGGATGTTGTCAGACTCCCTGTTAATGTTACAGGTTTGTATTCAGAAGCAACCTTTTTTTTTGCTGAGATTTTGCAAATCCCACTGTAACAATGTGCAAACTATGAGTAATGGTAATTTAGGTATGCAGGAATTTCTAATCTAAAAGACAACTACCAAATGATTGAAAAAACTTTAATTTCTACACACTCACCCCATACATCTGCAAGTTTTGCCATTGACCACATTGTGAAAAAAAAATTATTCTTGGTTTCTTGAGGCTAAAAGACAGGTAAGGATTTTGATTTTTCCCCAAAGAACAGTATCTTACCAGATAATTTACAATTTTGTCGCAAAGTAAGTTTCATAAAAATACCTGTATGATGAAAGAAGCAGGTATCCATGGTGACCAGCAATTTACCATCTATTGTTCTCAGCTCTCACTTCAAAGAAAGTAAAATAATGACTCACTATTTGGCCTTGTGGCTAGTTTTTTAACAAAACAAGATAAACTGCAAAATTTTAGAACAGAGTTATAATATAGTTGCTAAAAGTATTAGTTAAACTCCTCTCTGGAAAACGATCATTTCCAATGGAATCATTAATAACATTATTTCATTCTAAATAAAAACAAAATATTGTAAGATATTATATAGAGAGAGGTATCTTGCATCTTTATTTGAAATCAGTCAAGACTGAATCTTAGAATCAGGGCAGGATCAAGAAATACCTACATGAGCATCTGCAGTTTCCTCCCTTTTTTTGCAGAGGTTGTTGCAAATTCTGCTGGTGACAGAGCTGAATTCTTCTTTCAAGTTCATATTAATAATGTCATCCTACTGAAATTATATTAATGCAAAGATTGTTTTACACTCCTGGGTTTTTTGAGTGAGAACCACATGTTCTCATTTTCTTGTTATAATTTTTATTTATATTTCTAACTCCCACACAAAGTTTTAAAAGACAGAAAAGATGTTCACCAGCTGAAACTTGGATGGCTTTCCTCCATGTTGTACTAAAATGTACAGAGAACTCCTTAGGTATGATTAATGAAATAAAAGAAATAAGGAAAACACTTTTTTGCTGGAACAAATTCCCAAGAGTTGAAAGAACTTGCCGCTTAAGCCTTTACACAAAGACCAAAGCCTTCTGAATTACATGTTCTGTTTAGATTGCAATAGATTAATTAATTAACTCTGTGTCCAGAACTTTGGGGAAAGAATCTTCTCAAAGATATAATGAATAGTGTTGTATGAGTTGTTCATTTGCCTGCCTCTCCTACTAGAGAGGCAAGTCCTTCTTAGAAGAGGACATGTTATTATTATTTTTCTTGCAAAAAAAGAGACCAGTGTTAATAGCAGCTGATGAAAATTTGTCACTTTTGTATCAGTGAATGTAGAGAAAATAAAGATACGGGATAGACCTTTTGCTATTCTATTCTTCCAACATTACAGAAGATGTTACAGTGAAATAGAACAGATGTCAATATGAACTAAAATGCTCTTTTATTTGAATTATTAACCTAGAATTTAAAGAAATTTTCTGTAAACTGAAAATGAAAAAAGTGAGGAACACATACCATTGCCTTTGACAGAGCCTAGAAATAGGACTGTGTATTCGAGCGCTAGTAGTATTGCAGTCTGACCACTTCGATTTAATCAGTCTTCTAAGTACAAAAGGTAAATCACTGGCAAGTAAAGATTGTCTGTGCTGTATGGCTAGCGACTCTGAATTCAGTCTGCTTTTAGATAAATGGAGCTATTAGAACTCGACAGGTTTGTCACCACACACAGACATATGGTTCTAGCAAGCTATACTGGTAAATACAGGCTTTTCACATTGCTTTTCAAATGAAATGAATGCTTTTCAAATCTCCAAAACCAACATAAAAAGGTAGGGTATAGATCTACAGAAATCCATACACTAGTATTTTAACATAGGATCTCCCTGTCTGCACTTAGCTTAGTTTTTTTTTCAGCCTTTTCTTATGGGACACTTCAGCCTGGTTTGCATTATGAGCAATTTACTTCCCTACTCATTCCATCTGTGCAGCAAATGAATGGTTCTTGTAAGCTTTTCATTTGCTCTACAGCAAAGTATATTGCAAGTATTCTTATTTTCTCCCAATAACACTCAAATAACTTTTCATGTAGAATATGTGATACTGGAGATGCCAAGATAGGCAGCCTGGTAATAATGGTTCTCAGACTTTCAACTTTTTCCTCTCAAAGTGATACTCTCTAATATCATTACAAACTATTTTCAGAAAAATCATTCTTCACAATTGTGTTTCCTGGGCATTACTTACAGTTGGATTTTACTCAAAGTAGGTGAAATCAATGCTTTGCTTGAATGTCCTTTGTCGTGTCCATAGCTGTTTCACAGGCTGTAAATTATCAATACCATTATGGAGCCACATGGGAAACCAAACCCTTCTTACCTACCATATGCCCTCAGAGAACGATTGCTCAGCAATAAATAATGGATAGTAAATAGTTAAAATGGAAACCTGGAGAACAAAAAGGAGTTTAAATGTCAATTACACAAATTATTGTGTGGATAAAAATGAAGGTTGTCTTCTCCTTTCAGGTTATTTTGCTGTGATGGGGACCAAAGCCAAGAGACCTTTGTACAAGGTGTCAATACTTCAGTTTGGTTTGCTCTTTTCCAGACATGCAATATGGCCAGAGTCCAAACAGTAGCATCCAGCGGTGGGGTCATTGGAGGAAATTTATCTTCCACGCTCTTAACCAGCACAGTGATGCATTGGCTTGGTACTTCAGCAATGCTGGAGCTGGCTCCAGGCTGCTTTGACTGACACTTGAAACAGTGTACTCATCTGCCGTTTCCCTCCTCATGGCCTGTAACAGAAATCAAAAACCTGCAACATGTAGGTCACGATAAAGTCACTGGAAGACTTCTTCCTAAAGCATGCTGACAATGAAAAAAACATAATAGGCATTTTATCTGGAAGGATGGGGAGAATATTGGCATGCCTATACTGAATGAATGGCATATTTTTGTACTTAGACCTCAGAATCAGAATAGTAAGACAGTGACTCATTTTTAAAACAACCGCTTGTCAGATCTAGCCTTCCTATTGTTGAAACAAAGGACTCTTTTGTTATCTGATTAAGACCGAAAAATGAAAAGCACTTGCCAGAAAGGAATATTAGTTCATCATATTAAATGTCAGAGCTTAAGGAGTGTGGAATGAGAAGGGCGTGGGGGTACTAGTTGATGAGAAGCTCAACATGAATGTAATGCGTGCTTGCAGCCCAGAAGGCCAACCGTATCCTGGGCTGCATCAAAAGAAGCGTGGCCAGCAGGTCAAAGGAGGTGATTCTGCCTCTCTTCTCTGCTCTGGTGAGACCTCACCTGGAGTCCTGCATCCAGCTCTGGAGCCCTGCGTCCAGCTCTGGAGCCCTCAGCACAGGAAAGACATGGACCTGTTGGAGCAGGTCCGGAGGAGGTTCACAAAAATGATCAGAGGGCTGGAACACCTCTTCTGTGAGGAAAGGCTGAGAAAATTGGGGCTGTTCAGCCTGGAGAAGAGAAGGCACCGGGGAGACCTTATTGTGGCTTTTTAGTAGCTGAAGGGAGCCTACAAGAAAGCTGGAGAGCGACTTTTTACGAGGGCAGGAAGTGATAGGACAAGAGCTAATGACTTTAAACTGACAGAGGGCAGGTTTAGATTAGATATAAGAAAGAAATTCTTTACTATGAGGATGGTGAGGCACTGGTACAGGTTGCCTAGGTAAGTTGTGGCTGCCCCCTCCCTGGAAGTGTTCAAGGCCAGGTTGGATGGGTCTTTGAGCAACCTGGTCTAGTGGAAGGCATCTCTGCCCATGGCAGGGGGTTGGAACTAGATGATCTTTAAGGCCCCAAATCATTCTATGATTCTATGGACTCCTGGAGATTTCTATGGATGGAGATCAGGAGCTGAGGCCTAATTCTCACTGAGCAATGCTGCATAATTGATTGTATGTTAGTCTGTGAAATCAGTGTCACAGCAAAAAACACTTTTACTGCGTGTCAGAGAATTACTTTGCCATGCTAAAAACTTAGGGGTTTTAAGGAGGAATCTTGGAACCTATGTTCCACTGCTGGGCTCCACAGTCTGCTGGATGTTGCAAAATGCCATAATAAATAGCTAATAGAAACTCTCTGGAGTCAAACAGAATGATGCACAACAACAGAAGAGCCTAAATCTACTCACATTTCTTTTGTTGGTAGCTACCCAGTTGCATGTGGATGGTCCCACAAGGAAGCAAATTAGGAAATGTGCAGTTATAATCTGTGCCTTCAAACCAGTTGTCTGACTCTTCTCTATTTGTATTAAAACCTTTGTCAACTATTATGACAGGTTTAGCAGCAACAGAGCGGAGTATCCTGAAGGATTTATGATACTAGGACATTCAGGAATTTCAGTCTCTCCAGTCACTATTTGCAGCAGAGGAAATTTCTGGTATATGTAATAAAACCATTTTGGCGCTGAGAGAGATCAGTCACTGAAGCAGGTGCCCGGAAAGGCTGTAGAACCTCCATTCCTGGAGATGCCCAGACTTGCCCGGAGATGGCCCTGAATGATTTGATATAAGTTGGATGTTTGATTTATCTTTAAAGTTATCTCTGTTTTGAGCTGGGAGTTTTTTTCCTCAATAAACCTTTTTATGATTTTGCTTCCTAGATCCATAAATTACTGTTAATGACTTCTGATTCATTCATAATCCATCTGTAATGCATTTAGTAATTAGGTAGAAGAAAATGGGTTTTTATCCTGTTCACCCTCAGCATATGACTAATTGTACTCACAAATATATGGTCGATCTTACTGCTACTGTAATTAACATTCCTATGCTAAATTTTACTTCCCAACAGTTGCTATTTGTCTGCATTGGTGATGTTTTTGACAGATTCATCTAGCAACCCTGAAGTTTGGTTAGAGATTATCATCTGAATTAAGGACAGGGATAAGAAAACACATTCTAAATATCCACTGATACTTTCCAGGAGAGCAGGACTAGAAGTTTGTCCTACCTTTTAAGCTTCTGGAAGAATCTAAGTGTTAAAAAAACCCCAAAATCTGCAGCTTTACTTTAATAAGCAGGAATAGAGGAACATTTCAATTAACTTCAATTTTCACTGTCTTTGACTACTTGATTCATGTTGTACTTTTTATGAGGATAAGAGTTTAGCTGCAGAGTCAGTTTGCAGAGAGGAGGAGATACAAGAGGGCAAAATGAAGCCGTTTTCCCTGTCTCTGCCAATGACACATTTCCTATTTCCATTACAGAAGAGTTCTGTGCACTCAGAAGGTGCTGTGAGAGGCAGTGGTGGCAGCAGCTGGAAATAACAGGAGTCTCTTTCTATGGCTATGCTTATACATGAACTCTCTTTCTTTGTCCCTTAAGTTCATATCTTGGTGCCTTGATTAAATTCTTCGTGTTCTGATTTCATGCTTCTAACTTTTCCTCCATTTTTGCATCCTCCTTTTCTTGGTGGCAGTTAATACCTTCTTCTAAATGTCTCTTTGGCATTTGCTTCAAAGAGACTGCAGGTCTTGGGCATTATGAGTATCTCTAAGAAACTCTAAGAAATGCAGAAAGAGGGGAAGGAAACAATGGTTTGTATATGTCTCTTTCCCTAATGCAAAGGAAAGCACTCTAACAGTGCCTTGTTACCTGGACACTTCAAAGGATGTGTAAAGAATTGCCCATAGATTAAGATAGCATGAAATCCAGTAGCACCCAAAGTTTTGCTAATTGTAAAGCAGACAGTTCTTTAATCCCTTGGCTTTGTAAGAAAAGACTTCATTACTCTGCAATTTATTCTTTTGCTCTACTTAATTTTAAAATTACTTCCTTTTTGTCTTAATGCCATGCATAATTTGAAAAATTTATCACATCTTGTTGCAAAGTCTGTTCATTCAACTCAGTAGTAGAAACAAGGCATCTAAGCCATTTACTTTAATATTCCGTAGCAGTTACATTAACTGAGCATGAGAACTTCAATCCAATATTATTTTCAGTAGGCTAAAAAGCAGTGCCACCTTAGCTGTTCGTTCTGTAACCAAAGACTTGGGCATAATGTTTACTGAAATATTTTAATTCAGATACTTCTGGCTGTGTACATAATGAAATCCATGTTTTTCTTTAAGGAACTGATTAACTTCTTCATTGAAATTCTCCAAGTTCTGTAAAAATTTAGAAGAATATAATAAATTACAGGGGTGTTTCATAGAAAATGGCTTGATCCTTTTAGACATTTTTGTATTTATATGGTACATTTAGGAATATTTGACTTTTTGGTGTGTCCCTGTTTTCATAGTTCCCATAGCAGATGAGTAAATGGTGGTAAATTATTCTGTTATCCTTTCCAAAAAATCATAATGTGAGGTCCAACTTTTCCTAAGTGCAATATCTGGAAAATTCTTGGGCTCTGTAAGTACAATTCCTGTTAATTCTTATTAATTCCAAGTTAATTCCTGTACCTAATGATAGCGTCACAGTTCTGTGTGTTTCCAGAGGATTATGTCTGTCTGCCCTGAGATTCCCTTGGTCAGGTTCACTTTCTGTTTTTAATGGGGTAATTTAATTACAGTGAAATCCACTTAGATGTATGGCAGCATGAAAATGAAAACAGAGTTTAAAAACCAAACAGACCTCTCAACTTTTTTACCTTAAATACTGATTTTTACTCACACAACACTACCTAAGCATAGAACGCACTCTTTTTTTAGTCACAACCAAAACTATTCACTATATTGGCAATTCTTTGTTTTCAGTAAAATTGTAGCTTGAGGGCATAATCAAGAATACAGGTGCAAATGGAAAACATGCCGATTTGCTAACAGCACAGTACATGATGCTTTTATCAGGAAAGAAGGCACTAAAAGAACTGGAGGAAGGCAAAATGGATATGAAGTAGTCAAGAGGTAGGGTAAATGTTAAATTCCAAAGGAAATATTTACCTATACAGCTCTTTTTGTGTTGTTGCCTACTGTTTTTGTTGATTAGTTATTGAATTTTTTGCGGCCTGCATGCTGGCTGAAAAAAAAAAGTAAAATTTTAAAAAACTTCTTCAGCTCTTTGCTGTTGCTTGAAATGTTCAAGTCACAAATTTCTGGTATACAATTTTTTTCTAGGAACGGGTGAGATGGTGGAGAAAACTTTCCTAAAATGATGCATTGATTTTATTACTTAGAATGAGAGAGAGGTGTGTATGTTATTAAATGATCATAAAGTGATCACTTAGTCCTGATATTTATATCTTTTTCCATACACTTCAGATATCAATATGTCTTTATTAGTTGCATGGCAACACATACCCTTCCTGTCCTCTCTCTGTCCAGTGCAACAGACAGGCAGAGGAACAAACAGTTTATCTCTCTTCAGCTGAAAATATACACAGTTCCACGTGGATATAAAAGAAGCAAAGGTATTATCTTGTAAGAGGTGATCCCTCCTGACATGTCTTTTAACAATATGGTTGTTCTTCACAATTTGGCTTCATACTTGTGGTTGAGCAGAATATCTCCTTTACAAAGTTCGGTGGCAAGAATTTGCTCCGAAAGGACACAGGAATTTACATTAGTCTGTAGTCATGCCAAAAAAATCATCAGTGGTTGGCTCAGCACCTTTTGAGAGAGCCTGTGTGGAAGTGGCGGAACCCATTTTAACTGCAGAGTTGAGGGAAACGATGCAGTGCGAACTGGTTCTTATCTTCTCAAAGTCAGGCAGTTTCAGCATAAAGCACACGAAGAGCACTTGCCTCCCTTCCTTACCTGCATCTTCCCTCCCTCCTGCACCTGCCCTCAGGGGCTGCCTCTGAACTTGACCTTTCAGTTTATTTGGTATCTGCCCCATGCATCTTATAAAGTGACGGTCATTTTGTCAGCTGTGCATTTTGGGTGAAATCCTGAGTTTCTCTGCCTTTTCAAATAGATCCATAGGCTGGTAGGCTCCTCTAGGCTAGCAGGAGGCCTTGAGATCCATCATTCATAGGAATGAAATGTACTGGTTTACGAGAGCCAACAGCTTTGATGCAAGCAAGTGCCCAGGGCTTGTCAGGCGTTGGTACCTGCTGAGGCAGGTCAGGGTGTCCTGCCAGGACAGGTCCTCCTCTGCAGGAGTCTGCTTCTCACCCACTGCTTTTTGCCCTTGCTCTTTTGCTGCCTCATATGTATCGGTATCTTTACTGCTGTTTAGTACTGGTTTGTCTGGCAAATGACAGTTTTGTGTCAGGTGATGAGAAGGCTAACATTAATTCCTTCAGAGCCTAGCTTTGATTTTATTACTTTACTCAAGAAGTTACTAATAGATACCACCCTGGTACAAGGCGAGAGTTCCAACTGAGTAATATCCACGTTCAAAAATGGCAGGAATGGAGGGACGGAAAAAGAATTTTTCCTATGGTGTGATATTGATTTTTTTTCTTTCTTCAGCTGATGTCATTATATTTAGCTCCCTGTTGCTTTCTTGATGATCAGATTAATAATTGCGACAACAGTTTCTAAAGACATCCAGTTGCCTCAGAAGGAGACTGTTTATATGAAGTTCTGTGTCTGTTTTATTTCTGGTTGATGAAGAATCTGAAGTCAATCAAAACCAATTTTTTGTAGTCCAATTTTTCTACCTCATGATTACCATTTTCTGCCTTATGCAGAAAGACTTATTCCAAAGAAGCAGGTAGGGAGAGTCCTCATTCCTCCTTGTTTTCTTCCTAAGCTTGGAAAGATCACGATGAATTATATCAATCAGTCGTATTAAGGAAATCTGAGTCCTCCTTTTACTGACATGATTTAAGTTTTGTTAAAAAAACCCACCACCACCACCACCACCAAAACACTCCATTTATTTCTATCTCGTTTTTTAAAGCATAGGGTAATACATTTCTCACAAGGTTTTTGGTTTTGTGGGGTTTTTTTTCCCCAGGGCTAATTAACTGAATTCTATGCAAAGTGCATTGAAGTTCACTGAGGAAAGATAATACTTGACAGATACAATGCATTAATCTGGAGACTCAGAGAGCTGCAGACACACTCAGATATAATGATAATAGCAAATAGACTTGGCCATCTCTCGTGGCTCAAATCAGAATTTGTGCAAGGTCTAACAGACCGTAAGAAGTTGCTAATTATCTTTCTTTAGTATTGACTGTAACTTTGAAGCAAAATACATCTCTAGAGTCTTCACAAAGTTCTTTAACTTCCAAAAAGGGTTCTGGAGAGCCCAGAGGAAGAACTTTGTATCTATAGTATATAAACATTGCTGGAAACATTGAATTAAGATCCTTAACAGCAGAAATAGCATAATTCACATTGAATAGTCTTTCCTGATGTAGAGCAGTTACTTTGACTTTTCTGTGACTGCAGTTTCCTTACAGACTGAAATGCCCTCAAACAGAGAGGGCTGAAGTATGAGAGCAAGCAAGGGTGCACCTCTCACCTGCTGTTTGGGGAACAACTGTGGAAGGGAGAAAATAACTTCTTTCAGTGCTTGGGCCACAGGCTATTTAGAGTAAAATCATTTCAAAAGTGGAAAATACAGAACGTATTGAGGGAAAAATAAAGAACCTGCGTCCTCTGTCTTGAAACTGGTTCCCTGTGCTAGGGCAGGATGTGTATGTATTTGAGAAAACAAAATGCAACCCAACTGTGATAGCTACATTTCTTCTGCTGTGATCTGTGACCTGTACTGACAACACATGTGCAACTTCATTCATCTGGTTGCAGGGGAAACCCCCCATCCTGCCTTGAATACAAAATGTTACTTGACTTCATCATCTTTAAGACTAATATATCACTCTGGTCCCTTTGAGTAGTGGAAAAATATTATCTGCATGCTTAAAAGTCATGTTAGAGAAATAAAATGTACTTCTTAGATCTTTAAAAACTGATTAATGCTACCATCACTCAAATGAAACAAATTGAACCCTAGATTTAATGAAACTTATATAATTTTGTTGCATTACTTCTGTATCTAAAACCCTTTAATTAACTTTAGAAATTAAGGAAGAATCATCCATTCATTAACATTTCTTGACAAGTGAAAGAAACCATTAGAAGCAAGACTAAATATTTATGCCTGAGTTATGTCTCTGTGTAGCAGAAAGATTTCCTCAGCTGAAGCTGAGCTGCTGCATGATCAAGTTATATTTCACCAGGTAAATTTTCTGCAGGAATATTTAATCTCGTTCTTCTTTGCAGTACTTTGTATTCCAGTGTCAGCAACACAAGTCATGTGTCTACTACGAAGCGGTCATCCTGTTGAGGCATTCAAAGGGCACCTGTCCCCACCATGGTGTACGGGCCTATTCTGGTGCCCACAGTCTGCTGCTGAGTGGCACTGAGTGTGCGCTTGGGCTCTGTTCTCACACCTTCACTCAGGGTGAAACATCTTGCCGTACCTCATTCCACAAAACTTCCCCTATGTGTGAATGAAGGGTATCCGAACCTGGATCTATCAAATCGAAAGGTACACAGAGTCTTTGTTCAGTGTTGCAGCCCAGTGTGAGTAGACAAAATGAATCCTGCTTTGCTCTCCCTGCTGACATCCTCGGTGCCGGTGTTTGTGCAGGGAGTTTGTTTATACTTTCAGGCAAATGTCTCACATTGCAGATATAGCTTCTGATGTTTACATAGGTGGCAAGCAAATAAGATAACTTTGGAATATTTTCAGCATAGTTGATGTATCTGAGTTCTTGAAGAAGTCCATAGTCATCTCCACCAAATGAACACGCTCTTAAGAAATGCTGCCTTTTCTTTGAGGTTGGAGGATGCAGGGGAGAAAACAGTGTCTAAAAGTCATAGGTACAGTATTTGTGACAAATCTTGAATAGCCCTAGAGGTTAAAATACTGATTTTTCTGTGAAGTCCTAGATTCTTTAAGGTGCTTTTTCTTTTCTGTGTTTTGGTTTTGGCTTTGGCTGTGGTTTATTTTTCCATAGGGTCTGCAAGGTTTTCTCTACAGAACCATAAATTTCACCTTTCTTGTAGACAAGCTTTGTTTGCTGATTAATAACCTTGTTGCTAAATGATATTAATATTTCAAAAAGTGTTTGCTTGCTTGCTACTGCTGCTTTGGAGGCTTTCCTAACCTTTTTGCTGATGAAGTGACATAAACCACTTCACTTTCCATCATTCCTAAATTAGTATTTTATGACTGACAGTGATTGTTAAGAAATAGGAAGTTACAGTTTTGATTTTGCAGGCCTAGTTTTTTCCACTTACTTCTGCAGTGGTTTCCTCCATCTTTTCAGATGTTCTTATACAAAGTTCTCCAGCTGCACTGACAAGGTTTCTAACAAGAGTAGAAAAAAAAAGTGACCCCTTTTATCAACAGAAAAGCTCTTCAGATTTCTCAGCTTGTCTCCACAATCAGAAACCTGCTGCTACCGTATACAAGAAAAGCTTTTTGCTTATAAAAGGGATTCCAAAATACATATACCTCAAATGTCCAAGTGAGGCATAAGGATTAAGCAGCCCATTTCCATTAAGGCTTTGTGCTATATTTAGATAGCAATCCCTCTAACATTTGCCATCATTTTGAAATGCCAGGCAATCACTTCAATAATTTGCTTTTTCCTGAGCTTTCTCATTCCTCATGATGGGAAAAAATCCACCTATTGGGACCATTACATTTCTCATACGTCTTGAATGCCTCAAAAACCGTATCACCAGAGCAGCTTCTGCTGAGTAAGCTCATCACTCATGTAAAGTCCTCATTCCTGAGATGATAAGTTTGCAAGGTCTGTTTCACTATCCTTGTGAACCTCTTCCTCTGCCTTAGCTGCATTCAGTTCGGAGTTAAATCAAGCCTGAAGCAAACTTTGCAGTGTGGACATCCAGGCCGAGTGGAGCTCTGAAGTGTAGCAAGGGGATCTTATTTCAAAGACGACTGGAAACTCAGTTCTAGGGAAATTATTTTTAAGAATGAGTGAGAAGGTTGTGTCAGATGGCACAATAATGGCAAATGGTGCTGCACCAATTCAAGGGCTGTAAGGGACCACATACAAGTTATTTATTGCCTTCACAGACCTCTGGCCAGAGAAATAAAGGGTGATTAGTTGATAAAACTTGTATGTGCCAAAGAGAACCTGAAGCTGTGTGCATAATTTGAAAGACTTTACTAAATGAACTAATGCACTTCGCTCCAGAAGCAGACTCCATGCAGTCCAAATCCAATGGGGATCTAGTGCGCTAGAGCTAGAATGATGAAAGACCTCACACATAGTTTGTGCAGAAGATTTGGGCACAGATGCACTCCTCCTGGGCCATGCTATTTGCTGAGGTAGATGTGGCCCATGTTTACCGAGAATAAGATGGATATCCACCTAGGATAACTAGCTAGGTGGGTTGGAATAAATCTATTTGGAGAGTGGTTTGGAGGAGACTGGTCTTGTACCTTGCATTTCAAAATTTGCTTTGGAAGGATTTTAGACATGTCTGTTTGCTACAGTTGCAGGGGACTTTGCACAAGTGCCTTATCAAGTGCTTTGATGCTCCAGAGAACTCTCACTGGAGAGTCTTTTGGATCAGATCACACTCCTTTTCTACCTCTCCTTACCGAGGAACACGAGGGTAGGAGGCACACTGTGTTCCTCCTGCTATCACAGTCTCACTCTACACGTGACCGCCTCTGCCCTGTGATGAGACAAATAAAAAGGCAACCTTGGAGAGCCAGGCTAAGCTAACATCAGGATTTTTGCCTGAGTTTTCACAAAGTCTCAGGTTCATTATGTTGCTTTTGAAACATCTGGTCTTATAATTCAGCCTCTCAAGCTGCAGGTGCCACAGCAACAATGCCAGTATACCAATAGTGACAAATTAGTAGAGGCAGAATAATAGGGCCCAGCTTTATGATGGTGATTAGAAGACAGCTTCTGAGTTCTGCTCCTGGTGCTGGGAGAGAATTTCCCTGCATCTGAACAAATTACACAACTATTCCTATTGATTTCATCCCTCTCTTTTTTTCTTCCCCCCACACAGGAGAAGGCACACAGTTCAGAAGAAAATGTGAGTTTTTCAATTTCCTGCTGCATCAGCCAGCTGTTAGGGCAATCAGTCATGGGTCTGAGCCTCAGAGAAGGACCATAGCAAGTGAGAAGGATTATTTCCAGGAGAAGTAGTGGTAATGACACTTCTGCAGGCTTAATCAAACACATTTGTATGAAGGGAGTTCAGAAGAGTCTTTTCAGATGAGGGAGAAATGGAAAAAAAATCTGGAGTTCCTAACAGACAGTCCCTGTTCTTTGTGGAGGGAGGTTTTGAGAGCTTTTCCTTGGAGTGTGAGCAGAAGAAACGGTTTAAAAAGAGACTTGGCAGAAAGGAGGGCATTGCATTCCACACTTTGTGACAGCATACAGATAAGCAACCAGATAAGGACATATCCAGCCATTAGAAACAGAGATGCAGAAGAATTTAGAGGTATACACCATTTTTTAGGAGAGGTGATATATTTCACCACTTCGAGCAAGGCTCTTCACCTTTTATCTCCTTCACTAGCATTTAATATACTTTGTTACAGACAGGAAAAGAAGGTGTATGCTATAGCTCGATCAGCCTATGTCATCTTCAGACATTTTCAAACAGTTTTACATTTGTTACTTTAATACGCTCTCACCTAAGTAAAACAACAAAGCTTTCATTCCATCTGTTCTACGTCCAAAAGTAGAAATGGTTTCAGCCCCAGAAAACAATAGTTAAGCATCTCTTTTTTGTCCAAAGCATTTACAAGAAAAAAAGAAATATTTTGAAGATGTCCTTATAGTTGTTTTTGTAACCTTATCTGTTCACTCACACTTTTGCCTTTATTGCAGATACTAATTTAAAACAATCCTATTTTACAGCATATCTGTAGAGAAACTAGATAATTCAAAAAAAATTCTCAAATCCTAGTGGCTTTGATTTGAGTACTCAATCTAATGAAATGCAATTAAACCACCACTGAGAGCATGACTGGAAGTGACTGCCAGCGTGTTCATCATTCACAAGGTGGCTTGGCCGAAGTAAAGTTTGAGGTTTCACATCAAAATACATGAAACAGAGGTAGTATTAATGTAGCTTTCATATTTTCACCTCTACTAAGAGGGAAAGGAAGTTTTACCTTCAGAACAAAGGGATGACAAGTACAAGCCACCATTAACTATGAATGGCCAGGGTTTCCATCCTCTGTTCAAATGCAGTAGGCCACCTAAGTCTTGGAACTAACATTCATATCAGCTATCTGAGCTTCAGGTTCCATACTGCCTGAATCACATGCCATTTACTATGAAGTTTTTTACTAATGGAGTGATGTAACACTTTTTTTTGTCATATTAGTAGAAAGAAATAGTTTTCCTTAGATTAGATATCAAGCTTATTTCAGTTGGTTTACAATGCTTCTCACAACTGTTTCCATAATTTCATATGTGAGCATGCCTCATGGAATCGCTGCCTACTGCAGCAAACAAGGTACTGCTGTAATTTATAGTGATTAGATCAGTGGCAGATCTGTGCCTGCTTTGTTGAAATGCTGCATACTTTCACCATAGCAGTTTTAAGGGAGATGCCAAGTACTTAGTGGAAAGTAGGAGCTTAGCAATTGAAAGAAGGCTATCTGAGGAGGCTTTTTGAAGAGCTGGGACCAGGTTCTCATCTACCATGAAACTGTACATTGGGCACTTGAAGGTGACATATGTGAGGAAGGTAACTCCTAAGTCAGCTCTTAGATATCCCTGAAAGAATCAATTACAGAAACTAAGGGCTGTTCTGGATTACAATAGTAGGAGTGTCAGAAACAGGGATCAAGAGAAGACTGGATTTACTCTTTCTCCCCATGTTTTATTTTTCTCTTCACACACACAGGAGAGAAATACAATAAAAGGGGGAAGAAAGACAAATATTGAAGATCCACAGAAACAAGCAGTCTGCTCTATTTCAAGTTAGTCTAGTGTTATTCCATTACAGCTGCTTTAAGATCCTTCCGGTGCTTAAATGGTGCAAAGACAGTAGGAATGGACTGGTAGAAAATCATGCCAAAGAGGATTGTAGTAATAGCTCTTGACGTAAGAGAACTTGGCAATTATTTTGCAGAAATATCTGGAATCCGGCATTTTATGCCTGAAAGATTTTTTACCTAGTTTTAATAAGGAAAATTAATTTTGTCTTGTGCTTTACATAAATGTCACAACTGGGCTTAGAAGATTTGTGGCAAGATATAATTACCCAATCAATCCATGTTCTTTATATTTGATACAAATAATCCAGAATTTCAGGAGCATTTTCAACTGAAAACAATTTCATCTGAGCATGTAAAGAAAATATTTCCTTGTAAAATGCTTTTAAAATTTACTTGTTTGTTTATTTATGTCAAATAGAGCATCAAGTGTTAACATAATTAGTATAATACACTTGTAACAAAATGCTATTTCACATAATGTAACAAAACTGGGATTTATTTTTATTGGTATTTCTTCTGGGTTTCAATACAGTTCTCATGACATAAGACTCCTAATTGACTTAAATGTGAATTGGAACTGATCAATTTATTAAAGAAGCAATCATTAGGGCACTGGGGGCTCATATTTGACATTTTAAAGAAAAACTTCAACACAAGTTTAAAACTTTAACCTCCATATTCTGTTTTTATTGCTCTCTTCTTTAATTATCATTCAGACAAACCAGCATTGTTTGTGAGACTCCCCTTAAGATTACAGAGCAGCTGCAAATAGCACAGACATGAGATTCACTTTGTCGGAGGAATGTAGCACAAAGATAATAAAAGGTTTTTAATTTGCCTTATTTGCAACTTTGGTGGGACTAGCTTATTCAATTCTTCCTTATCTGTGAGCTTTACTCTCATCCCAGCTGTCTTTTTTTGCTTTTGAGGTGATGTTGCAACGACAGAATCTGGCAAATCATCTCTCTTTTGTCCACAGGTTTCAAGAATCCTGTGGACAATATTCTGCATTGCCAAACAATGGGGGAGTTTTGAAAGTCTTTTTATATTCATTCCTATAGAAGAGCAAATAACAGTCAGTGGAGTTAATGAGTGTCTTGATATTTTCTTCCTAAGAATTGAAATTCTGATTAAAAATCTTAAAATCATCTCCTATAGTGAGCTCAATTTTTACTGGAAATGTGTTAGGGACATGTTTTTTATAGAGTATTCTGCTAGGAGTGTTTTAAGGAAAAGTAAGCTGTAAAATACTCATGTACTCTGCTGAGACCAGGCAGAGGAAGATTATGGGACTGAGGAAGAAAAGGTTGCTAAAAGACTTTGGGTAATCACTGGTTGTGTCTATACCCAAGGCAAGAATTTTCAGTTCTGTAAAATTTAAATAAGAAAAATGTCAGCTATGTGATGCTTCCTGTAAATCTTCAGGATGTCCAATGACTCTTGCTGTTCCCAAAGGTCCTGCATCTCCACCAGAAAAAAACCCGCAAATATCTCATCCTTGGGAGCACCCAGACCTCAGCTGTCAGAACACAGCTTCCTTTTTCATATGTTTTTACTGTATTTACCAATTTCAATAAATTTTGCAAGGTCTTTGAATGTATTTAGTGCTTACAAATTTCAGGAAAACAATAGACAGGAGAAATACAAGTGAATCACAGAAAGAGAATTTTATTGCTGTTTATTGCTTAGTGCAGGTATATATGAATCAGGTTTTGTGAGTAACTCTGAAAACTGAAAAAGTTTTAAGTGGCCCATGTCCTCAGTTGTGAGCTTTTGCATTGTTCCTGAATGAATTTATTGCTGAAAACAATATCTACTTGAGTAACACAAACATGCAGGGTTTTTTTCTATTAGGAAAATTATACTGTGTTAATATGATGTGATATTGATTTCTCCCAGTGATATAACACCACCCCAACAATGCATTGTCTTGGCTTAGGCCTTTAAAGATTACTGTGTTTCAGAATTTAAATGGAATAGATACTTCTACCTAGGAGCTGTCACTGGTCTATGAAATATTTTTATATGTTCATAGAGTGGAAAGGGCATGGTAGACTTCACAGAACATTTTGCTTCTACGTTAGCTGCTAGACAAAAAGACAATAAAGCCAGAAATATGAAGCTAATAAACTGAGTTACTAACTTTGTGCCAAATTGTGAGTTGTTGAAACTCACTGCAAGAAGGTAGCACAAATATGGTCCTATTTCCCCAATCCCAAGGGAAACTGTGATTACAATATTCCACCCATCTGGACTGTGCTATGTGAGACTATCTACATCATCTTTCCAGTTCCTGATCTAAGTGCTCACTAAAGGCAGTAAACATGTAATGGGAGCCAGAAATACAAATTAGGATTCTGTATGTGGAAAGCATCTTAAATCATTAGGAAATGGGATTAAGAAGTCGAATTCAGATTGCCAGTTTATGTTGCAAAATATTTTCCAAGTGCTACATGCGGTCTTATGGACAGAAATGTTAACAAGAACCGCACTGCAAAACATAACAGGTGGACGCTATCGTTTCAGTCATAATAACAAGTTTAAGGAAGTGAATCAAGCAAGCATTAAGAAATGACAAAAGGAGAAAGGCACAGTCTTTATGAGTGTCTCTAAAACATTTTACAGGGCTGAATCTACAAATCTACAATTTCCCAGCTGATCTTCTCCTTGTCTCATGATCGATTTATTCAAGGGGAGGTAGCAAGATGACATTAAGTCCCCTTCCTATTATACTTGTCTGTAGGCATAACCTAGGGGACTGTTTCTTCCAGATGCTGTACAAATATAAAGACAGTCACCACCCCAGAAATCTCACAGAGTGAGCTATAACATAGGATAAAAACACAGATAAAGAGTGCCTGGCAGGGAAACACGCAATGAGTTGAACGTGTTCCTGAGGCATAAGCAACTTAGTCAGAGCTATCTTTTCTTCATTTCTGAGAGACAAGGAAAGGAAAGAGAGGACAGAAAAAGAACTCAAAGCATGGTATGTTTCACATAAGGAACTGTATCAGAAACCTGTAGTTTAATATCTTGCTAATAGAAGTTAACTTTTCTTCTTTTAGTGCTTTTTTCATTGCCATAAAATGATGTGACTGTTACCATGCATCAATTCAGACAATAGGGAAAAGGCAAACAGAATGTTTTGACAGAACTGCCTCCCCTTTGCAAGAGGTATTCTTGCTGTGTGCTTACTGCTGTGCATTACTACTCCTATATTTATTGTTCAAGGGGGAGTAGAATTTGAAAGGAAAAGAAAAAATCTGATTTAACATCATTTGTGATCTGCGTTCGATTCCTGAGTGTTTGTTCTATGGTAATTTTGTCAGGATAGGGCTACAAGAGCAACTATTCGCTCTATAGTACAACACAGTGATGTGTATGGAGTAATAGGATGGAAGAACAACAGAGCCACTGCATAGTCCCCTGTAATGACTGCCAGCACAGAACACCATAGAAGTGTTTGCAATGTTGTGTGCAATTAGTTCCTCGTTGCATGGTAGAGATGCTTTTATCTAAAAATGCCAAGTCTTCTATAGCTGTCATTCTGTATGAGATACCATGGGAGTTAACACAGGGATCATAGTTTTAAATACAGTGCTAAAATCATGCAGAACTCTTTTATAGGTGTAATGTAAATACTCTCAGTCATGGGGTCAGTAAATCACTTGAAGGAACCTTTGCCCTTATGATGCCTCTGCATTACAGTTTTAATACAGAACTGAAGTTTAAAGTCTAATCGAAAATTTGAGAGTCCTGTGAAAACTTTTGTTCAGTATTTATTTGCATTAGCCTCATAGTTTTATTGTTGCTGACAGCTGTTATTAACATACATATGTTTTATTTCAGCAGTGTGGTTAAAGTTTAGTAAGATCTCTGACATACAGTGACAAATAAGAAAATGCAGTTATTCCATGAAAGAGTAAATACTGCCTAAAACTGCGATGTATTCAGTATAAAATGAACCATGCCACAGCCTGTGGACTGTATACAAAATTTTCAGGTTTGCCTTTAGTGTTACCGTGCACTGGTTCACTTTGCTACTCATTTTCAATTCCATATTACTTATGATATAATTAAATAATCATGCAGTCTTCTACCTCAGCCCTCAACTGCACATTACTTGATATCTGAAGGGCCAATTCTTTCTCTTAAGCAGAGGTATCTAGCTGCAGAAAGGAAACAAAAGATATAATCTAGTTTTGAGTAGATCTCAGACAACTAAGCTATTTATCACCTTTCAGCATCTCTTCGCTATGTGTCATTATCAAAAAGCAAGGTTATTTTTCCTACTAGTGTACAGAACTAACATGACTTCTTGACGCTAGCAGCCATAATCACTAAATACTTTCTTTAACCTTCTTATTGTTGACTTATATTGAAAGTCTTTTCAGAATTCTCTATCTCCTTAACATTCCCAACAGAGATAGTGGGACATTGTCAACATGACAGCCATCCCATTTGGAAGATCCCAGTTTCTCACAACAGCATCTTCTTCCATAAGATCTCTCCAAATTGCTTAAATGAGTCTCTTATAAATGTTTTGAACCGCAGGTGTCTCCTGCTGTCTGCTTTAGTTTTTCTTCTAATGTCTTTGGTCAAAGAATCCAAGTTATGGTGGGAATGGCATAATGGCAATGAATCAATTTAAAGTTGAAAGCTACAACCCAACAATTTTATTTGTCTTCAGAAAGCGACAGCATAGGTGTAAAAGGGACATAAGTGACATCACAAATGTAGTGAATTTCCAGCTATTAAAAGGAATTGCTTTTTCTGGAACTTATTTCTGCAGGAATCATAGAATCATAGAATCATTAAGGTTGGAAAGACCTCTAAAATCACCAAGTCCAACTGTCAACCCATCACCACCATGCCTGCTAAACCACATCATGAAATGCAATAGCTACAAGTTTTTTTAACACCTCCAGGGATGGGGACTCCACCACTTCCCTGGGAAGCCTATTCCAATGCCTGAGCACTCTTTCAGTAAAGAAATTTGTCCTAATAGCCAATCTAAACCTCTCCTGATGCAGCTTGAGGCCATTTCTTCTTGTTCTATCACTAGTTACTTGGGAGAAGAGACCAATACCCACCTCACTACAACCTCCTTCCAGGTAGTTGTAGAGAGCGATAAAGTCTCCCCTCAGCCTCCACTTCTCCAGACTAAACAACCCCAGTTCCCTCAGCTGCCTCTCACAGGACTTGTTCTCTAGTCCCTTGGTCAGCCTTGTTGCTCTTCTCTGGACAGCTCCACCAACTGAAGCTGACATGAATATATCTGCAACAGGTTTAAATAATTTCTTTAGTTCTAGATGTTGTGGACATGAAAGTTAAAGGAATACTAACTCACCTTAAAAGCATTCATATGATACTGTCCCTGTTGCAGTATGTTAGCACTTTCTGTGGAAGTATCTGGTCCTGGCATAAGGTTGGACAAAATGGTCAGCAAGATGAAGAGAACATAGAATCACAGAATCACAGAATGGTAGGGGTTGGAAGGGACCTCTGTGGGTCATCTAGTCCAACCCTCCTGCCGAAGCAGGGTCACCTACAGCAGGCTGCAGAGGACCTTGTCCAGG
>Ga0065711_1003340_pt1 | contig 28474 bp, 21 predicted proteins | sample Hoacrofraction12_FD_59098 | JGI IMG/M metagenome (GOLD analysis project Ga0065711, IMG submission 59098) | Hoatzin crop microbial communities from Cojedes, Venezuela - Epithelial fraction 12 v2 (version 2) | ecosystem: Host-associated > Birds > Digestive system > Esophagus > Crop | place... | reverse complement strand
CAACCTGATCTAGTTAGTGGTGTCCCTGCTCGCTGCAGGGGGGTTGGACTAGATGACCTCTAGGGGTCCCTTCCGACCCAAAACTTTCTATGATTAGCACTGCATCTTACCACTTGCACTTTTTTCCTGGCATCACGCATACTTTTCAATGGTCCTGGCTTTTTTTTTTTTATTGAATGGTAGCTGGTACACTACTGAAGCTCCAGTACCAAATAGATGTTGCATTTCCTATGCAAAGAAATGAAATGAAAACTAGTAAGTCTGGCCTGGTGACATCAACCTTTGGTGAATGCTGATGAACATCATTAATTGTTCCAGCATGTTAAAGAATAATCTTTGCCTAGTATTTTAATTCACGATCCTGTTTCAGAAGGTTAGGAGGACTGAGCAGGAAGCAAATGGACTCTTCCAGAGAAGCTCAAGCCTTTGGTTTAGCCACAGGGCCTGCAAGAGCGATGAGACTTAGCAGCCAGCATGTTGTAGCTTTCTTGCATAACTAAAAGTAGATTGGTCTCAGTGAGTACCACGTCAGTGCTTGATATTCGCACTGCTGATACCTGATTTTGCGTTTGTGATGAGCACATGCATAAGGATGAATTAATTTTTGGTGCATTCAGTGTTGGACAGGCACCATATCGAGAGCTGCTGCTTTCAGAATGGCTCTATGAGAAAGTACAGCTCACTAAGGCAGAGTGTTCATTTGTCAAACAAAAATCTGCAAAGCTTTGGTGTGGACTAGTTCTACTCCAGCCTATTTGGGCAACTGTATGTCATACATTTAAAAAAAGGCCATTCAATAGCTGTCTTTTAAAAAAAAACAACAAACAAACAAAAAAAAACCAAAATGAAAAACCAATCGTCAGATGAAGAAAAGTATCTGGTCTAACAGAACATTTGCCGAAACCACTCAAGAGGGACTGAACTTGAGAGTTGTTTGCTAAAACTAGAGCAATTACAACTGTAGTAATGTAATAGCTACTGAAGTAGGATATAATTTTACCAATAGTGACCTAACCTCTGAGTTTGGTAGTGAAATTACAAATTGATAGCAGTTAACTTGGATAATAATTTTTCATGTTCCTGCAAATCAACAAACAAGCCTGAAAATAAAATAAAAAAATTTCACATCAGTCAAATGAGAGCTCTATTGTGTAAAAAGAAAATTGGTGGCACAAGGTCTGTGCAGAACAATGTATTCTTGCATATTTCAATCAATGTGCTCTAATTGTGTGCAGTCATGACGGGTGTTCACCAACAGCAGCGCTTAGCACGAGCCCCGTTGTTTTGATGGATGAGACTGGCTTGTAGCGAGGCATGCCCTGGCTTTGGTCTCGGGTATTACAGGAGAAGTTACAGGCCAATCTTTTCCCTTTCTGTACTGGATGAGATAATGAGACATGCTCTATTTAGATCTTGGTTTGACCTTAGATCAACATGATTTGCTTTAACCTCTAGTAAAACTTCAAGTACAAATTAAAAATTAAATGGTTACCTATTAGTACCTACTATCAGGTTTAGTTTTCTTTTTAAGTATGCACAATTTTGAACAGGATAGATTAACTTGGAATTCTCAACTTCTACCTTTGTCTAGGATATTATCAAATTTTGGCTTGGCAAAGGAATTGATGGATTTAGTTTCAACGCTGTTAAATTTCTCTTAGAAGCAACACATCTCCGAGATGAGCCTCAAGTGAACAAGTCCCAGAATCCAGTAACGTATATATTCTGTCTTTGCTTTTTCCCTGCATTTCCCCCTGGGGCAAGGGAGCGTATGTGTTTACTCTTTTGGGTCTTACGGCTTTAGGAAGACCGAGCCAGTTGTGTCCCTTGGCAGGCAGGTGGCTCCTAGGTGTTCTGCAGAAGGAGCACATCCAAGAGAGAAGCTCCTGGGCAGAGTGTGTAGGTCAGTGAGATACCCGCAAGCAGGAGTCCTATGTGCAGCAAGAGGATTGTCCTTGTACACTTCGTAGTTCTGTTCTGACACTGTTGCTTTGAATTGTCTGTTTAAAATAATTTGCTTTTCAATTTATATTCTAAAAAGACCAGTCCTCTGATTTTAACCGTTGATTGCTTGTCTTTGGGGAGCCCACTGCAAGAGGTAAGCTCAGAGCTCTTGGGATCCCATAGGCGTCACCAGCATGTATTTCTTCGACATTGCTGGTAGGAACCAGAGTCAGAAAAACCCCCTCGTATTGGCAGTGTGCCACAGTGAGAGGTGGCCAGACATGTTCAGAAGCGTGCACCCTGTTATTTATGCTATTTGCTTTTGCTGAGGCAATGAACTTGAGGACATCCCCAGATAGTGCCAGCACTAAGACACGCTTCCCCTGCCGAGTTGGAGATCGCATAAAACTGGTCAGCTCCACAAGTATTGTTTCCTTTATAAGTTACAACAATGTTGTCTGTCTTTCCAGCCTGGTGTGTGGCTGCAGCACTTGCTGTGCTCGCCGCTCCAGATGGGCTCGGTTGGTTAGCAGTGTGGGTGGGCTCTCCCTCTTGAAGGATGGAGTCCAAAATAATCATCCCTCTGCTATTGTATCTTCAGAGTTCCCCAAGTGCAGTTCAGCTCTGCACTGTTTGTGTTCATATGCTAAACTAATTTCAGTTGAAATTTATCTGGACTGGTGCATTGTCTCAGGAAAGGACAGGGAGAATTTGGAGAGTTCTGAAATCTAGAATATTGGTGAACTAATGGGAAATACTGTATCCTTCTTTAAGGAGAGTATCACAGCCTATTCCGAGCTCTACCATGACTACACGACCACACAAGTTGGTATGCATGATATCATCCGTAGCTTTCGTCAAACCATGAATCTGTTCAGCAGTGAACCTGGCAGATACAGGTAATCATAATTATGGCTAGTGAATTTTTCTTTAATGCTTATCATCCTATTGCTAGCAATAAAATGTTTTTTTAATAATGTAATATGCCATAAAAAGTTTTCTTTCTCAAATGCAAATCACGGTGCATGGGCTATACTCTCTCTTCCTCAATGTGTGATGGAAAGGAAATGAATTGTCCCTGCTGGCTCTGCGCTATCTATGGTCTGTGCAAAAACAGGCAGAATGGGCAACCATTCGGACCACAGAGACACTGTAATTAATCAGCCCCATGACTGATTTGTTGTATAGTATTAATAGTACAGTTCATGTTAGTGACCCTTTGCTGGACTCTCCAGTATGTCCCGTGTCTCTCCTGTACTGGGGAGCTCAAAACCGGACACCACGCTCCAGGCGTGGCCTCACCAGTGTAGAGCAGAGGGGAGGGATTCGCCTCCCTTGACCTGCTGGCAACCCCGTCCTGACGCAACCCGGGATACCATCAGCTGCCTTTGCTGCAAGGGCACATCGCTGGCTCATTTTCAGCTTGGGGCACCCCAAGGTCTTTTTCTTTAAAAGAAAGCATGGAAATTACTGGAACGGAGTTACGTGAGTGAGGGTTCAGAAAGACAAGACCAGTCAGATACTTATAGCCTTTCATTGACTATTGCAGATTTTTCTCCAGAAATTTCCAAGAAATGTCTCCTTTACAAAATATTGGTTTCTTTGTATTAATCTTTTCTGATGGGGAGGAGGGAAGCAAATGTAATTCTTAACACTGTGTTATTTTCGGACTATGTCCAATGCCATTCTGAGCTTCCTTCTGCTCCATACAAATCACAAATGAGCCAAAAAAGGTACTTGTGTACTTCTTTTAGGTTTATGGGTTCTGATGGTGATGAAAAGGAAGACATTGAGGCAACCATGGTGTATTATGGGACAACTTTTATTGAAGAAGCAGATTTTCCCTTCAATTTCAACCTAATTAATGTGAAAAATCTATCGGGCAACAGTATTTTTGAAGCTGTCAACTTGTGGATGAGAAACATGCCTGCAGGAAAATGGCCAAACTGGGCGGTAAGAATTCTAGACCTACTCTTATAGGAATGGCCTGTTCCTACAGGTGATACAAACCTACAGGGGATAGTTCCTCTTATGGTGATAGAAACCTCTCTCCCCCACTTCATTTCTAGTGGGATCAGCAGCTATAGTAGGTATCTCCACAAAACTCTCAGCTGCTGTAGTCGCTGGCATGGGCCAACCGACTGGCTGTGCTGCCCTTCGGTAAGTTACACTCCCTGTGCAAGGGTGGTGGAAGCGAATTTACGATCAGGCCTCTCCCTTGGTGTCCCCTGTGTAGTATGGGGCATTGGCTGAAACCGCCAGTGAGGGTGGCTTTGGTACAGGTACTGACACACTGCTGTGGGTTCTGGAAACCGGCCAGGGCCAGGGAAGGACAGAGCAGCCAGTTGAGGGCAGTTACAATCTTGCTGCTCTTTGCTAGGAGGTGTGTTTGGAGAGTGCAAGAGATCTACCATAGGCAATTCACAGAAACTGTGGGCCCTGATCACTCGCACAAAAGCAACACGGGAGCAGTTCTGTTTACAGAACAAATGTTTCTCAGGAATACTGTTTAATACCCTCAAAGCAGTGTCTCTGGGAGAGGGGGCAGCATTCCCAACAGAATATTTAGAAGCAGCTTTCCCCTGTTCTGGCTTTCAGAAAGAAAAAGGCAATGAGTCTGTCTACTGACCAGGTGGCCGCCCCTTATGTTTGACTGCATCCCTTCCTATGTTCCATTCTCTTTTATTTCAGTCCCATAGCCAAGTGTGTCTACTTTTTGGGCCCTTTCCTTCAGGGCTGCCAACTTTTCACAGCCCCAGTGAAAAGATGGGCTCAAGCAGTCATCGTTTCAAAACAAGTGCCGCCTTCGCACAGCAGAGAAGATGGCAGGAATCTGAAAGAATTGTAACCATGGAGAGTTATTTGTCATCTCCCCTTGCTTCTGTCTTGTGTGCTGCTGGCAGGGCTTCTGTGTGCTAAGTTACTGGAGGCAGAAGTCTGTACTGGTACCAAGATTAAGGCAATTGCCCTCACAGGCCTGGAGGGGAAAGAAACAAACAAAAAGCCCTACCACCTTGTTAAATTAGTTACCTAATTTCATGTTTGCATGGAATTTTATAATGTGTGTTTAACAGAGTGACGTTTTCTTTAGGTTGGAAGCCCTAACGCTGCTCGGATTTCATCTCGGATTGGGAAGGAGTATGTCAACGTTATGAACATGCTGCTCTTGACCCTCCTGGGTACTCCGGTAACTTATTATGGTGAAGAAATAGGCATGGAGAATATCGCGTCAGAAACTGTAAGCAAAGAGCCTATGAACTCTAATCTTGTTGTTGTTTACTTCTGAGTAACAGAACTTTGAAAAATACAAGAACTTTTGTTTAGTTAACCAAATCTAGTCTTTCTCAGTGTTTCGATGGTTTTCTGTGTTCCCCATGACGAAACCACTGGACAGCATGTGGAAATGGCCAGGCCAGGGGCCAGAACGAAGGCCTTGATGCGTGCCTGAACGGCTAGGCTCCAGTTGTGGTCCCTGGCTTCTGTCTTCTGCCAGATCAGTCTTGCATGGTTTGCAGCAGTGTTGCTTTGCTTCGCTTTGCTTCGGCAGAAAGGGCAGCCAGTGCCGACACCGGGCCTGGGCTGGTGGTTCGGAGAGGCGAGGCAAGAGGCACTGGGTCGGCGTCTCCTCCCTCCCACAGAAGTACCCCAACCGCTGTGTCAAAGTCCACCATTTCCTGGCCGCTTTTTACAGGAAATCAGAGTTCACGAGAGCGTAGCTGCAGTCGCCGTCTCCTGCAGACTGCTCTGCTCTGACTAGGTGAAGGCACCTGAGCCACAGTCTGCTTCTCAGGCTCTGAAGAAGGGGTCTCCAGGGAGGGGTGGGGTGGGTGTACAGAGCAGCCCCTGCTTGGCATTGCCTGGTAGCAGGCAGAAGTGGCTTTTGGTTGTCACACAGGGTTTTTTGATTTGTCTTTTGGTTCCCTTTCTGTAAAGGAGTTGGGTATGGGAGCCTGGGAGCCAGGTGCTTAACTCGCTCCATCCCAGTCACAAGTAACACCTGACAGGATGTCTGTGTGTGTTAGATGACAGAGATTTTCAGAAGTAAGTTTACTCAAGGTCAAGGCATTGAAAAGCATCTGTGCCTTCCACACTGCGCTGACCTGCGTCGGTTTTCATGTTCAGCCCGTCATTTCTTGTCTCTTCTGTGACCGTACCTGACTTCAGTTGTGTCTTGTTGTCCAAGGCACGTGGGTGTGACTGGCAGAGGCCATGCCCAAAAGGGAACGGCTCAGCTCTGCCTTGTATGACCTTATTTGAGCACTGTGAGAATGTGGTCCTACGGCAGATGCTGGTTTCGCTGTGGAAAGCCTCTGCCAGGGACTGAGACAGACTCTGGTGATGTTACCAATGGTGTTGACTGGTTTTGTATCAAAGCGAAAGAAGTATGGGATTATCGCCAGGCTTGTCTGATTCAGATGTGAGGAAATTATTCTCTGATTTAAAAGGAAGTCTCACTTACTCGGAGAAACAGCTAGGTCAAAATACCTCCTGCATTTTCCTCCTGCGGCTGATTGCTGCTGACAGAATGCTACTCTTCACAGAGGTGGCTTGCTCTTGGCTTCTCGGGGTTTACTCTCTTTTAGTGGCTACCCTGTGGCTCGTGGCTTTGTGACAATGCAAACCCACTCTCGCTCCACCTGCAGAGGGAGAATCTCTGATTAATGGGTGTCTCGGAAAGATGGAGAGTGTTGCCTCAGGGTGTAGTTTTAGCCCCAGCATTTGAAACACTTCAAGAGAAGCTAAAAGAGGTAAAGACGAAAGGGAGTGTTACCAGTGCTGAAAACTTCAGTTGTTTTTTTTTCCTGCTTTTCAGAACATGCTAAAAGGAGAAACCCGTTATTTACAGTGTCACAAAGCAAAGTGACAATTTCTTTTGTTGAGCTGCTGTTCTGACAGATTGTATTGAAAAGTGCCCTTTATATGAAAAACAGTTTTCATGGAAAACAAACACCCAAAGTATGTGCAAAATATTTTATGCCCTCTTATATCATTAAATTTAAGTGTTCGATCTTGTGGCAAGCTCTTCAGTAACAATGAGGAAGCTTTTTTTCAGAATTTTTCTGAATCCTTCAAAATAAGAACTTCAGACTTTTCACGTCAACACTTTTTAATCAGCTAAAGGCTGGTTTTCAATAAAGTTTTTGCACTTGGAAATAATTTTATCTTTCCAACGCAAATTATCCTGTCCAAATTGTACCCCTTGCAAATACAAGCTTGACGAGTTCTAAGGTGAAAAGTGTGGTGGCTACAAAAGAACAGGCATTGCACAGCATTTACTAGTTGTTTACTGTTATTTTAACATCATCTCCTCCTAGGACTCATTACTTCACACATTCGCTCACTGCATGTCTAGATATTTATCAGAATATCTTAGTTGTCGTTAGTAAACTTTTATTCAACCGTCTAGTAGAGTCATTTGGGAATTCCACATTTTACCCAGTGATGCCGTATCCGTGAGACCATCCACTCTCCTCCACTTGGGGAACTGTCCCCATTCTTATTTTCTCCTTAGATTTGGAGCAGGATTGCATCCTCATTATTAAAGTTTAACTTAAACCAGCAAAAGCAATGCTGAAATGGTGATCAGCTGGAAGATGTGAGAACACACTGTTCAAGGGGTAGTTTTTTAAGATGCTCATCAGAACAAGTAACTTCTTGGTAGTGGCTCTGACACCACTTTATTTTCCAGGCGACCTTTCCAGAGAAATCCCCCATGCAGTGGGATGGCAAAGTCAATGCTGGTTTTACTGAAGGCAACGGTAGCTGGTTACCTGTTAACTCTGACTACCAAAGGGTGAACGTTGAAGTAGGTATCTATGTGTGTGACTAATGGTTTAAAAATATTTTAATGTTATCTGTTTTACTCCTCTTTTACTTAGTGGGAACTGGCAGTGCAGCTAATAAGAATAAACTCAAGGGAAGAAAATAATAATTAAAAAAGCACTGAATCCTCACAAACTTTATTAGAAAAGGAAACCCTTGAAGCAGCAAGGAGCCTACTTCATCTACACTCATTTAAGCTGAGAAACTGCAATGATGATGTCGATATGGCAATGTGGCACTTTAACATCCTTTTAATCAGTTTCATATTAAATTGAAATCTAGTCTTTTTTTCTATTACTATAGAAAGCAGTGTCCTTGTAACGAGAACTTAACATAGACCATGTCTAACAAGTAAAGAACAGTGTTTTCAAGGCAGTTGCGCAGTGAATCAAACAGGTTTTGCTGATCTACAGTGCTGACCAGAACTGAAGAAAGAAAAAAATAAATGCAAGACAGGAAGAATATAAACCACAAAACAAACCCTGTGACTTCAGTAGACTAGACTCCATGAAAAATGTTCAGTGCCAAGCTTTGAATGGCTGTGGCTTCCTCCAGAATGAACGATGCTGTAAGGACAGCGCGGGAGGAAGAAATAACATTAGTGCAGGGCAAATTCTGTCACGCCTCAGAACCTCTGGCTCTGTCACTCGCCAGGTGCCAAGGAAGTGCATTCAGTGGAATTTGCAGACAAATTTGGAGACAGGTAGTTGTCAAAGCTGCGTTCTGATGGGTGTGTTCTCAGCAGACTGTGTGGCCATGAGAGGCAAGTGGCATTTCCTCCACTCGGTGCAAAGAAATGACCCTGTTCCTGTTGACTGTTGCAGATCCAGATGACCTGGTCCAACTCAACCCTGAACTTGTACAGAGAGCTCACTTTGCTGCGCAACAGCGAGCTACCCATGCATCGGGGGTGGATGTGCTACATCTGGAACGACAGTAACATTTTTGTGTACGTGAGGGAGTTGGATGGGTTAGACAGAGTCTTCATGATGGTTCTCAACTTTGGGCAGGAATCGACAATAGACCTGAAAGCTATAGTTCCTAGCCTCCCATCTGAAGCCATTGTAAGACTAAGCACTAATTTCAGCAATGCTGGTAAATCTGTCAATACCAAACTAATTAAAACTGAAATGGGAGAAGGCCTGATCCTCGAATACAAAACAGCAAAGCCTGTTCATACTATGGAAGCTTTTCAAGGAAATTGTTTTGTGGCAGAAAAAGCTTGTTATTCCAGTGCCTTCAATTTACTCTATGTGAACTGTTAAGTGCAGGAACAGAATAACTAAGCTTTCACGTTAATTTAGAAAACATTGGTTTTGGGGAAATGCTAAAAAGTTTCAGTTTCTTCAGCTTTTAAAACTTTGTGTACAAAATAAGTGTCCTGAGAAGTAAGAACTACCTAATTGTCTTGCATCTGTACTGGTGATGAAAAGTATGGTATAAACTCCGCTTAGGGTCTGTGGAGAAGAAAACTGTCCTAAAAAACTGTGCTGTTTAAGGGCGTGTATTTTTGTGAGGAAGGAGAACAGTTGCATTCCGGGTGCTGCCCCTTACAGTTGCTGGTCATTAATTGCTCCTGTAGAATTCAAAGCCCGTGGCAGTTCACAGTAACTTTTAAAAAGTCTGTGGATTTGTAAAACTTATTCTAAAGGGGTGGCCCTGTATTTGTTAAAATAGGTAAACGCAAGTAAAACTAATATATAATGTTGTGATGGCTTACGTCTTCTCTCAACTCTAACAGCTCTGACTATCTTCAAAGTTAGTAAGAAAAAGAACAAAATGTGGCTAATATGTCCAATTCTACACTCAGGACTTTCCAATTGATTCTCCCTCCCTGCTGAGTTACAATACTTTTGCATTCTTTTATTTCTTTTTCTGCTCTAAGGTTGAAGTGAGGTGTGCATAGGTTAATTAAGAGTAAGCAACTGAAACAACCCTACTGACTGTCACAGTTGTCCACGTGATGCCCAAGCAAGCAGGTCTCAGGTTTTTTGATTTGCATTTGGTGCAGTGACAGTAGCACGAAGGATAAGCATTTGATTTGGCGCAATCTGTTTTGGACATGGGGGTGATCTGGGGAACTCTTGTTTTGGTTTGAGAAGACGACTTTTAAATCAAATACTTCTTGGGAGTTTTACTGCCTTGTGTACAATTCGGTGTTGGAAGAGCGGTCTTAGGGTGGAAAGGCTGCCTGTACAAGGTGTGTGTCTTCACATGTTCAGCTTCACACACCAGTCATTGCGCTTCAACTCCACTGGTACAGTGCAGCACCGCTTCTTATGTGAACAGAACTGCACCGAACAGGCTGATCAACGCAGGTGGCTACTTCGATACTACCTGTCAGGGGAGAAATTGAGCTCTCAGGCTGTGTATTTATAAGCCAGTGCCACACCCAACTTTGTCTTTGAATTTCTTGTCTGCTTATGCCCATAAAACAGGGATCCAAAAGGATGCATCCTCTGGAGAAGGTGTTTGCTTTTCATGTAAATAAAAATCTGACCCGAAGTTCATCAGGTGGCCAGTGTGTTTATTAGCTATTTGCAGGATTGGTATGATGCTGGAGACTGCATACTTCCTCGAGTTCTTTGTTCAGAAAAGCAAGGTGTCTTGCAACCTAAAATAATGAAAATATTTTTATTACAAAATTTTTTGCACTATAAAACGTCAGGTTCTTGCATAGCTATTCTAATCTTCCTTTCCCATACTAATGTGAAGCAATACCTTATCGTAAGACAGAACGAGGCTTTTCCTGAAAGAATTAATTTTTGGAATAACTGCCACAACAACCAAAGAGTATTTGCTATGATTTGTTAAAATTAGCAGTAATAAGATGTGTATCCAACTGTGATAGTCTAAGACATTGATAACAATATGGTAGGTCTTGGCAGTATGTGGCTTTTGGCATACACACTTGTAGGAAGTGCAAAATGCTGAAACCTAACTGGAGTAGCATCCTTTGATAGTACAGAATATGTATTTCAAAATGTGAAGGTCAAACCCATCATACAAGTTTTACTCATGAGGAAGATGGAAGTAAATAGCCAGTATAACAATTTTAAGCACTTTACAGTGCAAGAATTTTCCTGCTGGAACAACGTTTTGCACAAGCTCAAATGTTTCATTCAAAGCTGTCAGCACATTACAGTGGGACTTTAATACTATTTTGAGGCTTAAGGCACAATGAGGTTCAATAATCTGGCTCTATCACAGGCTCTCATATATATAAAAGTATATGTATCAAGATATATATATGATTTTATACAAATAAAACCAACAGTTGCTCTTGCAATATGTATAAAAGGTTGCAAGAACAACCTTACTTCCTGCAGTGTCTTTTTTCCTTCTTTTCATACTTCAAACACACATTCAATGACTGCATGAATGACTGAGGTTGAAGCATCAATTGAGGGGACACCTCCCTTCAACAAGTTACGGATGTGTGCAGTAAAGGGAACATACCTCATTCAGTGACTCCTCCCAAGATGAATCACAATGACTGCCAGTTGCCTGGATGTCTAAGATGATACTAGGGATCCAATTTCCTGGAACAATGAAGCTAGCAATCACTTGACATTGAATGAACAAGGAAAAAGGCATAGATAATTCTGCCTTCTGTCCTGACAGAATTTCTGTTATTGCTTTAAGAAGGAAAAAAAAAAATCATATAGGGGCTTGCTGGGTGAATTATTTGTATTTCTATTAACTACATATCTGAAAAATGTTGATATATTTAGCATGTTTGTTCTCTCTCTGAGCGTTTTTGGAATGATGTGCTTTTTCCTTTCTGAGCAAAGACCACAACGGTAACTGCAGCATCTGCTGTCCTTTCTTGACCACTGCAGTTGTGCTGCTAGCAGAGAAGGGGCATAACGAAATTTAGAAAAGCTAATTCAAGATCTATTTTGCTACTGATGGTAAAAGCCTCTCCCCAGATTAGATGGTACTAGAAAATAGTAAGGCTCGAGCGCATCTTTTTCTGGAAACAGTCCCAAAGCTAGTGTTAAGTTTCAGGTATAACAGCGTCTATGCCTTGGCACTGCTGTCATTCTAACTTGGACTAACCCCTGCAGTTTTAGCAAACTGGGAAAAGTAGATTTTTATAGAGAAAAAAAAATATGATTTTTATCCATGTCTTGTTGAGAACGGCAGTCTGACAGTATCAGCAGCTGGACTAGACGGTATGGGTTCACCTAGCCCTGTCCAACAGTCACCACACGTTGAGGCCTAGGAAAGAGTGGGCCCAACTCCTATTCTCCCAGTCTTTATTTTTTTTCTCATCTCAGAGGGTTTCCTGGGCCTACTGCAGTTTGTCACTGTTAGTATTAAACACATATGGGTTTAACTATTTTCAGGCAGATCTACAATACAGAGATATCTGATCCCTCTTAAGGCTCTGGAGAGTGCATCTTAGAAGCTGAGGTTTGTTTATTTACAGCATGACTGCACACTTCATCTTTGCAGATAACAGAAATTACTTCAGAGCTTTAGGAACTGGATCTTATTGTACAAATGAATGCATTTAAGGAGGGGCCAATCTCTATGGTGTTTAATTACATGACTACTAATGTTCTGCTTTAGTTAACTCTGTGTATATGTGATATTCTTATTCTTACCTTTCTCACTTGTTCTGCTGGCATGATCTAGTACAGCCTTCCTAAGTTTCTGAACATATCGCAAAACTCCGGCTAGTGGTATCCGTTGATCATTTTCATACGCCGTGATAAAAACTGAAGGATAATACTGAGATTAAAAAACAAAACCAGTTAAGACTTGACAACTGATTTTTCTCATGAAGTAACATTCTTCTCTATTTATCTTAATGTACTACTTGTTATGGTTTATCTAAACACACACCTATTGCATAATTACCTGTTCTTAAAAAAAGGCACTTGTATCACTCCAACTGCAAAAAGTATTTTGGTCTGAAAAATGACTACTTATTAGGTGATCATCTATTTGCAAAAAGTAATCAAAAACATCCTCTCCCCACTGGTGAAGGTCTGACACATGTCTGCTTGCTGGTGATTACAAAAAAAGGGGACTAATAATCATGGCATGGTTCTCCTCAGCACAGTAGCTGAGGTTTACTTTTGCAATCTTTCTACACATAAAAAGTAGTTGTTTTTATATAGTAAGATCAGTGGAAAATGCCTCCTTCCTCCTGTGACAATCTCTGAAAAATCCAGTAGAACAACAGAAACCCCCCACAAAAGGAGATCATATGTTACACATTGAGGTTTGTTATACGGTAGAATAATCTACTACTTCCTGGCAGTCCTATAACAAAAACAGTTTTTTAAATCTACTGATTATTTAGGAGATGGCGTTTGGTTAATTTCAGTAGTCACTTATGACTCCAAATACTGCTAACATTATTACTGAAATAGTTTATATTTGTGTTGATGATTCATTTTAACACAAAGCAGCAGCTAGGACAATTCTAAAATATGGAGTTTTAAAGCACTGAAAAGATAAAATAGACTGTTTTTTTAATTCCAGTTATCCATTTCTGGTTTTCTTATGAACTGCTACACTTTAATACTGTAGTATTCCACACAGAAAGCATAGTTTTACCTGTGGCTTAATATTCTGGTATGGACAGTAGCTTTTGATATACTTCATACATTTTTCATCTGCTAATGGATTTCCCCATTCTTCCCGTTCTTCAATTGTCAGTGGGAGATAAGTTTTCATCATTGTATTTAGAACATCTACGAAAGGAGCCTTAAGTTTTTTTTAAAAAAAAAAACAAACAAAAAACAAAAACAGAAGTTGGCAAATAGGACACAGGAACTCAAATGCCTAGGTCAAGGTTTTCCTCACATAAATGAGGAAAGTCAATTCTGAATTGGAATGTTTGCAATTCTGAAACTAGTAGAATGAAACAGAAAATACACTTTAACATCATATTCCATAAAAGGCCTGCAGCACCTCACCTGTAAAACCACGGCTCTGAGAAGTTCTGGATCGGTGTTGCACAGGGCTCCTGCAAGAACTCCTCCTGCACTGGCAGCTGCTAGCGCCGTGTATTTTGGCTGAGAAAATCCTAGTTCGTGCAGCAGCATGATGCAAGCCTTAAGGTCATGGAGACCTTTGAATTTATTATGCTGACATCCATCTTTGTGCCAGCTAAGGCCTAACTCTCCTCCACCCCTGAAATTTAAAGCAATTCAAGTTGGAGTCTCTTTGGAAAACGTTACACGGCAAAGCTTCAGATAATGAAAGGACAGCCCCAGAATTTCAAAACCATAGTTTGCCTTCCCAATTAACTCTTCTTTATTCTTGTCCTTTATGGCTAAAATACACAATGTGCAAACAAAATTCATGCATGATGATTGGTGAAAATCCTAACTGCATAAAGGCACTCCGTGCCCTTGTGTCCTGGAACCCACAGGAAAAGCACCGCTTTGCCTGCAATGACAGTGCCATTTCCTAATATGCAATCAGACACTCATATTATCTTTTTATACAGGAAATTATTAAGAAGATAGCCAAAACATTTTCAATACTTATCACTAACCCTAGCATCTATTAAAAACATTAAAATAGTATTTTTCAGCTCCATATTGAGACTCTCAAGATGTCTTCTGCATAGCTTAAATTTTGTGACTGTTAGAAAGTTTCTTTTTTTCTAGTTTGTGAATTTCAAACTCTACTTGAAATGCTGCATTTCGTAATATTCACAGAATTTAAAAATTTATTTCTATGCCTTTTCATGCAACTATAATTTTGGTTCTAAGCCACCTGATGTTTCCTTATTCAGGTTTAATATTAACTGATTAGTCTGTGAAAATTCTTAATCTTTGGATGAAGAATCCACCCTCATCTAAGACTGTAAGTTAGAGGGAATAGCACAATGCTCGCCACTGCACTAGCAGACTGAATATATTTGTATGATGAATTTGTTTTGGAACTGGTATTTCAATCAATTGCTCATTCTCCCCTTTCCTTCCCCTTCCTAAAGTGGTTCTTTTGTTATCTTCTTTACCTATTGAATTATTATCTCAATGAAAATGTGAAGTCTATTGTACACCGTGGTTTTATAAAACTAGTGGATTTGTAGCTAAACTGTAGACAGAGGATTTAGCCCATAAAAGAACAAGAGATGCAGGTTAAATGCTTAGTTGTCACTGTAGTAGGCAAATGGCTTTCAGAAGACACAGACTGAACGTTAGCACACAATGCCCTCGTAAAGAGAGAGAGAGGTAGCGTGTCATTGCAATTTGAACATCTTACCAAGTTCTTCTTGAGCAAAGATCAGACAAGAATAATGAGACTTCAAAAGACTAGAAGTTATATACAACCATCCTGTTGATTTAAGAAACCTAAATACAGTATGTGGTCTTGAAAGCATATTTTTTTTTCCCTGATGTAAATTTTTTTTTTTGTTAAAAACTACTTAAAAAAAAAACCCCAACAACTAAAGAGATGGAAGTGAAAAGATGAAGAATTAGGTATAGCTACAGGAAAACATTATTTCTGTACCTCTTCAGTTGCATATCAAGAAATATCTGTATATCCCACAGATTAAACTCTTAATTCCATGTTATATTTGACTTACCTAACATGGCAATATGCTAATATCCAACCCTCTTCAATTAACATCAGCTTCTCTTCTTTAAAGCTCATGTTCAAATCTATGCCATAAGCTCCATATACATGAACTAGAAGTGGTTTCCTGTGTAGCTCTTTAGAATTCACATTATGAAAAACTGTAATTGGCACCAAAGTTTCATCCTGGAAATGAAGGAGTATTTTACAATAAAGGACATTTCAGAAATCTCAATGACACATGGCAATGAAAACTTCAATTATTTATTTTAAAATGTGTTTTTTTGATTACAGTAATTTTTTTCACTTAGAATGTATAAAGCACTCTTGAAAAATAAAGCAAGAGACTGAACCTCTGCTGTGTAGGCTTACGGATGCAGAGTATAAAATTCATTTAAGTGCAACACCTGAGGAGTTTTTAAACTACCAAAGCACCCAAGTCTTCCTTCCCCCTTTAACACCAAGAATATCTATTATTAACAAAATAGTTTACCACTTACTGCAGCACAAACTCTTTATTAACATCTCCAAGTTTTTTAAACTCAGGCTGTTAAAACTTTCCTTTCTTGATCTACACTGTGCAGCTGGTTGTAGGGCGTTCTTTTCAACAGCTGGCATCTTTTTCATTTATGATGGAGAGTACGATACCATACATCAACTAGCAATTCTAAGTTATACTATGCTAAGATTTTTGACTCATCGTGTACTGTTATCTCCTGTAGGTTTCCCAGGTTAATGGAAAAAAAAATCTTATCGTGACTCGTTCTTCTCTATAGCACTGAAGAAAACACCCACTGTTTAGTAACTATGGCACCAACTGCTCTTTACATTTTTTTTTAATCTCTATTCCCTGCCAAATGCATTTTCTTTAAATGGGTGGGGAGGAAGGGAAGAATAAAGGGAATGGGAAAAGGACTGAAAAATCTTACCTTGCTTTTAGCTAGTAAACGTGTAGTGTGACAATTTGTAATAATTGGTACCTCTTGCACAGCTTGTTCAATGAGATTATTTTCTTTAAATGAATATGCAAAACGCTTAGGGGGGTGTACTGGAGAGGTGAGCTGAAAATAGCAAGTACTGGTGGTATGTTCAGGATGAGATTCCAATTCAAATTCACAGGCCCACATAGGTAGCTGAGAAAACAGGGCATTTCAAGTGAGACCCTTACACTGCTTCTGTAAATTTTGCCTAGTGTGTCCTTCAGAGGAAAAGACTTAGGTAATTATCTTTAGTTTGTATGTAGCACAATCTGTATTTCTTTTAAATTCAGTAATGAAACAGTCAAAAAGTGAAAGACTTTGGCAAACTTTTCCCCTAAGGCCACTGGGTAAAATTCAACGAAATAAGAAGAAAAATAAATCCAAATAAATCCAAATTCAGTTTCAAATGGGCATCAGTGCAGATTTTTTTTTAATTAAAACATTCTTTGAAATTGTTCTGTATTGTTTTTATTTAGATCCTATTTCCCCTCTGATTTCCAGTCCTACTTCATGTTATACAGCCAAGTTCATGTCAGTTGTTATGCTTTTGCTGTGAGTTAGCTCAGTAATGCTAAGCCACTGAAAACCCCTGCCTCTTAACTTTGTTCCTAGTGCCAGCCATTGTGAAGAACAAAACCTTTTCCTGGCACATTCACCCTCAGACACTTACTGCTATTATATTTAAGATTTTTAACTCTGCTAAGAATAAAAGAAATCAAGATTCATTCTTTGAGAGCAGCAGGGACATAGTCAAACTCTCTGCCAGGCCACTGCTTACTTGGGTTAGGTTGCTAGAGACTTCTGAAATGGCAGCAAAAGTCCAAGTCCCCCAGAGTAACTGCAGACCCTTTCTGAATAAATAAACTAAGACCATTTTAAAAAATGAAAGGTTTCAGAGACCATACAGTGTACTTTGTTGAAAACCTTTTTCTGTAGCCGTTTTATAGAATGCAGCATTGGTAGCATGTCGCAATAAACTTGCGATTTCTTCAGATTGTATCTTTCAGGCAAACAAATCAATTAAATATTTCGTCTGAATGGTCTTCAGAAATTGTGGTTTTGAATTGAATCACTTTGTTTTTAATTCACAAGTATTTAGCAACAACTAGAGAAGGGAAGAAATACTTTGCACAAATTGTACTGCAATATCAACTCTTCCCATTTATTATGGGACAGTGTCCGTGTTTGTCTTCTGAATGTTCTAATCTTTCTTCTGTGAGAGGGCCAGGCTTATTTCCTTGCTCACGCTGATGAGTGTAACCAAAAACAGGCCAAGTAAAACTGAGTATTTAGGGAATCAGGTTGCATGTTACATTAGAAATCAGCTGTATTGTTAAGAGCTTGACAGCTCTTTACAATAAATTGAAGAAAGAACTGACTCCTAGGAGAGCTGCTCTCTAACTTTCTAAGTACTCCAGTCAGACACCACATGAAATCCTGAAGAACAGCCACAGGTAATACAATTACTCATAACGACAAACTTGGCAGTATTATAGTTTCCAAAATACTTCAACTCCTGGAATTTATCTTTGCTTTCATTATAATATTATGCTAAAAAAAAAAGCTAAAACATACCTTTATTGACTGAACTGAATATGAATCAAAAGAAATCACATTTAAGTAAAGGCGACCAGCATTCTTCAGAAACATAATACAGTGATCACTGAACATCTCCAAGTCTACTAGCTTGGTTTTCTCTTCCAGTGCATAAACTAACTGCCAGTTCTCCATTCCACTGGAAGCTACTGGTGCCTTCATCAACTATAAAAAAACCAAAACACAAAATAACCTTGCATTATAAGATGTAGTAAGGGTTACAAATGAGATGGACAGACATATAGGTGATCTCATGCAATATTTTTACTGCAAAAAAAAATTACTAGTTTGCATTGGAGGGTTTTGCTTGACTAAAACTGGAGGTTTTTGAACTTCCTTTACTCAGGTAAAATGGAAGAACAATTCCATTCAGAAAAGTACATTCAGTTCTCATAAATTAATCTATAGAAGATTTTCATGCAATAAGTGCTTTCAGTGTGGCCAGCAGAACTGTAGGTGGTTTGGTTATACAGATTGAGATCACCAACTTAAATTTTAATATAGGGAAAATGGCTGTTAAAACATACTCGTTTCCTGACGTTGCCAAAGGAGTTAGAATCTAACTGGCATGCCACAGGCAAGACTCCATGTACCACTATCGGTCTTTCAATCCATACAGCTCTCTGTGTAATTCTTTTAAATTATTTCAGTAAGCTGTGAAGCACAGAACTAAAAGCCAGCCTTACTGTATCTATATGATCTGCAACAGGTATCTGAATGAGTTCTACGAATCTTATTACCAGTTTAAATTACCTTATATTCTGCAGGTTGTCCATACGTAGTAAGAATATATAACTCGTCATTTCTGTGCTCAATGTGGTAAATGACCCCTTTGGTTCGTGCTTGTACAAGAGCAGGTAACTTAAAAGGATGTCTACAGTCAACCAGCCAGACTTCTGAGGTTGTCTTGCTGTTGCTGTTGATAGTGAGAAAACGCCTATCTTTTGTGCAATGTATGTCCACAAAGAATCTATAAGGAATAATTTTTTTAAAAAAACAAAGCTTAAACTTGATTAGTATTTTAAAAATACATTGGTTGTTTCACAATCATGGGCTTCCATCTGCAAGGTAAGGAACAGCATGCCTGTAAGTAGGCTGGAGAAATTCTACGCTATCTGATTCCCAAACCCCCTTCTGCTGCATTTATCCTGGGATTCAAAAACCCATAATCTTGTGCGTGGAACCTGAAATCTGCAAGGAAAGCAGTTCAGTTGTCGCCCAAATGAATCCAGGTTTTTGCATCACTGAGAGAGCCTGGAAGCTCATTGGCTTTAAAATTCAGGCAAAACATAGAACTTTTTATAGCGCTCATAACCCTATTTTTTTTAAAAAAAGTAATAATGTCTAATTAAATTAAAATCATGTGGGAACAATAATAACAAAAGAAAAATAGGAGCTATTATAAAGAGAAATTGATAAAAATCCTGTTACGGACCTAACTTTGTCTGAAGCAAGTAAGACAAAAAGACTATTTTTAAAAAAAGGATAGAGGCCTATATGAGAAGACAGTGTTGCAGTGATAAAGCTGGAACCTGGGCACTGCGTTTGGAACTATCTAAGAATCTAGGAACTATCTATTCATTTTAAATGTTTCTAAAAGCTAGAAACAGAAAACAGAATGATAACCAGTGGCTGGATGCTAATAGACAAGTTCAGGCTGAAATTCAGATTCAAATATCTAATGAGTCATCCTAAGTAACTGGAATGTCACATCTTGGGACATAGCAGTTTCTTTGCTATTCTGACTCTTTAAGACTGGATGTCTCTAAAAGCAAAACTATGTCCAACTCAAAGATCCAGAAGATTTCATCAAGAATTGCAGGGTTGAGTACCCTAATCTGCATTATACAGATGAGATACATGACTGCAGTAATGGTCCCTCTAGACTTCAAAATATTTGGCTGGTGAAGGAAAAGATGCCTTAGATAGCATTCAGTGTCTTTAATTATTTGCAGGTGGAGGAACTAAAATTTTTTTGGTACTATTGTTTTTTCTAATTGCACCCTCTGGACATCTTTAGGAGGACAGGCACACTGGGGGATCTAAAGTCAGCAAGGAATCAGCCTCCTGCCTCTAATACACACAAATTTGGCAAGAGCGCGGCACTGCATTCAGTAGAGATTCCAACAGTCCAGCACTGCTGACCTTACCTCTAAGGGAGTCAAGCTGAAATGCAGGTTACACTTCTCCCCAAGGACTCTGACCTTGATATTACAATTTTTTGGTCTTTGTAGCTTTCTTTTATAAGTAAGCCAAGAAATTTTCAGCTTCTAAAAAAAAGATATTTGATTGCACCTAAAGGAGCTGGTGAGATGTAGAACGGAACTGCTCAATGGCAATACAAAAGAATGCCTTGCCATTGCTGGTGAACAAGTGAGTTCAGTTATGAGCTGCAATAGCACATGAACCTTTAGAGTAAGTTTCTAGTAGATTTACTGTAATGACCATGACCTTCAGAATTATGCCAACAGTTTCCCTGTGGGGAAGTGTCAGGTCAGTGCAACTTGATTTTCCAAAACTATGCATTCAGTGCAGCTGGAACAAAAGGATCTTATTTACTCCATCTATCTCAACTGCAGATTTTTTTCTGTTTCTTGTAGATGAAAGTATAACTGAAATTTCTTTACTGAATATGTAAATTGAATTGAGAATAATCACAAACATTTATGGAATGTCGTATAAATCTACCACATGGCTGAAAAACTAGTTCTGCACTCAATTTAGCAAGAGCCTTCTTGTCTTCCTGAACCACTGCTTAAAGAAAGGTTATTGAGAGGGTATTCAGTCAACAATAGTTCTGTCTCTGGGAATGCTGTAATGATTTTGCTCATCCATTACCCAGAGCAAGGATTAGCCCGAACTTCTATGTTTTTTAAAAGATGTATCAGACATCAATAGCAGAGAAAACAAAATGAAATCCACAGTCTGATTCACCCTGTATGAAACTGTCACACATTCATTAAAGGACACCCTGACCTGAGACTGACCTTGACATTTATAAACTCGGCTGAACTCGTGAGGTAAGAGAGGTAAGTTAAATCTCTCTTGATCACAGATCAAGAGGAGAACAGAGCACATTCTCTAGACCGCATAAGGCACTACTGACAGCACAACACAACTTAAAAATGCCTTTTACCATTTGAAATATGATATGGAAGAATTTGTTTTCCAAACCACTTATATTTTACATATAAAATACTCTAGAATATGTAAAGGACTTGTTATATTTTAGGTATTACCTTGCATCTTGTTCTGTATAAACTAACTTAGTATGTTTCTGGTTAGTGAAAGTGGTCATAAACACATTCTGGCATTTAAGGTTCTTCTGACTTGTGTAATACAGAACATCATTTGTAGCCCATTCTGGAAAAAAGACAAATGCATATCAAATTTGGAACAGTATATGCTATTACTGAGAGAAAAATCAAACTCCATGAACACTGGACCCAATGTTGAAAAAGGTGGGTTGCAGCTGACATGGAACTGAGGACAGCAGTTCTACATCCCAGAGGCTGGGGTAAGCCACAAAAAGATTTTTCCACGTTTTCTCTGAATCCCACAACACAAGAATCTCATAATATATTTGAAAAAAAGAAAACAGAAAAAGAAGGCAGAGGAGAATGTTCCAGGACCCAGGAAGAGGAAGCTCTTGACCCAGTGGGGGTTCTGGAGGTAACAGGAAAATAGAAGATGGGAGGCTGTTTAAAACTGAGCAGAGAAACAGAGGTTCATATGGAGTCAGTGAGATAATAAAAAGCATATGAGCTCTGCACCACTGCATGTGACTGCATGCAAACCATTTAGAGAAAAGAGACAATGCATGTGCCCCATGGGTACTGCTGAGATAAAAACTCTTGAGTTTTCTATGCTTGTATATGTGTTCACCAACATTAGAAACATGTAAATACAGGAACCTTGCTATTCCAAAGTTTAATAATCTGACTGATCAAGGCAAATTACTGCTATCTCTGCTGTTCATACAGCCACCAGAATGATGCTTAATGTGTAAGCTTTAAAAAGTTCTTTTGTATGCTGTCTTATGCATAAATACTAATTTTCAGTACAAAACCCAAGGAAGCACTACGCTGAAGTAATGCAAACAATCTGCTGTCTGAACAGCAATGTGGCTCCCAAGTGCACAGGCAGCTGAGGGTTCACTATGAAGACAAGCCTTTAGAAGGGAAATCCAAGTTCTTCTATAGCCTAGCGTTTAAAAAACAACAGATGTAAATTTTCAAGAACTTTGTCTGCCTGCTATTGTGTATCATGCAATACAAGCATATACTTCGCGAGCTGTCGTAAGACCCAATTCTCTTGGTCATGCCTGAGGCACCTCTGTACTTCATGATACCTCTATACCTCACTTACAGCTGAGTAAGTTTAAAAAATGGGTGTAATCTCTCCCATTTTGATAGTTATTTTTTGTACTCTTATTATCTGCCATAATCTTACAACTACATAGGCAACAGGGAGTTGATTTCTTAAATGTACTGATTCTTCCAGACAAACCTAAATACATGTTCAAATCAAGCATAGTGAAAAATGTCACTGGCAGATTTTCAGGCCAGGTTTTCAACATGCATTATAAGCTTCAATTGTGCAAATACTTACAACAGTAAATTCTTGCTACTCTTCATTTCTGTAACTAGGAAGTTTTACCTAAAGTTTTAAATTCTTGCCCTGCCCAGGCAAATTGCTTACTGTATTATATTATATATACTTGATGACATCTAACAATATAATCCAAAATACAAGATGCGGAACACTGTATACATGCTGCTGCACTCTTTGTTATATTCTTTAACACACTATTAAAAAAAAATAAGCATTTCCCATTCACTTCAGTTTACCTCTGCTTATTTTAATAGCAATGTAAAGATCTCTAATCTGTTCTGAAAGAATTGACTCAAGGCCTGACTGACTTGTTTGCGCTCTGAATTATGACCCACGTCCTAGAGCCCAGTTGGAATTCCAGCCAAGACTTAACAGTAGGGAGCACTTGCATACTTTTCAGTGAAGCTAAGTGCCTCCAGCTGTCAGTGACTTCAGTTGTAGCTGTAAGGGTTTCATAACTGGAACGTTTCTCAAAGAGATCTTTATATTGCAAACAGTTATGTCAGTAAATTTTTAAAGCAGCAGACTGAATTAAATAAAAAGAATGATATGCATGACTGTTCAAACATGTATAAATGCTTGCTTTTACAATGAAGGAAAACTTGTATCATGAAAGCAGTCACTTTCATCCACATCAGAGAACTTGTAATTGTGCGGTGTGGAAGAAATCTTAAATAAGAAACAATTCAACAGCTATAAGGATTAAATCTAAAAATGTTGCTTCCTTTTTTTTGACAATACTTTAATATTATTTGTAGACTAATAAAAATGTTGTGTTGAAAGCTGGTGTGATCCACAGGATATTTATAAACAACTTACCAAAATTAAATACATTTGGAATTACTTTTTGCACGACAGGAAAACAACCAAGTTTCATAATAACACAGGTTGCCTCTTCAGAATTTTCACTTTTTAAGCTGATAGCCATGTATCTCTGATCTGGGGAAATTCTGATCCGTTGAATAAAGGCATCAGAAAAGCCACAATCTTCAGTACTGAATAAAATGTCAACATTTCCTTCATCTGCTACATAAAAAAGAGATAGCAAAAAAATCCTGTAATTAAGGCACTGTCACAATGAACAGTGGTTGTTAATACCTGTATTTAACAAGTCTGCCTGCAATATTCACAGGCTTACTACTGGAATTTATTAACACCAAATATTTGTCTTGCAAGGTATTTCCAAATGCGCTTTGTAAAAATAAACAAAAAATTACAATTCCAGGAAAAAAAGTCTTGTAGTTAGTACTAAAAATATTTTTGAAGTATAGATCTTGGCTTCTAGTAAATTAAATTTTGAAGTTCAGATACCTAAAGCACAGTTGTTTTTACTAAATACAATTAGTAATTTTTTTTTCATTTATTCAGAAATAAAAGAGCATGGATGTGCTTTTCCTTTTTCAAAATGTCAAGTTAGGGCTCTGAAAAGAACTTCTCTCTTTCCTCTCCAGAAACTTACCTTAGTATCAATATATATTATTCCCTAATTCTCTTCACCTCACCTTTTCAGATTCAGGATTCTAGAATTAATAATCAATCATCAAAGAATTATAAAAAGTATTTTTAGTTTACTTAAGAAACAGAGCAACTAAGCTTTCATGTAAGAGAAGTCCACTAAGGGACAGATGCACAACATTTTTAACAATCATACCATGTTAGGAAGAGAAATTCCTTACCATCATCTGCTTTTGAAAGAAATATGCAGCCATTCTCTTCAAAGTACACATTCTCTCCAAATCTGATCTGTTCAATACAAAACAAGAATGTTTCAAGTCCGGTGTAGACTGTTTCCTTAGAATCCCTATATTCGATCATTGCTCTGTACAACACAATTGTAACATATACAAATGACAGAATATAGCACATACATTTGGTACTAAAGAAGGAATCGCATACATCAGAAAGGTTCTTTCAAAGTTAGGGTACTTCAGCTACCTATACCTGCTCTAAATTTAACAAAAGGCTCAGATCACCTGCAATTGCTCTTGTAACTTACATCTAGTATTCTTTATCAAAATGTCAGGTGATCATAGTTAATCTTTATTTGCTTTTGCCTATGGAGAAATTAAGGTAAATACACCATCGTAACAGGTATAAACTGTTCTAAACACATGCTGTTACTATCCAGAATTATTAAAATATTCAAAACTCAAAACTACCACCATAAAATGATCAGTAAAACAGCATTTTGTAGCAGGAATGGCTTCACTGCATTTTGTTGGTATGCAATGATGAGAAATCTTTGGGGGGTTTTTTGCCACTTACCCTTGGGCTTCCTGAACTGAACGTATACTTGTGCAATTCTTCTAATTTTTTCTTGATTCTTTTTGTCATAGCTTTGTATCTTGCTGAAATGTCATTCCAGTTTTCCTGCTCTGATTTCAGAAGATTCTTGTACAAAAGCTGTGATGTTGTTATGGGTGTATTTTGCTTCCTTTTGGAAGGGATTTTTGTTCCTTCCTGCCAAGTATGGAAAGACAACAATGGCTACAAGCCAGCACTCTGTACTCCAATATGAATATATTGAGGCAATAATGATAATTTCTGAGCTACAGATCCAAAACCAACTTTGCATTATTACAGTAGTATGTGCCGTTAAAAAGGAAAACCACAGTTGGAGTAAGTTTTTCTTTTCAATTCTTCCTGATCTTTTAGGGAGGCATTGTCAAATGTGCTTTACTTGACACATTTATTGAGGTCTTCTCTTCAAAATTTAGGGTACTATTAATGTATGCTCTTAACGGATTACACGTAAATATGTTTGCTCTGTTCTAGAACTAGTTTTTAGTTATTTTTTTACTGAATTCTGTTATTTTTCCTTCTTCAGAGGTGTTTTCTCATAATTCTTCTAGCTTTAAAGTATCATTTCTCATTTCCTTTCCTAGACAAGAATGCTGCCCACACCTCTGTCCCTGTACCTAGGAGTTCTGGCAGCTTGTTCTTGCTCTGCCTCCTCAAAAGTGTTAGTACAAATGTTCGTAAGGTGCAGAATGAAGCAGTGAACTGATATGGGTTCTGCAACAATTTAATCAGGAATGAGCTTAAGGATCTGGTTTTCCATGATCCTGCTACCTCGTTGCCAACAAAGCTGTCTTCTCTTGTAAAAATGTTAAAAATGTGTTAAAATTGCTAGCACAATGCTACTTTTTTTTTGCTTGCTGTAAACTTGTTTGATCGAATAAGCTAACAACACGTATGCATAACACTGCATGAATCACACAAAGTAGCATTTTATAACACTCAATGTATTATGTGAATGTGTCTAATCTTAAAAAGCAGCATATACTTTTCAGCCCGTCCTCACTTTGCATCAAGAACTGTTGGTTTGTTCTTGGTTTGTCTTCACAAATGCATGCGATCTAAAATGCGAATGTTATGAATAGACTCTGAAAGGAGGAGGAACAGTCTGCTCCGGTTACCGAGCTCCCTACGAACGTAAACCACATCATTCATGAAAGCATATGAGTGTTCATTACTGGTTCAGACCAACAGTCCCTCTAGCCCAGTATATCAAATCAGAAGCACAAGTCAAAGAAACCTTGAAAGCCCTTAGAGAAGCTCTGGAGAAACTGTGTAATTGGTCAAGGTAAAGAAATTGCGGGATGTGTTAGTTGTACCACCCTCTCCCCAGTCACTGGAAAAATGGCTGTAAGAAAACACCGTTCCCCAAACCAGAAGCAAGCAAACAAAAACCCCACAGTGGCCACAAATGGAAACTTAGGGAAGCATAACAATAGGACAAGCACAGATGATATTTCCCCAAAAGGTATTCCTCCAGCCTTCAACAATTTTATCTCATGAACTTCCTGAGCTGAATGTGGTTTCTGGATATTTTAAAGGTCTCTCTCACGTACATGTATCCCCTTATACCTATATAAAATTTCAGCATCCACAACTTATTTTGGCAAGTTCCACACTTTATGAATCTTTTGACGATTCTCCTCCTTTTGTTTTCAACAGTTCCCACTGCATTTATCCGGAAATATTATATAGAGCCGGTGGCCACAGTGTAGGTATATATTAAGAGTTACTGTACACCTCCCTGCCTGGGGAAAAATGAATCACCTAGAAGAGCATCTAGATTTTGAGGATAGCAGAGGATCTCAGTAACAATCAGTCTGCAAACACTTGCTCCAAAGCAAACAGGCACAGCTTCCTTTCAGGTGAAAACCACTTGTTTGTATCCTGGAATCAGTGTCGTAAACCAGCTTTTCTAACTGTGTTGGTGAGCTGCCAATGAATAAACAGAACCACACATTCTCATCCATCATGATTTCATATGTTCTCATAGAAACGTTTACATTTCAGACACAGACTTGGGAACTGTTTACACTATGGTTAGAAACAAGAGGGTTACAGTAAAATGATCTTTGGGTCACACTTGAAGAAACACTGTCAACTTGAGACAATTTTAGAACCACCACACATCTATCTGAAAACATGTTTAAGATAAAAGAAACCAAAACACCTGTCTTTTTAAACAGCATTTATGCATTATGCACATAAATCGGTTTACAGGCTCTCGTACTGCAGTAAGCTTTTATAATACCTTAATAATAACCAGCAAACTCTGTGTTAGAAACACAGGAACAGAAGACATGAAATTATTTCAGAACATTTTCTGACTCTATGTATGATACATTGCCACCAATTTACACAACGTTTACATACAGAAATAAATCAAAGTACCCTTTAAAGTATAGTTTATCACATGTGCATACAATTATGGGAAGTCAATATAATATTTTAGTATTTAATATGGTGCAAACCATGACTTACTGGTCAGCACAGAAAAGGTCAGGTTTTGTTGAGCCAGCTCACAGTGGTTAAGTCTGGTGTCATCACTTTGGGCACGTCGCCTCTATGCTAGCTGACCTCTCCCTGCATTTTTCTCCTGACACTTTATCTGAATTTTTCCGGGAGATACTAATTTCTTAAACATTGCCGCAGCAGGAAAATCAACCAAAATGCAACTTTACATCAAAGCAGTACAGGAAAGTTGAACAACGGTGTATGTCTTTGAACATAACTAAAATCTTATTATTTATCCCCATGCTTCAAACGCTTTAGGAAAAATGTGTTTCCTTGACATTTGAAAAGTATGGCTGGCTTGCTTCCTTAACAGATGTGCCAAGGTGGTTGTTGACATTAAGTCCCTACTTAAACAGCATACCTTGCAGGAAAAGAATCTCCACGGCAGGATGCTTCCAGGTGGCAGAGTCTTGGGTGTGCAAATACTTCCTGAACGGTCCAACATGTGGCATTTTTTAGGTTTTATTTTTTCACTATAAAGACATATTGTTTGAAGATGGTTATGCTTAGAGCAGTGTTTGACACTGAAGCTCAGCCCTTGGAGAAGATTTCGCAGTCCAACACGTGACGTCCCAACCTTCATTTCTTGACAGTCAACCTGAAACCTCTGAAAATCCCAAACTGCTGATCATTTACACTGTGCATGTGAAATATACGTAACATAAACGGCAGGTAAAACTTCGTCTCTTTCAAAGATACGGGACTGATTCATCAGGTAATCAGATGAGAAGAAACAGTACAACTTATGCTATTTCTTAACAACTGGCACACACAGCTCAGCTTGCATATTAACGTGCTACGTTACACCAAAGCGCGGTTCCTGGCGGTTGAAAGTTCACCTCTCACGAATTTATCAATGAAGAGAAGGGAAGGTAAAACTGTGCATGTTCAAATGTTGCAAAACCAAAAACCGGGAAGGTTTTGGGAAGATTTCCTCCCTCCTTAGAAGTATCCTATAACAATAAAATCACTTTATCTCCAGAGGGTAACTTGGCAGCAAGAGCGGAACCCCCTGGCACGATAACTGAAAGGCCCCACGCCTTTCACCACCCGCGGCCCCGTCCTCCCCTCCGGCCCGCGCGAGGACCAGAGCGGCTGGCCCGGCCCGCTCCCCGCCAGCCCTGCCCCTCACCGCCGCGCCGAGGCCGGGCAGC